>Ga0307312_10000212_pt1 | contig 24899 bp, 22 predicted proteins | sample ER_DNA_202_FD_194489 | JGI IMG/M metagenome (GOLD analysis project Ga0307312, IMG submission 194489) | Bulk soil microbial communities from the East River watershed near Crested Butte, Colorado, United States - ER_DNA_202 | ecosystem: Environmental > Terrestrial > Soil > Floodplain | place... | reverse complement strand
GCTACTGGTCTGACGCAATTAGCTCGCGATTCCGCCATGCAAAGCCAAGAGCCGAGTAAAGAGTCAGCGCTACGGTAATCCACACTAATACCGGCCCGGCTTCGGTCCAGGCGCGCACCCACCATGTCGATTTCTCATCGATGTATCGGAGTTCCGCCATCGAAAGGAGTGCCAGAAAGAAAATGACCGTAATAATCTGCCACGAAGTTTTCTGTTTACCCAAGCGTTCTGCTGGCAGAATCCGGCCCTTGGCACTGGCCATTAAGCGCAAGCCCGTAATTAGAAAATCTCGCGCGACCACAGCCGTGGCAGCCCACACCGGCACAGCTTTAAGAGAAACCAACGAAATAAAAGCGGCAGCCATCATGATCTTGTCCACTAACGGGTCCATCAACTTGCCAAAGTTCGTGATCACCCCGTAACGCCGGGCGATCTCGCCGTCTATGAAATCCGTCAGGCCCGCGATGAGAAAAATGACCAGCGCCGTTGTGCGCGCATAGTGCCAGGAGGAATTGAGCGCCACGACAAAAAACACAGTTAGCGCCAATCGGCTTAGAGTAATGCGGTTCGCCCAGTTCATACTGCAGCGATCTCGCTGCGCGAGGCGCGGCGCAAAGCCTTGCTCTTAAATCGGGGCCGTTTCCAAATCGGAACTTTTTTCTTCAACTCTTCCACGATCCATCGACTCGCTTGAAACGCTGCTTCGCGATGGCCACTGCACACTCGCGTAAAGAGAGACGGTTCCCCAACAGCGACAAACCCAATCCGGTGATGAATGATTACGGATCGCAGCCCAAATTCGACCGTAGCCTGCTCGGCAATTTGCTTCAGCTGATGTTGGGCCATTTCGAGGTGCGCTTCGTAATCGATTCCCTCGATTTCGCGCCCATCCTCGGAGCCGCGCACAATCCCCTGGAAATCGACTCTTGCGCCTGCGGCCAGATCGACTCGGTTCTCTGGCGCATTGAGTTGCCCTTCTGTCACTAAAACTTCGCAAACCGGATTTGCCATAAGGTTCAATTACTCGCTACAGTGAGTGATGCCTCCTTCGAGTTATTGGAAAACAAGATATCAAAATGAATACGAATCAATGTGATATTGGCCTGATCGGTTTGGGTGTCATGGGTGAGAATCTCGTTCTCAACATGGAATCGAAAGGATTCTCTGTCGCCGTATTTAATCGCACCACCGAGATCACGGAAAAATTCGCCGCTGGACGTGCCAAAGGAAAAAACATTCAGCCAACCACGACGCTGGAGGAATTTGTCGCCGCGCTAAAAAAACCGCGGATAGCGATGATAATGGTAAAAGCGGGCCCACCAGTGGATTCCGTTATCAGCCAACTGGTGCCACTGCTGGAAAAAGGCGACATCATCATCGACGGAGGAAATTCCCTTTTCACCGACACACAGCGGCGCGGTAAGGAATTAGAGGAGCTAGGAATTCATTTTGTGGGTATGGGCGTTTCCGGAGGCGAAGAAGGCGCGCTTAAAGGGCCTTCGCTCATGCCGGGTGGTTCGCGCGAATCATGGGAGATCATCGCTCCGATTTTCCGCAAGATCGCTGCGCAAGTGGATGGTGAGCCGTGTTGCCGTTACATGGGCCCGGATGGCGCCGGTCACTACGTCAAGATGGTCCACAACGGCATCGAGTACGGCGACATTCAATTGATCTGCGAGGCGTATGCGATCATGAAAGATATCCTGGAGATGCAAGCTCCGGAGCTCGCAGACGTCTTTGCAGAATGGAACAAAGGCGAGTTGGATAGCTATCTAATTGAAATCACGTCCGAGATTTTTCGAAAGATCGATCCTGACACCGGCAGACCGCTGGTCGACGTGATTCTCGATAAAGCCGGACAAAAAGGAACCGGCATCTGGACACTTCAAGCTGCTATCAGGCAATCCGTCGTCATTTCAACGATCAATGCCGCTGTCGAGGCCCGCGTTGTGTCCGATCAAAAGGAAGAGCGCGTGGCCGCGTCCAAAATTCTGCCGCAACCGAGAGCTCGAACATTCAAAGGCAATCGACCGCGATTCATCGATGCAATACGCGACGCGCTTTATGCATCGAAGATTGTTTCTTACACCCAGGGAATGGAGCTCCTGCGTTCTGGAAGCACTGAATACAAGTGGAACCTCAACCTCGGCGACATCGCTACCATCTGGCGGGGCGGGTGCATCATTCGCGCGAAATTTTTGAACCGGATAGTCGACGCGTACAAGCGCGATCCGGCATTACCCAATCTTCTGCTCGATCGCTATTTCACGAGGGCCATTAAAAGGGCGCAGCGCAACTGGCGCGTCGCAGTGTCAACAGCCATTAAATATGGCGTCGCTGTTCCCGCGTTCTCCGCATCACTTGCTTACTTCGATAGTTATCGCTCCGCTCGGTTACCGGCGAATTTGTTGCAAGCACAACGCGATTTCTTCGGCGCGCACACGTACGAGCGCATCGATAAGCCCGGGGTTTTCCACACGGAATGGATCGAGTCGGACCAAAAATCGCCCGAGAAGCCAACGGAACCGAAAAGCCCCGAGCCGCATCACGCGGGAGAGTGAATTACCGTTGAAGCAGCCAAAGGCTTTAACGCTTGACCGCTTCAACGCCGTAACGGGTCAGTGGAAATCGTGCGACTCGCTCCCGACGAGTTGTTCATGTGTAAGCGGTCTAATCTGGCGCGCTTTGATCAAAACCACATTGTTCGAATTCTGCACTTCGCCTTCGATAAGCAAAAAGGCTTCCTCCGTAATCACGAGCCGAAAGTGTTCGAATAAGTCTGGCTCGACAATCGCATTGGAAACGCCGGTCTCGTCTTCCAGGCTGATAAAAACAAATCCTTTCGCCGTTCCGGGACGCTGACGGCAAATCACGTTGCCGGCAATTTGGATGATCGAACCGTGTCGCGCGTATGAAAGATCGATTGCGCGCCAAATATTCGGCAAACTTTCGCGCAACAGTTTCATCGGATGTGGTCCGGTGGTCAGGTTCATCGTTTCGTAATCCGCCTTCACGCGCTCAGGTAGGGTCATTGGCGCGAGCGGCGATGTTGTAGCGGCGTTTGTATCAAACGTCGAATCGGATAAACAGGCGCTCGCCGCGGCGAGCGCCTCTACAACGTTTTTAGCCAGCAGATCATCATGTAGCGTCTCTTCCACGTCCCACATCGCGGCGCGGCGATGTTCCGCAAAACAATTGAGCGCGCCTAATTCAGCAAAGGTGCGCAATTCGTCTTTTGAGAACGGAACACGTCGCTTGAAATCATCCAACGAATCGAACTGTTGCGCTTCTCGTTGCCTAACGAGTTCGTCAGCGTGTTCCTGGCGTAATCCGTTCACGACGCAAAACCCCAGGCGTACGGTGTTGTCATCGACAACGGTGCAGCGCCAGTCAGACTGCGAGACGCAAACCGGCTTGATCTTCAACCCATGCCTTTGCGCATCCTTCACAATCGTCGCGGGCGTGTAAAAACCCATCGGCTGATTGTTCAACAGGCTCGCATAAAATTCCGGCGCGCGATGCACTTTTAAATACGCGCTGCCATACGCCAGAATGGCGAAACTGATCGCATGCGATTCCGGAAATCCGTAAAGCGCAAACGATGAAATGGACTGAACGATTTTTTCGATCTTGTCCGGCGGCACCCCTTTGCGTTCCATTGCAGTGCGCAATTTCGCGCAAACCTTGTTCATCCGTTCTTCGGAACGATGAAAACTCAGTGCGCGTCGCAGCTCTTCCGCTTCATCACCGGAAAAATCGGCCATCACCATCGCAATCTTGAGCATTTGCTCCTGGAACAACGGGACACCGAGTGTGCGTTTTAAAACAGGCTCCAGACGCGGATCAAAATATGTGGGCGATTCGCGTCCAGCGCGGCGGGCGAGATATGGATGGACCATATCACCCTGAATCGGCCCTGGCCGGATGATCGCCACTTCGATCACCACATCATAAAAACATTCCGGCTTCATCCGCGGCAAGGTGGCCATTTGCGCGCGGCTTTCGATTTGGAATACGCCGATCGTGTCGGCCTTTTGCATGATTTCGAACGTTTTCTTGTCGTTTGTCGGAATGTGCGCCAGATCTAGTGGCCGGCCGCGTTCACGGCATAATTCAAACGCGTCCTGCATCACCGACATCATGCCGAGGCCTAACAAGTCCACCTTCACGATGCCGAGATCTTCGCAATCGTCCTTGTCCCATTGGGCAACCACACGCCCCGGCATTGAAGCGTTTTCCAGCGGCACAAACGAACTGAGCTTGTTCTGGCAGATAATCATGCCACCGGAATGCTGGCCGAGGTGCCGCGGCAATCCATAAATTGCGCGATACAACCTGATGAACGCCGGCATCCGCGGATGATCTTTCGGCAAACCAGCCTGCTCGATCTGCGATTCGAGTTCGAGCGTGTGCGGGAAATCGCCACTCGCAAACAGATGGGAAAAACGATCGATGATGCTCGGCGCAAAATTGAGCGCTTTGCCTATCTCGCGAGCCGCGCTACGGCCGCGATAACTGATAACATTCGCTGTCATCGCCGCGCCATGTGTGCCGTAGCGGCGATAAATTTCCTGAATCACCGCTTCGCGCCGATCGCCGCTGGGAAGATCCAGATCGATATCAGGCCAGCCTTTGCGGCTTTCGTTTAGGAATCGTTCGAACACGAGATGATTTTCCACCGGATCGACCGGCGTGATTCCCAGGCAATAACAAACCGCGCTATTTGCGGCGCTGCCCCGGCCCTGGACCATGATGTTGTGTTCGCGACAAAAATTCACGATGTCCCAAACAATCAAAAAATACCCGGGAAATCCGAGTTTTGTGATGAGCGCAAGTTCCTCTTCGAGCTGACGTTTCACTTTCGTGCTAATCGCAGCGTAACGTTGTTGCGCGCCGAACCAGACGATGGTGCGCAAGAATGAATCCATCGTATGACCGGCTGGCACTGGATATTCGGGAAATTCGTACCCGAGCTTTTCGAGCGAAAACGTGAGCCGCTCGGCCAAGAGCGATGTGTTTTCAATTGCTTGCGGCAAATCCGCGAAAATTTCTCGCATTTGCCGATCGCTCTTCAGATGGCACTCGGCGTTTTGGGCTAGCAATTTTCCGGCAGCATCCAGATATGTGTGTTCCCGAATACAGGTAAAAACATCCAGCACTTCGCGTCCGTACGGCTTCGCGTATTTCACCCCGTTTGTTGCGAGGAGCTCTAATCGATATGCGCCTGCCAGATGAATCAATTCACGATTCACGCGTTCTTCGCCCCGAATGAAATGCCGCTGAAGTTCTACGAAAACATTTTCGCGGCCAAAAGTGTCGATTAGTATTTTGATCAGTTTGTAGGGCGTTTCTGTGAAACGCCGGGAAAAATCGGCGTCTGACACAGACGCCCTACAGTTTGCGAACGAAGCGTTGAACAACGCGACCAGCCCTTCGGCAAATTTGGACAGCTCGTTCCATCGTACCGCGCATTTGCCTTTCTCACTGCGCAAATGCGACTGGGTTAGCAGTTCGCACAAATTTTTGTAACCGGTGCGATTTTCGACCAGCACTGGCAGAACACTGCCGTCGTCGATCGACAATTCGCAGCCAACGATTGGTCGCACGTTGTGCTCGCGCGCGGCGACGGAAAATCGTTGCGCGCCATAAACGCCGTTGTGATCGAGCAACGCCATCGCCGGCATTTCCAGCTCGGCGGCTGTTTCACCTAATTGCTCGGGGAACGAACCGCCGCGCAAAAAACTGAACGCGCTGCACGCATGAAGTTCGACGTAGCTCACTTCCGTTGTGATTCGTTAACTCGTTGAATCGTTACATCGACCGCAATTCACGATTCTCGAATCTCGAATCGCGGCCTGCTCAGTCATAAATCCCATCAATTCTCCAAGTTGCCTCCGATTCGTGACACCGAACCAGTTCTCCAGCGTCCAGTTGCAGATCCCACTCTGCGCACGCCCACGATTTTTCGTCCCACCAGTTTCCGGAAATCAAAAATGGGCCACGATGATCGATGATTTTGCCATGGACATCTGCGCTGCGAACCTGTGCAGGCCCGTCTTCATCCAACAAAACTGAGGCAGAAGGAGCCGGTCGAAATCGACGTAGTGCCAGGCCTAATGTATGGAGGGGCGAGCTCCCGCGAGCCTTAGGATGCGCCCCCGGCGTCGCAGAGCTCCGCCCTCCATTGCCACCCGTCGAAGTCCAATTCCACAAAAACGGTTCCATCCGAAATGCATCCGGCCGATGCGTTTCTTCCAAGACCGGCGTGCCGACATGATCAGCACCCAGAAGACCCGTCAAACGGGCAAGCGTTTCTGAGAGTTGATGCGGATTGCGTAATGTAGTTTCAAATAATCCGAATTGTTCTCTCGCAGGCTTAATCGGCTGCGCGTTCAGCGCGACCGCAACGATCGGATATTCCGATTTAAAATTTTCCAAATGCGTATGCAGCATCCGGAAGAGAAGATCGACATTGTTGGTCGGCTGCGGAATTTTGAAAATGCGCTCGTAAATTTGTTTATTCGTGAACGTGATCCGTAGGGTCAGTTCTTTTGTGACGAGATAAATTCCGCTCAATTGAACGGCGAGTTGCTCCAAAAACCGGCGAAGCATGAAGAGAAGCGGCTCGGCGGTTTCAATTTCGTTTTCAAATTCGAAGCTCTCCTCAAACGACTCCGGTGGCCGAATTAATTTAAGCACTCGATTCGATTGCCCATTAGCCCGTTCCCACATTCGGACTGCTTCAGGGCCAAGTCGCGCACCCAGCTGCTCCCTATCCAGGGCCGCAAACTGCCCAAGCGTATGAATCCCCCACCTATGGAGTACAGTTAGAATCTCCTGAACTGATTTATCTGCATTTGGGCGTTGGGCGTTTCCCTTTGCGGTTAAAGAGCGCTCCATGCGCCCAAATTAAACGGTCAGAGAAATATGTTCAAGTGAACATTTTTCCTTCTCTGCTATGTCGACCAGAGTCGAGAGATCTCTAATTTTTCTGATCCGTTTCTGCCAAGAGATTTTGATTCGCTCATTCCCGTTCGCTCAGCCTTCGGCCTTCCCGTCTCTGTGTCGCAGCTTACAGCCGTTCCATTCCCGGCTTCGCTCGAAATGACAAGTTCCTGAGTGTTGCGGGCTCAAATTATTTCCACCGGACATTTCGGTAACGCTTGCAGGAAGGCGCGTCCGTAGGGTTTGGTCACAATGCGATTATCGAGGATGACGATGATGCCGCGGTCGCTCTTTGTTCGGATCAAGCGGCCTACCCCTTGTCGCAGCTTCAGGATCGCTTCCGGCAGTGAATATTCAGTGAACGGATCGCCGCCGCGTTCCTCGATCAATTCGAGTTTCGCTTCGATCAGTGGATGATCGGGCACAGCAAAGGGCAGACGCGTAATGATCACATTCGAAAGCGCCTCGCCAGGGACATCCACGCCCATCCAAAAGCTGTCGGTGCCAAAAAGAACGCTGCGCGGCGTGGTCTTGAATTGATCAAGAAGTTTTCCGCGCGGCGCGCCGCCGCCTTGCAGCAGCAGATTGAATTTTCTTTGCGAAAAGAATTGCTCCATTCGCTCGGCCACATGCTGCATCCCGCGATAACTCGTGAAAAGGACGAACGCGCGACCGTCGGTCTTCTCAACAAAATGCGCGACCCAATGTTCGAGCGCTTCCTCGTATTGAGCGTCGCGCGGATCGGGCATTTTCCTGACGATGAACATCTTCATCTGTTTCTGGAAATCGAACGGGCCGCCTAGCAATGCCGGCTCGGCTTCCTCCGCGCCGATGCGTTGCCGGAAATAAGCAAGATCATTGCGACCCACTGAGAGCGTCGCGCTCGTCATAATGCACGAACAATTGTCGCGAAAAATCATTTGACGCAGGACAGGCGCGACATCGATCGGCGCCGCGTTAAGCGTGAGAAATTGTGCGGTTTTTCCTGTGCGCTCGACCCAGTACACATGCTCGCGCGCGCTTTGCCCCAGGAACGCTGCGATTCCACCCCGGGCGTCACGAATTCGCCTGCCGTATTCCTGTAGTTCCGCTTTTAAAAACTCGTCGTCGGTTCGTTTTGCGACCTCGGCTATCCGGGCGTGCAAGGTTGTCAGCCGACCCGTGATTGTGTCGCGAACAAGATCTGCCTCATGCACACGAAATTCGCGGCCCTTCTTAAAATCGCATCTCGATTCAACTGCGGCGAAAAATTTCTCCGCGTCATCGACCAGTTCAGCCGCGAGCCTTACGCCCTCGGCATCGCGCGTCACTGTGAACAGGCCCTTGCGCGTGCGAGCATTGTAGAGCCGCTGGATCGTCGATCTTAGCCCATACTGCGAGATGCGGATGCCGATCTGCCGCGAGGCGACGTTTTCGACTGTGTGCGCTTCATCTAAAATCAGAAAGTCGTTAGGGAACATGAATCCGCTCTCGCGTTCCGCCATTTCGTCCGGATCATCCAGCAGCACGAAGAGCAACGTATGATTGATCACCACGAGATCAGCCGCTTCGAAACGCTTTCGCGCGTTGTGATAGAAACAACGCGTGTCGCGGCCACACGTCTTTTTCGTACAGATGTGCGGCTCGCTGCAGACTTGTGCCCATACTTTCGGATCAGGCTCCACCGATAAATCGCTCAGCGAACCGTCCCGCGTCGTGCGCGCCCATTCGGCCAGACGTTTCACCTCGTTTTGTTCCGGGCCGGTGAAAAGTTCATTGGCTTGTTGTAGCGCGCGTTCCAATCGTCTTGGGCAAAGATAATTTTGGCGTCCTTTCATCAAGGCGACCTCGAACTCGATCGGTAGGATCTTCTTCAGAATGGGGATGTCCTTGTAGAGAAGTTGCTCCTGAAGATTAATCGTGTGAGTCGAGACGATGGCTTTTTTGTGCTGTTCGACCGCCCGTAAAATTGCCGGCGTGAGATAAGCCAGGGATTTGCCTACGCCGGTTCCAGCTTCGACTACCAGATGGCGCTCTTCCTCCAACGCGTGGGCGACAGCGGCCGCCATTTCCTGCTGTTGCGGACGGAACTCGAAGTTCTTTGCCTTCGACAGCGGGCCGTTCTCCGAAAAAAACGCGCGGACACGTTCGACAAAATCACTGCCCAAACTGTCCTTCAGTGCGATCATGACATCGCTTCGGGCTTCACCGCGTGTGAACGACGCAAAACGCAGGCGATCATTGTATATTTACGCGGCTTCGTCATTCGGATTTCATCATTCGAGGGTCGAATTGCAATTTTGCCCGCGATTTGGCACCCGCCACTGATTTGAGTACGCTATTTGGGACGAGACCATCTAGATCGCAATGAAACTCCTCGACCGATACGTCATTCGCAATTTCTTGCAGGTCTATCTTTACTGCATCGCCGGCTTCATCTCCATCTGGCTTATTTTCGACGTGAGCGATAACATCTCGACGTTCATCGATGAGCGCGTCAGTCTCCTTCTGGTCGCTCGTTATTACGCCACGCAGATCCCGCAGGTTTTGATCATTCTGCTGCCAGTTTCGCTCCTCCTGTCGCTCCTTTTTGCTCTGGGTCGAATGTCGCGGGCCAACGAAATTGTCTCCATGCTCACCGCGGGCATAAGTCTCCCGCGCGTTCTGATGCCGTTGATCGGGATGGGGCTGCTCACTGTAGCAGCCAGCATGGTGCTCAACTATTCGCTTGCACCGCATGCAGAACTGGCCCGCAAAAATTTTCTTTCCGAAGCGCAGGCCCGTCCCAGTCGTTACATCCAAGGGCAAATTTTTCGTAATCGCACCGACTTGCGCACCTGGTTCATTCAAAATTTCCTTCCTCACGGCAATACGTTCAATAACGTTCAGGTACTTCAACAGGACGCGAACGACAATATCGTTACGAACTATGTCGCAAGTCGCGCTTCCTACCGCCCAGAAACCAAAACCTGGGATTTGGAGAACGTAAAGGTCGTTCACTATGATCACGCGGGAAATATCGTTGACGAGCAGATCTCTCCTTCACTCAAGATCGAGCATTGGAGTGAGACCCCATTCCGGCTCGGCAGCGCAAATGAACGCGCGGAATTTCTAAGCCTGCCAGAATTAACAGAGTATTTGCGTTTCAATGCGGATTTCCCCGCTACGTTGCTCGCACCGTTTCGAACACATCTGCACTATCGGTTTGCTCTCCCGTGGACCTGTTTGGTTGTTGTCTGCATCGCTGCGCCGCTCGGAATCGGCTATTCGCGCCGGGGTGTGTTATCGAGTGTTGCCGCTGCGGTTTTTCTCGTCTTTTCAATGAACTTCCTGGTGCACCTGTTTCTCGCGCTCGGCGAGGGCGACCGCGTTTCTCCATGGGTGGCGGCTTGGACGCCGAATCTTCTTTTCGCCGCGATTGGCCTCTATTTGCTCCATCTGCGCGCGTCCAACCGTGAGCCACCTAGTTTTCATCTTTTCGCCACGCGTCGTATGGTATCACGATGAACCCGCTTCCGAACGAATGGGCGATCACACACCGGGCCGACGTCTGCGCGGTGACGCATCGGCCTTTTGTTCCAGGAGAATACTTCTACACTTTGCTCTACCACAGCGCCGCTGGCTATCGGCGCGAGGATTTGTGTGAGGAGGCGTGGCAGAACCGGAACGAAAACATTCAACCATTTTCATTTTGGAAATCGCGCTACGAGCCATTGCCGCCCAAGTCGCCCGAGCCTCTTGCCAGGGAAAATGCGGAGCAGCTCTTTCGCCGTTTAATTGCTTCGGAAAATCCGCCCGCGAACGCCTGCTATGTCCTTGCCGCGATGCTCGAGCGCAAACGCGTCCTGAAACAAGTGAAGACGGAAGAGAGTACCAATGGGCGTGTTTTGATTTACGAACACGGCGCAACCGGCGATGTATTCATCGTACCCGATCCGCAATTGCGGCTCGACGAGCTGGAAAACGTGCAAAACGAAGTGGCGGACCTGCTCCAGACCGCGGCACATGGTTGAAAGATCGACATGCTTCTTCCCTGGTTTTTCGAACAATTTCCTCTTTACCTCGCGCCGATGGCCGGGGTGTCGGACAAAATTTTCCGGCAGCTCTGCAAAGAATATGGCGCTGACGTTCTCACGACCGAATTCGTTTCTGCCGAAGGAATTTTCCGCCGCAATGCGCGGACGCGTGAGTACCTGGATTTTGATGAGATCGAACGGCCAATCGGTGTGCAACTCTTCGGCGCCGACAGCAAGCACATGGCGGAAGCGGCGTGCCAGGTCGTTGATTGGGTGCGTCCAAATTTCATTGATCTGAACTTCGGTTGTCCTGTCAACAAAGTAGTCTCCAGAAATGGCGGCTCCGCATTGTTGAAAGATTGTCCGACTTTGGCCAGTGTCGCGACCGCGGTAGTTCGAGCGATCGCGCCAGTGCCGGTGACGGCCAAGATTCGCATTGGCTGGGATGCCAATTCGATCAACGCCACGCGCGTAGCATGCCTGCTCGTTGATGCAGGCATCGCGGCGATAACTGTGCACGGTCGCACACGCGCGCAAGGTTATGCTGGCGCCGCGGATTGGGATATCATCCGCGAAGTTGCCGCTGCTGTTCCGATTCCGGTTATCGGGAACGGCGACCTATCCAGTGCCGCCGACGTCGCGAAACGACGGCGTGAAAACGGAGTCGCGGGCGCGATGATCGGTCGCGCGGCCATGAGCGCCCCATGGATCTTCAATCAGATCAAAGAGTATCTCGCCAGCGGACAGATGGTGGATGCACCCAGCCTATCGGAAAAGTGGAACCTGGTTCTGCGCCACTGCCACCTCGCGGTTCGCGAATGGGGCGCGGAGGAACCCGCAATTCGATCGATGCGCGCACGCCTGATGGCTTATTCGCGGACGATGTCCAATGCGAAACGGTTGCGTGAGAACTTTGCACATGTGTCGACGATCGCCGAAGTTAAGGCGATCGCGGAAGAAGATATTTTGAATCAAGAAAGTACGAGTACGGAGGAGGAAAAAGTTGAAAATGCTATACCTGCGTTGCTGCTTTCCTAATGTTTTTCGATGACGACGGAATCCACCGCTATCAATTATAAGATCGGCAACGAGCGCCTGATCAGCGTTACCGAGACAGCGGCGCGCAAGCTAGAGTCGCTGCTTGAAGAAAAAGGCAAGCCAGACGGGGCGCTACGTCTCGCCGTCGTCGGCGGCGGATGTTCCGGCCTGCAATACGTCATGGATCTGGTGGATGGCCCGAAGGAGCGCGATATTCTGGTTCCCACCTCAAATGTTCGCCTAGTTGTCGATCCAAAGAGTGCGCTTTTCGTTAGCGGTTCTGTGCTCGATTACAGCGAAGACTTGCAAAAAGGCGGCTTCAAGGTCACCAACCCGAATGCAGTTGCGCACTGCTCTTGCGGCGAAAGTTTCGCGGTCTGACCATCCCCAGTGGATGTTCAACGTTTCGCTGAGGTCGCAGCTCGCTACGACCATTGGCTTGGCAGTCCGCAAGAAAACGCTGCCGTCGGTATCAAGTTGTCGTAATGACGATCAGAAGTCCTGCGGAGGACCGAACGGACTACACCTTCATGACCTCCGCTTCCTTGTGCTTGAGATGATCATCAACGGATTTAACAAAGCGGTCGGTGAGCTTTTGCACTTCATCCTCCAGATCGCGCAAGCCGTCCTCGGTCACTTCACCGGCAGCCTTGAGTTTCTTTGCCTCGTCGAGTGCAGCGCGCCGGTTGGCGCGCACACGCACACGCGCTTCCTCTGCCATTTTGCTCAAGGAACGCACCAAATCTTTGCGTCGCTCTTCTGACAGCTCTGGGATCGGCAACCGAATGATTTTTCCATCAACCGCAGGCATGATGCCGATCTTCGATTCCTTGAGCGCCCTCTCGATGTCTTGCACTGTGCCAGCGTCAAAAGGCTGAACCACGAGCAAACGCGCCTCGGGTGTCGTGATCAAAGCAAGCTGCTTGAGCTTCATGGTCGATCCGTATGCGTGGACGTCCACGTTTTCGACTAGCCCTGGCGAAGCCTTGCCGGTGCGCACTGCGGCAAATTCATGCACCATGTAATCGACGCTCTTCTCCATCGACATCTCGCCCTCCAGAAGAATGTCATCTCTGTTCATGTCGCTGGATTGTTACTTCGATGGAAGCTCATCGCAAACCAGTGTCCCGACTTTTCGCCCAAGCACGGCATCGCGAATATTGGTGGGGTTGTTCATGTCGAAAACGACAATCGGTATCTTGTTGTCCATGCACAGGCTGAACGCAGTTGAATCCATAACCTGTAAGCGTTTTGAAAGCGCTTCCGAGAAAGTGAGCTGGTCGAAGCGTCGCGCGTCTGGGTGCTTGTTTGGGTCGCGATCATAAACGCCGTCAACCTTCGTGGCTTTCAGGATCACATCGGCGCGAATCTCACTTGCCCGCAGTGCCGCCGTTGTGTCGGTCGAGAAGTAGGGGTTGCCGGTGCCAGCAGCGAATATGACGACACGGCCGAGTTCGAGATGACGAATGGCGCGTCCCAGGATGAATGGTTCGGCCACATTTCTCATATCGATGGCCGTCTGGACGCGCGTTTCGACACCCATTTGATCGAGCGCACTGCGCAACGCCAATGCGTTGATCACGGTAGCAAGCATGCCCATGTAATCCGCGGTAGTGCGGTCCATACCGCGGTGCGATGCCGACAAACCGCGCCAGATGTTTCCGCCTCCAATGACGACTGATACCTGCACTCCCAGATCGCGGACTTCCTTTATCCGTTCAGCAATCTCGCGCACGACCGTGGGCGAAATGTTGTCGCGGCCGCCGCGTTCTTGCACGGCTTCACCGCTCAGCTTCAGAACGATGCGTTTATACGCTGGCCTTTCGGTTTGCATGAGTGACTTACAATGATCAACAGAAGATATAGATCTTGGAAAGCACAAACAGACAGGTCATCCCGAGCCGCGAAGACGGTAAGGGAGCTCGCCTACGAAGCTGGCGACTCACAAGATAGTTAATGTCTTCAACTACTCTGTGCGAGGTCCTTCACTTGGTTCAGGATGGCAACACGCGATGTCCGCGGAGAAATTCGCCCGCGCTCATTCGCCGTTTTCCTTCTAGCTGGACTTCGCGCAATGACAACGCGCCTTTACCCGCGGCGACGACCAAATCATTTTCGCACTTCAGGATTTCGCCGGGTGTCCCTCGAAGACCGACGACCGTCGCGGAGAAGATCTTCAAATTGTGCGCGCCGTTTGTTGAGATGGTCATAAACGCGCCCGGCCATGGATCGAACGCGCGGATTTTTCTCTCAATCGCGTCAGCCGAATCGGTCCAATCAATCTTGCCGTCTTCGCGTTTCAGCTTCGAGGCATAAGTCGCAATTACGTTGTCCTGCGGAATGCGCGGCGCACTTCCTTTCGCAAGCAATTCCAAGGATTCGAATAGCGCTTCGGGCGCAATCTTCGACAGTCGATCATGCAATGATCCACCTGTGTCTGCGGGCACAATATCGACTGCGCGCTGCAAGAGGATGTCGCCAGTATCGAGTCCTTGATCCACATACATCACGGTAATTCCGGTCTCGCGATCACCCGCTGCTATTGCTGCCTGTATTGGCGCGGCGCCGCGCCAACGCGGCAAGAGCGAGGCGTGCAGATTCAAGCAGGCAATCTTTGGAATTTCGAGAACGTCACCTGGCAGGATTTGCCCATAAGCCATGACGACGATCACATCCGCCTTTAAGGAACGAATTTCTTCGATTGCTTGTCGATCCTTGATCCGCTCCGGTTGCAAAACCGACATTGGTAGGGCGCGACCCGTCTGAGCCGGACTGGTGTCACGCGCGCCGCTCATGAGTGCTTTCTTAATCGGCGGCGGCTCTACCAACTGAGCCCGCCCGATTGGTTTATCGGGTTGGGTCACAATCCCAGCGACTTCGTGTTCTGATTTCAGCAACGCTTGCAGTGTCGGCACGCCGATATCGCCGGTGCCGATGAAAACGATTCGCATGCCGAGTTACGGCGTCAGTTGATGCACCGCGCCGGGGCGACGCGGGCTTCGCCCGGCCTTCGCTTGCGCCAGGAGTTTTTCGCCGGCCGTAATCTCGCGCCGACCTACCGACGATCCGCAGCCGGTGCACAGATAATCGAAAATCTCCTTGTCGGGCAGGACTAAAAGCAACCGCTCGCGCACAGGCATCGCGGCCCTGCACTTTTCACAGTAGAGGCTGGAAGCTGTGAAATTCTCAAACTGCTGCTGGCTCATACACGCCGTTCAGGCTCTTTAGAATATCGAGCAGAACTTTGGCGGGCGGCTGAGTTGCGTCAACCACGGTCACCAGCTCATTCGAATAATGCGAAAGCACTGGCTTCGATTCCTTTTCATAAATGTCGAGGCGTCGTTGGATGACCTGCTCGTTTGCGTCGTCGAGGCGGTTGTCCTTCAGGGCGCGCTTTTTGAGCCGATAAAAAAGCGTTTCGCGACTTGGACACGCGAGATGAAACACTTTTTTTACGTCGATCATTTTCTCCATAACCTTGGCCTGCCCAACATTCCGCGGAATACCGTCCAACACCAGCGTGTCAATGTCCGGCTTAAATTTGTGCGCTTCCACGGCCGCGTCGATTGCCTCTCGCCAAAGCTCCACGGTGATATCGTCCGGCACCAGTTGGCCTTTGCTGGAATATTCTAGAAATGCTTTGCCAACTTTAGTGCGCGTGTCGATGGAGCGAAATACATCGCCGCAGGCGCAATGATAAAAGCGTGGGATCGTGCCGAGCGTCTTGCCCTGTGTACCTTTGCCGCTGCCCGGGGCGCCAAAGAGGATAAACGTGTTATATCTCATGAGCGGAACGCCTTTATACTGGAGGCTGCTAACGCGGGGAAGCAGAATCGACCGGACTAGTTCCCGGTCACCAATGGATCTACGTTAACGCGGCGCCCAGCACGGTCGAAGCGCACGCTTCCGTCGATCAGCGCAAAAATCGTGTAATCCCGGCCGAGTCCGACGTTTTTTCCGGCCAAGAATTTTGTCCCGCGCTGGCGTACGATAATATTGCCGGCGACAACCATTTCGCTGCCGAATTTTTTCACACCCAGCCGTTTGCTGACGCTGTCACGGCCATTCTTAACGCTGCCTTGTCCTTTTTTATGAGCCATCGGAAAATTAAGAGTTGATCGCCTAGGCCTCTGCCTTCTTCGTGGATGTCTTCTTCGCTCCTACACTGATGCTCTTGATCTTCACGCGCGTCAATTTGCGACGATGCCCAACCGTACGGTGATACCCTTTGCGCCGCTTGTACTTGAACGCGATGATTTTTTTGTCCTTGCGCTGTTCCAGAACCTCAGCAGTGACCTTCGCCCCGGAAATGAGCGGGCTCCCATGCGTCACGTCTTTTCCGTCGGCAAACATCAGCACCTCGCCGAAGGTCGCGGTCTTACCCGGATCGACATCCAGAAGATCGACGTCGATCGTATCGCCTTCCGCGATGCGAAACTGCCTGCCGCCAGTCTTGATAATTGCGTAAGTCATGAGCCGGAGAGAAAAAGCCGGCCAAAGTTCCACAGATGGGTCGGTTTGACAAGCGGAAAGCTTAAATGGTGCGCGACGCCGGGGTGGCGAGCTACGCTGCCGCTTTGTCGGCGACGCCAATAAGTTCTTTGTATAAAACTTCATAGCGCCGCGCAGCTGCGTCCCAGGAAAAATTGCGCGCCATCGCCCGTTTCATCAGCTTGGTCCAGAGCTCCCGATCGCGGAAGATTTGCCGAGCGCGCTTCATCGCATCCCAGAAGGCTTCGCTTGAATATTCGTAACAGAGGAATCCATATCCGCTATCGGAGGTCGGATCGTAGTCCTCGATGATCTCATGGATTCCGCCGGTCGCGCGCGCAACCGGGAGAGCACCGTACTTTAAGTTATACATCGCACTCAAACCCGCTGGCTCGACCTGTGATGGAATCAGGCTGATGTCCATCCCTGCCTCGATCAAGTGCGCCAGTTTTGCGTCGTAATCTTTTTGATATGCGAACCTCGTCGGGAATTTTCTGGCTGCGACGGCAAGCGCAGTTTCATAGGTGGGATCGCCTTCTCCGAGAATGATCAAGCGCACATCATCCCACAAAAGTCGATCGAAAAGCGGTACGAGAATCTCGAAACCCTTTTCGTGAACAACGCGAGTCACCATGCCGAAGACCGGACCCCGCGGACCTGGTGCAAGTTTCATCTCCTTTAGCAATGCATCACGACAAACCTGTTTTCCGCGAAGCTTTTTCTCATCGTAGCGTGCCGGTAGCAAACGATCCGACGCCGGATTCCAGAGCCTGTAATCTGCGCCATCTAAAATGGCGCTTAGACGATACGCATTTTCGCGCAATGCCACATCGAGGCCGCAGCCGCCGGATAGTGTCAGGATTTCGCGGCGATAATGTTCGCTTACAGTGGTGATCTTATCGGCAAACAGTGTCCCGCCTTTGAGAAAATTCAGTCGTCCAAAAAACTCGACGCCATGGAGGGTGAAATATCGCTCCGGCAGGTTTGTAAGCGCGAAATCGAGTCCCCAAAAACTGCCCTGGTCAGCGACATGATGAATGGTCAACATGGTCTTGAACGGCAGCCCGTGCGCATGCACAAACACCGGCACCAACGCCGCCGCCCAATCGTGTGCATGCAGAACCTGCACTTGCGGCGTCAGTCGGCGAGATAACTCGAGCGTCGCCTTACAAAAAAAGATAAATCGCGAGGCGTTATCCTCATAGGGCTTGCCCCGTTCGCCGTAAATTCCATCGCGATCGAAAAATTCATCGCAGCGAATCAAGACCAACTGCACGCCACTGGCACTTCGTCCCTCGAGGTACCGCGCAACGTAAGCCTTGTCGCCAACCTGCACATCGACAGCGATCCCCGTATCCTTGTTCTTGAACGCGCGATTCTCCCGAATCTCCCGGTAAAATGGAAGAGCCACGCAAACCTCATGTCCTCGGGAACGCAGTGCAGCAGGCAGCCCATCCATGACATCGATAACCGCTCCCGTCCGCTGGAGCGGCGGCCCTTCCGCGCTGATCATGAGAATTCTCATTCTACGTTGGCGTTACTTCTGGATGTTCGGTGGGTCGTCAGTCGTTCTTGCCTAACGAATACTCATGTTTCACCCACTCGAGGGCTTCGTCCCTCGTGAGCAAACTTCCCTCGAGTTGTCGTGTCTCAACCGCCTCGAGGATCTCGCTGAACTTTGGGCTCGGCTTCAAACCGAGGGCGATCAAATCGTCCCCTCGCACGAGTGGCGGCGGAATGATCGGTTCATTAGCGAATTCCTCGCGCTTCCGAACGAGAAATTCGTAGTTGTCGAGCATACGATGGCTGCCCTGGCAATCAACCCGGTGCAGCTCGAGCTCGTCGTCGAAAGTTGGCCGCGCCATGAAACGCTTTAATTTCGCCACGCGCATCTTCGGCACGTCTTTGAAAACCATATGCTGCCGCACCATTTCGACCGTGCCCTCAATTTCAGCGCCGGAAAATCGCAAACGCCGCATGATTTCTTCAGTCATCTCCGCACCCAGCCGGTCATGCCCGCTAAATCGGATTCGCCCCGTTTCATCAACGGTTGCGGTACGCGGCTTAGCCACGTCGTGGAACAACACGGCGAAAACGAGCTGCACAGAGACTTTCTCCGGCAGAAAGTCGAGCATTAATCGTGTATGCTTGAAGACGTCACCTTCGGGATGAAATTGCTCGGGTTGTTCGCACCCCTTCATTGCCTCAATCTCAGGGAGAATGGCACGCATTAGTCCACTTGCATCGAGCAAGTCCCAGCCACGCCCGCGGTTCGGCGACAGAAAGATCCGTACCAGTTCATCACGAATTCGTTCCGCGCTGATCTCATGGATTGAGGCAGCGTTAGCTACCAGAGCGTTCCAGGTTTTTGGGTCGATCTGGTAATCGAGCACCGTCGCGAACCGTACTGCACGCAGCATCCGCAACCGATCCTCCGCGAAACGCTGCGCGGGATCACCAATAGCGCGCACCAATTTTGCGGCGATATCAGCGCGGCCACCGACAAGATCAATCACTTCTTCCCCAACCGGATCGTAAAACATTCCGTTGATCGTGAAATCCCGGCGCCGCGCATCCTCTTCAGGCGATGAAAAATGAACTGCTGTTGGGTGCCGTCCGTCGATGTAAGCCTCATCGGACCGAAATGTCGCCACCTCAAATTGGAAATCATTTTCCAATACGATGATCACTCCAAAATGCGCGCCGACTGCATAGGTTCGCTGAAAAAGTTTCTGCACCACTTCGGGGCGCGCGTCGGTCGCGATGTCGTAGTCTTTTGGCGCCAAACCGCGAACCATGTCGCGCACGCAACCACCGGCGAAGTACGCGATGTGACCATCCTCGCGCAAGCGCACAGCGACTTTGCGCGCAGCTTCTTCCATCGGCGAAGATTTCATCGGACAAAAGATAGGGGCGATTCACCCGAACCGCTCGCTTTACGCGCCAAGATCATCACTGAGCGGGCGATTGAGGTCAATCGCCCCCACCTGCGGATTGCTCGACGCGGGGCTTTTCTTTCCGGAACGAGTGAATAATAAACAACACCACCGCAACCGAGATGCAGGAATCGGCGACATTAAAGGCCGGCCAGGGATGCGCATAGGGGACGTGCAAATCGAAAAGAAGAAAATCAATCACGTGCCCATAAAGAAGGCGATCGGTAAGGTTTCCCAGGATTCCGGCGAGAAGAAGTGCCAGCGAAAGATCACGCCAACGATCAGGTGTTCGCGCCCGCAAGAGGAGGCCCAAAACAACCACAAGCGCAACGCAGGAAATGGCGATGAAGAACGTATTGTTACCTCGGAAGGATCCAAACGCTGCGCCGTTGTTGGTCACGTAAACAAGACTGAAGAAATCCGATACCAGAACACGCGGCGCCTCGGGACTAATGAACCGCAGAACCATCTGCTTGGTCCACTGATCCAGTGCGTAGAGCGGAAACGAGAGGAAAAGAATGAACTTCATATCCACATCTTGTCATTCCGAGCGCAGCGAAGCGGAGTCGAGGAATCTCTCACTGCTTTTCTTGATGGCGCGCATCATAATAATTAGAGATGTTTCGACTTCGCTCGACATGACAGACCAATTGACGCGGGGTCAGTCGGCTCTCTCTTGTATGAGACGGCTCTTACTCGCCTCTACAACGGCTTCGCACCGATCGCACAAATCGGGATGCTCTTTGCTTGTGCCAACAGCTGGACGGTGACGCCAGCAACGGGCGCATTTCTTGTATGCTGTTTTAGTGACGGACGCGCTCGCTTCGTCAGCCTGGCGAACCGTCAGATCGCTCAGAATGAAAAATTCCTCCAGCTCTTCCTTGCTAATTTTCGTTGTGACATCTGAGTTTGAATGTAAAACGACCTCAGCCTCGAGGGCATTGCCAATCAGCTTCTGCTGGCGCGCGCGCTCGATCGCTTGACCGACTACACCGCGCAATTTCAGAAGCTCGGCAACCTGATCGCTCGCTTCATGGTGTCGATCGCGCGCATGAGGAAATTCCTGCAGGTGAACGGACCCGCCCAGGGCTGAATGTCGCCACGATTCCTCAGCGGTGAATACGAGCACAGGCGCCAGCAATCGGCACAGAGCGCCGAAAATTTCGTGCATGACCATTTGTGTTGCGCGACGCCGCGGCGAATCTGCCGCGTCGCAATACATCCGGTCCTTGGTGATGTCGACATAGAGGCTGCTCAGATCGACGGCGCAAAACTGGTTGAGCGCGTGATAAACCTTGTGAAACTCGAACGCTTCATATGCCGATCGGCAATCAGCGATCACATCGTTCAAACGCTCCAAAATCCAGTGATCAACTAATGTCATTCCGAGCGAAGTCGAGGAATCCCGTTGCGCTAGCTTTAAGGTTTCATCGCGGGAGCCCTCGACTCCGCTTCGCTGCGCTCGGGATGACAAACCGCCCGCCGGGAAATCATAAAGATTTCCAAGCAAAATACGCAGCGTGTTCCGAATCCGGCGATACGTGTCGCCCAGACGTGTGAAAATCTCTTCGGAAAATGGGACGTCAGCGGTGTAATCGATGCTGCTCGCCCACAAACGAACGAGATCCGCACCATGCTCGTTCACAAAATGGCCGGCATCTACCGGCTTCTCGTAAGCGCTGGATTTGGAAATTTTCTTCCCGTCGAGGTCGACAACGAAACCGTGCGTTACACAGGTTTTGTAGGGTGCTCGATTATTCAGCGCGATGCTCGTCAGGAGCGACGATTGAAACCAGCCGCGATGTTGGTCTGTTGCCTCGAGATACATGTCGGCTGGATCGCGCAACTCCGCATGCAGCGCGCAGACAGCCTTGTGCGAAACGCCGCTGTCGATCCAAACGTCGATCGTATCATTGCGTTTGGTCGTATCGGGCGGAAGACCAAGTGTTTTGGCAAGATCGGCGTCCTTCAATTCAAACCAAACGTTTGAGCCTCGCTCGGCGACCAAATCTGCGAGATTTCGGATAATTTTTGCATCGAGAATTGCTTCTCCATCTTTCGAATAGAAAACAGGCAGCGGGACGCCCCAGCTTCGCTGGCGCGAAATCACCCAATCGGGACGCGATTCGACCGTGCCCGCGATGCGGTTTTCGCCCCAAGCTGGAATCCATTTCACTTCGTTGTGAATGGCATTGAGCGCCCTGTCACGCAGCTCATCGATCCGAATGAAGAACTGCTCGACATTACGAAAGATGATCGGTGTCTTCGAGCGCCAACAGTACGGATAGGAGTGATGAAAATTCTGTTGCCCTAGCAACATTCCCCGCTCCCGCAGCAAGTTGATAATGTCCGTATTAGCATCGAACACGTATTTCCCAGTGAAATTTGGCAGGCTCGCTTCATCAGTAAAGCGTCCATGATCATCAACCGGAGACAGAATTTCCAAGCCGTTGGCTCGGCCTAACCAGTAATCGTCCTCGCCGTGACCGGGCGCGATGTGCACCAGGCCTGTGCCGGTATCCATGGTCACGAAATCAGCTGCGAGTATGGTTGATTTTCGATCGAGAAATGGATGTTGCGCCTGAAGCCCGACCAGCTGTTTGCCAACACGAAAAGACGATTCTTCCGGGGCAACAAAACCAGTTTGTTGAATGAATTGTTCGCGAAGCCTGCGAGCAACGAGCACTCGCTCGTCCTGATTACCCAAAATTTCGTATTCGGCGTTCGGATCCACTGCGATCGCGAGGTTTGCGGGCAATGTCCATGGCGTTGTTGTCCAGACCGCGATGCTCACGGGCTTATCAGTTGGTAAACCGATTTTCGCCACCTGGTCGGGAGGAAGCGGGAATCGCACGTAAACCGCTGTATCGTCCCGGTCTTGGTATTCCACTTCGGCTTCGGCCAGCGCGGTTTGCGCACCTGTGCTCCAAAAAACCGGCTTCTTTGATTGATAAACGAGGCCTTGCTCAACGAATACAGCGAAAGCGCGCAAGATTTCTGCTTCATATTTGGGATGCATCGTCAGATACGGATTCTCCCAATCGCCGAAGACGCCGAGCCGTTTGAATTGCTCGCGTTGGATGTTGACGAACTTCCAGGCAAACGCTTCCGATTTTTTGCGAACTTCCAAAGGAGAAAGGCCGCGGGATTCCTTCACGACCTTGTATTCGATCGGCAGTCCATGACAATCCCAGCCCGGTACGTACGGCGCGCGTTTGCCGAGCATGGTCTGCGATTTCACCACGAAATCTTTGAGGATTTTGTTGAGTGCGGTGCCCATGTGCACGTCTCCATTGGCGAACGGCGGCCCGTCATGCAGCACAAATAATTCTCTGCCTTCTCTCGACTTCTGGATTTGCTGGTACAGCCGGGTCTCTTCCCACACTCGGAGCATTTCCGGCTCACGCGCGGCGAGGTTCGCCTTCATCGGAAACTCCGTGCGTGGCAAATTAAGAGTGTTTTTGTAGTTCCGATTCATGGCAGGGAGGGCGAGGCTACGTAGCATTCACCATCGCGCAAATCAACGCGTGCATCGAGACATGCGGCCGGAAGACGCGGCGCGTAACACTGTGTAGAACAACTTTGCCCGCTATGACAATCCCTGAGAAATTGAAGGACACGTTGCGTATTTTCGTTCTGGCGGACACGCACAATCGCTTACCGGAAACGGTCAGAGAAATCGCCAGGGATGCTGATGAAATCTGGCATCTTGGCGATGTTTGCGCGGAGACCATTCTCGATGAGCTGCGCGCTATTGGGCCTCGAGTCACTGTCGTGCGCGGGAATTGCGACAGCAATCACGAATGGCCACTAGTTGTCGATCTTGTGCGAGGCGGATTGAAGTTTCGCCTGCAACACGTGCCGCCTGATCATTTACCAAATGACGTTGACGTTGTGTTGCACGGACACACGCACGTTCCGCGACATGAAAAACGCGGGAATGTTTTATTTCTGAATCCCGGATGCGTGACGCGACCAAACCGCGGTTCTCCGCCGAGCGCGGCGTGGCTTGAAATTGCCGATGAAAAATTTAGTTGGCGACTGGTCCTGCTCCGTTGAACGCATTATGCGCAGGCTAGATCCAAACGCAGGCAGCCTGCGAAGGTTATGAACCCGGCAATGGGGACCGCAACATCAGCGAAGCGCCATTCGCAAACCTGCCGCTTGCTGATTGACTCCACAGCTTAAGATGATTGCCCGGCGCGCGCCCGCGACTGCCATGCGTGAACGCGCAAGCCGCAACGAAATAGCTGGGCCGGCGTGAAGCACAGGCGGAAGCTCCCCACAACGCAGGGCTTGGGCTCCCAAAATAACCTGCCACAGCGCCGAGGCGCCTACGCTTTCGCCTAGCGCTGGCTTTGCCGCATAAGTAATTGCATCTGGGATCACCTGCTCCAACGCTCCCTGCTCCGCTTGATCGATGAACGTCCCGTTAGCGCTCGAGATCACAAGGTCGATTTCGATTTGGCTGAGATCACGCAGTATTCCCTTCAAAATTTCCTCTGCTTCCGCACGCTTTCCGTAACAACCACCCGGATGAGCGCGTTCGATTGTAATCGCCCCTTCTCGCGCGAGCACGATTGCTCCCGCGCCTTCGCTTAAAATCATTCCTCGCTTTTGTTTGCCGAACGGTTCAATCGGAGGCGCCGAACGAAGTAAGCGCCATCGCCGATAGGCGTCGCATAAAAGCCAATCGACCTCTTCGGTGCCGACGACCAGGCAATGATCAAGCGACTTATCCGTCATCACGTCTTCTGCCATTTTTATCGCCAGGAGACCTACCGCTCCGTCGCCCACGACGGTGTAAGTGACTCCAGTAACACCCAGAATTGCCGCGAGATGACTCGCGGGCGCATTAAAAACCGTTTCCGGAAACAATAGAGGACTGGCCGACTGCGCACCGGTCTCAACGACATCGCGGTAGAAGCGCTTCGTATAAATCACACCTCCGTTGGAGATCGCGAAAATTAGCGCAATTCGTCCCGCATTTTGCGAATCCACCTTTAGCCCGGCAGCCTGCAAGGCCTCCAAACCTGCTGTTGCAGCAAATCGCGAAATCACACTGGCCCGACGAAGGCGTGGATGCGCCAAACCGGTCAGCGCCGATTCAGGTACGCGGAAAGCGCTGTAGGACCGATCGCCAAATTGCTCAGAAATCGGTGTTGCGGACGCCTCATCGCCACGAAGGAGACGCTCCCATACGGCATCGACGCCATTTCCAAGAGGGGTCACCCACCCCATTCCGGCGATCGCCAAACTCATGCTTCAACTCTACGTATCAGAATCGAAGCATTCGTCCCGCCAAAGCCAAAAGAATTCGAAAGTGCAATACGTACCACAGCCGGTCGCGATTCGTTCGCTACAACGTTTAGGTCGAGGCCGTCATCCAAAGCGTCAAAATTGATGTTGGGAGGAAGAAATTGATGGCGGAGCGCCAGCAAAGAGATGACGGCTTCGATTGCGCCAGCGGCACCCAGCGAATGACCCATCATGC
>Ga0307312_10000211_pt1 | contig 24940 bp, 20 predicted proteins | sample ER_DNA_202_FD_194489 | JGI IMG/M metagenome (GOLD analysis project Ga0307312, IMG submission 194489) | Bulk soil microbial communities from the East River watershed near Crested Butte, Colorado, United States - ER_DNA_202 | ecosystem: Environmental > Terrestrial > Soil > Floodplain | place... | reverse complement strand
AACGCCGCTTTAACTTCGTCTCGATCTTGCGCGCTGAAACCGGCGCGACGTAGTCCAACGACGTTTACGCCGAAAACCGAATTGCGCTCCGCCGCGATGACGAACGGCGGGAGATCCTTCCCGAAAGCGGAGCTGCCCTGCACCATTACTAGGCGCCCGACGTGCATGTGCTGATGAAATGTCGACCCGCCGCCGAGAAACGCGCCGTCATCCACGCGAACGTTCCCGGCGAGCAAACAATTGTTCGCGACGATGACGTTGTTTCCAATGAGACAATTGTGGCCGATGTGCGCTCCGGCCATCAGGAAATTCTTGTCACCGATTTTCGTCGCGCTCCCTTCTTCGCTGCCGCGGTGAATTGTGCAGTACTCGCGAATGACGTTGTCGTTTCCGATCTCCACTCTCGTTTTTTGTTCTGGCGAAAATGAAACATCCTGCGGTGGTGCGCCGATGATCGCGCCGTGTCCAATGAAATTGCCGGTGCCGATCACGACCTCGCCTTCGATGACGACGTGCGCTTGCACAATCGTTCTTTCGCCAATCTTTGCTTGCGGCTCGATTATGGAAAACGGGCCGATCTCAACGCCGGGGCCGAGTTGCGCATCCGGATCGACAATCGCCGTGGGATGAATGTTGGTCCCGCTCATCTTTGCACCTAGATGCTTGGGTGACGACGCGCGTGTTGGGTCGCCTCTCCTTTTCGAAAGGAGAGGGGGAGGGTGAGGATTGTTTCCGGGTGGGATCGGAAAAACCCCTCACCTTCATCCTCTCCCCTTAAGCAAGGGGAGAGGCAATTCCTGCATGGCGTTTTCACAAGACTCCCGCTTCCTTGAAACTGAAATAACCGGGGCTGCTCTCCGCCGGCGCGCCGATGATGATGTGATCGAGCAATTTGATTTGCAAAAGTTCTGCGGCCTCGGCCAGACGCCTCGTCAAGCTGTGGTCCGTCTGGCTCGGGGACGCGTCGCCAGATGGATGATTGTGCACGACGATCACGGCGTAAGCCGAAGCGACGACCGCGGGTCGAAAGACATCGCGCGGATGCGCGATGCTTTCGTTTACGCTTCCCATCGAGACTTCCTCAACTCGAATCAAATGATAACGCGTATCGAGAAGGATCACGCGCAGCGATTCCTTGCGAAGTCTGCGCATCTCGGGCCCGACCAGTTCGTTGACCAGCTCGGGCGAATCGATTTTTTCCTTCGACAATGTTTCGCGTGCGAGCCGTTGGCCGAGTCCAAAGGCGGCAACCAGTTGTACGGCTTTGGCAAAACCTACGCCGCGCATCCTGGATAGCTCGTCAACCGTGCAACGGCTTAATCCGCCGAGCGAGCCGTAGTCTTTCAATAATGTGCGCGCGACTTCGATCGCATTGCTGCCCGGGATTCCAGTGCGCAGCAAAACTGCGATTAATTCCGGGTCGGTTAAGGCTGACGCTCCGTGAGCGGCAAGTTTTTCCCGCGGCCGCTCATCCAGGGGCATCTCGCGGATTTTAAGCTGCGGCATAGTGTGGCACCGGCTTCAGTGCTGTGATGGGAGGCTGGCGAGAGTCGGGACGCTAGCGTTCCCTCCCACATTTCATCAGACGCGAAGTTGATCGAACATTTCGCACAGCGCGTCGCCAAGAGAGAACAATGCATCGGCATAAGCGTTCGACACCATTCTGTCCAGAGTGCATTGCGCCTGGCGAATCAGATCTGTGCCGGCCGCGATCGACTCGTTCAGCGCACCGTTTGTCGCGCCATTCTTCAAGAGCGCAATCATTTGTTCGATTTTTTCCTCGAGCACAAGCTGGCAACAGCGTTCCCGCTCAAACTCCGACGCCGAACGCAGGAAAATCAACACGGGTAGAGTAAACTTGCCTTTGCGCAAATCGGTTCCGAGCGTTTTGCCGGTCACGCTCTCGCTGCCGGCAAGATCGACGCAATCATCGTAAATCTGATAAGCCGTGCCGATTTGAATTCCGAAATTCTTGAATGTTTCGATTACGCTCGGTTCGGCTTCGCTGATTAACGCCGCCAATTCGGCTGCAGTAGAAAACAGCGAGCCGGTCTTCATTTCTACAATACGCAGGTAGTCTTGCACGGTGAGGTTGAGATCAAACCGGCGCTGCGTCTGGATCATTTCACCTGAGCAAACTGTCGCGGCTGTGCGCGCAATTGAGCGGCCGATGTCTTTGTTTTCGAAATTTGTCGATAACGTGAGCGCATGCGCAAAGAGGCAGTCGCCCAGGAGAACACTAAGTGAATTGCCCCAGCGCGCGTTCGCGGTGGGCTGTGAGCGACGCCGCTCCGCTTCATCCATCACGTCGTCGTGCACGAGCGTGGCGAGATGGATGAGCTCCACGATTACGGCCAGATCGACATGGTCAGAGCTGATGTTGCCAGTAGCGCCCCCCGCGAGAAGAGCGAGTAGGGGGCGAAGGCGCTTGCCGCGACTACCGACTGCATAGACAACATAGCCTTCGAGCGCCGGATCAAAAGCCGCTGCCTGTTGCGCGATGCGCATTTCGACCTCTTCAAGATGAGGTTGAACCAGGCGTGCCACGTGAGCCAGCGAACTCGCGGGCGAAGCAACCGCCACAACTCCAGTCCGCCTGGGACGTGAGCGAGCGGAGAGTTCCACGTGCCGAGAATAGTGGGGCGGGTCGCAGCTTGTCAAAACTTCGCGTCGCAAAATTTTGCGGTGAGCGCACGCGCCCCGGCCAAAACCCCTCACCGCCTGCGCAGCCAGGCGTCGCTCCCGTATTTACGATGAGCAAGTTCTCGCGCCCGATCTAAAACTTGTTCGTTGATCTTGCGCTCGCTGCAGTTTGCCGACAGGGCCTGCGCAAATCCGTCGGCTAAGCCATTTCCAAAATCGACTCTCTGGATGCTGCCTTGTTGTAACAAGCCGCGGCGCGTTCGGCGTTGCGCGGCGCCGGCGATCTTGCAGCCATCGATCATCACGTCCGCACGCACCGGATTCGCGAAGCAGCTGTAGCCGCTGGCGTTGACAGCGGTTCGCATCTCAGCCGCAATGCCGCCGGGGTCAACGCCCCCGGCTACAACGGCGTGCTCGCCGATTTCGTTCAACACAGCGACTAAAGCCCCATGAACTTTTTCGTAAATCGATATGGATGATTCATTGAAGGCCGCATCGGTCACGGGAATCACAATCGAATAAGTGAGGTCAGCTCCGTGAAAAACGATTCCGCCGCCGGTCCATCGCCGGACCAAATCGCGTTCGTCAGCGTAAAGTGACACATCGGCAAATTTCCCAAAATAGCCGAATGACAGAGCAGGGGAGTGCCAGCGATAAAACCGAACTGACGGAACCGCGACATAATCGAGCAGCGCTTCGTCGATGGCCATGTTCATCGCGGCCGAGCGCGGGAACACATCCTGATAGACGTCTAGTGAAGAGAACAGGTATTGGGTAGTGTCCTCGCCTCTGTCATTTCGAGCGAAGTCGACCAATCTCTGGCTCCTTCCGGAGCTAGAAACATCGAGAGATGTCTCGACTTCGCTTGGCATGGCAATTAGGTCTGAAGCTCGTCCAAAACTTTAGCGATGGCTTCTCGCGGGTTTTGGTGCGCAGTGATTGGCCGGCCAATGCCAATATAATCTGCGCCTGCTTCCATTGCCTGGCGCGGTGTCACGAATCGTTTTTGGTCGCCCGGTTCCGCCCAAATCGGGCGAATTCCTTGTACTGCGATCTTGATTTTGTCGCCGAATTCTGTCCGCAGCATTTTGAGTTCGTGGGAGCTGGCAACAATTCCGTCGATGCCTGCTTCCACACCTAATTTAGCCAGGCGCAGGACCTGATCGTCCACGCTGTCGGCGATCCCAATTTCGCGCAGTGTTCGTTCCGTGGCGCTTGTTAAGACTGTAACACCCAGGAGCAGCATATCACTCGCGCGTGCCGCAGTGGCGGCGCGGAGCATTTTACTGCCACCGCTCAAATGAATGGTGAGCATCTGCACTCCAAGATGACTCGCCGATTCAACTGCTCTGGCGACGGTATTGGGAATGTCGTAGAGCTTGAGATCCAGCCACACTTTTGCGCCTGCAGCCAACACTGCTCGCACGATTTCTGGACCTTCAGCTGTATAAAGCTGTAGGCCGATTTTGAAAAACGAGATCTGATCGCCCAGCTGCTCGACGAGCTCGAGTGCCTTCTCCTTCGTCGCGACGTCCAGCGCGACGATTATTTTGTCAGCGACATTTATCATTTCGAACAGCCATTGGTTATCTCAAGCGGAATGGAGACATCTCTCAATAGTTCTCGTCAACAGCAAGAGATTCCTCGACTTCGCTCGCAATGACAGAGCAAATTGCAAATCATGCAAATCCTCGCACCTGCGAAAATTAATGTTTCGCTGAAAATCTTGCGCCGACGCGACGACGGCTTCCATGAAATCGAAACGCTCATCACGCCGATTACGTTGTGCGACCAGATCGAAATCGAAAAGAGTGACAGCAGCAGCGAGATTGAATTTCACTGTGATGATCCGTCGGTTCCGGCAGGCGACGACAATCTGATTGTGCGCGCAGCGAGAGCTTTCTTTGCTGCGACAAAGCTAAAGCGGGCGATCTCCATCGAACTCAAGAAGAAGATTCCCCATGGAGCGGGCTTGGGTGGGGGGAGCAGCGATGCGGCTTCCACTCTGCTGGCGCTCAACGAACTGTTCAACACGAACTTGCCGCGCGAGACACTGGCGAAAATCGCAGAAACGGTCGGATCGGATGTTCCATTCTTTATTTTTAAGTCTGCCGCACTCTGTAATGGACGAGGCGAACTGGTCACGCCACTAAGGTGGAAAGACAAACTCTCGCTCCTGCTCTTGAAGCCGGAATTTCGCGTGTCCACAGCATGGGCGTATTCGCACTGGCGTGACTCGCTAGAAATTCCGGGCGTCTCTTACGCAGCTCAAGAATTCGCTGGCCAGATTTTCCTCAACGATTTGGAATGCCCTGTCTTCCATAAATTTATTTTTCTCGCGCAGCTGAAGATGTGGTTGCTCAAGCAACGTGAAGTCGGCGCAGCGGTAATGTCCGGGTCCGGCTCGACCATCTTCGCGGTATTGCGCGCTAGCGCGGATGCCGACCTTCTGGCGAGACGCGCGAAATCGGAACTCGATCCGGAGTTGTGGACGTGGGTGTGTGAGACACGCTGATTTCTGGGGAGCGCACGCGGCTCGCGTGCTGGCGAGCGCGTCCTCGCGATCGCGAACTTTTCTTTACGTGTGAAAATCAGTGAGGAATCTGCATCGAAAGTAAGATTGTTTCGGCGCGACGTCGAAACCAGCACGCGACGCCGCCTGCGCTCCCCAGAGAAAGCGAATACGCATAGAAATTATTCACCCATGCTGCGTTGCACTGCTGCGCGCGCGTACTCGCGATTCAGTTTCGCTATGAAACTGGCGCTGATTTCCGCCGGGCACACAGCTTCGCATTCGTAAGTATTGGTACAATTGCCGAAACCCTCAGCGTCCATCACCTGTACCATTTTCAGAACACGGCTCTCCCTCTCGGGGTGCCCCTGCGGTAAGAGCACCAGGTGTGAGACTTTCGCAGAAGTGAAGAGCATAGCTGATGCGTTTGGACAGGCCGCCGCGCACGCACCGCAGCCGATGCAGGCTGCCGCTTCCATCGCCAGATCGGCATCGTGTTTGGCTATTAGAATCGAATTCGCTTCCGGGGCGGACCCGGCGCGGGCACTGATGAACCCGCCGGCTTGCACAATTCGATCCAGCGCACTTCGATCGATCACGAGATCTTTCACGATCGGAAAAGCGCCGACGCGGAACGGCTCGACTGTGATTGTGGCGCCGTCTCGAAATTTTCGCATGTAAAGCTCGCAGACCGCCGCGGGGTGATCTGGACCGTGAGCTTCGCCATTCACGGTGAGCGAGCAGGTGCCGCAAATGCCTTCGCGGCAATCGGAATCGAACGCGATCGGCTCCTCGCCGCGCCCGAGCAATTGTTCGTTTAGGATGTCGAGCATTTCGAGAAATGATGTGTGCGGCGAAATATCGTGTACCTCGTAATCAACGAGTTCGCCGGGAGTTTGTGCGTTCTTTTGACGCCAAATTTTGAGCTTGAAGTTCATTGATTACAAAAAATGAGAGATTCCTCGACTTCGCTCGGAATGACAGATCACTTATAGCTCCTTTGCGTTAAATGCACCGTCTCGAAACGTAGCGGCTCGCGATGTAGTTTCGGCGGTTGCCCCTGTCCTTGGAATTCCCATGCGAAGACTGCCGCATGATTTTCATCGTCGCGGAGCGCTTCGCCATCCGGTGTTTGGTGTTCCTCGCGAAAATGCGCGCCGGCAGATTCGTCACGCTCAAGCGCGTCTCTGCACATCAGCTCGGCGAATTCGAGGAAATCAGCGACGCGACCGGCGCGTTCGAGGGACTGGTTAAAATCTTCGTCTGTTCCTAGCACTCGCACATCGCGCCAGAATTGTTCTCGCAGTTGAGGAATTATTTGGAGCGCTTCGCGCAATCCTTTCTCGTGGCGCGACATTCCACACTTGTCCCAGAGAAGAACGCCGAGCTCTCTGTGAAACGAATCGAGGGAGCGGGTGCCATTGATGTTGAGAAGTTTCTCGATCCTGACGCGAACATCATCCTCTGCTGCTTGAAATTCCGAGGAATCCGGCGACGGGCGCTTTCCCATTTGGCTGGCGAGATAATTCGGCAGCGTATTAGGCAAAACAAAGTAACCGTCGGCCAAGCCTTGCATAAGCGCACTCGCTCCGAGTCGATTCGCACCGTGATCGGAAAAATTCGCTTCGCCGATCACAAACAAACCAGGGACATTGCTCATCAGATCGTAATCGACCCAAAGACCGCCCATCGTGTAATGAACTGCGGGGTAAATCCGCATCGGCACTTTGTACGCATTTTCGCCGGTGATCTTCTCATAGACTTCAAACAAATTTCCGTAGCGCTCGCGAATGGTAGCTTCGCCCAGGCGCTTAATCGCGTCGGCAAAATCGAGGTAAACGCCGCGTCCGCCGGGACCGACGCCGCGGCCTTCATCGCAAACTTCCTTCGCTGCGCGTGATGCAATGTCCCGCGGCGCAAGGTTGCCGTAGCTGGGATATTTTCGTTCGAGATAATAATCGCGGTCTTGTTCCGGAATTTCAGGAGGCGGCTTGTCGCGGTCTTCCTTCCGTTTTGGGACCCAGACGCGTCCATCGTTCCGCAGCGACTCGGACATCAACGTGAGCTTGGATTGATGTTCGCCACTGACCGGGATGCACGTGGGATGAATTTGCGTGAAAGAAGGATTCGCAAAGAGCGCGCCTCTCTTGTAAGCCCGATATGTAGCTGTGACGTTGCAGCCGCGCGCATTTGTTGAGAGATAAAACACGTTCCCATAACCGCCGGTGGCGAGCACGATGGCATCGGCCGCGTGCCTGCCGATTTTTCCCGAGCGCAGGCTGCGCGTAATAATTCCTTTTGCATTTCCATTGACGATCACCAAATCGAGCATCTCAGTTTGTGGAAGCATGCACACAGTGCCCGCCGCGATTTGACGGCAGAGCGCCTGATAGCAGCCGAGCAAAAGTTGCTGGCCGGTCTGGCCGCGCGCGTAGAACGTCCGCGACACCTGCGCGCCGCCAAAGGAGCGGTTGGCAAGCAGCCCGCCGTATTCGCGGGCGAACGGCACCCCCTGCGCAACGCATTGGTCGATGATGTTGTTGCTGATTTCGGCGAGGCGATAGACGCTCGCTTCACGCGATCGGAAATCGCCGCCTTTTATCGTGTCATGGAACAACCGATAAACGCTGTCGCCATCGTTCTGATAATTTTTTGCAGCGTTGATTCCGCCTTGGGCTGCAATTGAGTGCGCGCGGCGCGCGGAATCCTGAAAACAAAAGCATTTCACTCTGTAGCCGAGCTCACCCAGCGTGGCCGCGGCCGATCCACCGGCCAGACCGCTGCCGACCACAATGATCTCAAACTTTCGTCGGTTGTTTGGGCTCACTAATCGCGCATGATGGCGATGGTTACGCCATTTTTGAGCGAGCGGTCCCGGCGGAACTTTTGGATCCAGCGAGCCAATCATAGTTGTTGCGCCGGTTTGATCAGGCCAAGCAGGATGGCGACCGGGATTGAGGTGTAGCCGGCAAACAGAAGCCAGGCGAAGATTCTGCCACCCAGCGCCAGGCGCGGCGTGAGTTTTTTGTCATTCAATCCGAGCGATTGAAAAAAGCTCGATGATCCGTGGCTTAAATGAAGCGCCAGCAAAAAGAGCCCGAGCACGTAAAAGCCCGACACGAAATAGTTTTGGAAGCCATACACCATCATTGAGTAGACATCGTAATGGCCGAGAGGATCCGCTTTCAGCAAGCCGAACCGGCGATCCGTTACCCGCACCGTGAAATGGGCGAGGTGGTAAATGATAAACGCGAGCACGATTAGGCCGCTCATCACCATGTGACGCGATGCGAACGTTGCTTTGACGTATTGCCTGTCTTTGTACGCCTGCGGCCGGGCACGCCGATTCTCAATCGCCAACTGGATCGTCACCCAGATGTGAATAATGACAGCGGCGAGGAGGAATAGACGGATTGCCCAAAGTAAGGGACCGAGATCGCGCAGATGTTGCGAGTAACCATTGATCCAGTCTGGGCCGATAAAAATCTGCAAATTGCCGAGCAGATGTCCGATCACAAAAAGGATCAAAATGATTCCACTGATCGCCACGATCATTTTTTTCCCAACGGACGAACGATAAAAAGCCGCTAAAATCTTCACGGTTCGAATCTGCGCCAGTCGAGCGGCGCGCGTCTCAGATTATGAACGCTGCTCGGAGCGTCAAGCTGCGGCGGCGATCGACGATCCCAATTATGTAAGAGCGAAAAAAGATTGATTTGGTAACACCCTCAGTCACAGAGCAGTCAGCGTAATGAGCCTGACCGGGGCCGACTTGCCAGCGCCACAAAGAGTGGCCCGACCAAAGGAGTCTTTCACTTCACCAGCTTTGGGCATATAATTGCCCGCTCCATGGCGAACAGCGAAGAGCCTCAGACGATGTCGCAGGAAATCCTTCGGTTCCAAGAGGAGTATTCAACAGAAGGAATCGAGCGCGGCGGCACGGCCGCGCGTGCTGAGCGATCCGGTCTCTGGTTGCATTTTCTTAGCCACGAATGGTCATCTGCTGTGCTGTATCTTTTTCTAGATGTAGTGAGCTGGCTCGCAATCTACCGAGTGGCAGGTTGGTTCCGGTACGATGCATTTTATGCCACGCCGTTTCAGTTCTTCATCGTCAATCTGATTCAACTCGGCGTGATCGTCACCGCGCTTTACTTTGTCGGCGGCTACGACCGCGCTGTGGAGAAGCTGACTCTTGGTTATGCGGCTGAACACATTCTTGCCGTAATCGCTGCGGCCGTGGTTAGCGCGATGCTGATTTATTCCGCAGCGACATTCGACCAGACGATGAAACCCAGCCGCGGCGTGCTCCTTCTGAGCTTCGCAATTTTCCTCCCGGTATCGTTGGGATACCGCCGGTGGATTCGGCAATACGTGGTTGCCAGCAGCGCGAGCCGGTCGTTCCTCGTGATTGGCGGCGGCGCGACGGCGGCGCGTTTTTATGAGGCGTACAAAAGCTCACAAAATGGCCAGCAGCTTGAGTTTGTGAGTGCGGATGAGCAGCGGGTAGGGCAGCCAGTCGCGGGTGAGGGATCGCCGATTGTGCAGGGAAATCTCGCCGCAAAATTAAATAATCTCGGCAACCGGTATAGCGGCATCATCCTCGCTGAGCGAGCGAGCTCGCTGAGTACGCAACTACTGGAGCGACTGGTGCACGCGCAGTTTCAGGAAACGCGCGTGTACACTCTGGAATCATTTTATGAAACTCAGTGGCGTTATCTGCCCCTCGGTATCATCGATCCGTTTTGGCCGCTCCAGACCGGGTTTCAACTGGCTCGCACTTCTCCTTACCATTACCTGAAGCGGCTTTTCGATATCATTGCCTCGGCGACAGCGCTGGTCGTTTGCGCTCCGCTTTTCGTGCTTGTCTCCCTACTCATTTGGGCAGAGGACGGAAGTCCGGTTTTTTTTCGGCAGGAACGAGTGGGCCGCGATGGAAGGCGGTTCATTCTTTTCAAATTTCGAACGATGCGCCAGCGCGCCGATCAGGCGGAGGAAGACATTTACACGCGCGAAGGTGATCGCCGCATCACCTCTGTGGGGCGTTGGCTGCGAAAACTCCGGCTCGATGAACTGCCCCAACTTTGGAATGCGCTCAAAGGCGACATTAGCCTAATCGGCCCCCGCCCGGAATGGAGCAAGTGCGCCGAACGTTATGAGCAAACCATCCCATTTTATCATTTTCGGCACCTGGTCAAACCAGGGATCACCGGCTGGGCGCAAGTAAACTATCCTTACGGCGAGAGCGACGAGGACGCCGTGGAGAAGCTAAAATACGACCTGTATTACATCCGGCATTATTCACTGAAGTTGGATGCCATGATCGTGCTGAAAACGCTGTACACCATGTTATTCGGCAAAGGACGGTGAGCGCCGCAGCAAGCCGGATGTCAGAGGCCAGAAGTCGGAGTTCAGCCACAGCTGAAATCTCTGACGTTTGACAATGTGATTTCTCATTTTTTCCGCACAGCGTCTCGCTGGATTTTCTTCGCCGCCCTCGCGTTCGCCCCCTGGGCGTACGGTGCTACAACGTCAACAACCATCCAAATAACAAACTGGCTATTGTTGGGTACCCTCGTTTTTTGGGCCGCTGAGTTGCTTGTTACGAGGCGAACGCCGCAATTTCCCCGGCTTCTGTTTTTTCTAGCAGCGGTTTTGATGTGCGTCGGTGGGTGGATGGTGTTTAACGCGAAGGCGATCTACGACTCGGATTTTTTTGTTTTCGTGCCGCTACGGAATTTGGCGCCGCCTTTGATTGGCTCGACAGATTACGCGATCAGCGCCGCGTGGCTGGTTCGAGGTGGGTTGCTATTGGGGACAATCTTGTTCGTCGCGGATCTCTCTCAAAGCGACCGCTGGTTGCTTCGCGTATGGTATGTGATTGGACTCGTTGCCGGGTCGATTGCATTTCTCGGTTTGCTGCAGAAAGCCACGGGTGCGCAGATGATTTTCTGGCAACCGCCGCCGCCACCGGAGGTTTGGGTGAGCACTTTTTTCGCGAGCTATTACTACCACGGTAATGCCGGTGCATTCTTGAACCTGGTGTGGCCATTGAATGCGGGTCTTGTTATCCGGGCTTTTAGCAACCGATCCCACCCGGGTATGCGCGCTACGTGGATCTGCCTTTTCATCCTGACCATGGCCGGGGTGCTGGCGAATACTTCGCGGATGGCTCAATTAGTCGGGCTGCTACTGTTGGTCGCGATCTGCGTGCAATTTGTACCGGCGCTTGTTCGAAACCTTTCGGGCAGCCAGAAGAGCGTCGCCTTCGCGGGCACTCTTGCGATTCTTTTGGCGCTGATTGCGCTCGCTCAGGCGACTCATTTGGATCAACCGCTAAACCGCTGGCAGGCGGAGAGCCAACGAATTTCTGGCGATGCGCGGTGGCGCGCTTTCCATGTGGCAATGGGCGCGCTGCCGGATGGGGGGCTGTTCGGGTTTGGCCCAGGAACGTTTCGCGTTGTATTTCCAACTTATAATGTGGGATCGGCTAACGAGGCGCCCGGCACCTGGCGATTCTTGCATGAGGACTACTTACAGACTCTCCTGGAATGGGGCTGGCTGGGAAGCAGTCTTTGGGCGTTGCTATTCTTTGGAGGAATAACAGTCGGAATTCGTAATTATAAGAAGTTTGCCAAGCGAGGCTGGATACCACGCCGACGCGTACTGCAGCCCTTGGTTATCACGGCACTTCTGGGAGTGGCGGTGCACGCGCTGGTCGATTTCCCACTTCAGATCGAATCGATTCAGCTCTACGTGGCGACGTATCTGGGTCTTTGCTGGGGAAGTCCCTTGTGGCACCAAGAGCAGTCACCGGCCAAAGCCCAGAATTCAGTCGTCAGACGCGCCAGAGCGCTGCGACGCAACTAAACTGACGGTCCGGATTAACTAGGCCCCGTTGTCCTCGTGGTCGGACGTGGATCGCCCGTCATAACTGCTAGTGTAGCTGCGAGAATACGCCCCTTCCTCTTTACCGTAGCCGTGCGAAGCGTAGTAGTAGTAATACCCAACCCCGCGGCTTCGCCGCAGCCGATTCATTACCAGACCGGCGGGGCGAATTCCTGACTTCGCTAGCAAAGTAATTGCCCGGCGGACCGCGGGCCGCGGTGTTTTTCCCGCTCGAATAACAATGCACACCGTCTGGACATGTGGAGTCATGAGCAGAGTGTCACTGACTGCCAGAATCGGTGCGCTATCGATCACCACGCGATCAAAAATTTGTGCAGCCTTAGCAACCAACTGACCAAAGAAAGGTCCGGCAAGAATCTCAGCTGGATTGGGCGCGCGTCGCCCACCTGCGAGAACGGAAAGTTGGCCTCCCGTCGCAGTAAGAATTTTTCCCGTCAGCTCAATGTCCTCGTCGACAAGCTGGATTTCTCCAGCAGGAATCTGGTGCGCTGCCGAGGCGACGTCCGCTTCACCCACGAGGCAATCCGTCACTCCCGGCGCGCTGTCTTCATCCGAATTATTTCGCGCATTCGGGAAACGGAAAATCTTGTGCATGTTTGGCCGGCGCAGGTCGCCGTCAATGAGAAGGACGCGATAGCCCTGCTGAGCCAGTGCAAGGGAATAATTGGCGCTGGTGAAACTTTTTCCTTCGTTGGGCACAGCACTGGTGAAAAGTGAAACCTTGCGCTCGGCTTCCGGACCCAAAAGAGAAAGCGCAGCGCGCAAATTGCGAAACGCTTCAGCCGCCGGGCTTTCGGGAGTTTCCACTACAACGCGGTAGTTCGAACTGCCGAAAGCTTTACTTCGCTGTTTCAGTCGACTAACATTCAGTCGACTAACAGGACCTTCATCTGTTGTGTCGGGAACGGCTGCAAAAACAGGCAATCCAAGTGTGCTTTCTGCCTGGTCCACGGTTTTGATGGAACGGTCCAGTGCATCGGCGCCAAAAACGAATGCGAGTCCGGCAGCCAGGCCACCAAGCAGACCTAGAGCGATCGTTCTGGTGGGGCGGGGACTAACAGGTGACTGCGGAAGCGGGGAATGCTCAATCACACTTACTGCATTGGTCTTCACGTCTTTTGTTAAACTTGTCTCTTTTATCTGGCGAAGGACGCTTTCGTAGAGTGCGCGATCGGTTTCGGCTTGCCGGGCCAACTGCTGATAGCCGATCGCTGTGCGGTTGAGATTGACCGCGACACCCTTCTGGTCTTGCAACGCCAGTTGGAAGCTAGCCTGTGTGGCCTTGATTTGGTCGATGGCGTTACGCAGAATCGCAGGTTGGGCCAGCACGGCCTGACGAAGCTTCTCCTTCGCCTGCGCCAGCGCGGCCTTCGCAGCGATCATTTTGGGATGCTTGTCCTTGTATCGTAAGGCGTAAGTGGTGATCCCCGCTTCCATCTGTGTAACGCTGCGGCGTGCGTCAGTCACCATTCCGGCAGCAGAGATACTGGGGATCGCAAGCAAGGCGTCGATGTTATCGCCGATCTGGTCGATTTGCTGGAGCTCGCCCTCAAGGCGAAGCTGGTCGGTCTTAGCTGTCGTCAATTTGTTGTCTAGGTCTTGCAGCTTATCCTCCACTAAGCCGCCCCGAGGTCCGCCAGCGCCAGATCCGGAGCCCTGCTGTGAGCCCGTCGCGGCCGTGCCGCCGCCAAGTTGCAACGCATCCGGGTTCGTCGCCTTGTATTCGGCGACGGCCGCCTCACTTTTTTGCAGGTTCGTCTTCAATCGTTCTTCTTCTTCCAGCAAATAACGCAACGCCTCCTCGCTCAGCGAAGCTCGCCGCTCGATCGAGTTGCGGATGTACTCCCGACCGATTGCTTCGGTGAGACGCTGTGCCATTACTGGATCGTGGTGCGTCACGTACAAATCGATCAGGCGCGTCCCGCGGCGGATCGCCGGCTTCACCATGCCAACTATTGCTCGACCCAATCCTTCTTCGAGCGGCGTAAATGTTGCGGCGCCACTCGCGTTCTGAGTCTTGCTCGCAGTCTGCGACGGATCTGGGCGGGGCGTCGCGGCGGAACTCTTCTCGCTCATGACACTCTGGCCCAGAAGTGCGCGCCCACCGTCTTCAGCCAATCCTTCGGAGCGTACGACTCGGGCAAGAAGTGTTTGGTTAGTCAGATTTTGTTCGATCGTTCGCAGTGCCTCCTGACTGGCCAGAAACATCGACCGCAACCGCGTGGTGGGATCGTCAGTGGCGATGACAGCCGGCTCCTGAAACTGCACCTCTAAGACTGTGTGTCCCTGGTAAAGCTTCGGCGTCCGAGCGAGATAGCCTAGCGCTAGAAAGAGGCCGGCCACAACGCAAAGGGTGACGATCCAAATACGTTCGACGAAAGCATGCCAGAAGCGCCGAAAATCGAACCTGTGTTGTCCCTCGGCGTACTGCCCGATCAGGGACGCGGCTGGTTTCTCTACATTTGCGGGAACAGTCGTCCCCATCAGAGATTGGGTAGGATCAATCACGGCAAATTATTGGCTGGAACCTTACACCATGAACTGCGCTCGGAAAGCGAAGGCGCAAAAATTCTAATTAAAAGATGCTTTCGCCGACGGTGATGGTATCGCCCGGCTCGACGAGAAAACTTCCGCCGCTTCCCTTGGTGAAGCGCTTCGCGTTAACCTTGAAAATCTGATCGCCACTCGCGTTATGTCGCCGCACCGTTATTCTTTCCGGGGCAGCGATGCGGGTATAGCCGCCGGCCAACGCGATCGCCTCCAGTAGATCGATACCGTCAGGACTGCCTTCGGGCATTTCGAAACTGCCGGGCCGACCTACCTGGCCCAAAATCGAAAAACGCCGCTTTGCGTAGCTGAGGAGCATGACATTGACCCTTGGGTTCACCAGATAATCGCGGCCGTACAACTCTGTGAGCTTTGAAGCCGCCTGGGTCAGGGTCAATCCCCCCAAATGGATCGAGCCCAGCAATGGCACGCTCACGTTTCCCTCGGGGTTCAATCGTCCGCTTGTGCGCAGATCGTCTTCGCCAAAGACTTCGACCGATACGTAATCATTCGCGCTCAAAATGTAGCCAGCCGGTGCGCTCGCTCCGCCCGTGAATGCAGGCGCCGAAGCGGCTGTTGGCGATCTGGATCCGGATACGCCGGTTCCCGGCATGGTTTGCGCCACCAGGAACTCTGGAAGCAACGACAAGGCGAGCGTAATCGCCAACCACAGTCCCCGTGTCCCAGCTCGCAAATGAACCAAACCCTGTTTAGAACCTGAGCGTAGCCCTGACGCCCACTTGGTTATCATAGAAACTGAAGAAAGACTCTGAGCTGCTGTCCCGGCGGTGCAAGTAATAGACTCCGGTGCTCAGCCACCTGGTAATTAGCACGTCAACCGACGGTTCGATAAACCAGTAATCATCATTCCGCGGCGCACTGACGTTCCGGGCAGTGGCGAAATAGTCCGAGTTTTCGTAGCCGACGCCCAAGCCAAAATAAACCCGGTGAAATAAACGCTGCTGAAACCGGGCCACAACATATGTGGTCGCGAAATCTTGCTCAGGAAGGAATCCGGAATTGTAAATCCGCCGGCCAGCGGCGAGCGTGAGATTGGTACCAGCGAACGGATGATAAATCGACCCGACTTCAAAGACCGGTGACGTGTATGTACCCCGGTTGCCGTCGAATTGGCGGAACTCAACGCCGCCCGAAGCATACAAGTTAAATTTGGCCGTCACCTCATAATTCAGGCGCAGGTTCACCTGCTCGAAACTTTGGTTAGTCGTTGGATCATCCACCCAATCGTAGCCGAACGTGCCACCAATGCCGACCGTTACCTTTGGCAGCCAATTGTAGTAAAGGTAGAGGCCGCCCGAAACAGTGTAGGAACTAATGTTATTGGGATAGAAGAAGATCGAGGAATCAACTTCGCCCTGCAGAGATAGTTTTGCTGTCAGTTCATAATTTGCTCTCAAGCGCGTGTTGAAGATGTTGACCCGCGTGGGCGCGCTCGCATCGGTGTTTGCCCATAGCCCCGTCGTGTCGAAGATGCTGTTGAGGTTTGCCGATTCGAGTAGCGCTATATCCTCAAACATGGCCAATTTTAACCGGCCAGTGCTATATCCTCCCTCGAGGTGAATTAGCTGGTTAAATGCGTCTTCGTCCGAGTGATCGACGAACAGAATAGCGCTGGGCATATAGTCCAGCCGCAGATAGCTTCTGCTCCGCCCCTCCATGTCGCCGACTCCAATGGTAATCTCCGGTTCAATCGCGAAATAGTAATCGGACACTCGATTTGTATGACTGATGAAGATGTTGTCGTCCCACACACCTCGCACCGTCAGCCGCAGCTCGTAGTGAAAACGACGCGGTTCACCTGAAGAAGTCATCTCGCCACTTGGAAATACCTCCCTAGTGCTCATCCCCCCGTAAGGACCTGCTGCTGCTGGCGGCGCAATCACATTCGTTTGCGCTGTAGTGTAGTTGGTTGAAGAAGACAACGCCTCGGGTGAAGACGGAAATGCCTGCTCGGGCGAAGGCAACGACTCTGCTGACGACGGCAAAGGCTCTGCCGCTGTGGAGGATGACGATTGAGATAAAGCGGGGAGTGGCTCTGCTGGCGCGGACGGCCACGATTCCGCTGGAGCGGCTGGCGGCTCCGCCAACGACGGTAAAACGTCGGGCTCAACCGATTCCTGCGCTTGTGCAGCAAGAACAACTGCGAAGAAAATTCCTGCGACAAACGCAAGGGTTGGCTGGGCAATCGGGTGGGTGATTTCGCTGGCAGTTTCTGTTGTCGTCCGGAGTGGAAACGGAGCGAAACGGTGAATTATTGACGCAAAACCGGTACGCATGGCCGCGAGAGTAGAGGGCCGCGATAAGGCCGTCAATCAAAAAATCTCACCAAAATTCCACCAAAATTAGAGCGACTTTTTCCGCAGCCGTCGGGTCATTGTTGAGGCCTAAGAGACCGCTATTTCGGGGCGAAACTTGCTTTGCGATTGTCCGCGTAAGACGTTTAACGATTCAGCGAACCACCGATTCAACCCACCAGCAGTATGCCAGAGCAGGAAAAGACGCTGACAATTAACGAGATCTATCACTCGATCCAGGGCGAGAGCACCTGGGTGGGGCGACCGTGCGTGTTTGTGCGGCTGACGTTCTGCGATCTCCGCTGCAACTATTGCGACACGGAGTACGCATTCTACGAAGGGAAAAAGCAAACTCTGAAAGAGATTGTTGCTGCAGTGGCAGGGTTTTGTTGCCCGCTGGTCGAGATCACGGGCGGCGAGCCTTTGTTGCAGAAGAATGTGGTGCCATTGATGTCAACCTTGTGCGACGCAGGGTACACCGTTTTGCTGGAAACTAGCGGCGCGCGTGATATCTCGAAAGTCGATCCGCGCGTCCATCGGATCATGGATTTAAAGACGCCGGGCAGCGGCGAAGTGGACAAGAACCTTTGGTCGAACATTGACCAGCTTACCTTGCGCGATGAATTGAAATTCGTGATGGGGTCCCGCGAAGATTACGAGTGGTCGCGCGACAAGGTGCAGCGGTACGATCTCCCGTCCCGCTGTCATGCCGTGCTGTTCTCTCCGATTTTCGGAAGAATCGATCCGCGCGAAATCGTGGAATGGATCCTCGCCGATAAACTCGATGTCCGGTTCCAACTTCAGATGCACAAATTCATCTGGAGCCCGACGCAGCGCGGAGTCTGATTGATGCGCGCACGATTGACAAAAGATTTCACTTTTGAAGCGGCGCAAACTTTGCCAAACGCGCCGGCGGGTCATAAATGCCGGCGCGTGCACGGCCACAGTTTCAAGGTCGAAGTTTCCGTTGAAGGCGAAGTCGATCCCGAGATTGGCTGGGTTTACGATCACGCGGAGATCAGCGATGCGATGAAACCGCTGCTAAAAATGCTGGATCACACGTACCTCAACGACATCCAAGGATTGGAAAATCCGACGATTGAAAAAATGGCAGAATGGTTCTGGAAAAAATTGGAGTCACAATGCCCCGGCCTCTGCGAGATCGTGGTGCACGAAACACCAACCGCGCGCTGCGCTTATCGTGGCGGATAACAAGGAACGACGGCCTGGGCAACCGTCGATTCGAATATCACGGCTGGATAGCCGTCACTCGTTGAAGCGCCGGAGTTCTTACAACTCAATGGCGTAGCGCTTCATCTTGTTGTAGAGGGTGGGCCGTTGGATGCCGAGAAGTTCTGCCGCTTTTTTCTTGTTGCCGTGGCATTTTGCGAGTGCCTGGAGAATGGCGTTGCGCTCCACATCATCGAGAGTCTGCACGCCGCTGCGCGGTAACGCGCCGAGCTCGGTTTGCTGCAGAACTGAAGGCAACTGTATTTCTGTCGGGAGTTCTTTCACGCCGATCATCCCCTGTCGCGCCAGCACCACCGCGTATTCGATCGCGTTTTGTAACTCGCGAACATTTCCCGGCCACGAGTAATCAAGCAGCTTTTGAAACGCGTCCGGTGAAATCTCTGGTTCCGATTTGCCAAGTTGTTGAGAAAATTGTTTCACGAATTGCGCGATCAGCGGCGGGATGTCCTCTCTACGTTTCCGGAGTGGGGACACTTCGATCTGAAAAGTATTCAGCCGATAGTACAAGTCGGAGCGAAGCCGGTTCTCGGAGAGCGCCTGGGCAATCGGCCGATTCGTCGACGCGATCGCGCGGAAGGTTGCTTTCATTGTTTGAGTGCTGCCAAGCGGCCGATACTCGCGTTCCTGGAGCACGCGCAAAAACCGCGTCTGCAGATCCGCCGGCATGTCCGATATTTCGTCGAGAAAAAGCGTGCCGCCATTTGCGGCTGCGATCATTCCGGGAAAATCGTGCATTGCACCGGTAAACGCCCCTTTCACATAACCGAAAAGTTCTCCCTCAATCATCGTCTGCGGGAACGCCGCGCAATTGAGCTTCACCATCGGTTCTCCCGCGCGCCGGCTCCGCGCGTGAATCGTATTCGCGATCACTTCTTTGCCTACGCCGCTTTCGCCTACGATGAGCACATTGGCATCAGATGGCGCCATCGCATTGATCAACTCGTCGATCTCCTGCATGGGTTTGCTCTTAAAAATGGGCGTGGGCCGCGCCTCCGCGATTTCCAGGCGCTTTTCGAGTTGCTCTGTTTTTTCCCGCAGCTCTTCCGCTTCTCGCAAGAGAAACTGTTTTTCCAATGCCTTCTCCACCAGACTGAGCAGTTCCTCAGGCGCGTACGGTTTGCTAATGAAATGGTAGGCGCCGCGTTTGATCGACTCGATCGCATTGTGCAATGAGTCGTGCGCGGTGAGGATAATTACCTGCACTTCGGGTAGCTCGCTCTTGATCCGGTCAAGCATCTCTAATCCGTCGGCGTCGGGCAGACGAAGGTCCAGCAATACGAGCGTGGGCGTTTTCGACTTCAGCAACTTGAGTCCTTGGGTGGCGGTTGGCGCAGTGTCCACTTGATAACCATGCCGCTTCAGCAGCGCCTCAAGCGTCATGAGCACGGGCCGCTCGTCATCGATGATCACGACATGACGGTTATCTGTTTTCATTCAATTGCGCTGCTCGTATTACGCACGACCAGCAGATTCCAGTTGCTTAAACGGCGAGAAAAGACGGACGTTTCAAGCTTCTTCCGAGGACTCGCCTGACACCGGAAGCGTAATCGTCGTAATGAGCGCCGAAGCGTTTGAATTATATTGAGCATGCAATTCGCCGCCCTGGACTTCTACGATAGCCCGGACGCGATTCAGACCAAGACCATAATGGCGTTGACTGATTTTCCGAAGCGGTTCGCGACCCCAATCTCGGGTAGACAAGTCAAAACGAGTCTTTGGTTCATGCAGCGTGAAGCGGAATCGGTTTTTGTCGATTTCGGCTCTTGCGATAAGTGGGCCTTTGCCACGATCGTGCTGGATGGCGTTCGCGAAAAGCTCGGTAAATGCTTCCTCGAAAAATTGAGGATCAACATTTAACGTCGCGTCGCCGGGTTGAATGTCCCAGGAGATTTCCGCGCTCTCTTTTGGGAAATCGTGCTCGATTTTCCTGCGCAAGTCTTGCATAAAATCAGTGGCCTGGTACGGGATCGGGTTAGGTTTAACCTCTTCCACTGCTCTGGAAAGCCGTTGTAAAGTCAACGCCAGACCTGAGATCATTTCGCGCAAACGTTTGATCTCGTTTTTGAATTCTTCGTTCGTCTCCAGCTCACTGATGTAAGCGGACTGCAATTCGATGGCATTTAAATTATTGCGCAGATCGTGACTTAGTTGCCGGATGAAATAGGTTGCGTCGCTCCACGGGACGCTCTGAGAATCTTTTTCATTTTGAGGAGATTTGTCCGGCATAATCGGGCACATCACCGCGCTTGTTCGACTGAAAAACGGTCTTCTGAGGGTTCCTCGCCAGGCGCTACCTTGATGTGCGGATCGTTGCTCGCCAAATGCCGCAGCACATGAAACACGTCTTCCGGGTCGCCGTCGATTGAGCGCGCAATTTCTTCGGCCGTTTTTCCCTGATCGCCAACCAGTTTCGCCCTTACCTGCTTTTGAAGCTGCAACAATCTTGTGGCTGCCTTTTTTCCAGCCTCGACACCGGGTTGATCGTAGGCGTTGATATTAATTAGCGAGCCATAAAAGCCTACTGCACGTTCATAAAGCGCAATCAACGCTCCAAGATTAAACGCGTTCACCTCGGGAATGCTAATCGCGACGGATTCGCGCCCACTCTCGTAAAGCGCGCTTCGCGTCCCACGCAAAAAGCCGTGAAGGTAGTCGCCACTTGTAACTCCGTCTTGGACTTCGAAGGCCGGGTTGCGCCGATCCTTGTCCACTTCGATAAAGGTCACGAAAAAATTCAAAACGCCGTCACGTAATTGCTGAACATAGGCGTGCTGGTCGGTCGATCCCTTGTTGCCGTAAACAGCGATACCTTGATGCACGACTTTTCCTTCGAGATCCTTTTCTTTGCCCAGCGATTCCATGACCAGCTGCTGCAGGTATTTGGCAAACAATGCGAGTCGGTCTTTGTACGGAAGGATGACCATGTCTTTGTCCCCCTTGCCATTGCCGGCATAGTACCACATGAGCGCCAGGAGCATCGCGGCATTTCCGGCTACATCAGGCGTGCGGGTCCGCTCGTCCATGGCCGCGGCGCCGGCCAGAAAATTATCGACATCGAAGCCTTCCAGCGCCATCGGAAGAAGCCCAACCGCACTCATGACCGACGTGCGCCCGCCAATCCAATCGTACATCGGAAATCGAGCTAGCCACCCGTTCTTTTCGGCATATCGATCAAGCTCACTTCCGATTCCAGTGACAGCGACGGCGTGCCTGGCGAATTGAAGTCCTTTGGCCTCGAACTTTGCTTCGGCCTCGAGCATCCCATTGCGTGTCTCCTTTGTTCCGCCGGATTTGGAAACCACAACGACGAGCGTTTGGGGAAGCAACTCGTCGATTCTGTCGAAAACGCGATCGAATCCGTCAGGATCGGTATTATCGAAGAAAAAGATGTCCATTGGATCACGTGCTGATTCAAGCGCGTCTGCCACCAATTGCGGTCCAAGCGCCGAGCCGCCGATCCCAATCAGCAGCACGTGCTTAAATTGTTCTCCATTTTCGGCCGCGATTTTTCCGACATGAACATCCTTAGCAAAGCTTTTGATGCGATTGATGGTGCCTTGAATTTCGGCCTTAAGTTCTGGAGTCGGCGCAAGCGCAGGATTGCGAAGCCAGTAATGCCCCACCATCCGGTTCTCGGTGGGATTAGCGATTGCCCCCGCCTCCAACTCCCGCATGGCCGCAAACGCGTTTTCGATCTTCGGTTGCATTTTCTCGAAGAAATCCTCCGGAAATTTCATCCGGCTGATGTCGAGAGAAAAATCAAGATCGCGGTAGTACAAGAAATATCGTTGGAAACGCTGCCAAAGCGATGAACAAGCCATGTCTACAAATGGGAAGATTGACCATTACTAAACGACATAAGCGCGCTAACTCCAATGTGAGTCTTCGAATCCGTCAAACTCAACCGTTCTAACAACTTGTAGGGCGACATCCTACATGAAATTAACATTGCGGCGTTGACCCGCGGCAATAACTTCGGCGCATCATGGCGCGCGTTGATGCCAACAAAAAGATGTACCATCTGTTTGCAGGCCTGATCGCGCTTGGTTTGGCGGGGGCCGTTTTGTTCGGTGGAGCGAGTGTTGTCGTTCATCTCGAACGCGCCACGATTAGTTCCACAGCTCCCGATGTATTTTCGCTCAAAAATCAGGGACTAGCCTTTCAACGTGCCGCCGCGCATTCAGGCAACGTATTGCCGATTTACGGCAGCTCCGAATTACTCGTTCCGCCTGTTCCGGAGAAGGGGAATAATTTCTTTCGCACTGCGCCCTCCGGTTTCCAGGTTTCGCCCGTTGGCGGCGGAGGCGCGAACACACTGGTCATGTTGCAAAAGGTCGGCGCGCTCGGCTCGGATTTGCGCGGCAAGAAGGTTGCCATCTCACTTTCGCCAGGCTGGTTCTTGGCGCCTAAGCCGACGTGGAACGGCTACAAGGGGAACTTTTCTCCCATGGCAGCAAACGAACTGATTTTTGGGACGGCCCTCGCTTTCGAGCTGAAGCGGGATATCGCTTTGCGCATGCTGCAGTGCCCGAGCACACTCGAGAACAGGCCCTTACTTGAATTCGTATTGAAGCTGCTCTCTTCCGGCCGCTGGCTCGACCGCGCGCTTTTTTGCGTGCTATGGCCGGTTGGAAAAGTGGAGGTTAGTTTGCTCGAGTTGGAGGATCATCTCGCAGCCTTCAATTATGTTCGGCATGGCATCAAGCCTGCACCGCCCGCCGTTCCGGAAATACTCGACTGGCCCAAGCTTATCGCCAGGGTGGAAACAACCAAATCCACTGATCCGCCAAATGCTTCGAAAAGTTCTGGGCTCAACGTGCAAATAACGCCTGGTGCCCGTGACGTGGGATTTCGCAACGGCGTGGATGTGTCCCCGAGCTGGATCGACCTGGAATTGCTCTTGCGCACACTTGCGAGCATTCACGCACAACCGCTACTACTCAGTATGCCGATAGCTGGCCAGTTTTACGATCACGCAGGCGTATCTCGGTCGGCGCGCGAAGACTACTACGGAAAGCTTCGCGCAATGGTGCAGCGATACCATTTTGCGCTGGTTGAATTTGAGGAACATGATGAAGATCCGGCTTTTCTTCTACGTCACCAAAGTCACCTCACAGCGAAGGGGTGGATGTATTACGATCGCGCCCTTGACGATTTTTTTCACGGACGTGTCCCGCGGAGCTGACGAAGCTGATGATCTTTCATTCACTCAAGCGCTGGCCTGATGATCGTGCGTTTTACTGGAGATGACTGACGGCTTCTCGGACAAGGTCTTGCAAGTTCTCGCTTCGGTCGCGGAAACGGACGAGGTGTTCACTAATCTCGATCTGCCGCTTTATGAATATCAGGTTCTCGATTCGATGAGAACGGTTCAGCTCATCTTATTGATCGAAGAAGAATTTGGCATCAAAGTTTCTCCGGCGGAATTTGAGCGCGAAAGCTGGCAAACGCCGCGGAAGATCATCGCTGATCTCGATCACCGATTGCAGATGTGAGCTGGCTCGAGAGACATCCGGCGCTGTATCGCGTGCTGCTGGTTCTCTATTATTTTGCCATCATCGTGGCGTTGATCCTTATGTACGGCCGTGGCGATTTCTCCACGCCGCCGTTTGTTTATCAAGGTTTCTGAATGAACCTGATCGAACGAATCGATCGCTGGGCCACAGTGGCCCCGGAAGCAACTGCACACATTAGCGACGGTCGAGCGGTGACGTACGGCGAACTTCGCACGCGTTCGGATACGCTCGCTTGCTATCTCGCAGAGCGCTTCGGCGAGGATCGGAGGCCGATTGCAGTGCTCGGACATCGCGAGCCAGAAATGTTAATCGCGTTTCTCGGCGCGGTTAAGTCGGGGCGGCCTTACGTGCCTCTCGATACGGCCTTACCACAGCAGCGCATCGACAAAATTTTGGCAACCTCGCGCGCGGCATTGGTGCTTACCCCCAAAGACATTCTGCAATTCTCCGCGTTGCAGATGCGTGGTTTCGCGAGGGGCATGCAGGGTAACGAACCGTTTTACATCCTTTTCACAAGCGGCAGCAGTGGTGAGCCCAAGGGCGTGATAATCACCCTCGCATGTCTCGAGCATTTCATCGCATGGATGCTCGCGGAGCAACGATTCGCCGAGCTCGGCGAAGTGTTTTTGAATCAGGCGCCCTTCTCGTTTGATCTCTCTGTGATGGATTTGTACTGCAGCCTCGCAACAGGAGGCACGCTTTTCAGCATCAGCCGCGATCTTATTGCAAACCTAAAACAGCTTTATCGCGGGCTTACGAGTTCCGGCGTTACGACGTGGGTTTCAACACCGTCGTTTGCACAGATGTGCCTCGCCGAAGAGAAATTTTCCGAGGCGATGCTGCCACGCGTGCGTCGGTTTCTCTTTTGCGGTGAAACTCTCACACCACAGACGGCAGCCAATCTGTTGAAGCGATTTCCACGAGCGGAGGTTTGGAACACCTATGGCCCGACCGAGGCAACGGTCGCCACAACCTCCATACGCATTGATGCCGGGATTCTGGAACGGTACTCGCCTTTGCCGGTGGGACGCGCGATGCCCGGCAGCGAAATCTTTATCGTAAATGGAAATTGCGAGGTCCTGCCGGCAAATCGGCGCGGTGAAATCGTTATTGCCGGCCCGAATGTAAGTCCAGGTTATCTGGCTCGAGCCGATCTGACGGCAGACGCCTTTTTCCAATATGGCGGTCAGCGTGCCTATCGCACCGGCGATTTTGGGCGCCTCCGTGACAATCTACTTTTTTTTGAAGGC
>Ga0307312_10000208_pt1 | contig 25021 bp, 24 predicted proteins | sample ER_DNA_202_FD_194489 | JGI IMG/M metagenome (GOLD analysis project Ga0307312, IMG submission 194489) | Bulk soil microbial communities from the East River watershed near Crested Butte, Colorado, United States - ER_DNA_202 | ecosystem: Environmental > Terrestrial > Soil > Floodplain | place... | reverse complement strand
GGACATCATTGCGAACGTTGTAGGTGCGGTCCTTATCCATGGAGCCGATGATGGTGCCCTGAAGCTTTACTCTGTTCTTCCCTACTGGTTTCACTGGGGCTCGATAAATTGTTACGCCAGTGTCTGGGCTCCACTTCTCCGCGGCCATCGGTGTCAGGAACTGCCTGGCCACGGTGTAGTTGGGCTGATAGTAAGAAGTCGCCCGCAGGAAGCCCTCGACAATCTGCCGAGGCTTATCGTCCGGAGCAGGAGGGAGGACTTCAACGTTCACACAGCTCGGGCATCCCCGCGTTTGTTGTCCTTCAACCTCCTCGATTGGGCCCGATGTCGGGACACTGCTACAGCCGGCCATCACCAACGCGCTCGCCAGCAGCATGACGATGATCGCAAGGCGACTCTGCGGCCACCTCACGAGGGGCTCGCTGTTGTCTCGGCGGCTGCTCGTCGCGGGGCAGGTGAGGACGGTGACGCGGGAGAAAGTGGGGGCAGGGGAATAGTTGGCGCCTCGAGGCCATCGAGGCGGGCACCGCCCGGCCCCACGAGATCGCGTGGCACAAGTGGCAGCGGTGAGGTTTCGAGTATCGCGCCCACATTCCTGGGCAGCGTGAGCCGGAACTGAGCGCCCATCGCCGGCCGGCCCCAAGCGGTCAGCCAGCCCCCGTGCAAGTTCGCATCTTCCATGGCGATCGCCAGGCCGAGGCCCGTCCCACCGACCGTTCGGGCACGCGCAGCGTCGCCCCGCCAAAAGCGGTGGAAAACCTGCCTAGCTTGACTAGCCTCGAACCCCACCCCATGGTCACGGACCGCTACCGCAACGGCCGCGTCGTCGGTCTCGATCAAGACGTCAATCGGATGACCCTCGCTGTGCTCGATCGCGTTGACCAAGAGGTTGCGGAGAATCCGTTCGATCCGTCGAGTGTCGACCTCGGCCTTGGCCTCCCCGCTTTCATGCACGGCAATCTCGGTCTGATAGGTCTCCGCCAATCGCTCGTTGGCCTCTACCACCCGATACACCAGATCGCGTAGATCGACCTCCTCCACACTGAGCTGTGCAACCCCAGCATCGAAACGCGAGATCTCCAACAGATCACTGAGTAGGGCATCGAAGCGGTCGAGCTCGTTCTGCAGGAGCTCGGCAGAGCGCGCGGCAACGGGATCGAAGTCATCACGGGCCTCGTACAGCACTTCGGCGGCCATCCGGACGGTCGTCAATGGGGTACGAAGTTCGTGCGACACATCGGAGACGAAACGCTGCTGAACAGCAGACAGCTCTTCGAGGGTGTTGATCTGTTTCTCCAGCTCAGAGGCCATGTAATTCATCGACGTGCCCAACCTGGCCAGGTCGTCTTGCCCTCGTACCTTCATGCGATCCCGCAGATTGCCCGAGGCAAGGCTTTCGGCCGCTCGGCGGGCGGCGCGTACCGGTGTGACCACCTGACGGCTGACCAGCGCGGCGATGAAGGTCAGCAAGATCACCAATATGGCGCCAGTCGTCACCACGGCGTAGCGCAGCACAGCGAGGGTGGCGATCTCTTGAGTGAGGGGAAACATCAGGTAGATCTGGTAGCGGCCAGTTCCGAGAACGGTCAAAGTCGCACCTGCGACCAGCCCTGGCACTGAAGCGCGACGGTCGCGGTAGTTGATCTCGGTCGAGGTCATCAGCAGCTTGTCGCTCCCCTCAACCTGCTGCCGGAGCTTGTCGGGGATGCTGGTCACCGCGGCGTTGCCCGCGGTGATCGTCTGGCCATGAGCGATGATGATCACTTCGTACTGCTCGGCGCGGCTGGCGAAACCGGTGGCCAGGTCGAGCAGCAGCTTGTCGACATTGACCTCAGCGGTGAGATCGGCCGCGTAGAGCTGTTCTTGTGCCGTGTTGACGGCCTGGCGGGCTTCGTTCTTGGCGGTCTCCTTCTTACCGTCGAGCACCCCGATGGTCGCCTGCTGCATGAGCAAGAAGCCGCCCAGAACAAGCACCAACACTGAAGCCAGGAATACCGTCAAGACCACCCGCAGAGGTAAGGACCGCCACCACCAGTTGACGGGCAACCGCCACCAGCGGGACCTCAGAACCCTCGGAATCGAGACCATGTGCCGACGTTCTCGCCAGAGCGACCGCAACCCAGCGGGCGCGCTATCGGACCTGAACTGTTTCGCCGGCCTTGTAGCCGATCCCTCGTACGGTCACCACGATCTCGGGATGCTCAGGATCCCTCTCGATCTTGGACCGCAGCCGCTGTACATGGACGTTGACCAGCCGCGTATCGGCGGCGTGGCGGTAGCCCCAGACCTGCTCCAGCAAGACTTCCCGGCTGAACACCTGCCATGGCCGCCGGGCCAGGGCGAGTAGCAGATCGAATTCCAATGGCGTGAGCTGGATTTGCACCCCGTCGCGCTTGACGGAATGCCCGTCGACACTGATGGACAGATCACCGATCCGGAGGGTCTCGACGTCGACCTCTTCGGAGGCCGGCATACGGCGCAGCCGGGTCTTGATCCTGGCAACGAGTTCCTTTGCCTTGAAGGGTTTCGCCACGTAGTCATCAGCGCCGGCTTCGAGCCCTTCGACGACATCGATGGTGTCGGTCTTCGCAGTCAGCATCACGATCGGCACGCCGGATTCGGCGCGGATGTCGCGACACACGTCGACGCCATCGCGGCCTGGCAGCATCAGATCCAGCAGCACGAGGTCGGGTTTGGCCTCCTTGAACGCCGAAAACGCCTTGTCTCCATGGGCGCACCAAATCGGCTCGAAACCCTCATTGCGAAGCACGATGGAGAGCATCTCGGCCAGAGCTGCGTCGTCGTCAACCACCAGCACCCGGCTGCGCGCCCCTGCACTCTTGGTTGTTTCAGACACTGATACCCCTTCAGTCATTGGGAAAAAGGCACCGACATCTCGGTACGCAGGCCCGCGATGACCTTTATCATTCTGCGACTCTGCGACGTAATCCTATGCACCTGGAAAACACCCTTCACAGCATTGCCGATATCTCTCACAGCTGGTTAATTGAGCTCAGGATTCTCCAGCCAGGTGGAGAAGAATGCGATTTCACTCTTCTGGCGACGCAGTACGGTGCGCCACAACTCGAGCGGCCGGCCGCTGAAGACATCGCTGTAGTCCACCGGCGCGAGATGCCACATGCCTTCTTCGATCTCGCTCTGCAACTGTCCGGCGGCCCAGCCGGCGTATCCGGCAAAGATTCGCAGGTCGCGATACGCACCAGAGACGATCTCGATCGGGGTGTCCAGGTGCAGCAGGCCGACCGTGTCGAAGAGCGGCCGCCAACCCGGCGGCTCCTCACCGTTGGCGGCCACGCTCGCCAGGCAGATGGCACCGTTCGGCGATACCGGCCCACCGTGAAAGAGCATCTTCGGCTCCGACACGGTACCCACCCAATCCGGCAGCACTGCATCCAGCGGCGTCTGAGAGATCTCGTTCAAAATCACGCCGAGTGCACCGTCCTCGTCGGCATCCAAAATCAACACCACCGTCTGGTTGAAGACTCCGTCGATGAGCAATATGCTCGCCACGAGCAGATCGCCGGCGACTGGATCACGGCTCCTCGTCGGCTCAATCCTGGGCTCGCTCACGATGGTGCGAGACCTTCCACCCCGCTGCGAGAGCGTCGCTGCACGATTAGCCCGAACACCAGGACCCCGACCGCGATACCCGCCCAGTCCGCTATGACGTCAAATGGATCGCCGGTCCGATGGCGGTACCACAAATGCTGGATTACCTCGCTCACGACGCCATGCGCAGCGAAGACGCCCACAATGAGCGCGCTCGTACGCCGGCTAGGCCACTGCCAACCGACGCCACGCAAGGTGACAGTCAACAAGATCAGGAGCACTGGAAGCGCGAACCCGACCGCATGGTCCAGCTTGTCGGCGTACGGAAACCAGGCCGGCTGCGGCGGACCTGTGACCCGGTAGAGGCCCCACAGCTGCAAGATCACCGCTAGTAGCGCTGCTGCGGCGGCTAGGTGCCAGTCCCGCATCCAGACGTGCGTACGGTGCTGGGAAGTGGTGTGCTGCATCTGTCAAAGCACAACTTCCGTGTCGGTCGGTAATTCGGCTGGACCCCCGGCTGCCCGGCGTACGGCCGCTGCCACGGTGTGATGCACGTCGGCATGAAACACGCTCGGCACGATGTAGGCGGGATTGAGCTCATCGTCAGTGACGACGCCGGCAAGTGCGCGGGCAGCAGCCAGCAGCATACTCGACGTGACGTGCGCACAATGGGCATCGAGCAGCCCGCGGAAGACGCCGGGAAACGCCAGCACGTTGTTGATCTGATTCGGGAAATCCGAACGACCGGTTGCCACGACCGCTGCATACCGGGACGCTTCGGCCGGATCCACTTCGGGATCAGGATTGGCCAGCGCAAAGACAATAGACCGGTCCGCCATCGCCGCCACGTCAGAGCCAGACAGCACGCCGGGCACGGACAGACCAATGAACACGTCGGCGCCAACCACCGCCTCCTGCACCGAACCGGTGAACCCGAGCTGGTTGGTGTTGTGGGCCAGCCATTCCAGCTCGCCGGTGAGATCCGCGCGGCCCCGATGGACTACCCCGTCGATATCCGCCACAACAACATTTCGCGCACCCGCGGCAAGCAGCAGCTTGATGACAGCGGTGCCAGCCGCACCAGCGCCTGACATCACAATCCGTACGTCGGCGATCTGCTTGTCGACTACCCGTAACGCGTTGTACAGCGCGGCCAGCACAACGATCGCCGTACCGTGCTGATCATCGTGGAATACCGGGATGTCCAGCTGCTGTCGCAGCCGGCGCTCGACCTCGAAGCAGCGCGGCGCCGAAATATCCTCCAGATTGATTCCGGCAAATCCGGGAGCGACCGCCCGCACCACGGTGACGATCTCGTCGACGTCCTGGGTGTCCAGGCAGAGCGGCCAAGCGTCGATGTCGCCAAAGCGCTTGAACAGCGCTGCCTTTCCTTCCATCACAGGCAATGCAGCCTCGGGACCGAGATTGCCGAGCCCGAGTACCGCCGACCCGTCGGTGATCACCGCAATGCTGTTCCGTTTGATCGTCAGCCGGCGGGCGTCCTCGGGATTCTTGGCAATTGCCAAACATACTCGTGCCACACCGGGGGTGTAGATCATGGACAGATCATCTCGGTTGCGGATCGGATGCTTGCTCATCATGGCGATCTTGCCGCCCAGATGCATCAAGAATGTGCGATCGCTGACCTTGCCGATCACGACGCCTGCGACATTGCGCATCGCCTCGACCAGCTGCTCGGCGTGCTCGGTGTCACGCGCCGCACACGTCACGTCGATGCGCAGTCGCTCGTGGCCGGAGGCCGTGACGTCAAGAGCAGTGACCGCGCCGCCCGCCTGCTCGACCGCCGTGGTCAGTTGGCTGACCGAGGTTCCCCCTGCTGGAACCTCCAGCCGCACGGTGATCGAGTACGAGATCGAGGGAACCGCTGTCACGGAGCCGATCCTCTCACGGCCGAGGCGACTCCTGACGGCCCCGCAACTCGGCTGGGAGCGGCGGCGGTGGCGGCGGCAGTCGCAGCCCACTGGCCGATGTCGCCCTTGCTGACCGCGACAGCGAGCAGGTCTGGGAACTGGTCCGGCGTACACGCAAAGGCCGGTACTCCCAGCGCGGCGAGGGCTGCTGCGTGCTCGTGGTCGTACGCCGGCGCACCCGAATCCGACAACGCCAGCAGCACGACCACTGTGACACCGGCCCGCAGCAGCTCCGCCACGCGGCGCAGCATCTCCTCGGCGATGCCGCCCTCGTACAGATCCGAGATCAGCACCAGGATCGATTCTGTCGGTTGGGCGATCAATTGCTGGCAGTACGCCAGCGCCCGATTGATGTCGGTGCCGCCACCAAGCTGGCAACCGAAGAGCACGTCGACCGGATCTGGCAGCTGGTCGGTCAGGTCGGCGATCTCGGTGTCGAACGCGACCACGGATGTCTTGATTGATCGAATGGAGGCGAGGGTGGCGCCGAAGACCGCGGCGTACACCACCGACTCAGCCATCGATCCCGACTGATCGATCGCGACAACCACCTCTTTCACCATGGCGTTCGCGCCTCGCCCGTAACCCACCAGCCGCTCCGGAACGATGGTGCGCTGCTCGGGAAGGTAGTGATCGAGATTGCGGCGAATGGTGGCGTTCCAGTCGATGTCTCGGGGCCGCGGACGGTGCGTACGGCTGGCACGCCGCACCGCACCCGTCACGGCGGCGCGGGTCTTGTTGGCGATCCGCCGTTCGATCTCGGCGACGACCTGGCCCACCACGACTCGCGCGGTCCGTTTGGTGGAGTCAGGCATCACGTGACTCAGGCTCACCAGTGAACTGGCCAGGTGGACATCGGGCTGAATGGAATCAAGGAGCTCCGGCTCCAGCAGCATCGAGGTGAGATGCAATCGCTCGATGGCATCGCGTTGCATCACCTGAACCACGCTGGTCGGAAAGTAGGTCCGGATATCGCCGAGCCAGCGGGCGACACGCGGTGCCGACGATCCGAGGCCCCTGGACCGCCGCGGCGCGTCGATGGCCTCCTCGTCGTCGGCGTCATAGAGCGCGCCGAGCGCGGCATCCATCTGCTGCTCCTCGCGGCTCAGGGCTGCAGCGAGCTCATCCGCGGACGCCTCCCCCAGCAGCATCCTCCAGCGCCGCATTCTGGCCTGGCGCTCTGTGACCGACGCTTCAACCATGACGCTTGCCCAGAATGAGATCGACGGTAGCCAGCGCGGCTGCTGCCAATTCGACGTCGAACTCCTCGTTACGCGGCCGATCGGGACTCTCGGCGCCGCGGGCGATCCGTTCGGCGATTGCCTGACGTTCAGTAGCGGCAAACGTGCCGAATGTCCGCCGTAGCAGCGGCAACGTATCGACGAACTGGGCGTCATCGAGCTGGCACACCCAGTCGTCGAGTAGCCCGCGTAACTCAGCATCGTGAATCAGCAGCAGCGCGCCATCGGAGAAGAATCCGTCCACCCAGGCCGCCTTGTCCGCAGCCGGAACCCCGGCCGACAGGGCACGTTGCAGCCGCAGGGCAACGTCGCTCAACCGCTCCGCGTCGAGCAGCAGCCGTATGATGCGGCCCAGCAAGAGCCCATGTACATCGGTTCGGTCGATCATCGTCGCGAGGGTGTCCAGCCATCGGTTCCGCACCGATTCGCTGAGCAGACCGATCGCGGTGTTGACAGCATCGATGCGCCGTCGCATGGTGGCCGCATTCGTCGCATCCAGGCTCGAGACGGCCCGTTGCAGACCGGAGCAGATCCGAACCACCAGGACCTCACTGACTTTACGCAGCGCGCGGGTATCGGTCTGCCGCACATCGCCGTAGCGCTGGGCACGCGCAAGGGCCGGCAACGCGTCCATCAGATGCACCACATCGGCATCAAGCGCGGCCTTGTCGGCCAGTGTCGCCAGCAGCCGATCCAGCGCCCCAGGAAGATCGGCGAGCAGGCAGCGCTCGACCGTCTCGGTCAGCTCGACCAGGGATCCCTCGGCGATGATCTTGTCCACCCGCGCGCAGGCTGCGGACTCCACCGTCGTTCCCCAGACTGATGCCTCGACGATGGCCACCGAATACTCCGGCTCCCAGCGAGACTGCCATGTCTCGCGGAACGTGCCCTGACTCTGCACCGAGCTTTCCGCTGGCACGATCCAGCGCAGCCCGAGCAGGCGCAATCGATGAAACAGCTGAGACCGAGCTTGATCAATCGGCCTCCGTAGATCAAGATCATGAAACCTGACCTGCGCCTCGCGTCGGACGCGCAGGGTGCGACAGGTACGGGTGAGGTCGGCCTCCAACGGGACCGTCGGCACGTCCCGGTTGACAGATCCGAGCGCCTGCCCGACCACAAGATGGTCCGTCACATAGCGGACGGCCAGCTCGTCACCGTCGCAGAGCACCGCCCGGGTCGCCTCGGTCACCTCGGCCAGACCAGCCAGCGGTCGACGCCGTAAGCCGGCCAAGGTTTCCGCCAGTCGGACCGCTTCGATGACGTGGGCGCTGGACACCGGGAGGTCGCGTACCCGCAGGGCCTGCGCCACCTTGGCAAGCCAGCGCACGATCGGTCGATCCGGAGCAGTCCACAGATGGTGGTACCAGCCGGGCGAGGCAATGCCCGCGCCGTATCCGGTCGCGTACGCGAGCCGCTGATGTGTCCACGGCACCCAGGTCATGGTGATCTTGCGGCGCGGAGCACCCCGCAGCGTGCGCACGTCCGCTGCTGCAGGTGGCAGCGGCCAGCGCAGCACCGGCGCGTGCCAGGCGCCGCACACTACGGCCACTCGCTCGTGCCCCCGTTTCACAGCCTCGCGGATCTTCTGTCGCATGTACGCCTCACGCCGGGCCTCACGATCGCGATCACCGGCGCTCTGGTCCATGATCATTCGCAACTCTGCCATGGCATCGGTGATCATCGGGAACGGCGAGGAAGAGTCGAGCCGGGACTCGACAAGATCATCCCACCATCGCTCCGGATCGTCATAGCCTGCCGCGTGTGCCAGCAGGGCCAACGGATCATGCTGCTCGATCGGCGTTGCTGGAGGGTGTTCGTCCGACCCACCCTCAAGCTCTTCACGATCATCTTCGAGAGGCCGACGGCTCGGCCACCGAGCGAGCATCGCTGCTGCTGGAAGGTCACAGAAGCCAACCTCAATGTTTCGCCGCAGCGCATAGACCATGGCTTGCCATTCAGGAGAGAAGACCGCGTAGGGCCAGAAAGCGGCTGTTTGCGGATGATCGGCGGCGTAGCCGAGGAGGGCGAGCGGCGGCGCCATGCCATCAGCCAGCACCCAACGCAACAACGGATCCGCATCCGCTGGACCTTCGATGAGCACGGCATCGGGCTGGTACTCGGTGAGCGCAGCGATCAGCGAGCGCGCCGAACCCGGCCCGTGGTGGCGGATGCCGAACACCTCAACGGGCGACCGTTCGCCGGCACCGATCTCGGCTGAATGATCGTCGACATGATCGAGGGGACGATCGTCCGTCGGGTGCGGTGACAGCGTCGTCGTCACGAGACGTCACGGCAAGCTGTATAGAACTCCGACCAGCCCTCTCGGTCGCGCGCAACCACCTCGAGGTATTCGCTCCACGCCACCCGATCGGCAACCGGGTCTTTGACCACCGCACCAACGATGCCAGCAGCGACATCGGCCGGCCGGAGTTGACCGTCGCCGAAATGTGCGGACAGCGCGATGCCACTGGTGATCACCGAGATCGCCTCGGCTGCGGAGAGCGACCCGGACGGCGATTTGAGCTTGGTGCGACCGTCAGTGGTAACGCCGGATCGCAGTTCCCGGAAAACCGTCACCACGCGGCGGATCTCCTCCTCGGCGGTGGGAACCTTGGGCAGCTCCAGCGAGGACGACAGATCTGCTATTCGCGTCGTGACGATGCTGACCTCGTCATCCTCGCTGTCCGGCAGCGGCATGACGACAGTGTTGAAGCGTCGCCGGAGGGCCGACGACAGCTCGTTGATCCCCTTGTCGCGGTCGTTCGCCGTTGCGATCACATTGAATCCACGGACCGCCTGGACTTCCTGACCGAGTTCGGGAACTGGCAGGGTCTTCTCGGACAAGATCATGATCAGCGCATCCTGCACCTCTGCTGGGATGCGGGTCAGCTCCTCGATCCGAGCCAGCGCGCCACGCTTCATGGCCACCATGACCGGTGAGGGAACCAGAGCCTGCGGCGTGGGACCTTCCGCAATGAGTCGGGCGTAATTCCAGCCGTACCTGATGGCCTCTTCAGCCGTCCCCGAGGTGCCCTGGATCAGCAAAGTCGAATCGTCGGAGATTGCCGCGGCCAGGTGCTCCGATACCCAGGATTTGGCCGTACCTGGCACGCCGAGCAGGAGCAGCGCTCGATCGGTGGCCAAGGTCGCCACTGCCACCTCGATCAGCCGGCGCGAGCCGACGTACTTCGACGAGATCACGGTGCCGTCGGAGAGCACGTCACCCATCAGATACGTCACCACGGCCCAGGGCGACAGCTGCCAGTGCGGCGGCCGCGGTCGGTCATCGACGGCTCGCAGCGCAGCCAGTTCCGCCTGATACGCCTGCTCCGCGTGGGGCCGCAGTGGTGCGTGGTCCTGAGATATCACCATCGCGGGATCTCCAGGCCCTCGACGACGATCGGCTCGCCGGTGAATGCGCTCCGGATCTCAAGGCGGAGCCAGGCCGTACGCTCCAGGGCGAGTAGAGCCTCGCGAACGACATGCAGCCCGATCGGTGTCTGCACCGCAGACTGCACAAGCTCGTAATGCTGGAGAGGCAGCCGTAATCCGACGGCCGTGGCGTAACGGACGGCACGCTGCTGCAGCTGACCGCTGCAGATGATCTCCAGGACAGTCGAGGTGAGCTGCTCCGACCAGGGCGTTCCAGCCTGCATGATCAGCTCTGGATCAGCGCGTACGGTGTCCTGAGTCACCTCAATCCGTGCGACACGATGCTGCTTCCCAGCCTCGTCCGGTGGGCGCGACCGCAGATCCTTGGCAAGTCGAGCCCACTGCGGATTTTGCTCGACGAACCACACTCCGCGGTCACCGATAGCCGCGGCAAACGCGGCCCGGTCGAGCTCAGCAGTCCGTGCCGCAGCCATCGCCAAAGGAGTCCAGTAGGCGGCTGACGCTTGCTGACCAGACTGCACGGCAGCGACCAGCCAGACGTTCAACAGCGCAACCTGCGGTGGGGAGAGCAGTCGCGCCAGGATCTCGTGCGCGGCGCGGCTCGCTAATGGCGCCCGGTTAGGCGGGCCGGACGGGCCGGGCGGGCAGGACAGCAGAAGGTCGCCAGCTCGCGACGCGGCGCGATGCCGGGCAGCAATTGACAGCACCGCGTGAGCGGGATCGGAGGCGTGATCAAGGCCCGATCCCCAGCTCGCCGGCAGCGCGTCCGGCACGGGCCGCCGATCTGTCCCGATCAGCCCTGTCGTCACGACGTCCTCCCACTCCGACATCTTCTCTAGGCCGCCCGTGCCACGACTTCGGTGCTGAACGGCTGAGCCGCGTCGTCACCAGGCAGGCTGAGCGGCCGGAAACCCCTGGGAGTCCATTCTCCGAAGATCGCGATCGGTTCACCGCCTGAGCGAGCGAGCATCGGCCAGGGCTCCTCGGGAAGATCAATGATCATGCAGCATTCGCCATTCCTGGCCCGGAGCCGCCACTGGCCCGGGCCAGGCACCGGAGCGGCGTTGATCACAGCCGGCATCCGAGCTGCCCATGGATCAGCTGCGACGAGCTGAGCAAAGCGGGCGCGAATCTGTGGCAATGACTCAGCCGATGGCATCGTCGCACCCGCTGTTGCGCTGGTCTGTTCTCCGATCAGGCCACGAAACTGTCCGGCGCCCGGGTAGAAGTGCAGCTGAGCGTGTACCAGATGTCCGGCCAACACTGTGTCATCGCGTGGGCCACCCGGTGGCGTGAAGCTCATGATCACCGCCCACCGACCCGAATCGGCGCCATACAGCCAGACCCGCCGGGTGTCCAGCCGATACTCGGCGGTGTCGACCATGCCGATCGCGAACCAGTGATCAACAACGCCGGGCGATGCCAGTACGTCGGACTTGCTGACGGGATATCCGATGCGGGCGCGAACGGTCGCCGCTAGGTCAGCTGGCAGCTCATCAAGCCGTCGATGTGCCTGGATGAGCAAGTGCAAGGCGCCGAGTTGTTCGAGCACCCGACTCGGCCAGCCCATGCTGGCGAATTCAACCGGAATGGAGCGCAGCATGCCGGCAATTCCGGGGGCCTGTGCATCCACCATGCGCGCGGCCATGGCGTCGAAGTGGCTGTAGCCCGCCCGATCCAGGCCGGCGATGCCACCGCGTACCTGGTCGCACAGCCATTGATCCAGCTCGTCGAGCCCGGCCGCCACCCGCTCGGCCCGCGCTGCGGCACGCTTGAGCGCTGCGGCAGGGTCAGCCAGTTCGCCAGGCTGACGCTGGGCCCTTGCCGGCTCCGACACTCGTGCCGTCTGCCTGGCTAACCAAGTCGCCGCGAAAGGCGGCGGCTCCCCCACCGGCACCAAACCATCGCTCCACTGCAAGAGCAGCGCCAGCGCATGCTTGCACGGGATCTTTCGGCTTGGGCAGTTGCACGCGTACGCCGGAGGTGAGGTAAGCGCGACGACCGTCTGGTAGCGCCGACCGCGGCCGGTGCACGATCCCCACAGAGCCCGGGAATCTGTCCCCATGTCAAGCCAGGTACGCGTTCCGGCGAGTGCAGTGGCGGCCAGGAGCGAAGCCCGATCAGGGGCGAGGGCGAGCACCCGTTCGCGCGACCAGATCTCCATGGCGAACACAGTAGTTGTCGTCACGGACAGGCTTCCGTCCTCGTACTCAGCTCATGTTGTGGCGTAGGTACGTGGGCTGGCGGAATCCCAGCACAGCCTCGATCATTCGCACTGCGGCCACGGCAGCTGGGACGTCGTGCATCCGCAAGATCCTTGCGCCGTTGAGAACACAGATCGTCGCGGCAGCGATCGATGAAGGCATCCGATCTGACTCTGCCAGGCCGGTTGCTTCGCCGACGAAGTCCTTGTTGGACACCGCTGCCAGCATCGGTAAGCCAATATCGGCAATCTCTGTCAAACGACGGGTCAGCTCCAGGGTGTGCAGGGTGTTCTTGTTGAGGTCGTGTCCGGGATCGATGACGATCCGATCTTCCGGCAAACCGTGATCAACAGCTAGCTGTACGCGTTCGGTGAGAAAGGTCTTGATGTCGGCAACGACATCGTCATATTGAGGCCGATTGTGGTGCTGCCGCGGCAGCGCAAGGCTGTGAGTGATCACCAGTGTGGCGCCCTGTGCCGCCGCGACATCGGCCAGCTCAGGATCGTGCAGTCCGGTGGTGTCGTTGATCACTGTCGCTCCCGCGGCAATGCTGGCGGCAGCGATCGCAGGCCGGAACGTGTCGACAGAGATGACAACGTCGCTGGCTTCAGCGACCTGCTCGACAACCGGCACCACACGGTCCACCTCTTCTGCGGCACTAACCTCGGGAGTGTCCGGGGAAAATGGCACGCCGCCGATATCGACCCAACCCGCACCATTCGCCCCGGCAGCCAGCGCCGCTGCCACCGCATGATCAAACTCGAACGTACGGCCATGATCAAAGAAGGAATCGGGAGTACGGTTCACAATACCCATCACGACTATTTCATGATCGAAATCAAATGTTCGTCCGCCGATCGTCCGAACCGGATCCCGCAGCGGTGGCAGATAGCTCACGGGGTAAGTCTCAAGCCCAATGACTTCTCCGGACAATCCAGTCTGACCTGATCACCCGGCACCGGCAGCAGCGCGAGCCGCGCATTCACGCTGTGGTGGGATAACTTCCCGGATATCGACGAATCGATCGGCGCGGCACGAAAGCACGGGACGATAGTCGGCATGTACCCCGACGCTCGAGCCGGCGGCACCGAGCCAGAAGCAGTGCAGCTGCACTTGCATCGGGGTATCGGCTGGGGGCTTTACGGGACCGCAACGACCGTCGTGCTGGTGATTGTCCTTGCTGGCGCGGTGAGCAATCTGAGCAGCGGTCGGCTCGTGACGGGGGCCGTCATTGCCGTCGTGGGGCTGTCGCTGTCCGCGTTCCTTGCCCTGCTGACGTATTCGATGGTTGTGCCGTCGCTGACCGTGAATGCGGCACGAGTCAGCGGACGGCTGTCGTGGCGGGGCCGGATCGACGTCGACTGGAACGAGATCACGATCGATGTCGATGACGAGGCTCCCCCTGGCATTCTCCGTCTGAAGATTGGCGAGGAGTCGGTGTCTGTCAGCGGCCGGTCGTGGGTCGGCTTCGGGGAATTCATCGTCCTGGTTGCCAGTACGCCACAGGCTGCGGCCCGGTTGACCCCGGCGGCTCGCACTGAAGTGAGGCGCCTGCTTCAAATCGATGGATAGCCGCAGCTACGCGACTCATCTGCGCGCGTTCCACTACCTCGGCTGGGGCGATCTATTTAACTGGTCAAATGGCATTGAGTTGGAAGCTGGTCATTGACAGCACAAATGCACCCGCCCAAGCGGACTTCTGGGCCGCGGCACTGGAATATGAAGTGGAAGACCCCAGCACGCTCATCCAGCAATTGCTGGCCGCCGGCCGCATCGGCGCGGAGGCCGTCGTCGAGCATCGCGGCCGCCAAATCTTCCGCGGCTACGCCGCGATCCGCCACCCCGAGGATGCGTACGACGAGACGAGCGGCATCGGCCGCGGCCGGCGGCTGCTGTTTCAGGAGGTGCCCGAACGCAAGTCCGGTAAGAACCGCTTGCACATCGATGTCCACAGTGAGCCAGGCGGCCTCGACATGCTGGTGGCTCGGCTGGAGGAGCTGGGGGCAACCCGCGTCCGCGAGGTCGACAAGGGACCTGCCGGGCACTGGTGGATCATGCAGGATCCTGAGGGCAACGAGTTCTGCGCGGCTTAGCAGGGAGCGCGGCCTGTGGTGGTACGTGGCTCCGTCGCGCCATGCCACGAGGCCAGTGTTCCGCCAAGGCGCCGCGGCAACACGGGTTCGCCAACGTCACCGAACTCGACCCCTTTGAGAGCACCGACCTCGGACCGTCCTGGTCACCGCCACACCGGCGAAGCACAGGGTCCCCGAGGTCACCTTCGTGCTCGAAAGCGCGGGCCGATCTCACCCGCACCCTGCGCCCGCGATTGGCCGTGCCGATCCACTACGCGTTCACCCGTGGTCCGCTGCGCGACAAGCTGCTGCTCAAGATGGACACACGGCCGGAGGTGTTCGTCGACGCCGCAGCCGACCTCGGCCCCGACACCGAAGTGCACGTCCTCGACCCCGGCCCACCCCTCACCATATGATCCACACGAGGCCGCTGATGAGAGAGGACCCGTTCATGAGGGACACCAACACCCACCATCTCGGCGCGGTCTTCGACGAACATGTAGCCGACGAGTTCGTTGTCCGTGACGTCGCCGCGACGATGGCCACGATGACCCCGGACCCGATCGTGATCTATATCCCGACGGGTGCCGGACTCCCGGTCCCAGGTGCCGAGGAGGCACGAGCGCTGGGCGGGCTGCTCGACGCCGCGGTGAACCGATGACTGACCTCCCGATCTGGCTCCTTGGGCTTCTGCTGATTGTTGTCTTGCCGGCCGTAGTCGTTGCCGGCCAGGCCGTCCTGCGCCGCGTCTGGCCCGCCCTGCGCGAGGGCGACCACAATGAGGTCACTGGGTTCATCATCGCCGTAGTCGGGGTGATCTATGCGGTGCTGCTTGGGTTCGTGGTCATCGTGAGCTGGGAGACCTTCGACGAGGCCGAGAATGTCGTGGGACAGGAGGCCAGCGCCCTTCGGACCATGTATCGCGACAGCACCGCCTTCCCGCCGCCGATTCGCGAGCAAATCCACGCCGACGTGCGGAACTATGCGGCTACGGTGGTGAGGACCGAATGGCCCGCGATGGCGAAAGGCGAGCCCGGCTCGCCTGAGGCTGCACGAGTCCTCGACGAGATCTCCGAGCACCTGGCCGCGATCCCGGCCACAACTCAGGACGAGCTGCAGTACAAAGGCATCGAAGCCGACCGATTCAACGACCTGGTCACGGCGCGATCCGCTCGCCTGGACTTCACCGAGCAGGGCGTGCCAGGGGTGTTGTGGGTGGCACTCATCGTCGGCGCTGTGGTCACCATCGGCTTCGTGATGATCTTCGGACTGCGTAGTGCCCTGCTACATGCGCTCATGACCGCCGGCCTGGCTGCGCTCATCGGGGTCCTGCTGTTCGTCGCATTGGCGATCGACCACCCGTTCGAAGGCGATATCGCGGTCCATCCCGCCCCCCTCGAACGCGTCCTCGCCGACTTCGGCTGACTCGACGAGACAACGAAACACCGCAGCGGCCTTCTCGCCACCGCAGTTGTCTGTGGTGTGTGAGTAAGGCCGCCATGGTGGAGGTGGCGGGAATCGAACCCGCGTCCTTGAGCGACGAACCAGGTCTTCTCCGGGCGCAGCTGGCTAGGCGTTCTCTCGGCTCCTGCACTCGCGCCAGCACGTTGCAGACAAGCCCAGTCTCAATTTGTGTTCCTGCTAAGTCTTGAGACCACTCTCAGCAGGTAAGCCTCCTGAATGAGGCCAGGATCCGGGGCGGAGGCACACCCGGTCTGACCCCTCGATCACTGTTTAAGCAGCGAGAGCGAGGTCAGTGCGCTTAACGTTGGCACTTGTTGGTTTCCAAGGGACATTTACGAGTTGACCTTGGATTCTCGGCCCGCTTCTCCTGGGACTATCGACCCAAGTCGAAACCGATCACCCCCTATTGAGTTGTGCTGTCTGAGTCGCGCTGGCGATCCTGCCGAAACGGCTGGGATCGACCGCAACCGCACACAGTCTATCCATGGTTCTAATGCGGAGGCCGCCCAATTGATTCCGTACCCAGGCACCAAACAGCGCCGGATCCGGCAGGATCCGGCGCTGCGTGTCGGGCTACTTCTCTGACAGCACCTCGAGCTTGATCACGCTCTTGATCGGGTTCCGCCAGTCATCGCCTTGCAGGGCCTTAGCGCCACCAACGATGGTCAGGATGAACCAGCCAAGGCCCATGAACGGGATCAGCCAGCCGAAGAAATCGAGCCCGGTGATACCGCCAAGAATTGCGACCAACGCGAACGCGATGGAAGAGATCAACTGGAAGTTGAAGGACTTGGCCGCTTCCTTGCGGGCGTACGTCCCTGGCGTTGACAGCGCGTAGACCAGGCCAGGCCCGAAGAGCCAGAGAAAGAACACCGAGAAGTGCGCGACGCCGGCCGCTCCACGCCCCGCCTGCTGACGAGTCTCCGGCCGTACCAATGGCTTGTACGCCGGGTGGACGCCGAGCGCCCTAGACGAGGTCGGAACCTGGACAAGCCCGTAGAAGGCTTCGTTCAGCTCCTTGCGGGTGACTGCTGTGAGGACTTGCCCAATGCGATGGTCGAACTCGGACTCGCTCAGCCGACCATCGGCGTAGGCCTCCTTGAGCCAGGACTCTGCGCGGTCACGCTGTTCCGGCGTGACCTGCAACTTCAGACTGGGGTGCTCGTAGATCGCGTTCATGCTGACCAGCATCGTTTCGCAGCCAGTTGTGCACCATCGGGCACTCCCCCGGGCCTACCCCGAAGTACTGCCATGAGCTGCCGGCACAGTAGCGGCTCATCACCAGCTGCCGCTGCCGCCTCCCCCGCCACCCCCACCGGAGAAGCCGCCACCGCCGAAGGAACTGCCACCGCCAAAACCGGTGCCGCCGGCTCCTGAAGAGGAGGCAACCGGGGTTGCAGCCGAGGTCAGACTGCTGGTCAGGAACGAGGTGTTGAACGCCGCCATCTGGTAGTTGCCGATGTACCAGTAGGGCGTCGCATTTGGCAGCCGGCCCATCGCGACAAGATCACCGCAGATCTTGGCCCAGCGATCGGCCAACTCGAAGATGATCGCCCAAGGGAGATACTTGGAGAAGATGTCCTCGCCCTCTTCAAACTTCAGCTGATCAGCCTCAGCAGTGCCCAGATAGGTCTTGAAACCCTCGACCTGGTCGCACACGGCCCGCCCTTCAGCGGTGCGCTGCCCGCGCTTCAGCTTCGTACGGATCACCGCGAGAGTGATGATGATCGGCAGCAGGGGAATGAGCAACAGCAGCAGCCAGAACCCGACCGCAAAGGCCGCGAAGATCGCGATGGCGATGATGCCAAAGCCAAAGCCGCCAGCAGCTGCGGCCGAGGGCACCTTGCGGAACCAGCCGCGGGAGGCGACCTGGTTGCGGACAGACTCCCGCATTCGGTCGTGGGCCTCTACCAAGCTGCCGCGGTCGGAAAGATCCCTCGTCGCCCCAGGCGCCTCGCCGTCGAACAGGCTGGTCAAGAGCACCGCTTCATGTGGAGCTGTCGCCTTGCTCGGATCAACCAGGGTGACCTGGAACTCGTCCTCGCGGTAGCTCTGGACGGTCAGCGCCCCCCGCACCGCGAGGTCGATGATCGTGGCCGCGGTCTCTCTGGCATCGACTTGGCCGTCGATCAGCAGGCCGGCCTCTGCAACCGGAATCTTCGGAGGCGAGAACGCGACCGGGATGGGGATATCGGGGTCGTTAGGCACGATCTGGCTTTCCTGACCGGCAAGCGGAACCATTCCCGGAGGTAAGCCCGCGTAGCGCTGATCGCGGCCGTTCTTACGCCACCACAGCACGCCAACAATCGGCGAGCCGATCGCGATGAGAAGTGAGACGCCCGCCAGCGCGAAAGCGCCAATTCTCTCCGCGGGCGACAGCTTGGAACCGTTGGGTTCCAGGTGCGGCTTGTTGTCCGCTACGAGACCGGGCTTGATCTTGACACCAACGCTGACACCTGCTCCAGGTTGCACATTGGTCTGTTCGAAGGTTGCCTTGCCGCCCTCGGTGTAGTCCGCGGTCTCACATCGTGTGGTGCTGCGCGGCGGTCCTGTGAAGCAGTTGACGCCCTGAGCGCCACCAGGCACCGTTGTCGTGATCTTCACGTCCTTGATCAAGGGGTTGCCGAAGCCCGGACCGTCCCAGAAGAACTCGTCGTAGCCGTTGAAGGAGCGCATCGCGCCGGTGACGTCGTAGGAGAGGACATAGGTCGCAGTGGGCGTGGAAATGGTCCGATTAGGGTCACCGATCCGAATGTTCAGCTCTGCCTCGCGACCGCCCTGGGACTCGGTCGTTTTGGAGCTGTAGTCGGTTGCCACATTGGGGTCCGGGCTGGTGACGTTGATGTTCGTGATGCCATACACGAAATCCTGGTCGCTGTCTGGATCAGGCTCTCGCGTCACCAGGTCGCGCTGGATACCGTGCCGGCCGGAATCGCTGCCGAACCGCCAGGTGATGGTCTCCTTCACCTTGAGCACGCCACTCGGCTGCATGTCGTAGTTGATGATGAAGGAATCGATCTGGTCGTCGGCCGCGTACGCCCTGGTCGGGGTGAACATAGCCCAAGCCAGGGCGGTCATCAGCATCAAGATGAACGCAACAAGGACCCGAGAAGCCAGGCCGCCAACCTGCCAGACGCGTGCGCCGGCGGACGCGCGGAATTGCACCATTAGTTCATTGTCTCCGATTCGGGGGTTCCTGAGTCATTGCCTCCGATTGCGGGCGGCGAGGGCTCGTTCTGCCTCCCGTCTCGATTCGCGGGCAGCGATGGTGACGCGCTTGTCGTATTCCCGCTTGCCCGTGGCCAACGCGATCTCAACCTTCGCGTACCCGTTTGAAAAATAGAGCGACAAAGGAACCAGTGTGGTTCCCGAGGTGGTGAGCTCCCGCTCGATCTTGGCGATCTCCCGTCGAGTCAGCAACAACTTGCGAGTACGACGCGCCGAGTGGTTCGTCCAGGTGCCGTGACTGTATTCGGGGATGTGCGCCCCGCGCAGCCAGACCTCCCCATCCTCGACAGTTGCGTAGGCGTCGGTGAGGTTGGCGCGTCCCTCGCGCAGCGACTTGACCTCGGTCCCACCGAGGACGACCCCGGCCTCATAGACGTCGTGGATGTGGTAATCGTGCCGAGCCTTGCGGTTTTGCGCGATGAGCCTGCGGCCCTTCTCCTTCGCCATGCTCTCAATCATGCCGGTTTGCGCTAGGCCACCCACTTGTCAGCATCGATGGTCGCCATAGCGACCACACGCGCTGACAAGTCTGCCGCTCAAAACCAGGTCATGGGGTTGCGCAACCGACCGCCGATCCAGACCATCAGATGGAGGTGGCAACCGGTTGAAAACCCGGTGGTGCCGACATAGCCGATGATCTGCCCCTCGCGTACTCGCTGCCCGACATGGACGATGTAGTGGCTGGCATGGTTGTAACCCGTGGTCACATACCGACCGCCGACGTAGCCGTGGTCGATCATCAGGCGGTTGCCGTAACCCGCGTTGTAGTAGCGCTCGGCGACACGGCCGGCGTAGGCAGCCCGGATCGGCGTACCGCATGCGGCGCCGAAATCCGTGCCATCGTGCAGCTTCCAGTAGTGCAGTACCGGATGGAATCGCATGCCGAATGGAGAGGTGATCCGAGCCGCCACGGGGAACGAGAAGCCGTGTCCAGCGCTAGACGTTGCGGAGCCACTTGAGCGATGCGTGTGCTTGCTCGATGCGTGGGAAGAGCGCCGCGCGGCGCCCGCCTTGCGTTCCGCCGCGGCCGCTCGCTCGGCTGCCCGTTTACGCTCTGCGGCGGCCTTGGCGATTCGGGCGGCAATGCGTTTCTCGACCGAGGCGCGTTCCTTGACCAAATCCGCATAGTGAGCCTTGTCTTGCGCTACGTCGGCCTCGGCTTGGTCTTCAGCGGCTTTTCGCTGGCGCACCAGCTGCGCCACCGTGCCCTTCTCGGCAGTAGCGCGCAATTCCAATGACTTCTTGATCTTGAGGTTGGCTGCCGCCTCGTGACGTGCCACTACAACTTTCGCCTTCAGTTCGGCCTTCCGAACGCGCGCAGCATCGAGCTGACGCTGCAGCAAGGTGAGCCGGTCGATCTGGGCCTGCGTGGAGTCGAACAGGGTGGTTGACCACTGCAGGCGGGTTTGCACATCCTCTGTGGAGTGCGGATCGAGGAGGACTGCGACCGGCAGTAGGTTGCTCTGCTGCTGGTACTGATCTCGAATCATCTGTCCGGCTTTGGTTTGCTCGGCGTCCAGTCGCGCCTGTCCGGCGTTTACCGCGGCGATCGCCGCTCCGAGATCGGCTCGAGCTATCCGCAGCCTCACGGCCATCCGAGAATCCTGCACCTCGGCTGCCGACAGTTCTTCTCTTGTTGTCGCGAGCTGCGCACTCGCCACGTCTAACCTGTGCTGCGCCTTGTCGACCGCCACTGCCGCCTTGCTGAGCGCCTTGGTCGATTCGCCGAGGTCGCTCTTGGTCTTGGCGATCTGTTGCTTGACCTGCGCCCGGCGCGTGCCCAACTCATCACCAGAGGCCATGGGCGCGAGCGCGGCGAGCACGAGCGCCGTAGCCACTGCAACTGCAACTGCTACTCGTGCGATGCGCGCATCTGCGATGTGCCATACCAACAAAAATGCAGTTATGCCCTTGGACGCAGGCGTTCCAGCAAGAAGTTCTTTACTTCTTGACAGCCTGGCGAAGCGACCACCAACCTCAGGTGCTTCGCTGTCGTCCGGAACGTCCTGGCGGACGTAGGGAAGATCCGGAGCCACAGCTTTCCCCAATCCAATTTTCGGTTGTCAACGGCTCAGCCGCTCCGCCTGCTGTCACCGGTTGCAACCGCACGCGGCCTCGGCATGATAGGCAGGTCGCGCGGTGCGCTGGCACGACCAAAACACCGAATTCGACATTTCGTCATGGATCAGGCATTAAGTCTCAAGTAAAACTTGAGTTAATTTGGCCTACTTGTGATGCTTTTGTGACAAAAGTGTCGTTAGGGACTCAGACCCGTAGGTATCGACGGGTCGTGACCAACGTCGGGATCACCGCGAGGACGAGGCCCACCACAACAACACCAAGCATGGCTATTGCAGTCTGCTGCCAACCGATCCAGGCAATGAACCGGATCGAGTTGCGGACTCCGCGGATGATCCAGAAGTAGACACCGGCAGCCATGGTCAGACAAGCGAGAGCCACGCCGAGCAATGCCGAGATCACTGCGCCCAGCAAAAACGGCATGGTGATGTAGAAGTTGCTCGCACCGACCAGGCGCATGATGCCAATCTCTCGGCGTCGTGCGAAGGTCGCGAGGCGAATCGTGTTGCCGATCTGGAGCGCAGAAGCAAGCAACAACAGCGCCGATGCGCCAGCCGTCGACCACTGGAGCACATTCAGTGCGCGGAAGAACGGATCAAGCAATTGGTGTAGGTCCTGGACTTTCTGCACACCCTTGAGCCCGACAACCGAGCTCACGACGCCTTGGTATTCCTCTGGGTTCTTCAGCTTGACGCGGAACGACTCCTGCATCTGGTCGACGGTCAGTGAGTCCTGGATCGGACTTCCCTCGTACGCTCTCTGGAACTCCGCGTACGCCTCTTGCTTGGTCTCGAAGTAGATCCCGTCCTGCGCCACCTCCGGGTTGCCTTCCAGCGTTCGCTGGATCTCATCCTTTTGTCCCTGGGTGACGTCCTGACCAGGATCACACTGGTCGCCGCGAGTGTCTTTGGCGCACAGGAAGATCGAAATCTCGATCTTGTCGTACCAGCGCCCCTTCATCAGGTCGACCTGCTGGCTGGCGAGCAGGCCTGCGCCGAACAGCGACAGCGACACCCACATGGTCATGATGACCGCCAGGGTCATGGTCAGGTTCTGCCGTAGCCCCGCGCGGGTCTCGGACAAGATGTGACGGAAACGCATTGACTATTCCCCAATAGATCGATTGGCAGCGGTCGTTCGGTCGTCGGCTCGGCGGCAGCTACTGGTAGCCGTAGACGCCTCTGCTCTGGTCCCGGACGACCTCACCGTCATCCAGCTCGATCACTCGCTTGCGCATCTGGTCGACGATGGTTGAGTCGTGCGTCGCCATCAGCACGGTGGTGTCCGCGCGGTTGATGCGATCGAGCAGCTTCATGATCCCGACGCTGGTGGCCGGATCCAGGTTTCCCGTGGGCTCGTCGGCGATCAAGATCATCGGCCGGTTCACGAACGCGCGAGCGATCGCGACGCGTTGCTGCTCGCCGCCTGACAACTCCTCGGGCAGCCGGTCCCCCTTGCCGCCGAGACCAACAAGCTCCAGCACCTCGGGAACCACGCGATTGATGGTCGATGCTGGTTTGCCGATCACCTGGAGAGCGAACGCGACGTTTTCGGTCACGTTCTTGTTCGGCAGCAACCTGAAATCTTGAAAGACCGTGCCGATTTGGCGGCGCATGGCCGGGATCTTCCAGCTGCGCAGTTTGTTGAGCTCGCGGCCGGCAACAAAGACTTTGCCCGTGCTGGCTCGCTGCTCCCGCAAAATGAGTCTCAAGAACGTCGACTTGCCGGATCCTGATGCCCCGACCAAGAAGACGAACTCCCCTTTATCAATGTCGACATCGATGTTGTCGAGCGCTGCCCGGCGCTGACCGTCGTACGTCTTGGATACATTCTCGAAACGAATCACGCTGAGCTTCCCCCGATAGACAGCTCCGACGTCCTGCGGACGCCAGACGGCCAGGATCGAGTGTAAGTCAAGCTCTGGTAACGGAGCACGATCACCGGTGCGAGCCCGTCATTTGGGCTCAGGCAGCCGGAAGGAGCCGCGACCGAGTAAGAGGTTTGGGCGAAGGACTATGGGTGCTTAGGCTGAGGCGCTCGTCATCCGCCAGCGGATCCCGGACTCGATGAAGCCGTCGAGATCGCCGTCGAAGACAGCATCCGGATTCGACACCTCGTAATCAGTGCGCAAGTCCTTCACCATCTGGTACGGGTGCAGCACGTAGGACCGCATCTGGGAGCCCCAGCTGTTGCCCCCGTCGCCCTTCAGCGCATTGAGCTGCGCCTCGCGTTCCTGCCGCGCCCGTTCCAGCAGCCGTGACTGCAAGACGCGAAGCGCTGCCGCCTTGTTCTGCAGCTGCGACTTTTCGTTTTGACACGAGACGACGATGCCGGTCGGCAGATGCGTGATGCGTACGGCGGAGTCGGTGGTGTTGACACTCTGCCCGCCGGGCCCAGACGACCGAAAAACATCAATGCGCAGATCCGACTCGGGTATGTCGATGTGATCAGCTGCTTCGGTGACCGGCAGCACTTCTACACCTGCAAAGGAAGTTTGTCGGCGTCCCTGGTTGTCGAAAGGCGAGATCCGAACAAGCCGATGTGTGCCTTGCTCAACCGAGAGCGTCCCGTACGCGAAGGGGGCCTTGACTTGGAATGTTGCGGACTTGATACCCGCTTCTTCGGCGTAGGACGTGTCGTAGACCTCGGTCGGGTAGCGATGCCGCTCGGCCCAGCGCAGGTACATCCGCAACAGCATGGCAGCGAAGTCGGCCGCATCAATGCCACCCGCTTCCGAGCGAATGGTGACCAGCGCGTCGCGCTCGTCGTACTCGCCGGACAGCAGTGTTCGGACCTCGAGCACTTCAACTGCCTGTTGTAGAGCGGTGAGCGCTTCCGCCGCCTCGGCGAGACTGGCTGGGTCTCCTTCTTCTTGCCCAAGCTCAACCAGCGCGCCGATGTCTTCCAGCTGGGCGCGCAATCCAACTAACCGATCAACCTCAGCTTGCAGTGTGGAGAGCCGCGATGTCACACGTTGAGCGTTGTCCTGGTTGTCCCACAGATCGGGAGCGGCTACCTGCTGCTCCAGTTCAGCGATCTCGGTGCGTTTGCGATCGGGGTCGACGACGGCCTCGATCGAGCTCAAGGACCTGTCAAGGTCTGCGAGCGCGACAGCGAAGTCGGGTCCGGCCACAATGGTCCACTCTACTTGCGCTACCTCATGCTCCCAGCGCAAGCCGTTCTGGCTGCGCGGCTGCCAGGTCGCAGTCAAGACTCATCTGCGCGACGCAACTCCTCGATGCGGACGAATCTCTCTTCGGTCATTGGGCGCCGTGCCGGCCAGTCGCTGACCCAGATGACGACGAATGCAGCCAATGAGCAACTCAACGCAATCACCGAGCCAAGGACGGAAAGCCATACAACACCACATCCGACAAGGTCCACGAGCAGCACCGCGAGAGCGCCGCGCCGGGTGAGGTGGCCGTGACGCGCGCGCCATGCCGCGTACCCGATCCAGGGCAGCATGGCCAGGAGAATCGCCACCCAGGCGAACGTCGACATCCCCTCGGTGAAAGCCCCAGAGACGAGCCGAATCATTGCGACCAGGCTGACCAGACCAGTCAGCGCTCCAAGCGCTGCGGCGAGATGTTTGTTGGGCACGCCTACTCCCGTAAGCCATACTCGTGAACTGCGAGCGCGGGATTGCGCGAGCAGCTCTGGGTGTACACGTCGAGCCAGCACCGACACACTAGCTGCGTCCGCCGGCTATGAGTCGCAACGACCCGGCAGCAGAACCCAGTCTGCTAGGCGGCGAGGGCGGTCAGGTAGCCGTTGCCCCGTCGTCGCATCAGCAGCTGCCGGCTGCATAGACTGTCGCAGCGAACCCCGGGAGCATA
>Ga0307312_10000206_pt1 | contig 25132 bp, 20 predicted proteins | sample ER_DNA_202_FD_194489 | JGI IMG/M metagenome (GOLD analysis project Ga0307312, IMG submission 194489) | Bulk soil microbial communities from the East River watershed near Crested Butte, Colorado, United States - ER_DNA_202 | ecosystem: Environmental > Terrestrial > Soil > Floodplain | place... | reverse complement strand
TAAGAAGATCTCGATCATGTTCAGCCACGAGCCGGAGGTCGGGGTGTAGTGCATGGTGATCCGCGGGTTGTTGGCGAGCCAGGCCTGCACGGCCGGATGCTTGTGCGTGGCGTAGTTGTCGGCCACGATGTGCAGCTTGACTCGCGGGTAGGCCTTGGCGACGTGTTTGAGGAAGCGCAGGAACTCCTCGTGCCGGTGCTGCGGGTAGCAGGCGTCGGTGACCTTGCCGGTGGCCACCTCCAGCGCCGCGAACAGGGTCGTGGTGCCGTGGCGGATGTAGTCGTGGGTCGCACGCTCGGGCAGCCCGGGCCGCAGCGGCAGGATCGGCGCGGTGCGGTCCAGCGCCTGGATTTGGGACTTCTCGTCGATCGACAACACGATCGCCTTATCCGGCGGGTTCAGATACAACCCGACCACATCCCGGATCTTCGCCTCCAGCTGCGGGTCGGTGGAGAACTTGAACGTCTCGCGCCGCCACGGCGCTAGCTTCCACTCCCGCCAGATCCGCGCCACCGACGCGAACGAGATCCCCAGGTGCTCGGCCAGCAGCCGCGCCGACCAGTGCGTGACGCCCAGTTCGGCCGGCGGCGGCTGCAGCGTCTCCACGACCACCTGCGCGTCGTCGATGACCCGCGGCCGGCCTGAACGAGCCAGATCGTCCAAACCCGCGATCCCCGAGACCCGATACCGCTCCCGCCAGTCGATCACCGTCTGCCGCGCCACCCCGACCCGCCGCGCGATCTCCGCGTTGGCCAACCCGTCACCGGCCAGCAACACGATCCGCGCCCGCTGCGCCGTCCCCGCCCGCACCGACGACGACCGCGTCAACGACTCCAACCGAGCCCTATCACCATCCCGAAGCACCAGCGCAGCAGCAACCATGCCCCATTGTCTCGAACCATAGACTGCCTAGAGAGTTACGACACGCCACACTAGCAAGGTGGTTGGCGAACCGCACCGTTGTCCCGGCGTCGGCGGGTAGCCGCGATGCCGGACAGCGGCAGTTCCGCGCCCTTCCGAGACCAGCGTCATTGCGGCCTGCGATCGACAGTTCGAGACCGCCGCCGGCCGGGGCGCGGTTCCGTGAGGAGCGAAGCCACCTACTTCGAGAATGACCACCGCCGGTCACCGAACGATCCTCAGGTTTCGGGTGCGCGTGGACCGCCTCGTGGTCATGACGCTCACGTTGATGTTCGCCCTGATCACCTATGACGGCTGGGAAAGACTGAGCTTCCTCGATGTGGCCACAATCATCATCGGCGATCGTGGCGATCTTCGCTGCGCACCTGTTCGCTGGCGTGATCGCCGAGCGTCTCCAACTCGGCCGGAGCCTGATCGAGCACAAACGGATACCCTGATCGCTCGCGACGCCGCTTCCGGATGGGTCCTGCGCGTAACGCACGGTCTGGGCCTGGGCGCCCTCAGCCTCGTGTAACAAGCAATCCTCCAACCAGGCACCAACCCATTCATGCCCAGACTCGGTTCAGCGGCCCGCGATCTCCCCGTGCGATGAACCGGTCGACGTCGACGGATCTCCATCCGAATGTGACGTCTAGTTTGCTCTGGGTCGGTGGACCAGATTGGCTGCGGGATGCTGCGTTCTATTGCCTGGCCATGGCGATGCGGAGTCGTTCCTCGGGGTCGATGAAGTGGTCGTGGTCGTCGTCGCCGAGGTCGATCTGGACCCAGTTGATCTTGCCAGTGAACCGACTGGCCGTGGCGGTGTAGTCGGGGGTGACGGTAGTGCCGGATTCGTAGCCGACGTCCGTGGTTTCGTCGGCCGAGAAGATCATCGGTTGGGTGGCTCCGACGCGGCCGGTGCCGACGGCGGTGCCGTCGTAGTAGAGGGTGACGTTGCCGCCCTTGGCGAGGCCGCCGCCGTCGTAGGCGAACTCCATGCGTACCTGGTGGGTGCCGGCCGGGATGGCCGTGTCGGCCTCGGTCGTGAACTCCTGGATGCCGAGCACGTTGTAGACGAACTTCGCCTTGCCGGCATTGGCGTACAGGGCCCAGCCGCCGAAGCGGCCGCCTTGGGCGATGATCACGCCGTCGGCCCCGGTGGTCGGGACGTTGACCTCGGCGGTGACCGTGAACGACTTGTTCTTGATGCTGACCACGCTGTTCTCGGACAAGCGTCCCATGCCGGCGAAGAAGAGCTGTGACTTGCCGCGGATCAGGGTCGGTCGCCCTGCCATCGTCGGCTCCAGCCGTTCGGAGGTGCGGTCGTCCATCGGGAGCACGTTGTACTTCGTGGCCTCGATGAGCCACAGCCGCTGTAGCTTGGCCAGCATCTCGGGCCGGTCGGCGGCGAGGTTGTGCGCCTGGCTGTAGTCGCTGGACCCGTCATAGAGCTCCCAGAGGTCGTCGTCGAATGCCGGCACTGTGCCGCCGACCATCACCCACGGCGTGCGGTGCTTGGTGACCGCGCTCCAACCGCGGTGGTAGATGCCGCGGTTGGCGAACATCTCGAAGTACTGCAGGTCATGGCGTTCCGGCTCGTCGGCCCCGTTGAACGTGTACAGCATGCTCGTGCCCTCCATGGGCGACTGCTGCACGCCGTTGACCATCGCGGGTTCGGGCAGGCCGGCGGCCTCCAGGATCGTGGGGGCCACGTCGATGACGTGGGTGAACTGCGAGCGCAGCCCGCCGCGCTCCTCGATCCCGTTCGGCCAGTGCACGATCGTCGCGTTGCGGGTGCCACCCCAGTGGGAGGCCACCTGCTTGGTCCACTGGAACGGGGTGTCCATCGCCCAGGCCCAACCGACCGCGAAGTGGTTGTACGAGCTGGGCGAGCCGAACTCGTCCAACTTGCTGACCATGAACTCGGGGGTTTCGAGCGCGGCCATCCCGTTGAAGTTGGCCATCTCGTTGAACGCGCCGTTCAGCGTGCCTTCGGCGGACGCGCCGTTGTCGCCGATGATGTAGTAGATGATGGTGTTGTCGAGGACTCCGAGGTCCTCGATCGCGTCGACCAGGCGGCCGACGTGGTGGTCGACGTGCTCCAGGAACCCGGCGTAGACCTCCATCTCGCGGACCAGCACCGGCTTGAGCTCGGCGGCCATGTCCTCCCAGGCGGGGATCTCGGCGTGCCGCGCGGTGAGCTCGGCCTCCGCCGGGATCACTCCCAGCTCCTTCTGCCGAGCGAACGTCCGCTCACGCTGCACGTCCCACCCGTGGTCGAACTGGCCGGCGTACCTGTCGGCCCACTCCTTCGGGACATGATGGGGGGCGTGGGTCGCGCCCGGCGCGAAGTACACGAAGAACGGCTTGTCCGGCATCAGCGCCTTTTGCTGACGCACCCAGCTGACCGCCCGATCGGCCAGATCCTCGGTGAGGTGGTAGCCCTCCTCAGGCGTCGCCGGAGGCTCGACCGGGGTTGTGCCGTCGTATAGCGCCGGATCCCACTGGTTGTTCTCGCCGCCGATGAACCCGTAGAACGTCTCGAAGCCACCCCCGCCCGACGGCCACGCGTCGAACGGGCCCATCGGCGACGACTGCCACACCGGCACCTCATGGCACTTGCCGAACTGCGCTGTCGAATACCCGTTCAACTTCAAGGTCATCGCCAACGGCGCCTTCGTGTTCGGCCGCAACGAGCTGTTGCCCGGCGCCGACGTCGCGGTCTCCGTGATGCTGCCCATCCCGACCGAATGGTGGTTGCGGCCACTGAGCAGCGCCGCGCGGGTGGGCGCGCACAGTGCCGTGGTGTGGAACCGGTTGTAGCGCAGACCACCCGCCGCCAGCCGGTCCGCGGTCGGCGTCCGACATGGGCCGCCGAATGTGCTCGCGGCGCCGAAGCCCACGTCATCGAGCAGCACGATCAGCACATTCGGTGCGCCCTCGGGCGGGAGCAACGGCTCGATCGGAGGAAAGGCAGTGTCCGGGTCCTTCGCGTCATACGTCGTCAGACCCGGCGACGGCCGATCAGGGATCGGCAACATCGCGCGCGCATGCCGGTCGGGACTCATCAGGACCTCCGCTTGGGGTATCTCGCTGGCTCACCGAACACCACGACGTGGCCAACGTACAACCGACGGGGGTCGACGCGTATCCGCCGGGAAGGATTACCCTGCCGTGGATCCGTCGGCTTCGAAAGACTGCTCCTTCGGTCAGTTAGCCGCCGCCCGCGGGCCCGCGGCTCCGATCTGCGATCACGATCTCATGATCGTGCGTTCAACTGCGTCAGATCTCGACATGTGGAACTGGTCGACGGCGACCGCGCTCATGGGCACGCATCTCGACGCCAGATCGCCTTAGCGCGTCGTAGACGGAACTCGGGCTGAGACCGAGGCGGTTGGCGACCTGAGCGATTGAGCGGGCGCCAGCTTGGTAGTCAGTGAGCAGCCGGGCAATGGCCTTCCTGCTGAGGCGCCGAGTGACACGCCGAGGGATGGGCGCGGTCCGCTCGGAACGATGCTCCGATCTGGCTAGTCGGTTCGATATCTCGAGTAGCGGTAGTTTCGAATAACGGCGAATAGCCTCCACACGAGAATAGCCAAGCCCAGCGACTGAAAGTCGATTGGGAAGCATTACCAATCTCAAACGTGCGTGCTGCGCGCGAGCGATGCCGGGCCGGTCATCCGGGCAGCGCGTACCTACTTCTGAACGCGCAACGATTTCAGTCCGGCGCTATACGCTCGGCTCGACGCTATCGGGGCGGAGGAGCGATGAACGCAAGTTCCGAGCAGGTAGGTGTCACGCCCGGAGAGTCTGCCTCTGCCGGAACCCAGCGCGCTGCGCGCCGAAGGGCGGCGGGCATATACGGCACTGTCATCACAGCGGCTGTGTTGGCTTCCGCAGGCAGCCGCTTGCCCACGCTGGCTTTGGCCGTGGCGGTCCTGGTCACCTTGATCGTCTATTGGGTGGCGGAACTGTACTCCGAGATCCTCGGCGAGCAGGCCCTGCATGCCCATTTGCCTTTATGGCCACGAATCCGGGAGGGGTTGGCGAGCACCTGGACGATGGTCTCGGCCGCATACCTTCCGGTTCTAGCGCTCGTTGTCAGCCGCCTGTTCGGAGCGTCGCCGACAGCGGCGGCCAACATTGCGCTCGCAGTGGCGGTGGTTGTGCTGGCAATTCATGGCTGGTCTGCCGGTCGTGCGGCGGAATTGCGTGGCGCGCAGTTGGTGATCGTCACGGTTATCGCGGGCGGCCTTGGTGTCGTGATGATCATTCTGAAGAACTTTGTCGTAACGAATCTTCATTGAGGCGAGGCCCCCCTCGACCCGATAGCGTGCTGACCGTGCCTCGCGTTCTTGTGACTGGGATGTCCGGCGCGGGCAAGACGACCCTGCTCGATGAGCTACGGCTACGCGGTCATCTGGCCGTCGACACCGACTACGGCCAGTGGAAACTTCCGGATGCCATGTGGGATGAGCCTCGGATGGCCCGGCTTCTTGACGATCATCCCGACGTTGTCGTGTCGGGCACGGTGTCGAATCAGGTCAACTTCTACGCTCGCTTCGAGCACGTCGTCCTATTGAGCGCGCCGTTCGATGTACTGATCGAGCGAGTCGTTCACAGGTCGAACAACCCGTATGGCAAGACGCCTGAACAGCGGAACGAGATCCGGCGGTATGTCGACGAGGTTGAGCCAGCTTTGAGACGCGGCGCGAGCCTCGAACTCGACGGGCGACTTCCGGTGAGTGTGCTCGCAGACAAGCTGGAGATCCTCGTCGGAGCCGCGTCCTAGTCGTCATCGGATCGGACATCGCCGAGCCCCTGCATTCGAATCGAGGAGTCTGATCGCCGACAATCGGTTGCGCCTGGCCCGCGCCCATCGATTGCGTTGCCGGGTTCACCCGTCACCCGGCGGCTGGGGCACGTAGTCAAGCAGCACCAGCCGTCCGTCGAGCACGTTCGTCGTGAACAGGCTCAAGTTCAGATCGGGCAGTCCGGCGAACGCCGGCTCCTGCCCGCTCGCGGCGAGGATCTGCGGAAACAACAACAGTCGCAGCCGGTCGACCAGCCCAAGGCGGAGCAAGCTGCCCACGAGGCTAAGGCTGCCGATGACCCGGAGTAGGTCACCGTGTTCGCGTTTCATGGCCGGGACAGCCGTCGCCACGTCTTCAGCGACAAGCGTCGTGTTGGCCCACGTTAACGGTGCTTGCAGCGACCGAGAAAACACCACCTTGGGCAGTTCGGTCATGGCGGAACCGTTCGCATCCGCTTCGGAGGCGGCAACCTCCGCCAGCACGCGGTAGGTATTGGCACCCATCACAATTACCTGAGGCCGGGCGACCTGCTCGTCGATCCAGGCGCTTAGATCGGGGCCCGCGTACCCGAAGAACGCTGGGGCGTCAGGTCGGGACGCGTGGCCGTCCACGGTAATGAACAGGTCGGCGATCAGCTGTCTCAACATCGTTCCTTTTGTGTTCGGTGTCGCAGACATTAGTTCCCCAAGAATTGGTCGCCATCCTCCACGCCCGCTTCACCGCCGACCTACCGATGGGTAACTCACCGGCGTGATTCCCGCTGCGGTGGCCACGGAACTCGGTGGCGGACCAGTCGAGGGATTTCTGGATGGCTTCGTCGTGTTCGCGCCGGAGCCGTGGCCATGAGGAATCCGACCAGAGCGGTGCCGGAGGGCGGCCGGAGCTTGGGGCAGCGCGATCTCGGCATCTCTATGACCGTCAGGAGTGGACTGGCCACATGTCGTGACGCTAGGCTTCGCCGCGGTTGGCCGGGCAGACGTTGAAACGACCCCGCAACAGTTCGCGCCGACCGAACAGAGAACGCCCCGCGCCGACGAAGGTGCGGGGCGTTTGTTCACGGATCGGCGCGCACAGCCCGCACGCCGCAGATGTCGTCCTACAAGGTTGTAGTAGGGTCCCGACGCGCAGAGCGCCCGCAGCTTCCCTCCCATGCGGGCGCTCTGTCTTTAGTCAGGCACTCTGATGGCACCCGTTGGGGTCAGGATTCGCTTGACATACGTGGTCGCTCTGTGAAAGCTAGGAGTTGTTAGGACCTAATAGGAGTATCTATGGCGACTCTGCCCGCCAGCGAGATGAGCCACCCGGCGACGATGGACGACACCTGTCCGTGGTGTGGACAGCCGATCCCCCACGAGAAGTTCATCGAGATCAAGGCCCGAATCCGGGCGAATGAGCGGGCGCGGACTCGTGACCTTGAGCGTCGTCTTCGCGACGAGCAAGACGCGGCCCTGGCCCAGGTACAGGCGGCCGCAGAGCTACAGATCAAAAAGGCCAATAAGCTCTTCGAGGCGCAGGCGGCCGAAGCGCGGCGCAAGGCCGATGCAGCAGTCAAAGCCGCTAACAAGCAGGTTCAGTCGCTGGTCCGCGCGGCTCGAGACGACGAGCGGACCAAGTCGCGGGCCGCGCTCGCGGCGGCCAGCGCCGAGACTGCCCGCCTTCGCGCAGCGGCGGACCAGCGGCTGGCCGAACAACAAGCGCATGACGACAGCGTTCTCAAAGCCCGGTTGCGGGAGCAGCGCGACGCGCTGCAGAAAGCAACGCTCGACGCGATCAATGCCGAGAAGGCCAAGGCGTTCGTAGACCGCCAGAAGCTCGAAACCAGGCTCGCACAGCTGCAGCGTCAGGTCGCACAGAATGCGGCGAGTGAGCTCGGTGAAGGTGCCGAACTGAACCTGTACGAACAGTTGCGGGAGCAGTTTCCGGGCGACACGATCGTCAGCGTCAAGAGGGGCCAGCCTGGCGCCGATCTCGTTCACACCGTTGTCGAGAATGGTCGAGAGTGCGGGCATGTCGTCTATGACTCAAGAAACCGGGGAGCGTGGCGAAGCAGTTATCTCAGCCGTCTGCGGGATGACAAGATCGCTGCAAAGGCCGATCACGCTGTCCTGGTCACCCGCGTGTTTCCGGCTGGCCAGGCGCAGCTCTCCATCCGGGACGGAGTGATCATTGCGAATCCCGCGCGTGTCGTCGCGCTGGCGCAGGTGATCCGCAAACACGTCGTGCAGCTGGCGACGGCCCGCCTCAGTGACGAGGCCCGGGCTGAGAACACGATGAGGCTCTACGACTTCATCACTTCGGATCGCTGTTCGGTGCTGCTCGAGCAGATCGGAACCGTCTCTGACAAGCTTCTCGACCTCGACGTCAAAGAGCATCGGGCGCATACAGCCACTTGGAAGCAGCGGGGTCAATTGATCCGCGAGATCCAGCAAGCGAGAGGAACGCTCGTCACTGAGATCGACCTCATCGTGACGACGCCCTCCGGTCAGCCAGAAGAGGCGACATGAGCGAGCCTGGACCGGACCGGCATCGCCGATCCACGAACATAGCGGCGTTTCAAGAACGGCGGCTCGGTGGCACCGTCATCCGTACCCGCCGGTCCCGTCTCGACGTGGCCGAACTGGTGCCCAACGAGCGACAGCCGCGGCTCGGACCAAAACAGGACGATGAACTGCAGCGGCAAATAGAGGCGAACGAGGGACTATTCGAGCCGCTGTTGGTCGAGCCGCATCCCGACCGGGCCGATCAGTACCGGATCATCGACGGCGAGCGGCGTTGGACGAACTCCATCGCGCTGGTCGAGGAAGGGAAGTCCCAGTTTTCTCAGGTTCCGGTCGAGATCACCGACCGCACGCTCACCGACGAGGAGCGGTTGCGCGCCTGGATTTATATCCACCGGCAGCGAAAGGAATGGGACGCGAAGGAAAAGGAGATGGTCGCCTACCGCCTGGTCGAGCTAGTGGGCCGGGCAAGCGCGGCCAACATCCTCGGCACAACAGTCCGCGAGTTAGACAAGCTCGTGCAGGTATTCGAGCTGTCGCAACGCTTCACGAATCTGCGTGATCCAGCGTCCGCGATCACGTGGGCTCGTGAGCTCATGGGGGTAAACAAGTCTCTGCTGACGCCGTCCATCGTTGATGCCGTGGTCAAGAAGGTAGCTCGACAACAGATCACGAACTCGAAGGATCTTCGCAAGCTCCGGGTCATCCTTCGAGATCCAGTCGCACGCGCACACTTCACCGACGACGACGCGACGATCGATTCCGCGATGCTCCGCGTCGCCGGCGCGGCCAAACCGGCAAATGGTCTGATCGACCAACTGGACGGTGCCATGAAGACGATCCGAGACGTGCCATGGACCGAGCTGGAGAAGCTTCGAGGAGACCCTGACGTCGTCCAACGAGTAGCTGAAGCAGAAGAGCTCCTACGCAGCCTTCGCCTGAACCTCAGTTCCTAGTGGCCGAGGTGCTGCGTACGGAAGGGGGTACCTGAAGATCTGACCGAGCAATTACTCATTCGACTCGCGTAGTAACCACGCGCGAGCGACGGCCTCCGCTTTATCCCTTGGCCGGGGCGGAGGCCGTCAACGCCGGTATCTCGACCAGCACAGAAAGGCTCTCAAGAATGCCCAGTTCGCACAACCCGGCGAACGACACTCCTGATCTCCGAACTCCGGCTTCAAGTCCCCAACCCGAGCAGCCGCGCCGGTCCGTGCTTCTCCACCTGCATCGCCCCCGCCACAGCGTCGAAGCATTCGAGGTCTTCGATGACGATGTGCGCATCCGCGACATCATTACCGTGGCCGACGACTTGATCTTCGTAGACGACGATGACGAACCCATCGACGTCAACCTCACCCTCGCGCAAGCCATCGGCGGACGCGGCAAGCACCATCATCATTACGATATTCACCGCCATCCGTGCCGCTGGATCGACGCTCACGTCAGCTATGGCGGCGCGACCCAGACATTGCAGGCCCCACCGTCGAGCCGCATCGCGACCGTACGACTTCGCGCCCTGGACTTGTTCGGGCTCGACCCGAATACCGCCGAAACCCTGGTACTGCGTGTCCCTGCTGCCGACACTGAACTGCCGGAAAGTGACTATCTGTCCGATCTGGTCGGCCCAAAACCTTGCCGCATCGACCTGAGTCTGCTCCGGTCCCCCTAGTCCGGGCGGTGTCCCATGCCGCTGCTCTCGGCGTCGGTCAGTGTGCTGCGGTTGCGCGCGAACGCAACCCAGCGGCGGCAAGGTCGACGAAGCTTGCGTCGGGCAGGTAGGCGCGAGTAAGGGCGAGCCCGATGCGCGGCAGGGCGGCCTCGTCGGGATAGGCAAGGTACAGCGGCTCGTGCCGAGGGAAGAACTTCGACTTGAACCGGTCGAGGGACCGAAAGCCGTACAGGGGTTCCAGTTGCTCGCCGCCATCCGAGCAGCGCATCCACCGCGTTCGCGTTCGGGTTGGTGGAGGGGTCGCCAGCGAGAGGGGCGCCGGATAGCGACACGAGCAACGCGCCCTCCTCTCGGAAGGCCACGCACGATGACGCGATCAAGAATTCCATAACTGGGCGGAAGCCGTGAGGTAGTCGGCGCATGACATCGAGCGTCCAGCCGCGGATGGTCGCGCCGGGGCCGTAGCTGGGCAGCCACGAGGTCACGCCGTGCACGGTGCCCTGGCCGTCGACGGCAAGGCCGACTCGGACTGCGGGATCGAGCGCCTCGTCCACCCCACCCAGGGTGAATCCCATTTCCGGCAGGCCCTTGTCCCCGACCCACTGCTCGGAGATCGTCCGCACCTGGGCAAGGCGGTTTGCTGGCATGTCGTGCAACACGCCGAGTTCGAATGTCACCCCTTCCTTCGTCGCGCGATTGAGCGCTGAGCGCACGTCCTGCCAGGCCTTGCCTTTGAACTGCAGATCGGGCAGATCGATCACCGCCTCGACCGCGACCTCGACGGTGCGCCAACCGTCGAGCCGTGCCCACTCGCACACCTCGCCCGTCACCGAGAACAAGCAGGGAAGCAGCCCACGGCCCTGGATGTGGTCGATGAATGCCAACCCCATCGCGCGACGTCCGGCCGCGTCGATGGCCACGGGATCACATAGCCCCACGGCCACACCGGCGTGCGTCTGGTAGGCGACATATCCCCGGCGGTCCGGCTCGACGTACCACTCGTTGGCCTCCCAGGTGGTCATCCAGGACAGCCGGCCACCACCAACCTCGCGCAGAATGTGCTGCACGTCGCTCCGCGCCGCGGCGCGTGCCGTTGCAGCATGTCGCCGGTCGCGCCGCGGCGTCGCGCGGAACGCCCGGCGACCAAGCCATAGAACGCCAAGCTGGGTCAGCCATAGCAGTGCGTCAGCGATCGATGCGCCGAGCGAGTCAATGTCGTATCGCGTGTCGGTAGTGCCGGTGATGATGACCCCGGCGATGACGGTGACGACGCCGAGCAGGGCGAGGCACTCGATGACGGTAATGACGATGGCCACCTGCCAGGCAAGCCGTCGTCCGCGACGTAGCCCTTCGGCGAGCACCAGCGGCAGCAGTACGCCAAAGACCAGGTCCGTCCAGTCGAACCCTTGGCCGACCTGGGGGCGTAACGGGGCCGCGCTGCTAGGCGCGATGATCAGCACCAGGCGAATCGCTGCCGATACCGCGAAGACGAACGCGGCGGCCAGCCGCCATTCATGTCGGCTCATTCGAGGACGGGCGAAGGCCGGGGCCCGGTTCTCAAGGACCGGTCCGAGCAACAGTCCAAGACCGACGGCCAGTAGCTGTTCGACGTCGCGCGGGGCGCCACGATAGAGCGTCAACAGCACGACGTAGCCGAGCAGCACGACCCGAATGCGCGAGCGCCACGGCGCGCGCAGCGTGACCGTGGCTGCGGCGAACGCGCCGAACGCACCCGGCAGAAACCCGGTGAGCTCCCGATGGGCAAGATCGACTGCCCAGTTCCATCCGGTCGCGCGGAGCGCGATGAGCAGAGCGCTAGTGACTGTCACCACGACGAGCTGGATCGCGATGGCAGCGATGGCGGTCGTTCGAGTGCCCAGGCGCCATTCCGCGAAGCCGACGAGGATCACGAACACCAAGAGCGCGGCGACGTAGCCCGACGGTTGCAGGGCATACAGGGTCCCGGTGACTGGTGCCCACCATCGCCCGTGCTCGAGGGCGGGCACTCCGTAGGCGACGCTGTGCAGTAAGTGCCGGTCGCGTAGCGCATCCCACAATGTGCCGGAGATCAGGCCAACCAACACGATGACGGCGAATGCGCTGAGCGTGAATGGGAATGTCGCCAACACGGCACGGGGCCGCTTGGGAACAACGCGCCAGCCGGCGGGCGACGCCATTGATCAAGAGTATCCGGCCGGTAGCGTCATTGCTGTGCCCCGGCTTGCTGAGCTCAGAATGGCGCTCGAGCACTGGTACGACCCACGCCGAGCGGAGTCGTGGGACGCCGTTGGACTCGTCTGCGGCGACCCGGACGATCAAGTCGACCACGTATTGCTTGCCGTCGATGCGGTCCCGGCCACAGTCGCCGAGGCGATCAGAGTCGGTGCCCAGCTGCTTGTCTCACATCATCCGCTCCTGCTGACCCCAGTGCATGGCGTCCCGGCGGACGACCCGAAAGGCGCGTTGGTCCATCGGATGATTCGCGCCGGGATCGCGCACTACGTCGCTCATACGAACGCCGACGTCGCCAATCCAGGAGTGTCGGACGCGCTCGGCGACCTGCTCGGGCTTGGCAAGCTGCGGCCCCTGGATCCGCAGGTGCTGGACCCGGACGATAAGCTCGTGGTGTTCGTGCCGTTGCCGGATCTTGTGCCAGTCATCGACGCACTTGCCCTGGCCGGGGCCGGACGCATCGGAAACTATGAGCGGTGCGCATGGAGTGCTACCGGCATCGGGACCTTCCGGCCTGAGGCGGGCGCCGCCCCATTCACTGGCCAGGTCGGAGCCGTGTCCGAGGTGGCAGAGGCCCGGGTCGAGATGGTCGTGCCGCGAGGTCTACGGGACGACGTTCTCCATGCGTTGCGGGCGGCGCACCCGTACGAGGAGCCAGCGTTCGATCTCTATGCCCGGCAGCCCGAACCGGCGTCGATCGGCATCGGCCGGGTGGGCGAGCTGCCGTCACCCACGACGTTGCGCGGATTCGTCGATCTCGCAGCGCGTACCTTGCCTCCGACGAGCTGGGGGCTGCGGGCATCGGGCCATCCCGATCGATCGGTACGGACAGTCGCCGTGTGCGGCGGAGCCGGCGGCTCCCTCGTCGAGGCGGCGCGTGCCGCCGGAGCCGATGCGTATCTCACGGCCGACCTTCGACATCATCTGGCCGTCGAGGCGGTGAGTGAGCGCGGCGCCGACGCGATGGGCCTCGTCGATGCCGCGCACTGGGCGACCGAAGCACCCTGGCTCTCCGCCGTCGCCCCCCGCCTGCGCACGCGATTCGCGGAAGAGGGTCTTAAGGTGACGGTATCCGCGGAGATCACCGACCCGTGGACGCTCCATGCCCCATCAACCGGATCGAGCCTGACCTGACTGTGAACGCCGACCCCGCCGCTCAACTGCGGCTGCTCGACCTCCAGGCCGCCGATACGGCGCTTGCCCAGTTGGCCCACCGGCGCAGCACACTTGCGGAGCTGGCAGCACTCGCCGATAACACTCGGCGCACCGAAGTGCTCGCCACGGAAGCAGCTGAGCTGGAGACTCGGCTAGCCGATGTCGATGCGGATCAGCGCCGGCTCGAAGCCGAAGTGGACAACGTCCGCGCGCGGACGGCTCGCGACGAGCGTCGGCTCACCGGCGGAGGACTGCCGGCCAAGGAGCTCGAGAGCCTCCAGCATGAGATCGCGACACTTGCCCGACGTCAGATGTCTCTCGAGGATGACGTACTGGACATGATGGAGCAGCGGGAAAACCTTGCCTCGAACGTGCAGTCCGTCGCGACTCGTCGAGCCGATCTCGATGCGGAACGGGAGAAGCTCGAAGACGCGCGGGATGCCGCTTGGACCGAGATCGACGAGCAAGAGCAGCGACATGCAGCGGACCGTCAAGCGATAGCCGCCGAACTCCCAGCGGACCTCCTTCAGCTCTATGACCGCATCCGGGCCGCGAATGGTGGGGTAGGCGCTGCCCTCCTGCGGCACCGTCGGTGTGAGGGCTGCCGGATCGAGTTAGCGGGCAATGAGCTCGCCACCCTCCGCCACTCCGCGCCTGACGTCGTGATCCGGTGCGACAACTGTCGCCGCATCCTCGTGCGCACAGCCGAATCCGGGCTCTGAACAGCATGGCGGAGCGCGTCATCGTCGAGGCGGACGGCGGATCACGCGGTAATCCCGGGCCGGCTGGCTACGGCGCCGTCGTGCGCGACGCGGCTACGGGTGCCGTACTGGCCGAGCGCAAGGACGCGATCGGCGTCGATACCAACAACGTCGCGGAGTATCGCGGCCTCCTTGCCGGGCTGCAGGCCGCAGCCGAGCTCGGGGCGACGTCCGTCATCGTGCGAATGGACTCCAAGCTGGTTGTCGAACAACTGTCCGGCCGATGGCAGGTCAGGCATGAGCGGTTGCGTCCGCTCGCGCGCGAAGCGGCCGCGCTGCGGAACTCCTTCGCAGACGTAGCGTTCGAATGGGTCCCTCGCGCGCAGAACCGGCACGCTGACCGGCTCGCTAACGAGGCGATGGACGAGGCGGCTGGGGCGCCGACGGCGGGACGATCGGCTCGATCGTCGGCGGCACCGGCAGGCGCGTGGGCGCCCCCGACCGGTCCGGCCACTCGGCTCATACTCGTCCGCCACGGTGCTACGGCGCACAACGTCGAGAATCGGTTCTCTGGCGTGAACGCATTGCCGTTGAGCGACCTCGGTGAGCAGCAGGCCAAGCAACTTGCCGATCGCCTCGCGACGTTCTCCGCGGTCCGTCTCGTAGCAAGTTCGCCGTTGCCCCGCGCCAGGCAGACCGCGCAGGCCATTGCCGACCGGTTGGGGTGGGCCGTTGTGGTCGTGGATGACTTCACTGAGTTGGACTTCGGCGCGTGGGATGGCCTCACATATGACGAAGTCGTCAGGCAATGGCCCGACGAGTTGGTGCAATGGTCGACGAGACCGGACGTCGCGCCACCCGGGGGTGAATCGATCGCCGAGCTCACCCGCCGAGTCCGTCGCGCGCGGGACGGGATCGTCTCGAGAATCCCAGACGGACGAGCCGTAGTCGTAACGCATGTCACGCCGATCAAGGCGTTGCTACGAACTGCCCTCGAGGCTCCTGCGAGCGCGCTGTTCCGGTTTCACCTCGATCCGGCGTCGGTGTCGATCATCGATTACTTCTCCGACGGCGCCTCGTCAGTCCGGCTGGTCAATGACACCAGTCACCTCGACGGCTTGGGCACGAGCTGACTACCGGGTCCTAGCTCCCGCGTATCGCGCGTACGGTGAGCCAGCCTCCTACGAGGAGGCCGAAGACCACAATGCCAGCGCGCAACAGGCCCTCGTCAACCCGTCGCGCGAACCGGCCACCGAGGATCCCACCGAGCAGCGCGCTCGGCGCCGCTATGGCCACTTCGAGCCAGTGCACTGGCGCGAACAAGGCAAAGGCCAGGAGAGACACGGTGGCGACGATCACCGAGATGATGCTCTTGAGCGCATTGGTCTGACGCAATGGCGCGGCCAGCGTCAGTCCGATGACGGCAAGCAGGATCACGCCGAGGCCGCCGCCGAAGTAGCCGCCGTAAACGCAGCTGACGGCAACAGCTATGAGCAATGCGCGGGGACGCTCGCGATGTCGACCGTCGCGGGCCGTCAGACGACGGGTGATCGCAGGCTGGACCGCGACGAGCAGGCTAGCCGCGATGACCAACGCAGGTACCACAAGGTCAAACGCTCGCTCCGGGGTGAGCAGTAGGAGCGCGCAGCCCGCCGCCGCAGCGATAGCCGCCGTCGGAGCCAGGGATCGCGCTCGACTCGCCTGATCGTGCACGAGCGACCCCAGACCGACGAGCGTTCCGACATACCCCGGCCACAACGCGACTGAATTAGTGACGTTCGCGGCGACGCCACCTACACCAGTCGCCACGAGCGCAGGGAACAGCACGAGCGACCCACCGCCCGCTATCGCGTTGACGAAGCCACCTACGAGACCTGCCGCGCAGAGCAGGCCGATGTCGGTGACGGCCACAGTGCCGAGGCTAGCCAGCGACGCCATGGACACTGCCGCGTAGGATTCCCAATGCGGCGGACGAGCCGACCGGGCGACCGCGTCGAGACGGTATTGACCGTTCTCGCCGAGGAAAGTCCGGGCTCCATAGGGCAGGGTGGTTGTCAACGGCAACCCGGGGTGACTCGCGGGACAGTGCCACAGAGAACAGACCGCCGGTTCTTACGAGAGCCGGTAAGGGTGAAACGGCGGTGTAAGAGACCACCAGCGTTCCGGGTGACCGGAACGGCTAGGCAAACCCCACCCGGAGCAAGGTCGAGAAGGGCTCGTGCGGGAAACCGGACGAACCCGCGCAGGCGATTGAGGGTGGCCCGCCCGATGCCTGCGGGTGGACCGCTAGAGCCTGTCGGTGACGGCAGGCCGAGATGGATGGTCGCCACTCGGTGCAACGAGCATCGAGAACAGGACCCGGCTTACAGGTCGACTCGTCCGCCGCCTCTCGTGTGAAGAGCCCTGCCGGTCTAACGTCATCGACGATCGATCGACGACGCTGATACCTAGGGGCGATGGCGATGGCTACAGATCTCGATGGGACGTACTGGTACTGCGTGGACCACCATCGAGTGGAGATCTTCGAGAAGACGGATAGTCAAAATCGCATCGGACCGTTCAAGACTCCCGAAGAAGCGGAAGGCGCGCTACAAATGATCTCCGATCGAGAAAAGCGTTACGAGGAAGAGGATTCTGCTTGGGAGGACGACGACTGACGTCGTGCTGTCCTCGGCTGGCTCGGCGCGCGCAAAGAAAAATCCGGCGTGGCGTATTGACGTTGATGCTCATTGCATCGTCCACTGATCATCGATGTTCTGCGACTGTTGCCCTTGAGGAGGCACGGCATGACCGCACCCGGACGCAAGGCGCCGGCGAAGAAAGCGACTAAGACGGCCGCGAAGAAGGCTCCGGCCAAGAAAGCTCCCGCCAAGAAGGCGCCAGCAAGGAAGGCTCCCGCGAAGAAGGCGGCAGCGACGAAGGCAGTGAAGAAGGCTCCGGCCAAGAAGGCGCCAGCGAAGAAGGCTCCCGCGAAGAAGGCTCCCGCGAAGAGGAAGGCGGCAGCCACGAAGGCAGTGAAGAAGGCTCCTGCGAAGAGGGCTCCGGCCAAGCGCAGCTAGCGAGCGTCGCGGCCCGCGACGTGACCTGTCTCGATCCGCTGACTCGACATAGTCACGCACCGCTCGTCGGCGCGCCGCTCGACTTCACTGCATTGCGCGGCGATCACGGCGGCGCCCCGGCGAGTTTTGCGCCGCCGTGATCGACGAAGCGAACCGATCGGATGCGTCGCTGATCTACCGCAACGGCGATCGCCCCGACCTCCCCGACTGGGGTAACGGGCGGCTTCGGCGTGCGTCGCGGGCGGCGCGAACCCGGACGTGCGGTGAGGTGGTAAGGCCGCGCTAGTGATATGCGTGCTCGTCGGCGGGGTAGGTGCCCGCGCGAACTTCTGCGGCAAACTCCTCCGCGGCGCCGCGGAGGAGTCCAGCCATGTCGGCGAACTCCTTGACGAACTTGGGCTTGTGCTCGCCGGTGCGCAGGCCAGCCATGTCCTGCCAGACCAGTACCTGGGCGTCGCAGTCCGGTCCGGCGCCAATGCCGATCGTTGGGATGTGCAGCTGCGCGCTGACCTCCCGGGCGAGCTCCGACGGCACAACTTCGAGAACCACCGCGAACGCGCCGGCCTGTTGCATCGCCTTCGCGTCTTGCACCAAGCGATGCGCGGCCTCCTCGCCGCGACCCTGTACCCGGTAGCCCCCGAACGCGTTGACCGACTGCGGGGTCAGGCCGAGGTGAGCCATGACCGGCACACCTGCGTTCACGAGCGCCTCGACCTGCGGCAACACGCGGTGGCCGCCTTCGAGCTTCACCGCCTGAGCCCCACCCTCCTTCATGAAGCGGGCTGCGGTCTCCAACGCCTGAGCCGGCGAGGACTGGTAGCTCCCGAACGGCATATCGGCGACGACCATCGCACGCTTCGTGCCCCGAACGACACCGCGCACCAGCGGCAGCAATTCGTCGACGGTCACGGGCAGCGTGGTGTCGTACCCGTAGATGACGTTCGCGGCGGAGTCCCCGACGAGAAGAACCGGCACGCCAGCCTCGTCGAACACCCGCGCCGTCGAATAGTCGTACGCGGTGAGCATCGCCCATCGCTCGTGCGTGTCCGTCGCGCGCTGCAGATCGCGGATGGTTACGCGGCGATTTTGCACTCCGCCGTAGAGGGTTTCGGGCATCTCGCACCCACTCTCTCCTCGAGGCCGGCGTGCCGGTCCCCGGGCTCTTGGTGTGGAACGAACGCCCCCATCGTGCACTGCGCGCCCGTGGATTGTCTCTGTGAACGTTGTCACCCGAGCCGGTCGACGTAGGAGCAGGCGCGGTCAGCCGGCGGCATCGAGCTCGTGCTCGCGCCAGCGACTGGTGATGGGCAGCCGCCGATCCCGCCCGAACGCTTTGAAGCTGATCTTGGGCCCGGGTGGGTACTGGCGGCGCTTCCACTCAGCGGTGTCGACCATGCGAGCCACCCGCGTGACGAGCTCCGGATCGAAGCCATCTGCGACGATCTGAGCGAAGCCTTCGTCTCCGTCGACGTATCGGGCGAGCACGGCGTCGAGCAACTCGTAGTCGGGCAGCGAGTCGCTGTCGAGCTGACCCGGTCGCAACTCTGCGGAGGGCGGTTTCTCGATCGAGTTCTGCGGGATGGGCGGCTCCATCCCCGCCGCCTCGGCTTGCGCGTTGCGCCACCTGGCCAGCTGCCAGACGAGAGACTTGGGCACGTCCTTGATCGGCGCGAAGCCGCCTACCGCGTCGCCGTAAATCGTCGAATAGCCAACGGCCAACTCGCTCTTGTTGCCGGTGGTGAGAACCAGATGCCCATCGGCGTTCGACAGCGCCATCAGCGTGGTCCCGCGCACTCGGGCCTGGACGTTCTCCTCGGCGATACCCGTAAGCCCCAGGGTGGAGACCAACTCGGCGACGATCGGTGCGATGGGTACGACCCGATATCGCGCGCCGATTCGTCGGGCGAGATCGGAGGCGTCCGATCGGGAATGCTCGGACGAATAGTCGCTGGGCATCGACACGCCGAAGACCCGGTCGCCGCCGATCGCATCAGCTGCGACTGCCGCTACCACCGCGGAGTCGATTCCACCTGACATGCCGAGCACGACGGAGCGGAACCCGTTCTTACGTATGTAGTCCCGCGTGCCGGTGACCAGCGCTCCCCAAACTTCGGCCTCGTCGCTGATCCGGTCGGCCACCGAGCTTGCCGCAGTTGGCCGATCGGCTGCGGGCGGCGTCGCCGTGTCGTGCCGGTTCACGATCATCGGCAGTCCAGCCGGTGGGGGGGCCGGATCGGGGACTGCCAACGGGAGCGCCAGGTCGATCAAGTGGACGCCCTCTACGTACTGCGGCGCCCGCAGCAGCAAGGCACCGTCCGCACTGACCACAATCGAGTCGCCGTCAAAGACCAGCTCGTCCTGTCCTCCGACGGTATTCACATAGGCAACGGTGGCGCCCGCCTCTCGGGACCTCCGCTGCAGAAGCGGCAGTCGAACGTCGTCCTTATTGCGCTCGTACGGTGAGGCGTTGATGTTCACGACCAGCCCGACGCCCGTGGCTCCGGCCACCATGAACGGGCCGCCTTCCCGCCACAAGTCCTCGCAGATGGTGAGCGCGATGTCTACGCCTCGGTAGCGGACGATCTCGAATCGGGATCCCGGAACGAAGTAGCGGGCTTCGTCGAACACGCCGTAGTTCGGTAAATGGTATTTGAAGTACGTCGAGACGACCTGACCACCGAAGCAGAACGCGAGTGCGTTGCGGGGACCGGCGTCGTCACCGACGTACCCGATGACCACACCTACCTCACCGAAGCCCCTCCCGGCCAGATCGGCGGCCAGCTTCTCGGTGGTGGCTCGAGATGCCGCCCGGAACGACGAGCGGAAGACCAGGTCTTCGGGCGGGTAGCCAGTGACCGCTAGCTCGGGAAACAGGACTAGGTCGGCTCCGGCCGCGCAGGCCTCGGCAGTGCGGTCGAGGATGATAGCGGCATTGCCGGCCAAGTCACCGACCGTGACGTCGACCTGCGCCAGAGCAACTCGGAGCACGGGCATAACACCATTCTCCTGATTCTCCTGCCGCGTCTCCTGCGCGCGACGCCGATGATCTCGGACGTATAGCGCTGTCGAGCATTATGTCCGAGATCACGCGCGGGTCGCGTGCCAAAGCGCGTATCGGACCGACGGCTGCGACGGCCACCCGCACATCCTGTGCGTTGCCTCAGTGTGAGCCGATTGTGATGTGGCGTTACGCCGGTATTGCCGATCGTATTGTCACAATAAGGGGGGCCTGCGCCGTCCGCGCGGGTCGTCGTGGCTTCGGAGGACGCGGTGGCTGGGGGAGCTCGGTGGGCAGTGGCCGCGACGGTCGCGGTCTTGGCGCTCGCCGCATGCACATCCACCCCACCTGGGCAACGGTCGACCTCGACCGGCCCGACGACGAACTCGTCGAGTCCGGCTCGCGGGGCGACATCGTCGAGCAGCTCCGCCAGCACGGCGGCTGCGCCACCGGCGATCGTGACCCTCGTACCAGCCTCCGGCGCCGCGGCTGTCAGCCCGATCGCCACGATTCGCGCCTCGGTGAGCGGCGGCACGCTCACTTCCGTCACCCTCACCAATGACGACGGAACGAGCGTGACCGGCACCATGGCAGCAGACCGGACGTCGTGGACGGCGGGCCAACCGCTTGGATACGGCAACCGCTACACGCTCATCGCGCACGCCACGAGCGGTGCCGGCCATCCGGTCACCAAAACGTCGGCCTTTCGCACTCTCGCACCGGGCAAGATGACCATGGCCTACATCAACACCGCCGCAGGCTATGCGCTCAATCCGGCCCGGACCTACGGTGTCGGCCAGGCGATCAAGGTCCACTTCGACGAGCCCATTCCTAACAAAGCCGCCGCCGAGCGCGCGCTGTCGGTCACGACCGTGCCTGCCCAGGTCGGAGGCTGGAACTGGTTCAGCGATCAGGACGTGCACTGGCGGCCGAAGGTGTACTTCACGCCGCATACCCGAGTTACGGTGACCGCGAAAATCTACGGCGTGCAGGTCGGGCCGGCCCTGTATGGGCAGTCTGACACCAGCGTGTCCTTCCGCGTTGGGGAGGCCCAGATCTCCCGAGTCAACGATGCCGACAAGATCATCCGGGTGTATCGGAACGGCGTGCTCATGCGCCAGATGCCGACGTCGATGGGCAAGGGGGGCTATATCGCTGGCGCGAACCGCCAGAAGATCTCGCTCTGGACGAACAGCGGGCTGCACACCGTCGTCGATGCTGAGAAGAACATCACAATGACGTCCGGATCATTCGGCGTTCCGGACAATTCACCACAATCATATCGAGTCGGAGTGCCGTACGGGGTTCGCATCTCGATGGGCGGCGAGTTCATCCACTGGGCGGACTGGTCGGTGTGGGCCCAGGGCAAGATCGACACGTCACACGGTTGCTTGAACGTTTCGCCGGCGAATTCCGTGTGGTTCTACAGGTTCTCCCAACCCGGCGACATCGTCGACGTCGAGGGAACCCCGCAACGGCTACACGCATGGGACTCGGGTGACTGGACCGTCAACTGGGCGACCTGGCAGGCCGGAAGTGCGCTGCGCTGAGTGAGCGGGAACGCGAAAGCAAGGCCAACAAGGGAGAATGACGCGGGAAGGGCTGGGCCGCAGTGGCCTGGCAAGGGGGTGGATGTTCTGAACCGCATGCGTACCGTCGGCGCGGTCGTCGCCATCGTGGCGCTGCTCGCTACGGCGTGCTCCCGGAGGGAGGAGGGGGCCGCGGCAAGTCCGTCAGCAACAGACCGTCCGACAAGTTCAGATTCGTCCTCGAGTGCCGCAACCACCTCGTCCTCGGCCGCCCCCGCGGCGCTGCAATTCAGTCCCGCGGCTGGATCGCAGAGCGTCAACCCCACTGCTCCGGTCAAGGTATCCGCACTCGACGGCGAGCTGACGTCGGTCAAGCTCGTCAACCCCGACGGAAGGGTCGTCTCGGGCGCAATGGCGCCGGACCGGCACTCCTGGTCCGCGACCGAGGTCCTCGGTTACGGCAAGACCTACACGATGACCGCAACCGCCGCGAACGGCGACGGCCGGCCGGTCACCCGCAGCGACCAGTTCACGACCTTGACCCCCGGCAACATGACCCTGCCGTACATCACCACGACCGGAAGCCAGCCGATGAAAAACGGCGCGACATACGGAGTGGGCATCGTCCCGGTCGTGCACTTCGACGAGCAGATCACCGACAAGGCCAATGCCGAGAAGGCGCTGGTGGTGACGACCACCCCGCCTGTCGTTGGGTCTTGGTATTGGACCGACGATCAGACGGCGCACTGGCGTCCGCGGACCTTCTACAAGCCTGGCACCACGGTGACGGTGGCGGCCAACGTCTACGGCGTGCAGGTCGGGCCAGACCTCTACGGTCAAGCCGACGCGTACGTCTCGTTCAAGATCGGCGCCAAGCACCTCTCTATTGCGGACGACCGCACCCACACCGTGAGCGTGTACTTCAACGACAAGCTGCAGCGGGTCATGCCGACCTCGATGGGCCGGGGCGGGAGCGTCGACGTCAACGGTCAGACGATCTCGTTCTGGACGCAGAACGGCACCTACACGGTGATCGGCCAGGGGAATCCGGTGATCATGGACTCGTCAACCTACGGCCTGCCGGTGAACTCCAAGCTCGGGTACCGGGAGCCGATCTATTGGGCGACCCGGATCAGCACCGACGGTGTGTACCTGCACGAACTTGAGGCCACGGTCTGGGCGCAAGGCAACACCGACGTCTCGCATGGCTGCCTCAACCTCAACCACAACAATGCGTATTGGTATTACAAGACGGCCCAGATCGGCGACCCCGTCGTGGTGAAGAACTCCGGTGGGACGCCGCTTGCGATCTGGCAGAACGGCGACTGGTCGGTCCCGTGGGCAACCTGGCTCGCGGGTAGCGCGTTGCATTAGTGTCCCGCGCCGCCGCCCTAGCGGCCCAGGGCTGGCGCTGCGCGAGTTAGCCTGCTCGCAACAAAGCTACGCAAGACTGGAGCGCTGTGGATCGTCAACAGGAATTCGTCCTGCACACCCTCGAGGAGCGGCAGATCCGCTTCGTCCGCTTGTGGTTCACCGACGTACTGGGAACGCTCAAATCCGTCGCTGTCGCCCCGGCGGAACTGGATGGTGCGTTCGAGGAGGGCATCGGCTTCGACGGCTCCGCCATCGAAGGATTCGCGCGGGCCAGTGAGAGCGACATGCTCGCCCGGCCCGATCCAGCGACCTTTCAGATCCTGCCCGAGCCTGAGGGCCGGCCGGCCGACTCGGCTCGCATGTTCTGCGACATCACCATGCCTGACGGGTCTCCGTCGTGGGCGGATCCGCGGTACGTGCTCCGCCGGGCGCTGTCGAAGGCAGCTGAGCGGGGATTCACGTTCTATACCCACCCGGAGATCGAATTCTTCCTGTTGAAGAACCGCCCGTTGGACGGCACCGAGCCGGAACCGGTCGACACCGGCGGGTACTTCGACATGACAAGCCACCCCAGCACGCACACCTTCCGGCGCGACGCCGTCACCACGCTGGAAGCGCTCGGTATTTCCGTCGAGTTCAGCCACCATGAGGTCGCGCCCGGGCAGCAGGAGATCGACCTGCGGTACGCCGACGCGCTGTCAATGGCGGACAACATCATGACGTTTCGGCACGTCATCAAAGAGGTGGCACTCTCGGTTGGATCCCACGCCACCTTCATGCCCAAGCCGTTCCGGCACCGTCCTGGAAGCGGCATGCACACTCACCTGTCGCTGTTCGAGGGCGATCGGAACGCGTTCCACGACCCGACCGACGAACTCAACCTCTCCAAGACCGCCCGGGCCTTCATCGCCGGCCTCTTGCGCCACGCTCGCGAGATAACCGCAGTCACGAACCAGTGGGTGAACTCTTACAAGCGTTTGTACGGTTACGCGGCGCGCGGGGAACTGGTCGAGGCGCCGACCTACGTCTGTTGGGGCCACGCCAACCGGTCAGCGCTCGTCCGGGTGCCCATGTACAAGCCGGGGAAGGCCAACTCCACACGGGTCGAGATGCGTTCGCTCGACTCGGCCTGTAACCCGTACCTGGCATTCGCGGTCTTGCTCGCCGCGGGCATGAAGGGTGTCGAGGAGGGTTACGAGCTGCCGCCCGGAGCCGAAGACGACGTGTGGTCACTCTCGGATGTCGAGCGACTCGCGCTCGGATATGACGAGCTCCCACACAACCTGGCCGACGCGCTGAAGGCGATGGAGGACTCGGAACTCGTCGCTTCGACTCTCGGCGAGCACGTCTTCGACTTCTTCCTGCGCAACAAGCGCAACGAGTGGAATGACTACCGGGCCGAGGTGACACCGTTCGAGCTGCGCCGTTATCTGCCCGTGCTCTAGTGTCGCGGCCACCTCCACGTCCAAGGTCGGCGCCAACCGAATCGGCGTGACGACCGCCGGATAGAGCTGTCATCTCAGTAGGCTTGGCGTCGTGTCCGCGCCGCCAGTCCTGCTCATCGAGAACGACGAGCGTGATCCGGTCGGACCGCTCGGAGAGTGGCTCGGCGACGCGGGCGTCACGCTCGTGATATCCCGCCCGTTTGCCGGCCACCAGCTACCCGCCGATCTGTCGGGGTACGCCGGGCTGATCGCCATGGGCGGCCGGATGAGCGCCGACGCCGACGATGTGGCGCCGTGGCTGCCAGCCGAGCGGGCGTTGCTCGCGGAGGCCGTCGCCACCGAGGTACCCACCCTCGGCGTCTGCCTCGGTCATCAGCTGCTAGCACTGGCCACCGGAGGGCGAGTAGGCCCGAACCCGCTCGGCCTGCAGGTCGGCGCTCAACTCATCGCCAAGCGGGCGGCTGCGTCAACCGATCCACTGTTCGGGCCACTGCCGATTACCCCCGACGTCATCGAGTGGCACCGGGACGCGGTGCTCGAACTGCCGCCCGGTGCGGTGCTACTCGCGGCATCACCGGGCGCCGAGGTTCAGGCCTTTCGGATAGGGCGCCTTGCGTGGGGCATCCAATTCCACATCGAGACGACCCCCGCTGGCGTGCGCCGATGGGCAGCGGCGAACGCAGCAGAGCTCGCCGATTACGACGTGCCGGCCCTGCTCGACCGGATCGACCTGGTCCATCCCGACCTTGCCGTTGTGT
>Ga0307312_10000205_pt1 | contig 25165 bp, 23 predicted proteins | sample ER_DNA_202_FD_194489 | JGI IMG/M metagenome (GOLD analysis project Ga0307312, IMG submission 194489) | Bulk soil microbial communities from the East River watershed near Crested Butte, Colorado, United States - ER_DNA_202 | ecosystem: Environmental > Terrestrial > Soil > Floodplain | place... | reverse complement strand
GCTTGCACCTAACGAGTAGATGTCGTCGAGATGCGTACAGCGCTCGCCGTTGAGCTGTTGTGGGCTCATATAAATGAGCGTTCCGCTCCGACCTTGCTCCATCGTCAACCGGCTCACTGAATCACCGAGACTGCGTGCTATACCAAAGTCCGACACCTTCAGATCGCCCCGTTGATTCACCATCAGGTTTGCAGGCTTCAAATCACGATGGATGATCTTCGCGTGATTGTGCGCATGATCGAGCGCGTCACAGAGCTGACTCGTCCAGGTAGCGATCTCATCCGGCTCAAAGACTTTTTGCTCTTTCTCAGCTCGCAAGTTCGATAGCGTTTCGCCATCGATATATTCCATCGAAATGCAGCCGGAGCGTTCGTCGTGCACGAAGTCGTGAATCCGAACGATATGCGGATGAGTCAATTCGAGGCAGCGCTTTGTCTCACGCTTGAGCTGATCAAACACCGCGCGATCTTGAATCATCAGGTCGGGAATAAATTTCAGCGCGACATCGCGCTCCAGTTCTTCATCGCGTGCCAGCCAGACAATTCCCATTCCGCCTCGCCCGAGGACCTTGACTAACGTGTAGCGGCCAAAGACTTTTTGTCCGCTGGCGAACTCACGCGACGTCGCGCCTGCGACATCGCCTGCGCGTTCGTTAGTCACCTTGACAGAGTATACATCATTAAGATGGGAAGGAAGTTTAAAGCTACAGGGCGGAGCTCCTGCAACGCCTCTTCGGATTCGTGGGCTCGCAGGAGCTCGTCCCTCCATATGAGATACTTTGCGTCCACCATGATTTTTTGGTAGTATGCTTCTGCGTGAACGCGTCCCAGGAGGAAGGTGCCTGGCTGGAAGCGGCCGATGGCACGCGTCATCCGATCCAGGGCAGTTGTTCGCTTGGACGAACCCCCGCCAACAGGATCGTGTTGGAATCGCCGAAAGTGTCGCGCCGACACGCGCTCATTCACGTTCAAAATATTGGCGAATTCTGGCTGATAGATTTCGGCAGCAGCAATGGAACATTTTTGAACAAGCGGCGAATTCACCAGCCTTTACGGTTGAGCGACGACGATCAAATTACAGTTGGCGATAACGTTTTCAGATTTCGTCAGCCACAGCGAATTTCCGACGAATACAAAACTGCGGTGACGCAACGAACGTTGCGGGAAATCGAGAATATTCCTTGCTGGCTGCTCGTCGCGGACATTCGCAATTTCACGCCGCTCAGCCGCAGCATGCAGAGCCAGGACCTGGACGTTCTTCTCGGAGCGTGGATTTTCACTTGCAAGGAGATCATCGAGAATCAGCACGGGACCATTAACAAATATCTCGGCGATGGTTTTCTTGCCTATTGGCCGGCCGTTCAAACGACCCCAAAGGAAATCGTTGCCGTGATTTCCGCGCTCAAAGAACTGCAGCGAAAAGAGTCGCCGGATTTTCGCCTCGTTGTTCATTTCGGAGCGGTCGCCATTGGGGGGATCGCGTCGATGGGCGAGGAAAGCTTGATGGGAGGCGAAGTGAATTTGATCTTCCGCCTGGAAAAGCTGGCCGGCTCGTTAGGCGAACGTTGCGGCCTGAGTGAAACGGCGTACACGAAGCTGGAAGGACTCGTTCCGACGCGTTCGCTTGGCGAATTCGAATTGAAAGGCTTCGAGCGAAAGCGCGCCTTCTTCGCTCTTTAGCTTCGGTTGCGGTATCAGAAGCTTTCAAAGGCTCTTTGTCCTTGGAAAATGCGTTGAGAGTTGAGTCGTGAAGTTTCGCGCTTACAGAAATTGGCTAATCTATGCGTGGACAGGCGAGAGGGATCTTGCCTTCAAACAGTTAGCCATTGCGGCACGCATCCCCGGCTATTTGAGCTATGGGCAGCTGCGGCTGCATCCGTACTGGGATCCGCTGCGCGGCGATCCGCGCTTTGACAAGATCGTTGCCTCGCTCGCGCCGAAGTAGGGGCTTCCGGATCTTGGTATCGGCGTAGGCTGTTTTTCGGGTGCCTTCTACCCGTGGCAGGCCTTGTTTGTCCTCAATCACGGTAAGGGTATTATTAGGATCGTAAAAGCGTGAACCCCCAAGACACGTCCGCGGAGAGTAGGCCCGATCTCCCGCTCGAGATCGCGCACCTCTTGTTAGTCGATGTGGTCGGTTATTCAAAACTGCTCGTTAACGAGGAGATTGAATTGCTGGAGGAATTGAATCAACTCGTGCGAAACACCGAATGTTTTCGGGCAGCGGAAGCAAGCGGCAAACTCCGTCGAGTGTCGACTGGAGACGGGATGGCGCTTCTTTTTTTCGACAGCCCGGAAGAACCGGTGCGATGTGCTCTCGAGATTTGCAGAACGTTGCAAGATCATCCGCACATTCAGGTGCGGATGGGAATTCACAGTGGCCCGGTCAGTCGGGTCACCGATGTTAACGACAAGACAAACTTTGCAGGATCGGGAATCAATGTCGCGCAACGCGTGTTGGATTGCGGCGATGCCGGGCATATTCTTTTGTCCGGGCACGTGGCGGAAGACCTGTGTCAATACCGACACTGGCAGCCGTACTTGCACGATCTCGGCGAGTGCGAGGTGAAGCACGGCCTGCGCCTGCACCTGTTTAACCTCTACAAAGATAATCTCGGCAATCCGCACGTTCCTCAGAAACTCAAGCGGGGAAGAAGATGGAAGCAGGCGCCCGTTGTTAGCGTTCATCCGGTCAACGCGCCGCGGTGGCCCAAGTTCGCGCTTACAACGGCTTTGGTCTTATCAGGAGGGGCACTCGTTATCAGTTTCTTCATCTTTTTTTATCGCCCACCGTCGCCATCGACGGTTACATCCCCTCCGTCGAAGGCAACGGCTATTACCGGGGCGGCTCTTATTCCCGAAAAGAGCATCGCTATTCTTCCGTTCGAAAATCTGAGCAGCGATAAACAGAACGCGTACTTTGCTGACGGTGTCCAGGATGAGATTCTTACCAACCTTGCCCGGGTCGCCGACCTCAGAGTCATCAGCCGCACCTCGGTGATGCAGTACAAGAGCGGAGTCGCGCGCAACTTGCGCGAGATCGTCCAGCAACTCCGCGTTGCGCATGTCGTGGAAGGAACTGTCCAGCGTTCTGGCAACCGTGTGCGCGTAAACGCCCAGTTGATCGATGCGCGCACCGACGGACAGCTATGGGGGCAGACTTATGACCGCGATCTGGCGGACGTGTTCACAATTCAAAGTCAGATCGCAAAGGCGATTGCCGACCAACTGCAAGCCAAACTTTCGCCAAGCGAAAAGAGCGCAATCGAACGTCCCCCGACGAGCGACATCACCGCCTTCGAGCTCTACGCTCAGGCCAAAAATGTTCTGGCCATCAGGAACGCGAGAGTGAATCTACTGGAGGCAGTCGATCTGCTGAACCAGGCTGTCACGCGTGATCCATCATTTTTCAAAGCGTATTGCCAACTCGCTCATACTCATGACCGCCTTTACTTCCTCGGTTACGACCATACGCCTGCACGGCTGGCGTTAGCTGAAGCGGCCATCCAGGCGGCGTTTCGCCTCCGTCCAGATGCGGGCGAAGCACACTTGGCACGCGCGCAAAATCTTTATCGAGGCTACCTCGAGTATGACGCCGCTCTGGCTGAATTGGAAGTTGCTGGCCAGACCCTGCCTAACGATGCTGGCGTTTTTGAGCTAAAAGGTTACATCCAGCGTCGCCAGGGCAAACAAGAAGAGGCGGTGCGCAGTCTGGAACGCGCCATTGATCTCGACCCGCGCAACACTTTCACGCTGCAGCAGATTGCGCTCAGTTACCATCATCTCCGGCGCTTCGCCAAAGAAAAATCGGTATTGGACCGCGCTTTGGCCATCGAGCCGAACGATGCCGATACCAAGGTAGCGCGTGCGTTCGTGGAATTCCATTGGAAAGCCGATACCCGCCCGTTGCACCAAATGATCGATTCAATTCGGGCCACAAATCCCGCCGCCACGCAGAGTATCGCCGAGGGTTGGCTGATTTGCGCACTGGCTGAACGCGACGCCGATGCCGCAAAAAATGCGGCGATCGCCGCAGGTGAGAACCCTCCCTTCACCGATGAGGCAGTTAATTTCAGTCGTCCATTCGTAGAAGGCATTATCGCTCGTGTCGCGAAAGACGATGAAAAAGCACGATCCGCTTTTACTGTGGCACGGGCGGAACAGGAGAGAATCATCCAAGCTCAACCAAATTACGGTCCGCCGTTTTGTGTGCTGGGTTTGATCGATGCTGGCCTCGGGCGCAAAGAGGAAGCACTGCGCGAAGGCCGACGTGCCGTCGAGCTTCTGTCAGTGGAAAAAGATCCAATTAATGGCATCGCTATGATCAAATATTTGGCGATGATCGCCGCCTGGGTTGGTGATAACGATCTCGCCTGCGAGCAGCTGGCTGTCGCCATCCGTCCCCCGAGCCGACTCACCTATGGCCAATTGAAACTTCTGCCGTTTTGGAATCCGTTGCGGGACGATCCTTGCTTCGAGAAAATCGTCGCCTCACTCGCGCCGAAGTAGGGGGCAACGTCTCCAACAGGAGTGAGCAAGGTAAATCTTGCCTATGCCCCACGAGCCGAATCCTTTCTCCAAGCAGATTGACGTCGCATTTCACCGCGACCTGCGTTGGAGTTGCACCACGGTTATTGTCTTCGGCCAAGGTAAGGGTATTGTTAGGGCTGCTAAGGGTGAAAGCCCAAGACACACCCGTTGATTCCAAGCCCGATCTCCCGCTCGAGATCGCGCATCTGCTGTTAATCGACGTTGTGGGTTATTCGAAATTGCTGGTCAACGAGGAGATTGAGTTCCTGCAGGAACTCAATCAAATCGTGCGAAGCACCGAATGTTTTCGTGCAGCAGAAACAACAGGCAAACTCATCCGAGTGCCGACCGGAGACGGAATGGCGCTGCTTTTCTTCCACAGTCCGGAAGAGCCGGTGCGATGTGCCCTCGAAACTAGCAGAGCCTTGAAAGATCATCCGCACATCCAAGTGCGGATGGGAATTCACAGCGGTCCAGTCAATCGAGTTACCGATGTTAACGACAAAACAAACTTTGCAGGATCGGGAATCAATGTCGCGCAACGGGTGCTGGATTGCGGCGATGCCGGACATATTCTTTTGTCCGGGCATGTGGCGGAGGATTTGGCCGAGTACCGGCACTGGCAGCCTTGCTTGCACGATTTGGGCGAGTGCGAAGTGAAGCATGGGTTGAGGCTGCACATTGTTAATCTCTACAAAGATGGTCTCGGCAATCCCCAGGTCCCTGAGAAACTCAGACGAAAGAAAAGATGGAAGCAGGCCTCCGCAGTTCGTCCAATTACGTCTCCTCGTTGGCCCAAGATCGCGCTTGTAGTGACTTTACTTGTGTCCGCTGTCGCCCTGGTTATCAGTTCTTTAATCCTTTTCCATCGAGCCTCACCGCTGAGGACTACAGTGTCTGCTCCCGAGGCAGCAACTACCAGCGCCCTGGCTGCTATTCCCGAGAAGAGCATCGCTGTCCTGCCCTTCGAAAATCTGAGTGATGAGAAAGAGAACGCCTACTTCGCAGACGGCGTACAGGATGAAATCCTGACTGGTCTTTCCAGAGTTGCCGACCTGAAAGTAATTAGCCGTACATCGGTAATGCAGTACAAAACGGGCACCAAGCGAAACCTACGCGAGATCGCCACCGACTTGGGCGTAGGGCATGTGTTGGAAGGCAGCGTGCAGCGCGCCGGTGGTCGAGTGCGTGTCAACGCTCAGTTGATTGATGCACGGACGGACAGCCAGCTTTGGGCGGAGCGGTACGATCGCGATGTCGCGGATGTATTTGTAATCGAAAGCGAGTTGGCCGGGAAGATAGTCGCGCAGCTTCAAGCCAAAATCTCTCCGAGCGAAAAGGCGGCGATCGAGCAAGCACTGACAACCGATCTTGCCGCATACGACCTTTACCTGCGCGCCCAGGCGCTCTTCGCCGATACCTCGGATCCGCTCCATGCCAGGGAGAAGCTGCCTCAAGCGGCCCAACTGCTCGATGAAGCTGTCGCCCGCGATCCGCACTTCTTACAGGCTTGGTGTCTGCTGTCCAGGGTACATAGCGTTGCCTACTTTAGGGGCCATGACCACACCGCAGCCCGTCTCGATCTGGCTAACGCCGCCTTGGAAGCCGCTCGGCGCCTCCAACCGGATGCGGGTGAAGTTCACCTTGCCTTGGCCAACTATTACTACCACGGTTTTCGCGATTACGGACGGGCCCGCAGCGAACTCGCTATCGCCAGACGGACGTTGCCCAACAACGCCGAAGTATTCCGACACACAGGCTTCATCGATCGTCGCGAAGGCCATTGGGGAGAGGCAACGCGCAACCTGGAGCGCGCCCTTGAGCTGGATCCGCGCAACTTCTTCATTCTCCAGCAACTCGCCTTGACTTACGGCTCGCAGCGTCGCTACGCCGACGAAGCCCGAACCTACGATCGAGCACTCACGATCGTGCCGGCCGATCCGAATACTCGCATACTTCGGGCGCTGATTGCGTTGGATTGGCGGGCGGACATCAAACCTTTTCAGGCCACGCTAGCCACTTTGGTGGCTGAAAATCGCAGCGTTGCGCCCGATGTAGATCTCCCTCTCTATGCCCTGTGCGAGCGAACTGCGGCCGCCGCAACCCGGACGCTGACAAACTATCCGCGCGAGGGCGTCGCAAATAATGGAGTCAACTATCCCTATGCATATTGTCAGGGTGCCGTCGCTCGTTGCCAGGGTGATTCAGCCAAAGCGCGAACCGCCTTTACCGCCGCGCGCAGAGAAGTGGAAAAGACTGTGGAAGAGCAGCCCGACTTCGCGGCCGCCCTCAGTTTGTTGGGCATGATCGACGCCGGCCTCGAGCGGAAAGAAGAGGCACTTCGAGAGGGACGTCGCGGCTGTGAATTGCTGCCCATCTCTAAAGACGCTATCGACGGCGCGGACCTAGCCATTAACCTGGCGCAAATCTACGCCTGGACTGGTGAGAAAGATCGCGCCATCGAACAGATCGCGGCGGTGGAGCGCGTCCCGAACACCCTCAGCTATGGCCTTCTCAAGCTCCACCCTTACTGGGACCCGCTGCGCGGCGATCCGCGCTTCGAGAAAATCGTTGCCTCGCTCGGACCGAAGTGACCACGGCTCTCGACAAAACGAGGGTTGCTCTGATCAGCAACGCGGCAATCTTGCCGCATGCCGAACGAGCGAGATCTTTTCTCCGATCGGATTCACATCGAGCAACTCGAGATTTTTGCTCGCGTCGGAGTTCCTGAAAAAGAGCGCGCAACTCCGCAACGGCTAACGGTCAGCATTACGCTTTGGCCACAGCAGGAGGCGGGCGATTTAGAAGATAAGATCGATAAGACAGTCAATTATTCGGCTGTCGCCGAAGAAGCGAAGAGCTTTGCGCGCGATCAGTCGGTAAATTTGATTGAGACCCTGGCTGATCGGCTCGCAACGCATCTGCTTGGAAATTTCGCCATCCAAAAAATCAGAGTGGAACTACGAAAATTCGTTCTGCCCGATGCAAAATATGTCTCTGTTACTGTGACGCGCACTGCGACCGTTAATTGACGATGCGAAAAGGAAGATTCAACAAACAGGTTGCGGAAGTAGCGCAGCGCTACAGCGAATCTGTTTCGTTCGATTGGCGGCTTTATCCATACGACATCGCGGGATCGATGGCGCACGCCGCCGCTCTCGCGCAAGCCGGAATTTTAACCGCCGACGAACGGGAAAAGATCGACAATGGCTTGCGCGAGATCGAGGCCGAGATCGAATCCGGGAAATTTGAATGGGACCAGTCGCTCGAAGACATGCACATGAATATTGAAGCGGCACTGACGAAGCGAATTGGCGCCGCGGGCGCGAAGCTTCACACCGCACGCAGTCGGAACGATCAGGTCGCGCTCGATCTGCGTCTCTACGTCAAAGCGGAGATTGCGGAGCTGGGTGCCGGGCTTCGCTCGTTGCAGACCGCGTCGCTCAAACTCGCGGAGCAACATGTCGATGTTGTCATGCCGGGTTATACGCATTTGCAGCGTGCCCAGCCAATTTTTCTCGCGCATTATTTACTGGCGCAAATTGAAGCTTTCGAGCGCGACGCGGAACGTCTCTGTGATTGCAATGCACGAACGGATGTTTTGCCGCTCGGTTCCGGCGCGCTGGCTGGATCGACAATCGTCCTCGATCGCGAGCTAATGGCGCAGCAGCTCGGGTTTGCGCGGGTGAGTCAGAACAGTCTCGATGCGGTCGGCGATCGCGATTTCGTTTGCGAATTTCTTTTTTGCCTCGCGATGATCGGGATGCATCTCTCGCGATTGAGCGAAGATTTGATCACCTGGAGCACGCACGAATTCGGTTTCGTAGAATTTAGCGATGCTTTTTCCACTGGTTCCAGTTTGATGCCGCAGAAGAAAAATCCCGATATGGCAGAGCTCACGCGCGGCAAAACCGGCCGGCTCTACGGCAACTTGTTGTCGATCTTAACCACGTTGAAAGCGCTACGGTCATCTTACAATCGCGACATGCAGGAAGATAAGGAGGCGCTTTTCGATTCGGTAGATACCGTTCGCGCCGCGCTGGAAGTGTTTTCGGCAATGTTGCCGAAAATCGAGATCAATCGAGGTCGCATGGAAGCCGCAGCAAGCGATCCCAATCTTCTCGCAACCGATCTGGCGGAATATCTAGTTAAGAAGGGGACGCCTTTTCGTGAGGCGCACGAGATCGTCGGCAAACTTGTCGCGCACGCGGCGAAGACGAAATCACCGCTCAATCAAATTCCGATCGCGGAACTGAAAAAAGCTTCGCCATTGTTTGATATTGATGTTGCGAACGTTTTCGACGTTCGACGTTCACTCGCGGCGCGGACTGCAATCGGCGCTCCCGCGCCGGGAAACGTCGCTGCGCAGATCGCGCGCTGGCATAAACTGCTCGACTAAACTCACAGCGAATCCAGCAGTTTGCCGCTGGGGACAGCGGCCGCTACAGTTTCCCGCGTGAAGCAGAGCAATTTCGTGCGCGATGGCGAAGGCTGGGAAACTATCTCGAGCGACCGGCATTTTGGGAACGCACACCTAGAGGTTGTGACCGATCATGTCCGGACACCAACGCGGGCGACACCACGGGCTTGGACGGTTGTGCATCGCAAAGCCGCCGTCATCATTGCGCCGATGACTCGCGCTGGGAAAATTATTCTCATTCGCCAGGAACGCGTCCCGATTCGCTCGGCGATCTGGGAAATGCCGTCCGGTCAGATCGACAAGGTGCTCGAGCCGGATCAAAAAGAGATCAAGGCGGTCGCGTTGAGCGAACTTCGCGAGGAGGCCGGCTATGAATTGGCCAAGGGCGGCGAGCTCATCGAGCTCGGTCATTATTTTTCTTCGCCGGGATTCACTGATGAACACGGCTACTTTTTTCTGGCCCGACCGGTCGAGCCGTGCGCCGATTACGTGCGCGATGAAACAGAAGCGATTGTCGATTGTCGCGAATTCAGCATCGAGGAATTGCGGCGCATGATCGCCAAGAACGAAATTCGGGATGCTAACACTTTGAGCATGTGGGCGCGGCTCGTGGCGGGCGGTTTTCTTTCGCCCGAGCGGCGCTGAACGATTGTCGATCTCAAATGCCGCTGCGAGACATTTTCAAATTCCGCGAACCGCCAGAGAGCGAAACTTCCAAGCCGTTTCTGGAGCACCTGGAAGACTTGCGCTGGACCATCGTAAAGATGGCGATCACGCTCGTGGCTGCGATGATCATTTGCTTCGCCTTTCGCTCGACCCTCGTGCGCGTGATGCAGGCGCCACTCCACGCTGTCGATCCGCAGGTTGGCGCGCTGCGCGCTCTTGGAATCACAGATTCCCTGGTGATTTCATTTCATCTCGCGTTTTATGCCGGCATCGTTCTTTCCTTTCCGCTCCTTCTCTATTTTTTGGCGGAATTCGTTTTGCCCGCGCTCACAGCGGTGGAGAAGCGCTTTTTGCTTCCCGCCATTTTTGTCAGCTTCGCGCTATTTCTGCTTGGCGTGCTGGTCTGCTATTTCTGGTTGCTGCCAAAGACGATTCTCTTTTTCTTCCGCGACACCCAGTCGCTTGGCTGGACGCCCACCTGGACGGTGCAGCAGTATTATTCTTTTGTGACGCGATTCACGATCGGTTTCGGTCTCGCTTTCGAATTGCCGGTGGTGGTTTTGGCTCTCGTGCGCTTCGGCTTGGTCACTTACAGATTCATGGCGCGCACCCGACCGTACGCGATCGTGCTCATTTTTATCCTAGCTACAATCATTACGCCGACGCCGGATATCCTGACGTTGATCGCGATGGGACTCCCGATGTGTCTCCTTTATGAAAGCTGCATCTGGATTGCCTGGATAATGGAGCGCCGTAGATCGAGATCGATCGCCGGCTGATCGCGTGGACAATCCGGTTTACCAATTTCTCTTCAGCGCATTTGCGTTCATTCTCGGCGCCGCGGTCGGCTCGTTTCTGAACGTCTGCATCTATCGCTTGCCTCGCGATCTTTCGGTAAACGAGCCGCGCCGCTCTTTTTGTCCGGCGTGCAAGAAACCGATTCCGTGGCATCTAAATCTGCCGATGATCAGCTGGCTCGTGCTTCAGGGCCGCTGCGCGAACTGCGGAAGCAAGATCGCCTTTCGCTATTTTGCCGTGGAATTGCTCACCGCTCTTCTTTTCCTCGCGATCTGGCAAAGTTTTTCGTGGCCGATGGCGATCGCCTACTGGATTTTTATTTCGTTCCTGATCGTCGGGACATTTATCGATTTCGAACATTTCATCATTCCAGACCGCGTGACGATCGGTGGAATCATCGTGGGATTCGTTGCCAGCATCGCAGTACCGGGGTTGATGGATACGGATTCACGGATCGCTGCGGGTATTCGCTCAGTGCTCGCGGGTGTCTTGGGGTATCTGATTCTTTTGATTGTCCTGGAAGCGGGCAAGATCGCCTTTGGGAAAAAAAGAATTCGTTTCGACGCACCCACGCCTTTTTTTTGGAAAAAACAGGGCGACGATGCCGATTTTATGGTCGGCAGCGAACAAAGCGTGTGGAGTGATCATTTCGCCCGCGAGAAAGATCGATTGTTGCTCTATTGCGATGAGGCGAAGATCGACAATCACACTTACGGAAGTGCGACATTGGAATTTCATCATAACCGCGTCGCGGTTGAAGGTAATAAATTCGCACTCGATAAAGTTACCGAAATTTCGGGGATCGTGCGTGAGCTCCAAATTCCGCGCGAGGCAATGGGTCGCGGCGATCTGAAATTTCTCGCCGCGATTGGCGGATTTTTAGGATGGCGTGCTGTGTTGTTTAGTCTTTTTGCTGGGTCGCTGCTTGGTTCAGTTGTTGGATTGATCACGCTCGTCGTGGGGAAGGGTGTTTGGTCGGCGAAGCTGCCGTTTGGACCTTATCTGGCGTTTGGCGCGCTAACCTGGATGTTTTTTGGCGACGCTTTTTTGCGTTGGTATTTCAATTGGGTCAATCCATAACGCCCGCAATCTCAAACGTGACTCTACCGTCCGGTCCAAACCGCGTGTTAATACAGCCGATTTATTTTACGCTTGGACGGCCTCAGTTCGCGCCGTCTTCGAACCCTGACTTGCAGGAACAGCCGCTCGCGGACCGAACATTAATGCTAAATTGATGAGCTCACACTTCCACCAACGCCGCAAGCCTCGCCAGATTTGCTTCCGAATGCGGGCATCCGGAACAAATCCATCGTAAAGTTCGCGCCATCCAGAGTTTCGTCTGCCATAGTACCCGGTCGCCCATCGCCGCTTCGCAAGCGCCACCAGACGGCGATTGTAAAACTTCATCATGCCGGCAGCGAATCGGCCGCCGAGACCGCCAAATGGCAGGTTAAGGAATTCATGCTCGGGATCGCGGTAACTGGCCCTGACCAACCCGAGATAATAGGCGCTGACATCGAGCAAGAGCGCAGCCGACATCAGATCGGCATCGCCCATGTAGTAGTATTTGTCTTTATATAAACTCTCGAACCAGAGGCGATAGGTGATCGGAAACTGCTGGTTATAATAACGAATCTGATCCGCGACCTCTTCGCCCGCTAAACTGCGCGCCAGCAAGTCCGCTACGTAGTAAGATGTGTAAGAGCAAAAATCGAGACCCGGACTGTAAAGGGGATCGATAAAGCCGGCCGCGTCACCTACCGCCGCCCAGCCGTCATCGCAAACTTTTTCACTGTGATATGGCAACATCGACAAGGCATGCACGTCCCCCTCGATCACGCGCGCCCGGCCGAAGATTTCGCGACCTACAGGATTGCTGAGAATGTGCGCATGCAGCCGTTGGCCCAGGCTTGGTCCTTCCGGAAGCTTGAAAATGCGATTGTCATAAACAATGCCTGCACTGACGTCGCCTCCCTGCAGGGGAATGATCCAGACCCACCAACCCCGTCCGAACAAGTGATTGGTGGCCCATTCACGGCTGGTGTGAACACGGTTGGCGTATTCGGGAAAGCGTTCTCGCCATTCGTAGCTGTCCCACTGCTTGACATCACTAAATCGGGCCCAGACCGCATTGATCGGATGCTCGTTGTTTGGGCGAAGCTGTCCGAGCTTCCGAGCGAGCATGGTCGCGCGTCCTGTTGCGTCCACGATCCAACGGCAAGCGATGCTGCGTTCACTAAGATCGACGATGGCATTCACGGTTTGGCCGTTCACCCCGTTCAATTCGCACTTCGTTACCTTGGCTGGGCGCCAGAGGTCGCAGCCTGTTTCCACCGCGAGCTCGAGCATGTGCGAATCAAGTTTTGCGCGATCAACTTGAAAGCCGGGCAAACGGCTTTGATAACGTGAGCCAACTTCGACGCAATCATCGAACGACTGGTCCGGGCGATTCGAAAACCACAGGCGCAAACCCTGTTTTGCGAGCTGATGATGACCGAGATAATGGGTCAGACCCAAAATTCGGGTCATATAACAACTGCTCACTTCGGTAGTCGATTCCCCGACTTTGCGATCGAACTCGGCCGCTTTTTCGATGACGAGGACGCGCGCTTCGGGCCGTTTCCGCTTGAGCATGAGCGCGGTCGCGGCGCCGGAAAACGCGCCGCCAATGATCACGACATCGTATTCGAACTCCATGACAACCCAGAAAATGGACTTTGCCGGTCGTAAACGCAATCAGTTCCGGCAAGCAACAGTTTACTTAGCCTCGAATTTTCTGGCGGATTTCGTCGGCTCGACGGAGGCTCGCCCTACGATCAATGATTTTTCGAAATGCTCGCTTGATTTTCTCGGATGGAATTCGTGAAGGCCTGGAAATCGTTACGCAACAAGGGAAAATTGCGGAGATCCGGCAACAAACGAACGCTCCCGCAAATGATGTTGTCAATCTTGGCGGAAATTACCTCGCGCCTGGTTTTGTCGATCTTCATGTTCACGGCGCGGTCGGGCGCGACACGATGGAAGCCTCAGCGGAGGCGTTTCGAGTCATCTGCGATTTCCATGCGAGCGGCGGAACGACTTCCCTCTTGCTGACGACCGCGACGGCACCGCTCGACGCAATTGTCGATGTAATAAAGGCGGTTCGTAATTGCCGATCTTCGATCAAACAAGTCGTCGGCGTTCACGTCGAAGGCCCGTTTATTTCTAAGATAAAGCGTGGCGCGCAGCGCGCCGAGTTTATTCAGAATCCATCACTGGTCGCGGTGCAGCGATTGCTGGGACATGCTGACGTGATCAAACGTGTCACGATCGCTCCGGAATTGCCGGGGGCGCTGGAAGCGATCGAAAGGTTTCACGCGCGCGAGATTAGCGTGAGCGGCGGCCACAGCAATGCGTGGGACGACGAAGCACAGGCTGCTTTGGGGCAAGGAATGTGTAGTGTGACCCATACATTTAATTGCATGTCATCGGCGCGCCGGCGTGGCATTCATCGTGTCGCAGGCCTGCTTGAGTTCGCATTGGGTGAACCAACCGTCCTCTGCGAATTGATTGCGGACGGTCATCATGTTTCGACAACGCTGATGAAAATGTTGTACCGCGCAAAACGCGGTGCTGGAATTTGCCTTGTGACCGATGCAACTGCTGGCGCGGGCTTGCCGGATGGATCCCGGTTTTCGCTTTTCGGTAATGATTGCATCGTCGAAGGGGGCGTTTGTCTGCTGGCTGATCGCTCGGCGCTGGCGGGCAGCGCAGCGCGCATGATCGATCTCGTCCGGACGATGGTAAACGATGTCGAGGTACCGCTGCACGAAGCACTCGCAATGGCGACGGAAAATCCCGCCCGCGCGATTGGTCTCGAAACGAAAGGCCGATTGGCAATTGGAACAGACGCGGACTTGATTGTTCTCTCTCCGGAGTTGGAAGTGTTGCGAACGTTTGTCGGCGGCGAAGAAATGTTCTCCCGTTAGATCGACGATAAAAACTCCGCGATGTCGAGCGCTGCCCGCGGTTTGCTCAAACGCCTGATATTCGTTGCCCATTCGCGCCATTGTTTTGCGCCGTCGGCAAACGCGCGCCGGACTTGCACGATGACCTCAGCAGGCGAAAGCGCCACCGCGCCCGAATTCGTTTCGAGGATCAGCCGAGCATTGCCTTCCTCCTGACCGGACACGACATGATTAATGATCATCGGGCAACCGGCAGCGATCGTTTCCTGCACCGTCGCACCCCCGGCTTTTCCGATAAGCAAATGGCTGGCCCCAAGCATGCGCGGAAGCTCTTCGGTCCAACCGATGATCTCGATCTTGCGACGACCTGCTGCCTCTTCGATTGCCGGGCGAAGTTTGTCGGCATGGCCGATGGTGACGGTCAGATGAATATCGAGATCGACAAGTCGTCGCACGAGTTCGGGCGCCTTCATGGTGGGCGGGTTCACCACATAAAGGACTCGCCGATCGCCATTCGGAGGCGATGCGCGATCTCGCATCAGGTCAGCAAATTTCGGACTCACAGGGAATCCGAACGTTTTGATGATTTGTGGCGAGATTCCACCGGCGCGAAGCACCGCGGCGCTCTGCTCGTTTGGAACGAAGAAGTAATCGGCAACGCAACGATACCAGATGGCATTCACCGTGATCGAGTCGGTGACGACGACCACGTTTTTGCAGCGTCTGCTCGGCCCTGAAATTTGCTGGAATAAATAGGGAAAGGGCGGAAAAGTTGAAACGACCACGTCCGGTTGAAAACGATCGAGCAGGATAGCGAAATGATTCTTGAGCCGAGAGAATCGCCGGAAACTCTTATCGAAATCTTCTTTGCGATCGAGCCAGCGATAAGCGTATCCCCAAGAGCGCGGCCAACGGTTGATCACCGCGAGATACGCCCTTCGCACAAACTCATTCACTGATCCGTAGGTCTCTACAAACAGATCACGCAATTCGACATCGGCTGTTGGCGCGACACGGGCCAACCCATCCCGAACTCCTCGCGCGGCGCTATTGTGACCCTCTCCAAAACTGGCGGTGAGGATCAGTATCTTTTTCACGATTCGTTAGGCGAAGCAGGCAAAATGAAATGGACGCAGCGGACGGAAGTTTAATGGATATTTATGTCCGGCAAAGTAAACTCCCGGACGGAGATGAAATATCTCGGATTTGTCTGGCGAGTCTTGCGCCGTTTGGTTTGGGAAACAGCGACCGATACCACCGCCGGTCTGGCTGCGCAGATGGCCTATCTGCTCCTTTTCGCTCTCGCGCCCGGTCTCCTTTTCCTATGGCATCTGCTCGGTCTGTTCGGCACCGATCCGGCGAAGCTCCACCAAATGTTCCTTCTCATGCAAAGCTTCATGCCGCCGGATCCAAAAGTGCAGGACATTCTCGATACGGCGGTTGCCAGTGTGGTGGTCACAGGGTCCAGCGGCCTGCTAGCCAATGCTGGGATTATCGTTGGGATCTATTTCGGTACCGTTTTCATCGCCACCATTTCTCGATCACTGACGCAAACGCATGGCGTCCGAGAAGATCCCCACTGGTGGTCAAAGTATATCATTTCGTTCCTGCTGCTCTTTTGGTTCGGCATCATCATTCTTTTTTGCTTTAACGCGATGGTTTTTGGCGAAACGCTCGCCGGAATTGCGGAAGTTAATTTCCAACTCAAGATCCCACTGCAGGAATGGGTTGCTGCGTTAAATTTGCCGTTCACAGCGGTGGCACTGATCATTCTTGCGCTTCTGCTTTATCTCCTGACGCCGGAGAATTATCTCACGCTTCGCCAGGCATTGCCGGGTGCGATCTTTTTCTCCGTCGGCTGGATTATCGCGACCAAGCTCTTTCAGTTTTACGTGGCAAGATATGATCGTTACAACCCGACTTATCTCGCGTTGGCATCAATTATCGTGCTACTCACCTGGATGTATTTGACCTGTTTGCTGCTGCTTGTCGGGGGGAAATTAAACGCGATCCTCCGCCGCGAACGCGCACGCGAAACAACGCAGCGCGGAACTACACCTGCCGCGCACCCAGCTTGATCGCTCGGCCCGCTCTGCTACGCTCCGCTGCAGTGGTGCGCTTTCGCCTCTGGCTTGCAACTGCGTTCGCGCTCGGCGCCATCGCCGGAAGTGTCCTCCGCGCGCAAGTTAGCGATGAGGAAACGCGCAAGGGCGAGCAATCAGTAAAAAAACACCACAAGGCGCACACCTCCTCGCCAGCGGCGGAGAAGTCACCGAGCCCGATCGCCAAGGCAAAATCGGCGTCAAACAAGTCGAAAAAGGAAACTGGCACGTCGCCGGCGCCGGAGGAATCGCCCAGCCCGATTGCGAAAGCGAAAGCGGCGAAAAAATCCGGCGAAGAAGAAACAGTCCCAAAGTCAAAACCGAGCGAAACGCCTGAACCAACTGTTGCGTCAGCAAGCCCGAAGAAATCACCGAGCGCGACGCCAAAGGCACAAGCCGGAAAGAAAAAATCAACCCAGAAGAAGAAGAAGAAAGCATCTCCAACTCCAAAAAAAACTGCGAAGGACAAAGCGAAAGCGCCCTCGGGAACAAGCGAAACGCCAAAGCCTGAAAAGAGTCCCAGGCCAGTTCCAGAAGAGTCTCGCGTTCCATCTGAAAACCCGACCCCGCCGCCTGCGCATGCGATTGCTGTACCAACGCCGACGCCATCACCGCAAACAAAAGGTCCGCGCGCCGTTCCCGCGGACGATCGAGCGCAAGTCGTAATCGAGAAATCCGGCTTTGAGGAAGACCAGGGTCTTGAGCCTCCTCCGACGCCGCCACCGCGCAGATTTGGTTTTTGGCCATGGTCCCGGTCGCGGTCGAGCGAAAATTATCGCTATCTTACGCGTTCGGTCATCGAACAAATCCGCCGCGCCCCCGTGCAGCGGCGTCGTTGGCAATTTATTGTCGTCCATAATAGCGGCACGCGGCAGGGCAACGCGCGGGTATTCGATTATTACCATCGACATGTCCGGCGGATGCAGAATGGGCTCGCGTATCATTTCGTGATTGGCAATGGGACTTCGACCGGCAACGGCCAGATTGAAGTGGGAGACCGCTGGCGCCGCCAGATCAACGGCGGCCATGTCCACAGCGACTACCTGAACAATATCTCGCTCGGCATCTGTCTGGTGGGCGATTTCAATCGCGACCAACCGACGCGGGCACAGCTCGAATCGTGTGAAGAACTAATTCGTTATTTACGGCAGCGCTGCGGCAAAACCGCCGGACACGAGATCGTTGTGCGGCCACATCGCGAGATGAATCCGCCGCGCTGGGCGACCGATTGCCCTGGGGACGTCTTTCCCTATTCGTGGTTTCGAAGGTTTTGACGATGAGATAGAACCTACCCCTGGCCGTTCGGTGAACCGCCCTTACCAATGCCTTTGACGCTTCAACGCTCATTGCGTTGGACCACCATCAAATTGCTTTCCTTGTAGTTCCAGCGATAGCCAAAATTGAATTCCAGTGGAGGGGGATTGCTCTGCGCATAGAGCTCTTGCAGTTTCGGCTGGTAATGTTGTTTGAAGATCTCGATCGGACCAATGTAATTGCCGAAGAGCCGGATGTTCCATTTGTCGCGGTTAAAATAATCGAGCGGAATTCCGGCGTCGTCCTGCACAATTAGCCTGCTGTGATCGAGAATAAAATTGCGAATCGTGGCGAAGCCGCTTTCGAACAGGAGATAGGAAGACGATTTGAGCAGGCTCGAGCCGACGCCAAAATGCTGACAGAATTTCAGGAAACCGGGGTTCGATTGGATGCCGCCGTCGGAAATATCGGTGGTGAAATAATACAGCGTCTGTGAATTGCCCGATTGGTTGTCGGTATAGTTGATGCGTACACCGGGACTGCCGCCGCCCGTTTTTCCCGGCGCATACTCTTGAAAGGTGCCGTTCCGATTGAGCGAACCGAACGTCACATTGGTTATCGATTTATCGGCGCGCGCGATGAAAACATAAAGGATCGGCAGCGTGCCTTTGAGCTCTTGCGATTCCAAGTCGACTTTCATGTCTTTCGTGATGAAAAAGCTATAACTGAGCGCGGAGTTCATCGCGTTTTCGAGATTTTGCAGCGCGCCGCGAAGATTGGCGATGCGCACCGGATCCGGTGGTGGCCCCATTGATTCCTTCCCGCAAAGGACATACACGGATGCGTTGGGGAAAAATTGATCGAGATACAGAAAATCGGGGCCGCTGAACATGTAGAAGGCGGCCGGAATCGGCTGTGTCGCTTCCGGAAGATAGGTGTCCTCCCACGCGTGTAGTTTTTGGAGTTGGCGCAGATTGAGTTTCGTAAACTCTTTTTCAAAAAATGCGGAGTGCTCCTGCCATGCCGGATCGCGTGTGAGCGGCGCAAGCGGCGAATCGGGCGGCACTGGCATTCCAGCGAGGAACCGCGCAATGTCGTTAGGCCCTGCGCCCGCGCGGGCGGTGACTTCCGGATTTTGCTGCGCGTAAAGGGGGAGCGCGATTGCAAAGATCGACAATACGATGTTCGCAATCGTCCTTATGGCGGAGGTGTTATTCATGCGGAGCGGCGGAGAGGTTTTCCCGCGCAAAAGTAAAGAGCAAAGCCGACGACTGCCGTCCCGAGCCCGGCCAATGATTCCATGGTCTTCGAGCACAAAAGATAAATCATCATCCAAAACGTGATCGCCGCGAAAACAAGTGGTGGCAGGGGATAGAGCCACACGCGATAAGGCCGCACAATTTCAGGACGCTTTACCCGCAACACGACTACGCCGAGCACGGCGAGAAGCGAACAAATCAATAGACTGAACTGAGTATACTGGACCACGCTTTCAAAACTTCGTGTTAACAAAAGCAAACTAACGATGAGCAATTGCACAATCATAGCGTTCGTTGGAACCCCTTGGCTGTTTTTTTGTCCGAGCAATCGCAGCAGCCAATGATCTTCGCCCATCGACATCGTGACGCGCGGTCCGATCCACGTCATCGAACTGATCGTCGAAACGAGGCCGAGACAAATGAGCGCACCAACAATTCGCCCGCCGTCGGCGCCGAAAATGTGTTTGCCCGCAATCAAGCCAACCTCGATTCGACCGCGCATTTCCGACATCGGTGTAGTCATGAGGAAGACGGCGTTGAGAAGGACGTAAGCCGCAATCACAACGATAGTGCCGGCAAAAAGCGAGCGCGGCACATTCCGCTCCGGCTCCTTTACTTCGCCGATGATGTAGGTCGAGGCATTCCAGCCCGAGTACGAATACATGACATAAACGAGGGCGACCGCGAAGGCGCCGCTGAAGATCGACATCGTGTCGCCGGGCCGCGGCAAAAAAGTGATCGCCTGTTTTTGTTCGACGAGAAATCCAGCTCCGATGAGCACGCTAATTAAAAACAGCTTCACGATTGTCCAAAGATTTTGAAAGGCGCTACCAAGGCGCAGGTTACCGAAATGGAAAAGCGCCACGACCCAAACGAGCACGAATGAAAGGACAACCGGTGAACCGAAGTCGAACACGCCGCAGAAATATTTTCCGAATGCCATGGCAGCGAGCGCAATGGGTGCGGCGAAGCCCACCGTGGCGGAAACGAAACCAGCCATGAAACCGACGGCTGGGTGATAAATCTCGGAAAGAAAATGATATTCGCCACCGGAGCGCGGCAGGGCGGCGCTGAGCTCGCCGTAGCAAATCGCGCCGCACAGCGCCGTGATACCGCCCACAATCCAGAGCATCAGGAGCGCGAATCCGGATTGAATGTCCGGCAATTGAAAGCCGAGACTCGTGAAGATGCCGGTGCCGATGATATTGGCAATGACAATGGCGCTGGCCGTGATGAAACCAATCGTGCGCGGCGGTGTTGGCCCTTTCAACGAATGACATTCAGCGACACTGGTCATGGTTAGATCGACAATTGCATTCGAGTGAATCGTTCGCGAACGGACTCGCGTGGCTGTTGCAGTTCCTTCCTGCTTTAAAATGAGCACCGAGTCACATGTTCAGATTTTGATGAGTTGTCAGAAGCGATTCCCGGCGTCACGTTAAAAGCGCCATGAACCCACACCCCACGCTCTCCATGGAATCGGCGACCCAACTCGCGGTCTTTCTAGCGAATCGTCCCGGCGCGCTCGCCCGCGTGTGTGAGGCGCTTGCCCAGGCCGAAATTAATATTCACGCGCTGGCTACTTCCGACACGGTCGATCATTCCGTAGTGCGCATGGTGGTGAGCGATCCGACCAAAGCGCTCATGCTTTTGGGCGAGGCCGGCGTGCTCGCGCTCGAGTCTGATGTGCTCACGATCGAGACCGAGAACAAACCAGGCGTGCTCGCAACAATTGCTGAACGACTCGCGAAGGCCGAAGTGAATATTGAATACGCTTATCTTGCAGCCGACCCCAAAGCCGAAAAAGGCCTGATCATCCTGCGTCCATCCGATGTCGAAAAAGCGCAGAGCGCGCTGCGTGATTTGTAATGCGCATTAGACCTTTTGCGCTAGTAAACGAACGGAATTAAACGTTTCGTCCGCTCCACATAGGCGCGGTAACCTTCGCCGAGCGCGTCAGTGAGCGCGCGCTCCTCGATCCGGATGCGCCAGAGAAACGCAGCGATAATCGGTACCGTCAGAAACAAGATCGACAGCCAATTTCCAAAGCAGAAGCCCAAGCCGAGGAAGGCCAGAAGTGCGCCCGTGTATGTGGGATGCCGAATATGCCGATAGGGACCGGAGTCAATCAGCTTATGTTCGGCCGAGATCGACACATCAACCGTAAAATAGCGACCGAGATATCCGATCGAGTACCAACGCAAAATCAGGCCGCCGAGAAACAGCAAGAAGCCGAAGAGATAAAATCCGCGCAGATACGGCACAGTTGCGCCTGGGAAGAGCCAGACCATTTGAATCCCGAACCAAAGGCTAACGATGATGATTGTCCAAAGAGGAATAAGAGAGCGGCGATCGCGGGAAACAGCTTGCGTCTGCGAGCGCCGAGTCAGAGCGAGATAAAGCTCCGAAAGGCCGTAGATCGCCGCCAGGACCAATGGATTAGGCAATCGCATCGTGGTTTCTTACAAAAACGCCGGGCGGAAAAGACCGATCACGTTTAAGTAACAAATACGAGATAAACTCTTCACGCTTTCAATATTCTGCTGGTCGGGGCGCACATCGACAAGCTGAAAGCGCGCGTTCAACTCATGGAAGGATTTCAATTGGACTCTCGTCGGGCGTGACCCGCCAAAGCTCTTCGATTTCTTCGTCGGTAAGCGCGATACAACCAGCCGTCCAATCTTTTCGGCGATGAAACGCGCCGAGCCAACCGCGACTATTCGGAAGCCCGTGAATCATAATGTCGTAACCAACAGAGAGCCCACGCGCCGCGGCACGCGCAGTGTCTTCAGCTGACGGATAAGAGATGTGCAGCGCGAGATGAAAATTGCTATGTGGATTGCGATTATCGATCTTGTAGACGCCTTCCGGGGTTTTCTCGTCGCCTTCTTGCTGTTTCGCACCGGTCGGATTGCGGCCTAACGCAACTCGATACGTTTTAAGTTTTTCGCCGCCACGGAAGATCGACAATTTCCTTGCCGATTTTTCGACGACGATGCGATCAATCGTCGTATTTGGAGGCAACGGATTCCAATTGTGATGAGCGTAGAAATAAATCGCAATGGCAACGCCAAATATTACGCCAACTATAGGGGTGAACGTTAAGCGCATCTCCCGTTCCTAATTGGCTAAATATACAAACCCCAGCGCACGTAGCATGCGTATCTTGCCTGTTTAGTGGAGTGGGCTTCCAGTAGGCGTCGCGTCCATGCGGGCAGGATCCCCCACCACGAACGGCAGCCAGGCATCGCTGTGTTACGCAAGCGGCCGAGCTCAGAAACGAGACGGCTCGGGTGAACCGGCCCTAACTTGGTAATTGCCAACGTGTTCCATATCCGATAGGAACGCGGCGCGCTTATGACTTCGGTAAAGACTTGGCTCGGTTTTCCGTATCCGCTTGGCGCGACGTGGCTGGGCAATGGCGTGAACTTTGCGCTTTTCTCGGAAGCGGCCACTTCGGTTGATCTTTGCCTCTTCGATAATATCGACGCGCGCCAGGAAAATGTTCGCATTCCAGTAACTGAACATACCGATCAGGTGTGGCATGCGTTCCTGCCCGACGTGCGACCAGGCCAATTGTACGGTTTTCGCGTTTCAGGCCCATACGATCCGGAACGCGGTTTGCGATTCAACAGTTCCAAACTCCTTCTCGATCCGTACGCGAAAGCAATCGCGGGGGAAGTGAATTGGGCGGACGAAATGTTTGGCTACTTCGTCGGCGGCGAAGACGAAGGTTTGACCCAAGACTTCCGCGATGACGCGTGGGGCGTTCCAAAGTCGGTCGTGATCGATAACGCCTTCGATTGGCAGGGGGACAGGAAACCGGGCATCCCATTGCACAAATCTCTGATTTATGAGCTGCACGTGAAAGGCTTCAGCAAACTTTGGCCGGAAATTCCTGAGGAATTGCGCGGCACGTACGCAGGTCTCGGCAGCGCGGCGGCGATCGATTACTTTGCGAAACTCGGCGTAACGGCAGTCGAGCTATTGCCGGTGCACGCGCATATCGACGATAAAGTTTTGATCGATCGCGGCCTCAAGAATTACTGGGGTTACAACACGATCGGATTTTTTGCGCCGCACGCGGCATATTCGAGCGGCGGGCAGATGGGCGAACAAGTCACCGAGTTCAAATCGATGGTGCGCAATCTCCACGCGGCCGGCATCGAAGTAATTCTGGACGTGGTTTACAATCATACCGCGGAGGGAAATCATCTCGGGCCGACGCTTTGTTTCCGCGGGATCGACAATGCCGCATATTACCGGTTGCGCCCGGATGATCCACGTTTGTATCTGGACTTCACCGGCACGGGCAACACATTCAACCTGCTCCATCCCCGCACGCTCCAACTGGTGATGGACAGCCTGCGCTATTGGGTTCTCGAAATGCACGTGGACGGATTTCGATTCGATCTGGCATCGACGCTGGCGCGAGATCACGAAGGCGTGAACAAGCTGCACGCCTTCTTCGAAATCATTCACCAGGACCCCGTGCTCTCTCAGGTCAAGCTAATCGCGGAACCTTGGGACGTGGGCGAAGGCGGTTATCAGGTTGGAAATTTTCCTGTGCTCTGGGCGGAATGGAACGGCAAATATCGCGACACAATGCGGAGCTTTTGGAAAGGCGACGAGGGACGCGTCGGCGAGATGGCTTACCGGCTCACGGGCAGCCCCGATCTTTATCAGCATAGCGGGCGCCGCCCCTATGCCAGCATCAATTTCGTCACTGCGCACGACGGTTTCACGTTGACCGACCTGGTTAGTTATAATGAAAAGCACAACGAATTGAACGGGGACAACAACGCTGACGGCGACAATAATAATCAATCCTGGAACTGCGGCGTCGAAGGTCCGACCGACGATCCGCAGATCAACGCCCTGCGCGAACGTCAGCGCCGGAATTTTCTGGCGACACTTTTTCTTTCGCAAGGCGTGCCGATGCTCTGCGGCGGTGACGAATGGGGCAGAACGCAAAACGGAAACAATAACGCTTACTGCCAGGACAATGAGATCAGCTGGTTTAATTGGGAGCGCGATGAAAAACAGAATCAATTACTTGGATTCACCCGAAACCTGATTCAGCTCCGGAAGGACCATCCGGTCTTTCGCCGCCCGAAATTTTTCCAAGGCCGGCGAATTCGTGGTTCGGAAATCAGGGATGTGATGTGGTTTAACCCAGGTGGTAACGAAATGAGCGAAGAAGAGTGGGCCCACCCGTTCGTTCGTTGTCTCGGCATGCTTTTAAGCGGCGACACGATGGACGTGTTCAATTTCGAGGGTGAGCCAATCCGCGACGACACGTTTTTGTTGCTGATCAACGCGCATTATGAACCGATCCCATTTGTCCTGCCGGGTCAGGAACATATCGAATGGCAACTCATTCTCGACACGACGGGCGCAGCGGGTTTTTTGACGGAGCCGAGGAAATTCGCATCGGGCGACGATGTCGATCTTGGCGGCCGCTCTGCATGTTTGCTTCAACTGGTCAGTGGCGCGCATGCTCAAGCTCGGGAGGAATCCTGGAAAAAACGTCAGGTCGAGTTTCCGGCGCTCAGTGCCGAAGAAGAACGCGCTCGCGGAAAATAAGGCGCGCACGTGCGCTCGACATGAAAATTCAGCGCGATCTTGTCGCCAGACACGAATTAGTTATATAGAAATGTGCGCTTTTCATGCGCGACCAATCCTGGTCCCTGATTCGCCATGACACCGAGTTCTCTCATCATCGTCACGGATCGCGGCAGTTTAAAAGCATATCGAGTGGATGAGACGCCCACGCGCGGGCCGAGCCTGAAGCTGGTCCAGGCATTCAACGTCACCGACGCGCATGGAAGGCTCGTTGATAAGGTCACTGACTTGGCCGGGCGATTTCCGGTGAGCGATGGCGCGGGCGGACGGCATGCAAATTCGATCGCCGAACGGACACAGCTTGAAACCGAAACCGATCGCCGCATTCATAAACAGCTCGCCGATCAAATTGCAAAGATCGTGGAGAGCGACGGCGTCGAAGGCTGGTCGTTTGCCGCGCCGGCGTCGATCCATGCTGCCATTGTCGATCTTTTACCGAGAAAGGTCCGCGACCGGATTGTCGAGCATGTCAAATCCGATCTGGTCAAAACAGAGCCATCAAAATTGCCGGCGCACTTTCGTTCGCTCCAGCAAATCTGAAGATGCTTGATTCTGGATGCCGGAT
>Ga0307312_10000204_pt1 | contig 25172 bp, 22 predicted proteins | sample ER_DNA_202_FD_194489 | JGI IMG/M metagenome (GOLD analysis project Ga0307312, IMG submission 194489) | Bulk soil microbial communities from the East River watershed near Crested Butte, Colorado, United States - ER_DNA_202 | ecosystem: Environmental > Terrestrial > Soil > Floodplain | place... | reverse complement strand
CAAGCGGTGCACCGAGCTCGTGAGCGGCGATCTGGGCGAAGATCGTCCGGGCGCCCTGGCCCATGTCGGACGTCCCCGAGTAGACGACGACGCTGCCGTCGGCGAGCAGGCGGACCGTGGCGTTCGACAAGCCGGTCGTCGGCCCGGACTTCAGCCCGACCGCGATGCCCCGGCCCCGACCGGCCGGCAACGGGCTGCCCCAGCCGATCCGTCGGGCGGCCCGCTCGACCGCCTCGCTCCAGACGCCGTCGGCCGGCGTGTCGCCCGGGATGAATGTCTCGCCGCGCCGGGCGAGGTTGCGGAGCCGGAGCTCCACGGGGTCGATGCCCAATTCACGAGATGCATCGTCCATGTTCGATTCCACGGCCCAGATCTGCTGCGGGTTGCCGAAGCCGCGGAATGCCGTCGACGGGACCGTGTGCGACAGGACGCTCCGGGCCCTGATGCGGACCGCCGGGATGGTGTACGGCCCGGCTGACGTGTAGCTGCCCTTCGCGACCGTCCGGTCGGCGATGTCGGCATAGGCGCCGATGAGGTAGTCGGCGTCGATCTCGCGGAACACCAGGCGTCCGTCTGATCGGAATCCCGAGCGCACATGCACGCGGGAGGCGCCACGTCGGACCGCCTGGAACGTTTCCTCGAGGGTCAGGACGAGGCGGACCGGCCGGCTCAGGTGGAGGGCCATGAACGCGAGGAGTGGTTCGTACTTCGCGTGCTGCTTGCCGCCGAACGCACCGCCGGGATCAGGGCTCAGGATGCGAACTTTCGCCAGGGGGAGCCCCAGGATCGTGGCGATGACCCGCTGCAGCCAGTTCGGGTGCTGGGTCGCGCTCCAGACTGCGATTCCGCCGCCCTCCGGAGCGGCAATGTAGGCGTGCGGCTCGATGGCGAACTGGGTGACCATCGGGAACTCATAGGTGCCCTCGACCACGACCGCCGCGTCTGAGGCCGCCGCCTCGACGTCACCCCAGCCGTAGCGGTGCTCCCGCAGGACGTTGGTGGACGAGAGCGGATCGTCCGGGCGAAGCGCGGGGTCCTGCACCAGCTGCGCGCCCGCTGCGAGCGCGGCGTTAAGCGTCGTCACGGCCGGGAGGGGCCCCCACGCGACCTGTACCTGCCGGGCACCCTCCTCGGCGCCGTCCAGGGTCTCGGCGGCCACGGCTGCGACCGGATCACCGTGGAACCTGGTCTCGCCGACGGCAAGCACCGGCCGGTCGCGGAACTGGGGCCCGAAGCGGGGCATCGGCCGCGGCAGGTCGTCCGGCGTCATGACGAGGCGGACGCCGGGCACCCGGAGGGCGGCCGCCTGGTCGATCGAGGCGATCCTGGCGCGGGGCGCGTCGATGGTCACGAGCTTGACGTGGAGGAGATCGTCGAGCGGGATGTCGGCGACGTAGGCCTGGCGGCCGGTCACCCGGCTCACGCCGCCGATCCGATTCGGCGATCCGCCGATGTCTGGCGCATCAGGACGGTCGCGGCCCGGGTCCGCAGCCATGCGCCCGCTCACTGGGGGGCCAGGTTCGCGTCCGGCGTCGCCGCCGGGTCGGACACGGGCGCCGCGACTCGATCCGGGGAGCGATCTGCCCCCGCGCCGGTGTCCTGCTCAGACGCGTCCAGGACGGCTTCGATGATCTGCTCGTAGCCCGCGCAGCGGCAGAGGTTGCCGGCGAGCCCCTCCTCGACCTCGGCGCGGCTCGGCCGTGGGTTCGCCGTAAGGAGCGCGCGGGCAGCGATGAGCTGTCCGGGAATGCAGAAGCCGCATTGGGCCGCGCCGTGGTCGAGGAACGCCTGCTGCAGCGGATCGAGCGCGCCCGCGAACGCGAGGCCCTCGACGGTGACCACGTCGGCACCGTTTGCCTCGACGGCTAGGACCAGGCATGCGTCGACGCTCCGCCCGTCGAGCAGAACGGTGCACGCGCCACACTCGCCGACGAGGCAGCATTCCTTGGTCCCGGTGAGTCCCAGGTCGGCGCGGAGCACCTCCAGCAGGCTGTGGTGCGGCCGGACCTGGACGCGACGCTCGCGGCCGTTGACGACCAGATTGAGCGCGGCATCGGGCGGCGTGACCGGGTCTTGCGGCGCCGGATTCGGCGTCGGCGTTGGGGTGGACGTCATGCAGCCGCGCCGTCTCGTCGCGCCCGCGCGGTGTCCACGGCCCGCAGCGCGAGGACCCTGAGCATTGCCAGCCGGTACTCGGGCGAGGCTCGCATCGAGCCGACCGAGGGCGCCGCGTCGGCGAACAGCTCGTCGAGGATGCGTTGGCGCGCCGTGTCGCTCGCACCGGGGTCCGCGAGCACGCCGGTCGTGTCGATCCCGAGGAGCGGCCGCGGGCCGACGCTCCCATAGGCAAGGCGGGTCTCGCCCGACTCGAGAAGGGCGACCGCGATCGTCACCGAGGCGAGGTCGTGGCCGCGGCGGCGGGTCCTCCGCACGTGCGTCGAGCCGACGCGCCCGGCCAGCGCCGGCAGCGCGACGCGGGTCACGATCTCATCGCGGCGGATCGTCGTCACCCCCGAGCTCACGAAGACGTCGTCGATCGGGATCCTGCGCTCGCCCGCGGGCCCTCGAACGACCACCGTGGCGCCGAAGACGAGGAGCGCCGGCGTCGTGTCCGCCGCCGGCGACGCGTTACAGATGTTCCCTGCCAGGGTCGCCCGGTTGCGGATCTGGACGCTACCGACCACTGCTGCGCCCTCCGCGAGCGCGGTGTACCGCGCCCGGATCCGGGGGTCGGCCGCGATCTCGGTCATCGCCGTCCTGGCGCCGATGACGAGCCCGCCGTCGGCATCGGCGATCTGGGCATCGAGCTCGCGGATCCGTTTGACGTCGATCACGACCGGCACCTGGATCGACCCATCGCGCAACCCGATGATCAGGTCGGTACCGCCAGCCAGGAGGCGCGCCGCAGGCTCGTCGGCCAGCATCGCCACGGCTTCGGCGAGGTCCTCCGGCTGCGCGACCGCGAATGCCCGCATCGCGCCTCAGAGGACGCGGTCCACCTCGTCCAGCAGCACCTGCGGCGTGGCGGCTCGCACGAAGTAGTACGGCCGGTCGCAGAAGCGATGGACGAAGGCGGCCCGCGCCCGGCGAAGGTCGTCCGTGTCGACGAGCGGCATCGGGATGCCGGGTGCCAGGAGCTCGTTGAGGAGCAGGTAGTTCTGGAGCGAGTGCAGCGTCTGGAACTCGCGCTCGAAGGGGATTAGCTCGACCAGCGACGGGGCGAGGTTGCCGTCGATTGTGGGGAGGACGACGACGTCGACCCTCGTCGGGACGTCGTGGATCTGCCAGCTCGGCATCTCGCCGAAGAACTTCGCGACCTTCGCCTCCGGCGCGGCCTTGTCGGCCCGCTCCGTGCCCTGCGTCCGGCGCTTGAGGAAGGGCTCCTTTGAGCCCATCACCACGGTGCCGGCGTCGTCGATGACGGACGTCTCGGTCGAGACGAGCAGCGCCCCGCGACGACAGGCCTCGATCTGGCCCATGGACTTGCCGTGGTTCGACTCGCCGCCGAGGAACAGGATCGTCCGGTCTCGATAGCGCACAGCCGACGCATGGAATGGATGGAGGCCCGCAGCCTCCAGGCGGAGCGCCAGGATCGCCACGATCGCCTTCTGGATCGGGCCAGCCGGCCATGGGCCCGTAAATGTCAGTTGCATGCCGTCGTACGCGACCGCCAGCTCGCCGGCCTGGCGCCAGACGATGTCCGGCTCGAGCCTCGTGACGTCGGGCGCGATGCGAACATCGGCGAGCCGGTAGGTCAGGAAGCTCAGGTCGTCGAGGACGTGCTCTTGTGGCGTGTCGCCGAGGACGTCGATCCGGATGCGGGCCGGTCCTGCCGCCATCTCCTCCGTGAGCTGCAGACGCTCGCTCACGATGCCGCGCGCTGGACGATATCGACGACCCCGGCCGACCCGTCGACCCGGATCCGGTCGCCGGTCGAGAGCCGGTGGGTCGCGACCGATGTCCCGATCACCGCGGGGATTCCGAACTCCCGCGAGAGGACGGCCGGATGGGAGGTCGTGCCGCCGGTGTCGGTCACGAGGCCCGCGATCTTGGTGAACAGCACGACCCATGCCGGGTTCGTCATCTGGCAGACGAGGATGTCACCGTCCTGGACGTCGTCGAACTCGTCGATCGTCTGGACGACGCGCGCCACGCCCTCGACCTGGCCGGGCGAGCCGGCGATGCCGGTGATGCGCAGATCATCGCTCGCGGCCGTTCGGTGGAAGCGCTCGGGGTAGCCCCAGTTCACCAGATAGGGGAAGGCGAGCTGGGTTGGCGTCACTGTGCCGATCCAGTCCCGGGGCCTGATGCCCTTGGACGCCTCGCGCTCGGCGCGCCTCGCCCCGATGCGCCCGCGGGCATCGAGCGACGCAGCGTTGCCGATGAGCGCGCGCAGCTCGTTGTACCGGAGGAAGAGGACGTCATCAGGCTGGTCGAGCCGGCCCGCCTCGACGAGCTTCCGGCCGATCGCGATGAGCACCAGGCGCAGGTGGGCATTCGCGCCCTGGTCGATGTAGAAGTGGTGGTCGGGCGTCAACGGGGCCATCCGGAGGTTGACCGCGTTCGCGGCCCGCATCTCCTCGAGCGTGTCGCCCGACAGGCCTTCGAGGATCTCCGTCGCGGCGGCCGCGATATCCAGGCGCATCGTCTCGATCGCGGATGGATAGTCGTAGTCCGACTCGAGATAGCCGCGGATCAGATCGAGGATCGGCTCCATCTGCTCGCGCCGGGTCGGGTAGATGAACTCGTGGCTCCAGACGGCGTGCCAGCCGAACTCGCGCTGGTAAGGCTCCATCCGCTCGCGGAGGAAGCGGCGTCCGCGGTCGAAGCTTCGCAGTGCTGCCGCGATGCCCTCGGCGTCACCGACCTCGAATGCCGTCCGGAGCTCGGGATCATCGCGGACCTCGTTCTTCATCCGCCAGAGGGCTTCGATCGAGTCCCAGTTTCGGTCGGACGCCGAGTTCTGTAGCCGCCCCAGGAGCGCCTCGTCGATCGAGCCCCGTGTTCGATCCATGACCGCCCGCAGGTTCAGGGTCGCGGAGAGCTGGGCGAAGTTCAGCATCCAGTGGATCTTCCAGTGCCGGTCGTGGATGTCGATCGCGTCCTCGAGGACGGTCGCCATCTCGGCGAGGCTGATGTCGTCCGCAGCGTCCAGGCGCTCCTCGAGGTAGGCGAAGTTGCGCTCCATCTCGGGCCGCAGGCGATCGCGCCACCAGTCGGCGAAGTGCTCGCCGTAGACGGGCAGGGTGAGGTCGAGGTAGCTCCCGATCGAGCCGGCGTAGTCGGCGTCGCGGGGAACGCGCGCCCAGTAGCGGGAGCTGTACTCGGTGCCCTCGACGCGGAGGGCCGGGTCGGCGGGGATCGCCGTCGTGTAGACATAGCCGTTGACGTTCTTCGCGAGCCAGTCGACCGCGAACGGCGTGCCGAACCGCCGGAACATGTGGTCGCAGCTCAGCCACCAGCCGCCGATGTCGAAGAACATCGGGCTCACCGGGTGGGGGATGTGGAGGTCGTCGTAGACCCAGAAGAGCTGCTGCTCGACCTCGGAGCTCCAGGTGACCGGGAACGTCTCGTCACCGAGGAACTGGCCGAGAACCTCCTCGCCGGGCGGGATCGTCTCCACCTGCCGTTCCGGCACGGTCGCCTCCGTCATCGCTGGTCCGGCAGATCGTCGATCGTCGTTGGACAATACACCGACCATTGCCATGGAGGAGAAGGCGGTTGGCCGTCGCGAGCGTCGCCCCCGCGCTCCCGCCGTCGAGCGAGCGGGACGTGCCGCTCCAGCGGATGGTCCGCGAGCATTCGACCCTCGCGGCCGCCGGAGCGTCGCGATGACTGAGGGCCTCGACGCGTTCAGCCTCGCCGGCCGGGTCGCGATCGTGAACGGCGGCGGGGGCGGGCTTGGATCCGCCATCGCCGACGCCTTCGCCGCAGCCGGGGCGCGCGTCGCGGTTGCCGGCCGGAGCCGCGAGCCGCTCGACGCCGCAGTGGAGCGGGCGAAGGCTCTCGGGTCCGAGGGGCTTGCGATCACGGCGGACGTGACCCGGGAGGACGACGCGGAACGCCTGGTCCGCGAGGTCGTCGAGCACTTTGGGCAGGTCGACATCGTGGTGAACGCGGTCGGCGGCGGCGCCGGCAAGGCGCTCCACGCGGCGCACGAGTACCCGCGCGACGCGTGGGACTGGATCATGGAGCTCAACCTCCGCAGCACGATCGTGCCGACCCAGCCTGCCGTCCGGGCGATGATCGCGGCGGCTACGCGCGGCGCCGTGCTCAATATCTCCTCGGTCCGGGCCAACCTCGGCATCAACGCCGGCTACTCCGCATATGTCGCGGCGAAGGGGGCGATCAGCTCGCTCACGCGCCAGTGGGCGACGGAGTGGGCGCATTTCGGCATCCGCTGCAACGCCATCATGCCGACGTTCGTGGACACGCCTCAGGTCGCATCGTTGCTGGGGGACCCCGCCTTCAAGGCCGGCATCGTGGGCCGGATCCCGCTCGGGCGGGTCGGCGAGACGAGTGACATCGCCGGGCCGGCGATCTTCCTGTGCTCCGACGCCGCCGCGTTCATCACCGGGCAGGTGCTCGCCATCGACGGCGGCCTGACCGCGACCCAGTAGCCAGCACGGAGGAGCGTTCGGGCATGGAAACGGCGACCTCGATGATGGAACGTGTCACGCCGAACGTGTTCACGACGACCCGGCTCCGCGGCTGCAACCCGAGCTTCGTGACCACCGGTGACGGTGTCGTCGTGATCGACACGCCGCAGCTCCCGACGCGCGCGGTGGCGATGCGCGAGGAAGCCGAGCGACACGGCCCCATCCGCTACCTGATCAATACGGAGAACCACGTCGACCACATCTTCGGCAACTACTGGTTCCGTGGGGCGGGGGAGGTGGTCAACCACCGGGCGCTGTGGGAGATCTTCATGGATCCGACGGCCGCCCTCGACCCGTTCGCGTACGCCCTCGAGGCGATCCCGTCGGACGATCCCGATGGGGCTGCACTCGTCCCGGACCGCGATGCCTACTACGCCGACCTGTCCCGGGGGACAGTGATCTTCACCGGCGATCTCACGCTCGAGGTCGGCGACCACACCTTCAACTGCCTCTGGACGCCCGGCCATACCCCCGGGCAGCTCGCCGTCCACGTGCCGGAGGAGCGAGTCGTGTTCACCGGCGACACGGTCTTCTCGGGTGTCCAGACGTGGCTCATGACGTCGAACGTCGACCAATGGCTCGAGGCCCTCGAGCGGATCCGGGCACTCCCGGACGTCGATCACCTCGTTCCGGGCCACGGTCCGGTCGTGACACTCGACTACGTCCAGACGCAGCGCTCGGTGTTGATGGCATGGAAGGCCGCGGTCGCCGACGCGGTCGCAAAGGGTTGGTCGCGGGACGAGACGATCGCCCGGGTCCGGTTCGACGATGTCTTCGGCCCCGTCGACGTGGGACAGGCATACATGATGGATCACATCCAGAACCAGAACGCCGCCTCGCTGTGGGACAAGCTCACGGCAACGGGGTACGCGAAGGGTCGCTGAGCCAGGCGCGCACCAGGGGATCGAGACGTGCCGAACGAACCCGCGGATGTGCTGATCATCGGCGCCGGGCCCTCCGGTGCGGTCGTCGCCAAGCGCCTCGCCGAGGCGGGGTTCAAGGTCGTCTGCCTCGAGCAGGGCGGCTGGCTCGACCGCGCCGACTATCCCGGGAACAAGCTCGACTGGGAGCTGCAAGCGCGCAGGCAATGGGCGACGAGCCCGAACATCCGTGGCCTCGCCGTCGACTATCCCATTGTCGAGGACGACACCCCGGTCTCCCCGCTGATGTACAACGCAGTCGGCGGGTCGTCGATCATCTTCGCCGGCGCCTGGCCGCGCGCGCTACCGAGCGACTTTCGGGTCCGCTCGATTGACGGGGTGGCGGACGACTGGCCGATCGATTATTTCGAGCTCTTGCCGTACTTCTACCGGACCGACCGCGACTTCGGCATCTCCGGGCTGCCGGGCGATCCGGCCTACCCGCCCGACGACGAGGACGCGCCGATGCCGCCGCTGCCGATCGGTTCGGCCGGCATGAAGGTCGCGCGAGCACACACGAAGCTGGGCTGGCACTGGTGGCCCGAGTTCAACTCGATCAACTCGACCTCGTACGACGGCCGCCGGCCGTGCGTGCAGCGCAGCACCTGTCAGTCCGGTTGCAACGAGGGCGCGAAGGCGTCGACGGACCTGACCCACTGGCCCAAGGCCATTGCCCGCGGCGCGACGCTCATCACTGACGCCCGCGTTCGCCGGATCGAGACGAATCCGAAGGGCCTCGCAACCGGCGCGACGTGGCTCGACGCCGACGGCAAGGAGCATTTCGAGCCGGCCAAGGTTGTCGTCCTCGCCGCGAACGCGATCGGTACGCCGCGGCTTCTGCTGCTCAGCGCGAGCCCCGCGCATCCCGACGGCCTCGGCAACTCGAGCGGACTCGTCGGCAAGAGGCTGATGATGCACCCGTTCGCGAACGTCGCAGGCCTGTTCGAGGAGCCACTCATGAGCTGGCAGGGCCAGTTCGGCGATCTCATCGAGTCCCTCGAGTTCTACGAAACCGACGAGAAGCGGGGCTTCGTCCGTGGCGCGCGCTGGGGACTCGCCCCGACGGGCGGGCCAGTCAACACGGCCCTGCCGTCGCGCGCCGGTGAGCAGATCTGGGGGCCGGAGCACCATCTCCATGTCCGGTCGCACCTGGGGCACGGCGCGAACTGGGGTCTCTTCGCAGAGGACCTCCCGGACGAGGCAAACCGGGTCACCCTGTCGTCGACGGTCGCCGATTCGTCGGGTGTCCCGGCGCCGGAGGTGCACTACACGATGGCGGACAACGCGCGTCGGATGCTCGACTTCCACATCGAGCGGGCCACCGAGTCGCTGGTCGAAGCGGGCGCGTTCAAGATCGATGTCGATCGCCTCATGCGCTACTCGGGCTGGCACCTCCTGGGCACCGCACGGATGGGCGACGATTCAGCGGCGTCCGTGCTGGATCGCTGGAACCGCGCCCACGACGTCCCCAATCTGTACGTGGTCGATGGATCGTGCTTCGTGACCTCGTCGGGCGTGAACCCGACGTCCACGATCGTGGCCATTGCGCTTCGCGCGGCCGATCACATGGTCGAGTCCCGCTTCGAGCAGCAAGTGCCCGCATGAAGACGACGGAGGTCGACCCGATCGCCGGCCTCGACGCCGCGGCTCGCGAGCGATTCACCCGGGTCGCGGACCTGCTCATCCCGGCCGCACACGGGATGCCCTCGGCCGGCGAGATCGTGAACGAGGATCGCCTTCAGTTCGTCCTGCGATCCCGCCCGGACCTCCTGGTGCCGCTGCAGGCCGCATTGCGGCCGGAGTTGGGTGCTGACGTGGAATCGCGACTGGCGGCGCTCGCCACGGAGCCGGCCAACCTCTCGGCCCTCCAGCTGGCGATCGTCGCCGGGTACTACACGGATCGGCGCGTCCGGGAGCTCATCGGGTATCCGGGCCAGATGGCGATCGAGGTCAAGTCATGGCTCGTGCCGCCGTACCTCGACGAAGGGCTGATCGACGCCGTGCTGGCCCGCGGGCCAATGTGGCGCGACCCAGCGACCGGGCGCCGCGCGATCGTCCGGGACGCGCCCAGGACGTACGCCGAGCGGTTCCTCGAAACGAAGCAGAAAACGGAAGGAGGCCGGGATGGTGACGCTCGTGCCTGAGGCCGCCGCCGAGCCTGCCGGCGCCGGCTGGCTGGATCCGTTCCTCGCCGAGTGGGAGACCGGAACCGGCGGCGAGCACGCCGTGCGCGAGCCAGCGACGGGCCGACCGCTTCTGACGCTGAACCTGTCCACGCCGGACGATGTTCGCCGGGCGACGAAGCGGGCCCGGGCGGCGCAGGCGGCCTGGGCCGACACGAGCTACCAGGATCGGGCGCGGATCCTGCGCCGGGCAGCCGAGATCTACGAGGCGCACCGGCCGGAGTTCGGGACGTGGACGCAGCGCGAGACGGGCGCCCACCGCAACAAGATGCACCACGAGCAGAACTTCGCGGTGAACGAGCTCCTCGCGGCGGGCGGCATTCCGTGGCAGCCATACGGCTCGCTGGTCCCGACCTCGATCCCGGCCCGGCTGTCGATGATCCGCCGCGTTCCGGTCGGCGTGGTCGGGGCCATCACGCCGTGGAATTCGCCGAGCGTCCTCGGCATGCGCGTCGTCGCGCCTGCACTCGCGCTGGGCAACGCCGTCGTGCTCAAGCCGGATCCACAGACGCCCGTGTGCGGCGGGGCCGTCTTCGCGTCGATCTTCAAGGAGGCGGGCCTGCCCGACGGCCTCCTGCAGATCGTGATCGGCGACGCGGAGGTCGGCGAGGCCCTGATCACGGATCCGGACGTCGACCTCGTCTCGTTCACCGGCTCGACCGAGGTCGGCCGGCGGGTCGGGGCTCTCGCCGGTGGGTTGCTCAAGAAGGTCAGCCTGGAGCTCGGCGGCAACAACCCATTGATCGTCCTCGACGACGCCGACGTGCCGGCGGCGGCGAGCGCCGGCGCGTTCGCGAGCTTCCAGTTCCAGGGCCAGGTGTGCTTCGCGACGGGCCGCCACATCGTCCATCGCAGCGTTGCCGATGAATACGTCGACCTCCTCGCGGAAAAGGCCCGGCGGCTCCGCACCGGCGATCCGTATCGGGAGGACGTCGAGCTCGGCCCGATCGTGAACGAGCAGCAGCTGCAGCGGGTCGACGACATCGTCCAGCGCTCGATCCGCGATGGCGGCGCCCGGCTGGTCGAAGGCGCGACCCATGAGGGCCTGTTCTACCGGCCGACCGTGCTCGCGGACGTTCGGCTCGACTCCCCGGCGTGGACCGACGAGATCTTCGGCCCCGTCGCGCCCGTCGTGACGTTCACAACCGACGACGAGGCCGTGGAGCTCGCCAACTCCAGCGACTACGGGCTCTCGGCGGGGATCTTCACGCGCTCCATCTCGCGCGGGCTCGCGATCGCCAACCGGATCAGGGCGGGTATGGTCCACGTGAACGACCAGACCATCAACGACGAGGCCACGATCCCGTTCGGCGGCATGGGCATCTCGGGCAATGGCGGCCGCTTCGGCGCCGAGGCCAACCTCGACGCGTTCACCCAGTGGCAGTGGCTGACCGTGCGCGACGAACCCCCGTCGTTCCCGTACTGAGAAGGAGCGGCTGCAGTGACCCTGAACCTGCGCGGGATCATCCCGGCCTGCATCACGACGTTCGACGCGGACGGCCAATTCGACGAGCCGGCCTATCGGCGCTACCTGCAGTGGCTCCTGGCGCAGGGCCCGGTCGCGCTCGCGATCAATGCCGACACGGGCGAGGGGCCGCACCTCTGGCCGGACGAGCGCGAACGGGTGCTGCGCGCAGCGGTGGCCGAGGCCGGGTCGGTTCCGGTCATCGCCGGACTCAGCGCGATGTTCACCGCGCAGGCGGTCGAGGAGGCCAAGCGCGCCGAGGGGGCGGGCGCGCGGGGGCTCCTGGTGTTCCCGATCCCGGCCTACCAGGGCACGCCCCTGGACCCGGCCATCCCGGTGGCGTACCACGAGGCGATCGGCCGTGGCTGCGGCCTGCCCATGGTCGCGTTCCAGCTCCAGCCGGCGCTCGGCGGCGTGATCTTCTCCGAGGACACCCTCGTCCGGATCGCCGCCATCGACAGCGTCGTCGCCCTGAAGGAGGCGTCGTTCGACGCCCGCCTGTATCTCGCCACACGACGGATGATCGAGCGGCTCGAGCGGCCGATCGACCTGTTGACCGGGAACGACAACTTCATCTACGAGTCGTTCGTCATGGGCGCCGAGGGCGCGCTCATCGGCTTCGGCACGCTTGCCACCGACCTCCAGGTCGAGATGTACGGGCTGACGCGGCAAGGCCGCTGGGACGAGGCCCGCGCCATCTGGGAGCGCATCCTGCCGCTCGAGGAGGCGGTCTACGGGCCGCCGGTGCGCGATTACCGGGCGCGGACGAAGGTGGCGCTCAAGCACCTCGGCGTGATCGACAGCACCGTCATGCGCCCGCCGCTCATGCCCGTCGGCGCCTCTGCCGAGGCCGCGGTCGTCGCCGCGCTCGCCGCGGCCCGGATCGAGCCGGGGTCGGCTCCGCGTCGCGATCGCCCGGCGGTCGGCGTCGCGTGACCGGGGGCACCCTGGCGGAGCGGGTCGTCCTCGTCACCGGAAGCAGCCGCGGCATCGGCGCCGAGGTCGCGGTCAAGGCCGCGGCGGAGGGCGCGACCGTCGCCGTCCACTACCACCTGTCGCGCGACGGCGGCGAGCGAACCATCGAGCGCATCCGCGCCGCCGGTGGCGCCGCCGACGCATTCGAGGCCGACGTGGCGGACGGCGCCGAGGCCGAGGCTCTCGTCGCCCGGGTGATCGAGCGCTATGGGCGACTGGACGGCCTCGTCAACAATGCAGGGCGGACCCTGGTCGGGCCGTTCCTCGAGATGTCGCCCGACACCTGGGATGAGGTCATCCGAACCGACCTGACAGCGGCCTTCCACACCTGCCGCGCCGCGCTCCCAGCGATGCTCGAACGCGGCTCCGGCTCGATCGTCAACATCGCATCGCGACTCGCGCAGATGGGCGTTGCCGAGACCGCGGCCTACTCGGCCGCGAAGGCGGGCCTCGTGGGGCTCACCCGGGCGCTGGCGAAGGAGTTCGGGTCACGCGGGATCCGGGTCAATGCCGTGGCGCCGTTCGTGACCGTCACCGACATGACCGCCGACCTCGTCGACAGCGACGAGGGCAGCCGCCGGCTGCGCGACGCGGCCCTCGGCCGGTTCGGTCGCGCGGACGAGGTCGCGGACACGGTCCTGTTCCTGCTCTCGGACGCATCGTCGCTGTACACGGGCCAGACGTTGAACCCCAATGCCGGCGCGTATATGCCATGAGCAAGGTCATCGGCGTGGGCGAGGCGGTCGGGCTGATCCGCGACGGGTCGACGGTGCTGGTCGGCGGCTCCGGAGCCGGCCACGCCCTGCCGCAGCGGTTCATCGACGAGCTTGCCGCCCAGTACGCCGCGACGGGCCGGCCACGCGGGCTGACGACGGTCCGCATCGTGGGGATCGGAGACTTCGCCGACCGTGGCTTCTCGCAGCTTGCGCTGCCGGGGCTGATGCGCCGAACGATCGGCAGCAACATCGGCAACGAACCGCGTCTCGGCAAGCTCGTCGAGGCGAACGAGCTGGAGGGGTACTCGTTTCCGCAGGGTGTGCTCTCGCAGCTCATGCGTGAGATCGCCGCGGGGAGGCCGGGGCTGGTGACCCAGGTCGGCCTCGGCACCTACGTCGATCCCCGCCAAACCGGGGGCAAGCAGAACGCGATGACGACCGACGACCTCGTCGAGGTCGTCACCCTGCGCGGCCGCGAATGGCTGCTCTTCCACGCCTTCCCGATCGATGTCGCCGTCATCCGTGGGACGACTGCCGACGAGGACGGCAACCTGACCATGGAGGGCGAGGCGATCCAGGGCGAGATGCTGGCGATGGCCATGGCCGCCCGGAACAGCGGCGGTATCGTTATCGCCCAGGTTCGCCAGCTCGCGCGACGCGGCAGCCTGCCCATGCGCGACGTCAAGGTCCCGGCCGCCCTGATCGATCACGTCTACGTCGATCCGGAGCAGTGGCAGACCTACATCACCCGCGATTCGCCGTATTACGCCGGCCAGGTCCGGAAGCCCGTGACCGACGAGCCGCCGCTGCCGCTCGACGTGCGCAAGGTCATCGCGCGGCGATCCCTGCTCGAGTTCCGACCCGGCGCGATCTGCAACCTCGGCTTCGGCATCAGCCAGCTCATCGGCCGGGTCGCCTGGGAAGAGGGCATCACCGACCAGCTGGTGCTGACGGTGGAGCAGGGGATCTTCGGCGGCGTTCCGGTCGCGGGCAACGAAGGCGGGGCTGGGTTCAACTACCAGGCGATGATCGACCAGCCGTACATGTTCGACTTCTACGACGGCGGCGGCCTCGACGTCGCGAGCCTGTCGTTCGCCGAGGTCGACGCGGCCGGAAACGTCAATGTCCACGCGTTCGAGGGCCGCGTCCGCGGGCCGGGCGGCTTCCCGAACATCAGCGCCCGAACCAAGAAGATCAACTTCGTCGGGACGCTCACGGCCCAGGGCCTCGAGCTCGAGATCCTCGACGGCGTTCGAGTGGTCCACGAGGGATCGCTACCGAAGTTCGTCCCGGCGGTCCGCGAGATCACGTTCAGCGCCCGATTGGCAAGGGAGCGCGGCCAGGAGGTGCGATACATCACCGAACGCGCGGTGTTCGCGCTCGATGGCGAAGGCCTCGTCCTGCTCGAGGTCGCGCCCGGCATCGACGTCGAGCGGGACGTGCTGGCCCGGATGGGCTTCCGGCCACGCGTCGCCGACGACCTTCGGACGATGGACCCGCGCCTCTATGCGACCGGCCCGATGGGCCTCGCTGCCGACTTCGCGGCCCAGGCGGCCTCGTGACCGATCGGGTGCATCTCAGCCTCGCTCGGGTCGCGTCGCTCGAGCTCGACCATCCGCCGCTCAACATCGTCGACGGCGAGCTCCTCGAGGACCTTGAGGCCGCCATCGCCGAGCTCGAAGTTGCCCCACCCGGCGACGTTCGGGCGGTCGTCGTATCCGGCCACGGTGAGCGCGCCTTCTCGGTCGGGTCGGACGTGAAGGAGTTCGAGGCACACCGCGCGTCAGGGCGCGCCGAGCGGTTCGAGCTCGAGGCACGAATCGCCCAGCGGCTGGCGGGTCTGCCGATGCCGACGATCGCGGCAATCGAGGCGAGCGCCCTGGGCGGCGGGCTCGAGCTCGCCCTGTGCTGCGACCTCCGGGTCGCGTCCGAGCGCGCGAAGCTCGGGCTGCCGGAGGTGCGTCTCGCGGTCACCCCGAGCACCGGCGGGACGCAGCGGCTGCCGCGGATCGTCGGGATCGGCCGGTCGAAGGAGCTGCTCCTGACCGGCCGCGTGATCGACGCTGCCGAGGCCCTGCGCATCGGGCTCATCAACGAGGTCGTTCCCGCGGGTCGAGCTGTCGCGCGAGCGCGCGAGATCGGCGAGGAGATCGCGGAGGGTGGTCCACTCGCGGTCCGCGCCGTGAAGGCCCTCGTGGACGGTGCCCTCGATCGCCCGCTCGCGGACGGCCACCGAGCCGAGGTCGGGGCGTCGGTCCGGATCTTCGCGACCGACGACCTGCTCGAAGGCGCGCGGTCGTTCGTCGAGAAGCGCCCACCCACCTACCACGGCCGATGAGGCAGACCAACACGAGGCAGAGCACGTGAGTGAGGTCGGCCGATTTGGCGTGTTCCTGCCCTCCTACGTCTGGGAGGGCGACGGTCCGGAGCGTGCCGGCGGGATCAAGGCCTTCGCGCGAACCGTCGAGGACCTGGGCTTCGACTCGCTGTTCATCACGGACCATCTGCTCGTCGGGAAGCGGTTCTATTCGGTGAACTGGCTCGAGCCGATCCTGTCGCTCGCCGTCGCGGCGGGGGTGACCGAGCGCGTTCGGCTCGGCACCTCGGTCCTGATCATGCCGCTGCGCAACCCGGTCCTCCTCGCCAAGGAGCTCGCGACCCTCCAGTTCCTGAGCAACAACCGCGTCGTGGTCGGCGCCGGCGTCGGCTGGAACGACGTGGAGTACGAGGCTGTCGGGGTGCACAAGTCGGAGCGCGGCACGCGGACCGACGAGATGCTCGACATCATGCTGCCGCTCCTCGAAGGCGAGACGGTGACTTATCACGGCCGGTACTACTCCGTCGACGACGTGTTCATCGAGCCCCGCACGGGCGTGCGGCCCGCGCTCTGGGTGGGCGGAGGCTCACAGCTCGCGAATCCGAAGTCGCCCGACGTTCCGAAGTTCGTCGAGTCCGTGAAGGCGCGGACGCTCCGCGCCGACGGCTGGATCCCGCGGCCCACGTGCCCGCCGCCCGACATCCGGCGGGATTGGGAGGAGCTCCAGGCATTCTTCCGGGAACACGGACAGGACTCGAGCGAGCTGTCGATCGCGCACGAGAACTTCCTGCACCTCGTCCTCACGAACGATCCGGCGAAGGCCCGCGAGGAGCAGCATCGCGCCTTCCTCAAGGTCATGAGCGGCGAGCGCGGGCCCGAGTACCTCGAGTCCGTCTACCTCTTCGGGACGCCCGACGAGATCGTCGCCGCGCTGCAGGCTCGGATCGACGCCGGAGTCGAGCAGTTCATCCTCCACACGATGACCCCGGACCCGGGGCAGCTCGAGGCCTGGGTGCGCGAGATCATCCCGAACGTCACGTTCCCGCCGACTGCCGGCCCTGTCCGCCGCCCGAACCGGAACACGGCCGCCGTCGTCCGGTGACGCGGCGCGTGCTCCTCCTCGGAATGCCCCTCCGACGGCGACACTCGGTCGTCATGCACAACGCGGCATTCGACGCGGCTGGGATCGACGCCCGCTACGAGCTCGCCGAGCTCGACGAGGCTGCCGTTCCGGCTGCGGTTGCCGCGGTCCGGGGGCCGGGGTTCCTCGGGCTCGGCGTGACGGCGCCGTACAAGCAGCTGGTGGCCGGCCTGGTCGACGAGGTCGAGGGCGATGCCGCCGTTATCGGCGCCGTCAACAACGTCGTCCGGACGGACGGCGGTCGTCTCGTCGGCTTCAACAGCGATGCGCCGGGCTTTCAGGCCGGCGCCGAGCTCGCGCTCGGACGGCCGCTGGCCGGGCTCGACGTTGTCGTCGCAGGAGCAGGCGGCGCGGCGCACGCGATCGTCTACGCCTGCGTCCGGGCCGGAGCTCGGCGCGTGGACATCGGGAATCGGACACTCGCAGCCGCGGCGGCGCTGGCCGCTCGGTTCGGCGGTTCGGGGACGGGGCTGACCGGCGTCGCCTACGACGATCCCGCCTTCCACGCCGCTGTCCGGGCCGCGGACCTCGCGGTCAACGCGACCACGGTCGGGATGCTCCATCCGGGCATGACGATCCGCGTCCCGGAGCTGCGGGACGACGCCACGGTCTTCGACCTCGTGTACGTTCCACCCGAGACGCCGCTCCTTCACGCGGCGCGCGAGCGCGGCCTCCGCGCGGCGAACGGCTCGGAGATGCTCATCCAGCAGGCCGCGATCGCGTTCGAGCGCTGGACCGGCGTCGCCGGGATGGCATCGGTGATGCGCGGGGCGGTCGCCCCGCTACTGGCCTCGGCGGAAGGAGCCTGAGCGTCGTGCGGCTGGCGACGATCATCGACGGCGACGGGCCCGTCGCGGCGCTCGTCCGCGGCGATGCGTATCTGCCCCTCGCGCACGCCGACGGTCGCGCGCGATCGCTGCGCGAGCTCGCGGGGGCGGGATCACCGGAGCTCGATCGCCTCCGAACCTGGGCGGAGTCCCAACCGGACGAGGACTTCCGGACATTGGCGACCGCACGGCTCGGGCCGGTCGTGCCGGATCCGGGTGCGGTCTTCGCCATCGGGCTGAACTACGCCGCGCCTGGGGGGGCCCATGCCACGCGGCCGGAGAGGCCGTACGTCTACGGCAAGCTGCCTGCCTCGGTCGGCGGCCACGGCGACCGTCTGCGCTGGGATCGCTCGCTGAGCCCGAACGTCGACGCCGAGGTCGAGCTCGGCGTGGTGATCGGCGCCAGGGCGCACGCGGTGCCGGTCGAGCAAGCGATGCGTCATGTCTTCGGCTACACGTGCGTCGACGACATCTCGTCGCGCGACGCCTGGCTCGACGGCGATCAGTGGCTGCTCGGCAAATCGATGCCCGGCTTCTGCCCCGTCGGACCGTCGCTCGTCACCGCCGATGAGCTGGATCCCACCCGGCTGCGGCTCGGCTGTACCGTCAACGGCGTCGCGATCCAGGACGGGAGCACGGACCAGCTGCGCTTCTCGATCGCCGAGGTCGTCGCCTTCCTGAGCGCCCACGTGCCCCTGGAGCCCGGCGACATCATCGCCACGGGCACCCCGGCGCGCCTCGCCGGGCCATATCCGCCTGACAGGCACCTCGAGCCGGGCGACGTGGCGACGGTCTGGATCGAGGGGATCGGTGAGCTGACGACGCACATCGCCTGACCACCGAGCACGATCGAGGAGAGGAGCGACGCGACCCATGAAACCCGCCACAGTGTTCCTGGGCGAGATGACCAGCCCGGAGGTCGAGGCCTTCCTGCGCGAGCACCAGACCGTGATCGTGCCGACCGGCTCGACCGAGCAGCACGGGCCCCACGGCCCGCTGCTCACGGACGCGTTGATCCCGACCGAGGTCGCGCGCCGCGCCGCCCCCCGGGTCGGTGCCGTGGTCGCGCCGACGATCAACTACTCGCTGTCCTACCCGCATGTCGGCTTCACCGGCCTCGTCCACATCCGGGTCCCGACGTTCATGGCCCTGATCGAGGACCTGTGCCTGTCGCTCTCGTCGATCGGCTTCCGACGGATCGTGTTTCTGAACGGCCACTACGACAACACCTACGCCATTGCCTACGCCTGCGCGAACGTGGCGGACCGGGTCGGAAACGAGGTCAAAGCCTTCCCGATCAATTACTGGGACGGGATGACGCGCGAGGAGGCCGCCGAGTTCTTCGATCCTTCGAACGGCTTGCACGCCAACAAGGGCGAGACATCGGCGGTGATGGCCCTCAACGCGGCCCTGGTTGACCTCGATGCCGCGAATGCCGAGATGCCGCCGTTCCCGGAGACGACCAACCAAGGCGCGGTCCACACCGCGTTCTTCTTCTCCTCGCCCGGGTCCGTCTATCGGGCGACCCATTCGGGGACGTGGGGCGATGCGAGGGGCTCCAACCCGGAGTTCGGTGAGCGATACCTGCAGGTCGTCACCGACGCGACGGTCCGGATGATCGGCGACGTCGAGCGAACGTTCGCTGCGATGCCCGACCGCTGACCGCGAGATCGATGGGCCTGGTCGACAGCCACTGCCACCTGAACGCGGACCGGTTCGCCGGCGACGAGGAGGCGGTCCTCGAGCGGGCGCGGGCAGCGGCCGTCGAGCGGATCCTCGTCCCGGGCTGGAATGTCGCGTCGTCGGAGCGGGCTCTCGATCTGGTGTCGCGCTTCGCATGGCTCGACGCCTCGGTCGGCGTCCACCCGCACGACGCGGCCAAGGTCGATGATGCCGGCTGGCGGCAGATCGTCGCGATGGCGTCCGACCCGCGGGTCGTTGCGATCGGGGAGACCGGGCTCGACTACGACCGGGTCTTCTCCCCGATCCTGGACCAGCTCGCGAACCTGCGTCGCAACCTCCAGCTCGCGCTGGAGCTCGGCAAGCCGGCGATCATCCACGTCCGCTCGAAGGCGGGGCGCAGCGACGCCCAGGACGCGACTGTCGATGAGCTTCGCGCGGCTGGCTTCGGTACACAGCGCGCGGTCTCGGCCTTCGGCCAGGACCGCCCGGCGGCGGTGATCCACTCATTCTCCGGCTCGGTCGAGTACGCGCGACGGATCCTCGACCTCGGTCTGGCGATCTCGATCTCCGGGCTCGCGTTCCGCACCGGCGAGGAGGCGACGGCGGACGTCGTACCGCTGGTGCCCGCCGAGCGCCTGCTCGTCGAGACCGATTCGCCGTTCCTGTCGCCGCCCGGCGCCCCGAAAGGTCGGAACGAGCCGGAATGGGTGAGGATCACCGCAACGTGGGTCCTCGATCGCGCTCCAAGCCTCGGCCCATCGTCCGCGGACTCGTTTGTCTTGGGGTACGACCGCACGTTCACCAGGTCCAGACCGTGATCGAGTTGACGACGCCCGAGATCTCGCGCCGTCGGTTCCTTGCAGGCTCAGTCCTGAGCGCGGCGGCCGCCGGGATCGCCGCGTGCGTGCCCGGCCCCAGTCGTAGTCCAACCGGCTCGGGATCGACAGGCACCGAGGCGCCGGCTACCGGGCCCGCGTCGACCGCCTCCGGCGAGCCACCGCCCAGCGTGCCGCCGATCCCGCTCCGGCAACGGATCGCGCGGCTGCTCGTCGTCGGCTTCCGCGGCTTCAACGTCGCCCCCGATGACTGGATCTCGAGCGCGATCGCGGTCGACGGCATCGGCGGCGTGATCCTGTTCGACAAGGATCGCGTCGAGCCGACCCGGAACATTCGCTCGCCGCGCCAGGTCACGCGCCTGATCTCGGACCTGCGCTCCCTCGCGCCCGACCGGGAGCTGATCGTGGCGATCGACCAGGAGGGCGGCGTGGTCACCCGGCTCTCGCCGGCCCACGGGTTCCCCGCGGTCGCCTCGGAGGCGGCGATCGGATCCAAGGGCGACCCGGCGGTGATGGCCTGGGCGGAGGGCCTCGCGGCGACCCTCGTGGACGTTGGCGTGAACCTGAACCTCGCGCCCGTCGTCGACCTGAACATCAACCCCAAGAACCCGGCGATCGGCGCCCTCGCGCGCGCGTTCTCGGCCGATCCCACGGTCGTCGCCCGCGATGCCTCGCTGGAGGTCATCTCGCACCGCGCTCGTGGCGTCCGGACTGCCCTCAAGCACTTCCCCGGCCTCGGCAGCGCAACGACGAACACGGACTTCGGCGTCGCCGACGTGACCCGGACCTGGTCGACGAAGGAGCTGACCCCGTACCAGAGCCTCCTGGGGCAGGACCTCGTCGACATGGTCATGGCCGGCAACCTCGTCAACGGGCAGTTCGATCCCAACGCGCCTGCATCGCTGTCGAGCGCGACGGTCAAGGACCTGCTGCGCGGCGAGCTCGGCTGGGACGGCGTCGTAATCACCGACGACCTCCAGGCCGGTGCGATCACTGCCGCCTTCGGCGCGGACGACGCGATCACCCTCGCCGTCGAGGCCGGCAACGACCTGCTCCTGTTCGCCAACCAGCAGGTCTACGACCCCGATGTCGTCGCGAAGACGCTGGACCTGATCGAAGGGTTGGTCATCGCCGGCCGGATCGACCAGGCTCGAATCGACCGCTCGTACGCCCGCGCCGCCGCCCTCTTCCCGAACACCGGAGGGGCCGGTTGAGGCGCCGGTTGACACCGTCCGAGGTGGCCTCCTACTATTGCTAGCACTCTCACACCGAGAGTGCTAACACGACATGGTTTCGGTGGACCGCCTGCCCCACGGAGGAAACCGGAGGCGCGGGCCGGAACGGGTCGCAACGGCACCAATGCGGGGCTCGCCCCGCGTCGAACGTTCGGGCGCGACGCGCCCAGCACCGCAGGTTTGGGCGGCTCCGGCCGTCCCCAGGAGGGAACACCTTGGCCACCGCCATCAAGACCGCCACCAAGCTCCAGCCCCTCGGCGATCGCGTCGTCGTCAAGCCGACGCCGCGCGACGAGATGACCAAGAGCGGCATCGTCCTGCCGGACACCGCCAAGGAGAAGCCCCAGGAGGGCGAGATCCTCGCCGTGGGCCCGGGCGCCTTCGACAACGACGGCAAGCGGGTGGCGATGGACGTGAAGGTCGGACAGAAGGTCCTGTACGGCAAGTACGCCGGGACCGAGTTCAAGCTCGATGACGACGAGCTCCTGATCGTCAGCCAGAAGGACATCCTCGCCATCGTCGCCTGACGGCGCGCGAACCGGCGATCACCGAGAGACAACAGCAAGCCTGGAGGGTTCAACCTTGGCCAAGCAGATCAGCTTCGATGAGACCGCCCGTCGGTCGCTCAAGAAGGGCATCGACCGCCTCGCCGACGCAGTCCGCGTGACGCTCGGCCCCAAGGGCCGCAACGTCGTGCTCGACAAGAAGTTCGGCAGCCCGACGATCACCAACGACGGCGTCACCATCGCCCGCGACATCGAGCTCGAGGACCCGTTCGAGAACATGGGTGCCCAGCTCGTCAAGGAAGTCGCGACCAAGACCGATGACGTCGCCGGCGACGGCACGACCACCGCGGTCGTCCTCGCCCACGCGATGGTCAGCGAGGGCCTCCGCAACGTCACCGCCGGCGCCAACCCGATGCAGATCAAGGGTGGCATCGAGAAGGCGGTCGACGCCGTGGTCGACGAGATCAAGCGCGTCGCCCGCTCGGTCGACAACCGGGAGCAGATCTCGGCCGTTGCCGCAATCTCGGCCGCGGATCCAGAGGTCGGCGAGATCATCGCCGAGGTGATGGACAAGGTCGGCAAGGACGGCGTCATCACCGTCGAGGAGGGGCAGAGCCTCGGCCTCGAGAAGGAATACACCGAGGGCATGCAGTTCGACCGGGGCTACATCTCGGCGTACTTCGTGACCAATCCGGATCGCATGGAGGCCGTTCTCGAGAACGCCTTCATCCTCATCACCGACAAGAAGATCTCGAGCATCCAGGACATGCTGCCGGCGCTCGAGAAGGCGGTCCAGCTGAGCAAGCCGGTCCTGATCATCGCCGAGGACGTCGACGGTGAGGCCCTCGCGACGCTCGTCGTGAACAAGCTCAAGGGCACGATCTCCGTGCTGGCCGTCAAGGCCCCGGGCTTCGGCGATCGGCGCAAGGAGATGCTCCGCGACATCGCGACGCTGACCGGCGGCACCGTCATCAGCGAGGAGATCGGGCGCAAGCTCGACTCCGTCACCGCCGAGGACTTCGGCAAGGCGCGCCGCGTCGTCGCCACCAAGGACGACACGACGCTCGTCGACGGTGAGGGCTCACCCGACGCCATCAAGGCGCGCATGACCCAGATCAAGGCCCAGATCGAGGACACGACCTCCGACTACGACCGCGAGAAGCTGCAAGAGCGGCTCGCCAAACTCGCAGGCGGCGTGGCCGTGATCAAGGTCGGGGCCGCGACCGAGGTCGAGCTGAAGGAAAAGAAGCACCGCATCGAGGACGCACTCTCGACGACCCGCGCGGCCGTCGAGGAGGGCATCGTCGCAGGCGGCGGCACCACCCTCCTGCAGGCGATCCCGGCGCTGGACAAGGTCAAGCTCACCGGTGACGCCCAGGTCGGCGTCGACATCGTCCGCAAGGCGCTCGAGGCGCCGGCCCGGCAGATCGCCGACAACGCCGGCCAGTCCGGCGAGGTCGTGGTCGCCAAGGTCAAGACGCTGAAGGCCGGCGAGGGCTTCGATGCCCTGACCGGTGTCTACGGCGACATGTTCAAGAAGGGCATCGTGGACGCCGCGAAGGTGACCCGATCCGCCCTCCAGAACGCGGCCTCGATCGCGGCGATGGTCCTGACGACGGAGACGCTCGTCACCGACATCCCGGAGAAGCAGGCGGCAGCTGCCGGCGGTGGCCACGGCCACGGCGGCGGCGGGGATATGGATTTCTAGCTCTCCGCACCAGCAGCAACAGAGCCCGGGCCAACGGCCCGGGCTCTTCGTTTTTCGAGGCGGACGATCCTCCCGGTCCGGGAGCGGTGACGCGGGCGTCACGCCGGGCCTGCCACATTTCGCACCGATCCCGCATCGGGAGCGGTTTTTCTGTGTCTCGGATCAGAGCGAGGTGTGATGTCCGGCCAGGCAACGGTCGTGGAGCGCCCGAGGGCGGGATCAGCGGACGGCCTCCGAGCACGGCTGTTCGATTCCGACAGGACGGACCGGCTCCTGGGCTTCGAGGATGCCCTCAAGGTGCGCGTCACGGCGCGCCAGCTGCTGTGGATCGACGTCCACGGTGACCTTGACGAGGCGCGCCGAGGGGCCTTCGCCGAGCGGTTCGAGCTCGAGGGAGACACGACGGAAGCCCTCGCCGATCGGGATGGCGGGCCCAACCTCGAGCTCCACGGCCGCCACTTCCGCCTGCGGATCGCCGCCGAGCCGGACCACAGGCGTCCCGCCGATGCCCGGTGGCTGGACATCGTCGCCGGGCCGAACCTCGTGATCTCCCGGCACGCCGAACCGCTCCGCTTCCTCGAGGCGCTGAACGAGCGGATCGCTGCCGACGCGACGATCGGTCAGCTCGATTCGGCGGAATTCGTCGCCAGCATGCTCGACGGCGCGGTCACGACCTACCTCGCGGCCGTGGATGGGATCGAGGACGAGATCGACGCCCACGACGCTCGATCGCTGGCACAGCCGCGCTCGAGCGACGGGATCGCGCAGCTGGTGGAGATCAGGCGCCGCATCGGCCTGCTGCGGCGGTTGCTCGCGGCTCATCGCGAGCTGTTTGCCTCGCTCGGGCGACCCGATTTTGCGCGCGGCGTCGAATCCGCCGACCCGGGGGTGTTCCTCCCTGTCGTAGGCCGCTTCGACGCCGCGCTCCTCTCGGCCGAGTCCACCCGCGAGACAGTGCTCTCGTCGTTCGACGTGCTCATGACCCGGACAACGCAACGGACGAACGACGTGATGCGCGTGCTGACGATGGCGACCGTGCTCGCGCTGCCCGCAACGATCACGGCCGGCTTCCTGGGCATGAACCTGATCGTGCCGGTGGCGAACGACGATCCGAACGCGTTCTGGGTGGTCATGGCGGCGGTCCTCGGGTTCGAGGCCGTCGTGCTCGGCCTGGCGCGCTGGCGCGGCTGGCTCTGAGGCACGCAAACCGACCTCCGTGCATCGGCCGTCAAGGGGCGGCGACTACAATTCGGCGGTGAATCCCACACCTCGCCGGCGCGGCCGCGCCCGGCTCGACGAGGCTGTCCCGGAACCTGAGGGCACCCGGTTCGAGGAGCTTGCACCACCGACTCCCGGCGAGGTCGCCGCGGCGCTCCCACCCGAGCCCGACTGGCTCTCAGAGGCTCCGGATGCCGGGGATCCGGAGGCGTGGAAGGACCCGGCGCTCAAGGCGCAGCAGGCGCGCCATCAGGCCGAGGTCGCGGACTCACGGCGGCGCGAGATCCTGGGGCGGCTGAACCCGGAGCAGGCGCGGGCGGTCACGACCACTGAGGGTCCCGTGCTGATTCTCGCGGGAGCGGGCTCGGGCAAGACCCGCGTGCTCGCGCACCGGATCGGGTACCTCGTCGGCGTCCAGGGTGTGCCGCCATTCCGGATCCTCGCGGTGACGTTTACCAACCGGGCCGCGGGAGAGCTGCGGGAGCGGATCATCCGGCTGGTCGGCGATGCCGGCCGGGAGGTCCAGGCCGGGACGTTCCACTCGCTCTGCGCCCGGGTCCTCCGGCGCGATGGCGAGGCGATCGGGCTGGATCGGCGATTCGTGATCTACGACACCGAGGACCAGCAGCAGCTGATGAAGCAGGTCCTGCGCGAGGAGGGGCTCGAGGCCAAGGGCGAGACGAGGCCCGCCGCGATCCTCGGCGCGATCAGCCGGGCAAAGAACGAGATGCTCGACCCGGGCGAGATCCCGCCGCTGCGCCTCGCGACCGGCGTAACCGTCCA
>Ga0307312_10000202_pt1 | contig 25263 bp, 31 predicted proteins | sample ER_DNA_202_FD_194489 | JGI IMG/M metagenome (GOLD analysis project Ga0307312, IMG submission 194489) | Bulk soil microbial communities from the East River watershed near Crested Butte, Colorado, United States - ER_DNA_202 | ecosystem: Environmental > Terrestrial > Soil > Floodplain | place... | reverse complement strand
ACGAACCATGTGCCGAGTAAAACCAAGACGGCGGCACACAGCGTGACGCTTATTACGCGCCGCGATTTTCGAGCGGCGCGAACAAAAAAAGGATTTCCGATTCTCATGCGCCGCACTGCAGCAGAGGCGTCCAGAGGTGTCAAGCGCTGATGGCGAGAGCGGGCGATTTCCGGGTTATAGGAACGAGCAACTTTCCGACTGCTATTGCGCGTGGTCTATTGGAGTGATGAAGAAGGCGGGATGCCGATTCTGTGGGCGCAAAACGACAATCCGATGGGTGCCGGGAATTTATGGGTGCGCATCCCGAGTTTAAAACAAGTGCGGTTCTCGCCAAGCGGCACAAGGTCGATTTAGGGCGGACCCGCTGGTTGGTTTCAACCTATGCCTCGCGTGTGCGCGTGCGCGCGTGAGGGTAAGGGGATTTCACACAAATTCGGACACCGGGATTGCCACTGAAACCAGCGGATTGTTCTGATTCCCGTTTGAATACGCCAACCTTTCGCGCGGTTCATACGCCGTAAGTTGCGTTGTATGCCAGCAGCGAGCAAGGCGGGTCGGGCTGCGACCCTAACGGCTGAGCTTAACGCGAGGCACCAGTCATGGTAAATTCGATAGGAATTCTAACCTTCGAGACTGTTCCAGGTTTAAATCGCCACTTTCGAAACGCCCTGACCGCGGATTTATCCAAGGTTGAGTCTCCAGTGCTTTGCTCCATTGAAGCTCCGGTTACACGGCCGCTCGCCTGATCAACTGACACAACGCAAACTCCACTGCCCGTAACGCCGTCCGAACGTACCTTGAGCGGATATTTGGGGAGGGGTGCGAAAGTTGCAAGGGCTTTCGCCGAAGAAAACGAAATCGTGGCTGCGCTAGCTGCGACCTCTGGTGCCTTGGCTGGCGACGTTTTCCGGCGCTTCGGTTGCTGCGGCGGAGGCGTTGTTTCTACGACAGGCTCCTGTTTAATCTCTGGCGGAGGAGGCGAGATAGGTTGCTTTTTGGGTGTCGAGGCAGCGGTAGGATTTTCCGAAGGTTTGACTGCTGTCCCTGCTTCGTCGATCCGCTTTTGCAAGGAAGCGATCTCGTTTTGCTTAGCCTCTAACGTGGTCTGCAATTCCGCTTTCTCTTTTTGCAATTGCGCGAGTTCTGCTCCGACCTTTGCGGCCCTGTTTTCTGCATCCGCGATTTTCGCTTCTTCATCCGCGACAGCCACTTCGCGGGTCTTGAGCTGCGTTTCCTGAGTCACGCGCCGATGCTCGGCGGCATCGCGGGCCGCATTCGCATTCGCCACATCGGCACGCAGCGCATCCACTCTGTAACTACTGTGCAGCCCGAAAATCGCCGCGATCATCAAGAATACAAAGGCAAGTACCACGATGATTTTCGGCGTGACAGCAGAGATTGTGGATTTCGGGCGCAGCATACGCCAACTTCGAAATTAGGGGAGGAAAGGCAATTCGCAACGTCGAAGCGGAAATCGTCCCCGTACGATCGCCTCTTTACTAATTTAGCTATTTTTCACCCGACGATCAATGCCGCAGTCGGAATGTGCAACCCTGTGCAATGACACTACGGCGGTTTTCCGTCATTTCCATCGCCTCTTACGCGACTGTCGTAACGGGATATTGACATAATGAAGTAGTGGGAAATCATCGCTGACAATCTCAGCAAAGCCGGTTGGAGTTGGGGCTGCGTCTCAACCGTGGATTCCCACGGACGAACGATCTTCGTTGCGGACGCACATCGCGGCGAAAATCGGTAAACGCACACGAGCTAGCGGCAACGATACTTTAGTACCATGAAAACATTCTTTTCGATCATTCTCGCCGTCGCCGTCTCCATTAGCACTGTTCGGGCGGGACCCGCCCGAAGGGCAGCCAACGTGGCGAGGAACACTGCGGAGACAGCCAAGAATGTCGGGCACAGTGTTGCCAAGGGCACAAAAAGAGCTGTGCACACTGTAGTCGATACGCTCACCCGTCCAACGAGGTGAGATTCATCCAGTGAGGGCGTTGCGCGTCGATCAGTAGTTGCGCCAGAGCGGTCTTTAAACTGCCAAGCAAATCCCGAAGCGTAACAATTGCGAGCGACCTATTGAGAAATCCGTCGATTCAGGTTTAAGAATTTTCTAACGAGATAGTCGTATTTCATCCCACGGTCTTAATGTGGACCTGGCTTGACCAGCGCTCGTAAATTTGGATCCACTTTCAAATTCGGTTTTATCTTAAGCGCGGACTGCAAATTGGCTGCCGCTTCGTCGCGTCGACCAAGAACCAATTGCGCCTTAGCCAAAGTCACGCGGGATTGAGGCGTAAGGGCCGGTTGTTGACTTACCTGGGCGACCGCAGACGCTAGGCGGGCTGTCGCAGCTGGGTCATTAGGATTTTTTTCCACAGCCGCGAGGCTTCGGTTCAACTCAACCTCGGCTCCTAGAATCTTGAAGTGAGTGATGCTTGGAAAGCCGATCATAATGATCGCAACCAAGAACAGGAAAAGCACCGCCTTGAAGGGGCGTCGTGTCACTACGCAATAAATGAGCAAGCCCAACGCGACTACGAACACGAGGGACCCGCCAATCAACATGGCGACCTGATCCGGCCCCATTTTCATAGTTCAGATTCGTCTTCGTATGCAGGATGTCAACGGCACGAGTGGGCGTCAGCGCACAAGTCAGCGTTGAGTCGTCTCACAGTTTTCGATCCGCCTCGTTGAACAAAATGGTGCGTTCGACATCACCGCTCGAATCCAAAATGCTCGCGCGGTTCTGCGCATAATTCATTGCCTGATCCTTCTGATGATCGCGTCGCCGCAGCATTCAGCTTCGCACCGCCGTTTAGTTTCTCGAAAGAGCCGCGAAATAACAAATAGAAAGAACCGGCGAAGCCTTTAGTTTTCTCTGCTTATGCAATCACGGCGGCGGCGTAAGGCAGCCCATGCGCGGAAGAGATTTAAAGTTTGGAGGCCGGGGGCACAAGCTGCGGCGATCGTTGTTGCGGTTGTTTTGGTTTACCTGCCTGCTCTCCACGCAGGTTTTGTTTGGGACGACGAGCAACTCATAACAGGCAACCCTCTGTTAAGAAATTTTGCCGGCCTGGTGGAAATTTGGTCGGGCGGAAGAACTGCGGATTACTTTCCGATTACCAATACGGTGTTTTGGATCGAGCACCATCTTTTCGGCGACAACGCGGCTGGTTATCATGCCGTCAACATTCTTCTGCAAGCGGCCGATGCGGTGCTTGTTTGGCTGGTTTTGCGGCGGTTGAAAGTGCCGGGCGCGTGGCTGGCCGGTCTTATCTTCGGGATCCATCCCGCGCACGCGGAATCTGTGGCGTGGATTTCCGAACTAAAAAACGTCCTGTCGATGTTCTTTGTCTTAGTGTCGATCTTTTGTTTCTTTGCAATCGAGGAGAAGCGTTTGCTCGGTGCATTCACCGAATACATCGCGTCCCTGGTTTTCTTTTTGTTAGCGCTCCTCTCGAAGACACAGGCCGTGTTTTTGCCTGTTGTGTTGCTGCTTTGCGCATGGTGGCGCGGATGGCGTTCTGAAACTGCGAAGAGCATGAGCTTCAGTCGCGAAGTGATTCGAACATGTCCGTTCTTTCTGATGGCGGCCGTTCTTAGCCTGGTCACAATCTGGTTTCAAAATCGCGGCATCGGCGATGAAGAGATCGTTATTGGGTCGCTCATTCGGCGGTTTGCCAACGCTGGCATGGCAGTTTGGTGGTATGCGGGCAAAGTCTTCGTCCCCGTCCGATTGATGTCGATCTATCCGAAATGGCGATTCGATTCTCCCCAGCTTTTGGAATGGCTGCCTTTAATTGCGCTGCTCAGCCTGCTCGCCATCTTCTGGTTGCGGCGGAATCGGGGAGCGCGCGGCGCGTTTTTTGCCCTGGTCTGTTTCGTCGTCGCGCTCTTGCCGACGCTCGGATTCGTCCGCATGGCTTATCTGCGCAGCGGCACGCTCGTTGCGGATCATTACCAGTATTTTGCCGATGTTTCCTTGATCGCCTTCTTCAGCGCGGGTGTCGCATCTGTGTGGGCATGGCGGCAACGCGGAGCTAAGATCGCAACGATCGCCATTATCTTACCGCTGCTCGGCGCGATGGGAACCTACACATACGGTCGAGCGGAAATTTATCGCAGCGAAGAAACTCTTTGGCGGGACAATCTTTCCAAGAATCCCGACGCGTGGCAGGCGCAGATCCGATTGGGGCAGCTCTTTTTCAAGCAAGAACGATACGCGGAAGCGGTTTACCATTGCGAACGAGCCGTCCAGTTGAAGCCGGAGCTGGCGGACAACCGCAACTTACTCGGACTGGTTTATTGCCGCCTGAGCCGATTCGAAGAAGGAATCGCGGAATATCGCAAAGCATTGCAATTAAAAGAGGCGAAATCGTTCACCGCCACGAGCAACAGTGTCGCGACAATTCGAACCAATCTCGCAAACGCCTTGACGATTACGGCGAATAATCTCAGCGATTCCGTCTCGGCAATCCCGGCCGAAGCGATGCGGAGTTATGAGGAAGCGATTGATGAATACAAAAAGGCGCTGGAGCTGGAACCGCAGCAGCCCGCCATTCATCGCAACCTCGGATTGCTTCTGACCAGACTTGGTCGATATGATGAAGCGGCAGCGCACCTGCGGTCCACGTTACAGATTGTGCCCGACGAGCCGCTCGCGCGCGAAACGCTCGATGCGATCGAGGCGAGCAAACGTTAGCTGTTACAACAAACGCTTAGTCGCTTGATCGACACCTTCCATGAAGATCGCCAGTGAGAAAGTCGCGGTCGTACCGGCAAGCGAGGACGACGACGTGAACCGTGCGAAGCGGACGCGCTGCTCCTCAATCGCGATGGCTTAGCAAGCACCTGCCGTCTTTGCGGCTCCTAAACGCATTGGACTAAAGTCCCATATACGGCTGTCGGGAGTGCCGGTAAAATCGTCTTCGGTTACGTTATCCGACGTCTCAACGCACTTTCGGTCGGACTGAAAAGCCGGTTGGGGGCTTAACCTTCGCTGAGGCACCGCTTAGCGCAATCTCCAGATTCAACTGGAGCCCCGAGTCGACCTAAGCGAGGTGGCTGTTCGAAGCGCCTCGTGAGGATGACTCCTCGTTCCGCGCGGATTTGGAGCAGTCAACCCCTAAATAAAAAGCCGTTTATGAAATTTGTTAATCTCAAAACAGAGCGCACTCACCGACGAGGTAAGTTAGACAATGCGTCCCGGACCACACTTGAATCCAAGACAATTGCCGGGTCTCACCAAATCCATACCTACACCGAGCTCCAGCGACAGATTCACCACGACCTGCGGGTCCAACATCCCGAATGGGTCCAGCCAAATGGCGAATCCCCCATGTGTGATTCCTACGAGGCGCGCCTCATGGAACTGCTCGATACTTTGACGCGAGGGGAATCCAACGAGTCTATCTCTGCTCCTCATCGCGCCCTCGAACAGGGATTAAACTAAATCGGCACCCGACGGCGTAATAGCTCCGGCGCACGCGAAGCGTCTGCTACAAGCAACGCCCAACTTTGCCGGTCGCTATTCTCAGCCACTTCGAATTTCAAACGTTTAGACACGACCCCATCCCGCAACCTTTTCCTTCCAGTCGCGCATTAGAACAGCGAACGCCTCTTCGAGATCTCTTCCGAAAACTACGATGCCTCCTTCGTGTCCGGCCATGACAAGAATCTTTCTGCTTTGCACGTCGGCAACCTTGAAGAGGCGCATTACTTCATAGGCCATCTCGGGCGTCCCGTAATCAACCGTCTTCGAGCTTGTCGGAGCTTGATTTAGAAGGGCTGCCCACAATTTTGAGTCGTGGCAATGAATAACCGACCCGGCCTTTGCATCCGATTCATAAACCGCGGCGTGCGTCAGCGACTCGGATGAAGCAATCACGGACCCCTCGCATCGGAGCCAGTTCCTTTTGAAATCGTAAGCCACCACTCTTACGCAATCCGCCAGCGTCAGTTCGGGTATTCCGGCCGTCGCGGAACCTGTGATGTAAAATTTGTTGGTCGTGCCGTCCCTTATGCTCAGGTTGCCGAACCCAATACCATTTGAATCCACACCGATCAGTCGAAGCTGAAGAAGTTTCCGCCTATATGCGTTCAATTCGGCAAAACCGTCGAACGGGGTGATCTCCGTAGCCGCGTGTTTGCACGTGAACTTTATGTATTCGCTCACGGCCCGTACTCGGGAAAAAGCGCGCGGATGCTTTTCTCGTTCGCTTCGCACACGCCTCGCTCGGTAATCAGTCCGGTCACCAGGCGTCTGGGCGTAACGTCAAACCCGTAGTTTGCAGCCGGACTTCCCTCCGATGTAACGCGCACTTCCACCTGTCGTCCCTCCAGCCACCCGTCAGCGTGCTTTACTTCTTCCGCGCCGCGCTCTTCGATCGGGATCTCTTTCAACCCGTCCCGCATCTTCCAGTCAAGCGAAGACGAAGGCAGCGCCACATAGAAGGGAATATTATTATCCTTCGCCGCCAGCGCCTTCAGATACGTCCCGATCTTGTTCGCAACATCTCCCGTGCAAGTCGTGCGATCGGTTCCGACAATCACCAGATCTACTTGGCCATGCTGCATCAAATGCCCTCCGGCGCTGTCCGCGATCACCGTATGCGGCACGCCGTGCTCGCCCAGCTCCCAGGCAGTGAGCTTGGAACCCTGATTCCTAGGTCGCGTCTCATCAACCCACACGTGAACCGGCAACCCGCTATCGTGCGCGGCATAGATCGGCGCCGTGGCGGAACCGTAATCAACAAATGCGAGCCATCCCGCGTTGCAATGCGTGAGCACATTGATCGGCTTCCCCGCTTTTTTTCGAGCAATTTGCTGAATCAGATTCAACCCGTGCTGCCCGATCATCCGGCAGTGCTCCTCATTTTCTTCGGCAATCCGTCTGGCTGTGCGCAGTGCCAGGGCGACCTTCTCTTTCGCAGTTTTCCGCTCGGCGATATTCTTTAGCTGGCGCTCGACCGCCCCGGAAAGATTGACCGCCGTCGGCCTGGTTGCCTTGAGTTGTGCCGCTGCGCTGGCCAGGTGCTGATCGAACGAACCGCGCGCCGCGGCCTCAATTGTCGCAAGATACATCCCGTATCCCGCGCTCGCGCCGATCAATCCCGCTCCGCGAACATGCATTTCGCGGATCGCCGTCACCATCTGCTCGACCGTGCTGACTTCTTCGATCACGAAACGGTCAGGCAAAAATCGCTGATCGATCAGCTGCACGACGCGCTCATCATCCGCCTTAAGCCAGATCGTTCGAAAATGTTGGCCGCCCACCTTCACACGGTTTGGTTATGATGTGAATGGAGAATCGAGTCGGTCGTAGGAAACCGGCGTATCGCGGCCATGGGTTGGCTGCAGCGCCTTGTTAGGCCTCATTATTGGTCTTGCCCAGTTTCGACCATCTTTTCTATTTCCTGATTATGTTTATCGTTGGCCTCTGTGATGTGATGTACGCTCTTCCTGAGTTTTGTTCCATCGTATCCAACGAGATCTGCGGCCTGCAGAGGCTTTGTGTTTTCATGTAATTCAGTTTTGCTTTGAGAATTGGGATTTGTTGCAGCGGTTTTCTTCTGACATCCCGATAAAAGCAAATTCGTCGAGAAAATAATTGCGATGAACCTTAAGGGAAGCATGGTTTTCATGGGCCTAACGACCCAAGCTCAGGCACAGCCGCCGGAGACTGCGCACCGACGAAGCCGGGGAGCAGCGAATCTCCCACGCCGTCGAAAACGTATGGCGTAGCGGCTGTTGCCTGCAGCGATTTGTTAGGGTTGCGGTCATTGGCTCTGATAGTGCGTGTCATCACGCGTGCTCAGTCTCAACTGTCCAGCGGTTTGGTCAACTCTGTGCGCCAGTTGGCTGGGTCGGGACTAGACTCTGGTCCTGCGACGTAGCACTGATAGAGGTCCTGGGCTGGTGAGTGCCCGTTGGCGGTAATCCAGTCGAGGAACTCGCCCCAGGCCTCGCCGAGACCCTCGTAAGGTCCGTGATAAACCGTCTGCGCCACCTTCATGGCGGGCCGTTGGCTCGGCTTCACTCGGCCCGCGGCGACCACCGGCGCACTGACGGGTACGCTAATCTCGAAATCCCACGAGTCGTCGGCCATCTTCAAGTGGTGGTCGAACCACGCGCCAGCCGGCTTGATGCCCTGAGCGGCAATCGTGGCCATTAGTTTGCCGATGCCGGGACCCATTACATTCTGAATCTCATCCTTTGGAATCGTGAGGTGAATGACAGCGGTCAGTTGGGCAGTGGTCTGGATAATACGTGGTGTTTCGAGCATAATAGGTAATCCTTTAGCACAGGACGCGCGTAGCAAATCCTAACGAGGACCGCCGAAACCCTTGGAAAAACTGATTTGCTGGTCGCGACGTTCGCAATCGTCGGAAGAATAGCGTCAATAGTAAGCTCCTAACCCCTTTTTCTTTTCTTAAGTTTCCCTCTCAATGGCTTTCCATTCTGCCGGAGTTAATTTGAGCTTTGCGGCAGCGACGTTTTCTTCCAGGTGCGCGAGAGATGACGTGCCAGGAATCGGCAACATCACGGGCGATCGCTCCAGCAGCCAGGCAAGCGCGACCTGGATAACGCTCGCGCCGCGATCCCTGGCCGCTTTCTCCAGCGCATTCTCAGGTTTCAAACCCCTGCCTCCTCCGATGGGAGACCACGGCATGAAGCCAAGGCTCTCCTTCTCGCAATAGACCAGAGTTTTTTCCCACTTTCGGTCCTCAATGTTGTACTGGTTCTGGACGCTCACGATCGGAACAACCTTGCGCGCCCGCACGATTTCCTCCGGGCTCACGTTCGATAATCCGACGTGCCGAATCTTCCCGGCGCCCTGCATTTCCTTGAGCGCGCCGAGCGAATCCTCCATGGGCACTTTTGGATCGATGGTGTGCAATTGATACAGATCGATCCGCTCGAGCCGTAACCGCTTTAGGCTCATCTCGACAGCTTGTTTGAGATGTTCAGGCCGACCGTTTGGTACCCACTGACTAGGTCCTGGTCGGGTTAGACCGCCTTTCGTCGCGATAACGAGCCCCTTGGGATAAGGATGGAGCGCTTCTGCGATCAGCAGCTCGCTTGTTTCCGGGCCGTACGCATCGGCCGTGTCGATCAAGTTCACACCGAGTTCGACGGCGCGCTTGAGAACTTTGAGCGCGTTATTGCGGTCAGGCGGCCAACCCCAGATGCCTTCCCCGGTGATGCGCATCGCGCCAAAGCCAAGCCGATTGACGGTGAGATCGTCGCCCAACTGCCAAGTAGGATTCGTGGCCGGGTTCATTGTTGTCGAAGAGGCGGCTCCGAAGATTGCGTCCGATCCTCCCGCCAAAAGCGCGGCACCGCCTGCCAGAGTGGTGCCAAGAAATGTTCGGCGGGTAACGCCTGGCTTTTGTTTCGGGTCCACAGATTCATCGGCCATGACGCGCACAGTACGTTCACGGAAACCGCCGTCAACGCAAGAGCACCGTTCGGCTTGATAATTAGTGTTTCTCTTAAAAGCTGATTCCTAATCGATGATTGCGGTTTCGATCGATGTAATCGAGGTCGGCTCTCAGCTTTGGCCATCGCTGACCCCAGCCACTTCCAATGTTAAATGTTTAGACGCGAACCTATTTCCGATTTATTTCCCATTTCTACTGGCCAAGAAAATTAGACCCAGTGGTGGCCGTTAGTGCTCGGTCGGTGCGCGCCTCAATCTCAACCGGGTCGTCGGTCTCAGGGCCTGCTAGAACCTGATCTGCAACAAGGCGAAAGTCAGCCTCGATCCGCTGATCTGCAGGTGTTTTCTCTCGATGCGGCCCTTCCGGAGCTATCATTAATAGTGACCACGGCGGAACGAGTGGCCACACGCCGCCGATTCTCACGCCGACGTAGAGCAGCGTAGCTTCTTCGATCGAACATCCTCCGGCGCGGCACGCGTGATAGAACATCCGATCGGCCTTGCGACGCGCGCCTGCATCACCCGTCGCGTCATCGCATGCTTTGTCATGGACGATGGACGCACGCCGATAATCGCCTGTGTAAGGAGAACCCACGAGCGTCCACAACGCGCGCGGTATTGAAGCGCCATCAACTTCGTAATCTTTGGGCGTTGCCCAGATTGTTCCGCTTGGATCGGTAAAGGAAAAATTTGAGAGCAACCGCATTTTGCGATCGGGCGAGTTGCTCTCGGTGAGCCATTGGGTCTGCGGTTCACCTGAAAAGGTTCCGTGGGACACAGCCCGAGTTTTCCACCTCTAGATCAATGCGACAATGTTAAAACTTCGCAATTTCTCAAGTCTCAACCCTCAGCTCTCAAGTTTGCCAATCGCTGGCCCCAGGCATTGCGAATGTTAAATGCAGTGCTCGCGAATGAAGCCGCGGGGACGCGAGCGACATCGATGGGCGACCCGAACGGGTGAGCTTTCGGTAGAAAGCGAATCAATGAAGCCGACGGGAGTCGAGCGACATAGATTGCAAAACCCGAGGGGCGAGGGTGAGTGAGCGGGGAAGCAACCGAATCAACGCTTTCGGAGTTTAGACGCGACCCTCTTTCCCATTCCGCTAGCGGTTTTCAGTTCCCATGTTCCGGTCTCCGTTTTCCGCGTTCGAAAAGAGCGGCAGATATTCCCCGTAGCCCTCTTCCTTCAACTTCTCCACGGGAATAAAACGCAGCGCGGCCGAATTGACAGAGTAGCGTTGACCAGTTGGCGCCGGGCCATCGTCGAACAGGTGACCGAGGTGCGAATCACTTTTGCTTGAGCGAACTTCAGTTCGCTCCATTCCGTGGGAAGAATCCCTTTTTTCCACCACGCGTTCTTTCGAAATCGGCTTCGTGAAACTGGGCGAGCCCGTGCCGCTATCGAATTTATCCAGCGAACTGAAAAGCGGCTCGCCGGTGATAATATCGACATAAATTCCGGCCTTGTGATTATCCCAATAGGCATTTTGAAACGGAGTCTCCGTGTCACCTTCGCGCGCTACGCGATACTGGTCTTTGGTAAGCCGACTTCGCAGCTCGGCGTCACTGGGAACTGTTTTGTTGGGATTCATCTTCTCGGTTTGTTTTTTCTGCCCTTGAGCATACCCGAACAAAATCCAGCCGACGATCACAACGATGGCGCCAACCAAACCAACCCAGAGAGTCAAATGCGATGTGCGTTTGTGTGTGATTCTTTTGCTGTTCATGCCGACAATCTCCAGCGCTTAGATTTAGACCGGTCCCCGCGCTTAGCCGTTCACTTCTGGCAAAAGGCCTCTCCGACAAGATGAGCGGGCGTGAGATCGGTCTCCTTTAACTGAATTCGTGAACACGCGGACGGGTGGCCGGTTACAATTTCTTCAGGGCGCAAAGAAGTAATTCGCGGTTCGCCCAACTGCTAACTTCCAATTTTGAGCCCGAGCTTCGCAGCAAGAAACGGTCAATCTTTCGGAAAATACGCCCAGAGCGCACTCACCGGCGAGCTAAATTACATAGTCTCCGGACAAGAAAAACAGAAAGACTACGTTTTATGAGAAAATTAACCCCGACCCTTACGCAAAGCGGACTGCTCGCCGTGTTGCTGCAACGCCAGCGCAGCCAAGTAATCCAGTTGGCCCAGCGTCGCGCACACCGCAAGCACGTGCGTGCTGCCCTTTGGAGTACCCTCACTTGGCCGTACCGCGCGCTCACGGCGCCAAGGCTCGTCGGCGATTCTGCCGACCCCTTTGTCGGAACCGTCCCGCGCCACACTTGAATCTTTCACCAGGACAATAGCCATGTATCACCAAATCCACACCTACACCGAACTCCAGCAACAGATTCACGACGATCTGCGGATCCAACATCCCGAATGGGTCAAGTCCAATGGCGAATGCCCCACGTGCGATTCTTACGAGTCGCGCCTCACGGAACTGCTCGGCACTTCGACGCGAACGGGATCCAACGGATCTATCGCTGCTACCCATCGCGCCCTCGAACAGGCAGTGACTAGAAGATAAAAATTTATGGAATATGTTCCAGTACCAGTTATCTACTTCTTGTTCTGTCTGGGGATCACCTACTTAGGAGGCTGGGCCATCGTAGCTACGGGAGGTAAATGACCAACGACACATCTACCTTGGTAATTCAGTTGGTTCTTTTAGCTGCTATTATTCTCGCTCCCTGGCTTTATAAAAGAAGTAAGAGTTAGGTTTGTTCCCCTCAGGCCCAAAGAACAAGTTACCAGACACACGGCAGTCTGCGACAGTCGAAACCGGAAGTCCGAAATCCTTCATGCATCTATCGTAAGCGGCTTACGATGCATGAAATCAAGCTCGTAGCGGACGAGTCTACGAGCAGGCGCGAATATGGCCGGCGCGGTCACCGCGGTTTGCCAGCCGCTGGCCTCAGCTCGTTCGAATGTTAAAAGTTTAGACCTGACCCCGATTCTAAACCTGGAGCCTCGAACATCCTAGAGGTCAATTCCCATCGCGATGGCTCCGGTGATCTCTGCCCAGACGCAACGCTTCCAGAATACGCCGTGCGGGGACGCCGGCGGATGGACTGCATTGGTCGCATGCTGATGTGATCGAGCGATTGGGCAACGCGAGTCAATTCGCGCGCGGCTAACACGGATAATCTAAAGGTCAATTCCCATACTGATTGCGCTCGGAATGTCCTCCCAACCACATCGACGCCAAAAGCCGCGCCCGCGCGGATTATCGTCGGCCACCATGATAATGACGCGCTTGACCCCGGCCCGGCGTAGACCCTCCAAGCATTCATCCAGCAGACGCTTACCGAGTCCGCGTCCCTGATAAGCAGGATCAACCGCCAGATGATAAATGTGTCCGCGATGTCCGTCATGACCGCATAACGCGACGCCAATAGTCCTCGACCCATCGGTCGCCGCTCGACTCAGCCCCGGATTGCGCGCGAGAAATTGAGCAACGCTTTCTCTGTCATCACCCTCGGCGATCTCGAGACCTTCGACCCGCTGCCATAGTTCAACCGTCGCGTCGTAATCGTTGATGGAAAATTCTCGGGTGTCGATGTTGCCGCTCATCTTGGGTCAAGAACTCCCGTGCACGCGCCTATCGAGCAGAAGATTCTTTCCGGCGCGCTTTTCTTCGTGGGGGGACACGGATAACGAAATGAAACCGTCGCGAGAACGCGTTGTCGATCTTAGTGCGATTGCCGGTGGCGAGAATCGCGAGGCCGGCGTATTCCCCGATTCTCTGCAAAAGATAATTAAGCTCGATGTTGGCGTAACGGTCATGGCTATCCTTCACCTCGGTGCGTTTGCCAAAGAGGGCATCCGCCTCGTCGAAAAAGAGGACCGCACCACACCACTCTTCTTCGCCGCATCGAAGACGCGACTCAGATTCTTCTCCGTCTCGCCAATATATTTAGAGACGACGGCGCCCAAATCGACCCGGTATAGGTTTTTTCCGAGGTCGCGGGCCAGAGTTTGGGTGGCGACGAGCGCGCCCATCCGGTTTTTGCAGGTGAGCAGGACACAAACGCCCTTTCGGCGCGCCGGCTTGCGAATGGGCTTGCGCTTTGTCTTCGCACCGCATTTTGCGCAAATGAATGCCACCACCTCGCCCAAGGATGCCCGAAATCGGGTCGGCAAGCGCAGCTCGGGTTCGAGCCAATTTTCCGGATAAAGAAAGACTCTCCGGTTGGCGTCCCAGACCCGATATCTTTTGAGCCATTCCCATTCGCCCTCTGTTTTGCGGAGCTGCTTTCCTTGCTTCCTGGCTTTTGTTCTCGGCATCTGAGACGAGTGAACTAGGTTTGCATAATTCTAGCGAGCACTACTTCTTCCGGTCAGACGCAATTTCGGCGAAATCGAGCCGTGGGAACGAGCGAGATGGACGGTTAGTCTGTAATGGTAACAGATGAGCTTCGTGGGAATGAGCGAATCAATGGCGCGTGCTGGGAATGGAGCCAGCGGGAAGCGGTGCGACATAGATGGGTGACCCGAACGGGTGAGCTTGCGGGCGTAAGCGAATCAACCCGTGCCATAAATTGCAAAACCCGAGCGGCGAGGGTGAGTGAGCGGGGAACCGAGCGACTCAACGCTTTCGGAGTTTAGGCGCGACCCCATTCCCCCTCATTTTTTCCCCACCGCGTAGACAAATCGCGGCCGCGAGCGCATCGTTGCCACAACCAGATTTTCCCGATGGAGATCCATCAGCTCCGTTACTTCATTGCTGTCGTTGACGAAAGCAGCTTCTCGCGCGCGGCTGCTCGCGAACATGTCGCTCAGCCTTCGCTCAGTCAGCAAATTCAAAAGCTGGAAGCGGAGATGGGTCAACCGTTGTTCGATCGCCTCCCGCGTTCGGTCGTGATGACCGAGGCCGGGAAATGTTTGCTCGAGTACGCGCGAAAGATTCTGGCCGAGATTGCGGATGCGCGCCGTCGCGTGAACGAGCTGCGACGCGACGGCGTCGGCCGGCTGACCGTGGGGGCCATTCCGACCATTGCGCCATACGTTTTGCCGGCGCTGATCGGCAAATTTCAACATCGTTACCCGAAAGTGATCCTTGAAATCTTTGAGGACACAACCGAAAGGCTCGTCCGGCGATTGGAAGACGGCGACCTGGACATCGCGTTGGTTTCCACCTGCGGCGAAAGCCCCGCTTTGGAGCGTCATTGGTTAGGGAAGGAGCCGCTGTTGATCCTGCTGCCGGAAGAACATCCGCTCGCGAAAAAGAAAAAGATCAAATGGACCGATCTCAAATCGCAAAAGTTTCTGCTCTTACACGAAATGCATTGCCTGTCGGCGCAGGTTTATCAGTTCCTGGCTGCCCATCATCTTCGGCCCGAATTGACTGTCAGAGGCGCTCAGCTCGGCACCATCGCCCGGATGGTCGCGGCTGGAATGGGAGTATCGGTGGTCCCGCAAATGATGATTGAGGCGGAGCCGGTGACTGGATGCGTCGCCTTGCCTTTCGCGCCGCCGGTTCCCATGCGCGAGCTCAATGTGGTGCGCAATCCTCTCCGCTTTCAGGGTAAAGCGGCCGCAGCGTTCCACCAGGAAGCCGCGGCCGCTTTTTCCTCAAAACCAAACGCGCATTAGCGTTCCAATCCAATTCCCTTGTGCCATGGCGTGGGCCAATGAGAATATGGGCCACGTCATCGTGATGAAGATCAACGCAAAAAGAAAGAACTCAGCGAAGTAGCTCGGGCGTTCCCGCTGCATGTAGCGTTCGCTTAGAAAACGAAAAACGCGTAAGCGCATCGAAGCCGTAGTTTTCATTTAGATCACCCCCTTCTCTGCGCCAGAATTCGCCCATTGGTGAAGAAACGAGATCAACACGAACAAGCTGCTGATGACAATCGCGGCGCAGCCCGGACCGAAAAGTTCGAGGTTAAAGAGCGCGCCTTGAAGATGATCAACGACCCGGCCGATCGAAATTCGCTCGGCGACCCGCTTGATCGGGCAACACTCCTGATATCTGCTTTCGAGGTTTAATGTCTGCATACAAGCAACCGACATCAAGCGGCACCGCCTTTAAAATACTTTGTGCGTCTGGCTGGGATAGGCGCTGCCTATCCCGTGTTGTAAGGCGCTCACGACGCCGAAGTCGTGTGCCGTCGAGATAGAAGCAGCTATATGCACGAATGATGCGTGTATCTACACGCATGAACCAGGACGCGCTTTCGCTGTAGCGGCGGTCGCCGCGGCGACCGCAAAATTTGCGGCGCACGGATTCGGTTGCGCTCACGCCGGGGCGCAATGTCAAATGGTGTGCTCAACCTGCCCGCCGGGGCGGGCGAAGACTTTCGGAGTCTAACCGCGACCCCGTTGTGTCATCGCCTTCCTCCACCGCGATCTTCAAACGGAAAGGATCGGCGGTATCAGCCGTGGGAGCGCCATCAATGCCGAGCTGCGTCCACCTGCACTTCGCAGTGCGATACGCCTGCCACTACAGCGTACGCGTTCGTTCCTGGCGGAGTGAAGATGGAGACGGCATGGAAGTCCATTCCATCAGCGCCTTTTCAATCTCCGCGCCGTTGGCACTTAGCCAGGCACTCATCTGGTCCCCTATTTTTTCTCCGTACATACGATGGGAATAGACGAAGGAGCATCCTTTCCCATCCACCACCTTGAACCTAGCAAATGCAACCTCGATGAAATTCGGCCGGCCAAAGACCGCGGCGATCAAATGTTCCGCCGGCCGATCTGCCGTCCGAGGGACCGAACTCGTCTTGAGCACCCTGGCCTGGTGACTCTTGTAATTCTCCAAGACTGCGTTCGCCTTCGCCGCCAGACGTTCACCATCGTCGACATCTGGGTACGCGTTCACAGTGATCATGTCAGACCATTTGTTGAGATCTTCCTGCCTTTCAGGTGTGAACTCATGCTGATCGTTCTTCGACCAGCGGTGGAAATAATCGACGTCTCTGAAAACAAATGCCGGCTTCGTAGGTGGAGGAGTGGCGCGCGTCTCTTCCGCATAAAGTGCGCTGCAGGCGGTGGCTAGCGATATAAAGATGCTAAGTGACTGAATTCTCATTGTTCTACCTCCTCGTACGATCAAGCTAAGGTGCGGGGACGCTGAATGCTACTATGGTCCCCGATCACTTCGACACTACTGTGGCGCATCGAGCCCGTCATGCCAGCAAAGCCATTGGGCAAAGGCCATGATGCGCGCGAAGCTTTGAGCGTTCAGCCAGGGATAAGCTCGTTGCAGGTGGCTGCGGAACTCGGCCACGAAAGTCGTTGTCCACGGGACACCACCCGGGTAGTTATAAAGGTGATCCTCGCACGTCTTGACGACGGCTTCCAGCTGAGAGGTAATCGCCTCCGAATCATCCGCCAGGTGATGGGTGTCAATATGCTCTGCAAGTCTCTCCCGGTTGGGCACCGTGTAGAGATAGGCGCAGAAAGATTCATTCAGAATTTCGGGAGAGGAATTCATGGAGGCGTGCCTGGACCAGAGAAACCGTTTTCATCAAAGAACCGATTATCGCTTAAGTGTAACGCGATTTCGGCGAGTTAGGCAAGCGAATGAGATCCGGCTGACACCTGACATCTGATTTCCGACCCGCGACCTCTGAATCAGCGCTTCAGTTCCGCAGTTCTAATGAGTGTCGACAGGAAGTTCTGATCCACACGCGGTATTCAGAAGCGTTATTTCGCCGCCTTCTTCTTGTTCTTCGCCAGGGCGAGGCGCTCTGTCTTTTTGCGGCGTGCCGCGCGTTTCTTAACGTTATCTCTACCTTGGCTGTGTCCCATAAGCCTCAACACTCACCCTTTCTCCGCCGGTTCCAAGCAGTTTCATTCACTCAGCTCCCGCTTCGCTCTCCGCTACTCGCGCGGCATTGCCGTGCATGTCACTCACCCCACTCGCTCCATTCGCCGGGTCCCGAATCCGTGCTGCGGAATCCGGTCTCGAAAATTCCGCTCTCTGAATGTCAAATGTTTAGATACGACCCCATTTGTTCATTACAAGCTTTACCCCGTGAGATAACGTCGGAGGCGATTTTTGATATAACGTTTTCCCAGGCAGTTTTGAGGTACTTCTCCCGCTGCGCCGCGTCGCTCTCGTTTCGACAACCCTCCCAATAGACAAGCTCAAAGGGCCTGCGTTCTTTTGTAGAGTTAACGCGTCCATCGTTGTGGGGGCCGAAGTCGTGCCGGTAAATCCCGCGTTAGACCAACATAAAAGTGACGATCAACTTCCGAGCGCAAAACGTAGACATAGCAGTATTTCGGCACGCCTGTTGTATCTCACGGGGTGAACGCTTCCTTATTCACAACATATGGCATCTTGGTCGGGTCGCCGCCGTAGTTCCCTTCCAGCACGTCGATCAGTGCCTGGGCAGTGCGCCCAGCCATGCCTTTGTTGGGATCGACCGAGAGCCGCGTGATCTGCGCGCCACTGGCGAAGTGATGGAACAGCCGCGTGCGGTCGGCGATTTCGGGATCGAGGAGCGGCGAATCCGGCGGCAGAGGCTCTTTCTCAAAGACGTCGAGCGCCGCTCCGGCGATGACTTTGTCTTTCAGCGCTTGGGCGAGGGCCTTCTCGTCCACAACCGGGCCACGTGAGGAATTCACCAGGTACGCCGTTGGCTTCATCAGCTTCAACGTCTTCTCGTTGATGAGGTGGTACGTTGGCTTGTCGGTTTCGCCTTCGCGCAACAGCGGCACGTGGACGCTCACGTAGTCGGCCCCGCGCATCGCCTCCTCGAACTCCACGTACTTAATATAAGTCTTCTCCTTCTGAATCCCCTTAGCGTGGCGCAGGTCCATCAATTCCTGAATCGAAGCGATGTACTTGTCATTGTGATACGCCGGGTCGTAGCACAGCATGTTCATGTCGAAACCCGAGCACTTCTTGATCATCGCCAGGCCGATGCGTCCGGTGCCGATGATGGCGATGGTCTTGCCTGTGACCTCGTCGCCAAGGAAGGGCAGGAATGGGTGCCACGACGGCCACTTCTGGTCTCGCACCAGGCGCTCACTCGCATACATTTTGCGCGCCAGCATGCCGAGCATGAGAAAAGCGAACTCGGCGGTCGCTTCGGTGAGCACGTCGGCCGTGTTCGTGAATGGGACCTTGTACTTGTTGGCGTCGGCACGGTTGATGTTATCAAAGCCGACGGCGATCTGCGCCACGACTTTGAGCGAGCCCTTTCCTGCTTCGAAGATCTCGGCGTCGATCGGATCGCGGAGCGTGGTGATCAAGCCGTCGATGCCGCTCTTCACTTTCTCGATGATCAGCTTTTTTGGCGGCGCCTCGGGGCCTTGGAAAACCTCGAGCTCGTAGCCGCGCTCCCGAAGGCGGTTCTCGGCCGGATCGCCGATGCGGGAGGTGGCAAAGATTCGTTTCTTGTCGGTCATGTCTGAAGAATGGAGCCGACAAACATAAACGCGGCTTCTGGCTTTTCGCTATCGGATTGAAACCGGCGGCTTGCAATGATTTCTCTTTCCATCACGGAGCCGGACGCTATGCGGCAAAAAACACTTTGCTATATGTCACGTAAACTTCAGCGGCGATGTCCTCGTCGCGGCGGGCAACGCCTTACTTAGGATTGCTGGGTGCTGCTGTAGGCGGGATAAGACCGAGCTGTCGCATCATGCTGATGTCATCGCGGGTCGCGTAGTGATCGGCAATTTTGCCGTCTCGGAACTTCAGCCAGTGAATATGATCGGTCTCGAAGTGTTTTCCGGTAGGCGCAACGCCTATTAACATACCCCCGTTCACCGGGATTTTTCCGATGCCGCGGTGCGTGCCACTCACTTTGCACCGCATAACAACAGAGTCGTCTTTCGCGATCATCTCGACGACCTCGACGTGCCAGTCAGGAAACGTCGTGAAGATGTCGTTCAGTACCATTCGGAAGCCTTCGCGCCCAACCGGCCGACCGAAATTTTTCGCGTCTCCCGTTAGGTCGGATAGCATGCCTTCGATGTCATTCCGGTTCGAAGATTCGAAGAAATGACGAGCCACGTTTTCATTCCGCTTTGTGTCGTCCGTTGTTTGCGCTGCTGCTCCCAAGGCGACCGTCGCTGCGAGTGTGCTAACCAAGACAAATCTCATCATGTGCTGAGCGTGGAGCGCCTGCCACGCTGTCTACGAGCGCAAAAAACAGTTTGTTATATGTCATATAAAGCCGCGCAGTTGGCGAGAATTCCCTTTGCGACTACAGGTTCTTCTTCGCCCAGCCGCCGACGCGATCGAGTGCCTTCTCGATGTTCTCGATCGAGTTGGCCACGCTGAAGCGCAAATAGCCCTCGCCGAAGTCGCCGAAGGCGGTACCGGACAGCGCGGCGACGCCGGCATCGTCGAGCAGCGCGTCGGCCAGTTTCTTCGATGGCCATCCGGTTCGCTTGATGTTGGGGAAAACGTAGAACGCGCCCTTGGGCAAGCGGCAGGAGAAACCTTTGATCTTGTTGAGGCCGGCGACCATAACGTCGCGCCGTTTCTTGAACTCGGCGCACATCGCCTCGACCGCGGCCTGCGGCCCGCGGAGCGCTTCGATGCCGGCGACTTGCGTGAAGGTGGCAGTGCAGGAGTTGGAGTTGGTCATCAGGCGGGCGACGTGCGCCGCCAAATCTGCGCGCATTACGCCGTAGCCCATTCGCCAGCCCGTCATGGCGTAAGTCTTGGAGAAACCGTCGAGCAGGATGCAGCGCTCCTTCATGCCGTCCACCGACATGATGGAGTGGTGCTCACCCTCGAAGATGAGACGACTGTAAATCTCATCGCTCAGCACCATTGTGTTGCGGTCGCCGATCGCGCGCGCGATGTCGTCGATGTCCTTCTTCGTCAGCACGCCGCCGGTGGGGTTCTGCGGCGAATTCAGGATGACGAGCTTCGTTCGGTCGTTGATCAGCCCGGCGAGTTCTTCGACGTCGAGCCGGAAATCCAACTCCTCGCGCAACTGGATCGGCACGGCTTTCGCGCCGAGGAACTGGATCATTGACTCGTAGATGGGGAATCCGGGATTGGGGTAGATGACCTCATCCCCTTCTTCAACTAGCGCAAGGATGGTGAAGAAGATGATGGGCTTACCGCCGGGGACAACGACCACTTCTTCGGGTGTTGCTTTTACCCGGCGCGTCTCACTCACGTACTGAGCGATGGTCTCGCGCAGCTGCGGCAAGCCCGCCGAAGGCCCGTAGTGGGTGAAGCCCTTGTGCAGGGCGTCGGTCGCCGCCGCGATGATGTTGTCCGGGGTATCGAAATCGGGCTCCCCGATCTCGAGATGAACGATGTCGCGGCCCGTTGCCTCGAGCGCTCGCGCTTTCACTAGTACTTCGAACGCGGTCTCGGTGCCGAGACGCGCCATGCGCTTCGCGAGGCGGAGTGGTATTGCCTTACTCATGGCGGCGAAACGAGTGAGTGGTAAAGCTTGCTCATTGCGCCATCCTAAACAACCCGAAGACGGAAGCAACGCCTGAGCTTCCGTCGGGACGTGGCAACGCTTTACGTCCTCAGCACTATAGCGCGGTGGCGTACCTTGCTCCGAGCCGATCAGGAGTTTCAAAAGTTAGGGCTGACCCCCTTTCTGCTTCCCCGTGAGTGTTTCGGTAGCGCCCCGCACCGAGCGCAAAGACAACGCCGGGGGAACAAAGGAGAATGACCGCATGGCGCCGTCTGAGCTGCTGGCTGCTGGACAAATCGGCGGTCGACGCCCGGTGGCTAGTAATATGGAATGTGACCGCGGGGCTTTCCCCTGCGTAAATGCCGGTATAGCTCAGTTGGTAGAGCAGTTGATTTGTAATCAGCAGGTCTTCAGGGACAGCGTCGATATGACGATTCGGGATTGCTCACGCCCGCTCAAGGGCCAAAGCAACGCCTTGGCCAACACCGACGCATAGACTCACCAAGGCACGGGACTGTTGCTGCCTGCGCAAAGCATAGGCGGCAGTCATCACCAAACGCGCACCGCTGGCGCCAAGCGGATGCCCGAGCGCGATCGCGCCACCGTTGCCGTTGACATGCTCAGCATCGTCGGCCAGTCCGAGGCTACGCGTACACGCGAGCACCTGGGCGGCGAAGGCTTCATTGATTTCGATGCGGTCGAAGTCGTCGAGGCGCATGCCGATCTTGGCTAACAGTTTGTGGATCGCTGGCACCGGTCCAATGCCCATGATCCGCGGAGCAACCCCGGCCGCTGCCATGGTGATGACGCGGGCCAAGGGCTGCAAGCCATGTTTGTCCAGCGCTTCAGCCGACGCCAACAGCAGGGCGCAGGCACCATCGTTTAATCCGGAGGCATTGCCTGCTGTGATGGTGCTGTCGGCGCCCAAGAGCGGCTTGAGTTTGGCCAGGTGCCCGGGCGTGATGTCGGGGCGCGGATGTTCGTCTTCACTTACGGTGATGCTTTCGCTGCCCTGCCCCACCTGCACTGCCGTTATTTCCTCGGCCAGCCAGCCTTGCGCGTGTGCGTACGCGGTGCGCTGTTGGCTGCGCCAGGCATAGGCATCCTGGGAGGCGCGGGTAATGCCGTGCTCACGGGCAAGGTTGTCCGCGGTCTGCGTCATGGAATCGACGCCATAGCGCGCCTGCATCACCGGGTTGATGCAATGCCAACCGAGAGTACTGTCTTCCAGTCTTTGCTCGCGACCGAAGGCAGTGTCGGCCTTGCTCATAACGAACGGCGCCCGCGACATGCTTTCGACGCCTCCGGCAATCACCAACTGTGCATCGCCGCCAGCCATCGCACGAGCTGCAAGACCAACCGCTTCTAAGCCGGAAGCGCACAACCGATTCACCGTTACCGCCGGCACTGTTTCCGGCAGACCGGATAGTAGCGTGGCCATGCGGGCAACATTGCGATTGTCTTCGCCGGCCTGATTGGCGCAACCAAGAACAACTTCATCCACCGCGCCCCAGTCGATACCAGGATAACGTGCGATCAACGACGTCAGCGGCGCCGCGGCCAGATCGTCGCAACGCAACGCTGCCAGCCGCCCGCCATAGCGACCAAACGGTGTTCGGGTTGCTGCCGCAATGAAAACATCAGCCATATGCGCTCCGGGAAACCGTCAGCGGCTGCCAACCATCGCGTGCCACCGCCTGTTCAATCGCCTGACGCGCGCGATGCAAAGCAGGCAACATTTTTTTCAGCGCCACCGCCTGCACATCGTCGCTGTAACGCATGCTGACGTTCAGACCACACACGGCCAGTCCTGTAGCGGAACGAACCGGCACAGCAATCGAGCACAGTCCCAGCTCCAGCTCCTGCGAGACGAACGCGTAGCCTTGGCGGCGCACCTTCAGGATTTCCGCTTGGAGCGCCCGGGTCTTGTAGACTGTGTGCGCGGTAATCGAGCGGAACGTATTTTCGCGCAACCAGGCGGAGAGCTCGGTGTCCGATTTGTCCGCCAACAGGACGCGACCCATCGAAGCGGCGAATGCCGGCAACCGCGCGCCCACACCGAGCGCGACACTCATCAGGCGACGGACCGCCACGCGCGCTACATAAACGATCTCGCTGCCATCCAACACGGCCATCGAGCACGACTCGCCCACCCGCTGCGACAACTGTTCCATCGCTTCGTGCGCCAACTCAGTCAGGTCCAGCGAAGAAAGATAGCTGTAGCCCAGGTCGAGCACTCGCGGCGTCAGAAAAAAATGCCGGCCTTGCGCGGCTACGTAGCCGAGGTGTTGCAAGGTTAACAAACTGCGCCGGGCCACCGCACGCGACAAGCCGATCTGCGATGCAATTTCGGACAGGGTGCAACGGGATCGTTCGCGGTTGAACGCGCACAATACCTGCAAACCACGAGCCAGCGACTGAATGTAATCAGGGCTATCGGTAAACGCCGCGCGGGATACCATGAAAGGAGGCTTCAATGATTGATTGACAGCGAGAGCCTAATGGGATTTTATGTGGTGCGCAATGCGAATTAATGTTCGATTATCGAACACAACCGGAAGCCATCTCCTGTGATCAACGAGCGCGATAGCGTTTTGCACAGCTGGTGTGTGCCAGCCCAATGGCAGGCGCCGACGATCGTCGGCGGACGTGGCGCGCATTTCTGGGACGCCGACGGCCATGATTATTTGGACATGAGCAGTCTGTCTGAATGCAGCAACCTCGGGCATCAGCATCCCACTGTGGTTAAAGCGATACGTGAGCAGGCTGAGCGTCTATGTTTTGTTACCTCCGCCTGGGGTACCCAACCCCGCTCCGAACTCGCGCAAGCTTTACTCGCGAAGGCGGGCTTCGAACGTGGTCGGGTATTTTTTACCGTGACCGGCGCCGACGCGAATGAGCACGCGGTTAAGTTCGCGCGGCAGGCGCGCGGGCTCCCACACGGATGGATCATCACTCGCGATCGTTCCTACCACGGCGCCAGCTATGCGTGCATGGCGTTCTCCGGAGACGCGCGAACTCGTCATCAGGTTGATCCGGAGCGTTACGCCGTTGCGCACGTCGCGTCGCCATATGTGTACCGGTGCCCGTTTGGTAGCAGCAGCGAAATCGAGTGCGGCCAGCGTGCCGTTGCGGCCGTTGCTGATGAAATCGATCGCAAAGGCGCAGAATCAGTTGCCGCGGTCCTGATGGAGCCCAATGCTGGGACTAATGGAATTGTGGCGCCGGACAATTACTGGCCGGGTTTACGCGAGCTTACACGTTCCCGCGGCGTATTCTTGATTGCCGATGAAGTGATGAGCGCTTTTGGCCGCTGTGGCGAATGGTTTGCATGGCAACGATACGGTGACGCCGGCAAACCAGATCTTATGACACTCGCGAAGGGACTGACCGGTGCACATTTGCCGCTCGGCGCCGTGGTGGTGAACGAAAATGTCGTCCAGCATTTAGAAACACAGATGTTGTTCACCGGCTTGACTTACTTTGGCCATCCCCTGACTTGCGCCGCGGGATTGGCGGCACTTCGCGCTTATGAAGACGAAAAATTAATCGAGCGCTCGCGCCGTTTGGGTGGTGAGATGTTGCTCGAATTAAAGCGCCTCCAGCAAAACCATCCTCTCATCGGCGACGTGCGCGGTGGCCATGGTTTGTTCGCTATCGTTGAACTGGTGAGCGACCCAATCAGCCGCGCACCGCTGGCACCCTGGCCGCAAACGCCTCCGCAACTGACGGCCCTTGTGCAGAAGGCGCTCGCCCGCGGAGTATCTTTTGCGGTCCGCGGGAACCTGATCATTCTGGCACCGCCGCTGGTGATTGAAGAACGTGAACTGAGCGATGCCCTGGCCTTGCTCGATCGGCTGTTAAGTGAAATGGAGTCTGCATGAATTTCAAACTGACCTACGCAACCATGTTCAATCCGCCGGCGGAGATGCACACGCGTTTTGACGCCGCGCTGGCTAAACTCAATAAAACCTTAGGCTCGACCCACGCCCTCTATATTAATGGCGAGGATCGCGTTAGTGCGAGCCACGACACGCGGCGCAGTCCGATCGATCAGCGCCGCATCCTCGGTCATTTCTCGCTCGCCAGTGTAGATGATGTGAACGACGCCATGGCCGCGGCCCAAGCTGCCTTTCCAGGATGGCGCGCAACGCCGAGAGAAGAGCGTGTGCGTCTGCTGAAGCGCGTCGCCGCGCTGATCGAAGAGCGCGTTTACGACATCGCCGCAGCGATGTCGTTGGAAGTTGGAAAGAACCGGATGGAAGCGCTGGGAGAAGTGCAGGAGACAGCGGACTTTTTCAATCTTTACGCGGATGATTATGCCGGGCACAACGGATTTGATCATCCTTTGCCCGATGATCCGCTTCCGGATTTCCGTTCGCACAATCGTAGCGTGATGAAGCCTTACGGTGTCTGGGTGGTCATCGCACCGTATAACTTTCCGTTCGCACTTGCCGGCG
>Ga0307312_10000200_pt1 | contig 25376 bp, 22 predicted proteins | sample ER_DNA_202_FD_194489 | JGI IMG/M metagenome (GOLD analysis project Ga0307312, IMG submission 194489) | Bulk soil microbial communities from the East River watershed near Crested Butte, Colorado, United States - ER_DNA_202 | ecosystem: Environmental > Terrestrial > Soil > Floodplain | place... | reverse complement strand
AAATGAGAAAAATATGACTGTGTAAAATAGCTTCATGGTGTTTTGGGGTTGCTCCGATGTTGTCGAGTCTCGGGTGGGGCACCCAATTCTCGATTCCGAAAGCCGCAGAAATGCAGCTTTACTTCGGATTCGGAACAGCCCCGGCACGCTAGCCCTTGGGCGGGCGCGCCGACTTCTGACAACGACTCACCGCGGTGAGCCGGCCTCTTTATAGACTAGTTCAACGACTTGTCAATCGATCGCGATCAACGCGAGAGAAGAGAATCCCCGCGATTTGAGTAATTGCCGAAGGGCAAAACGAAGATCACTCATCATAGCCTTTGTAACCGTTTTAACGATTTAACCAGTCCGATACGCCAACGGGCGCGTTTGGATTCAATCAAGAGACGCTGCCGTTGTGCGTTTTTGTCTGCGAATCCGATCATGCTCAAGTTAGTGTCGTCCTAAGCGATTCGTTGTGGTAGTACGCACGGCGATGGCGGGCAAACAAACAAGAGTGCGTAGGCGATACTCTATTGGCGAGTGGTACGGCAGTCCGTTCGAGTTGTTATCTGCGCAACAACGTCAGGACCAAGCGAAACTTGAGATCGGTACTAAGACCATTACCGGCTTGAATTGTCCGTTTCAAAAGGATCGCATTTGCAACAAGAAGGGCGGGGTTTGCTCACTTCGAAAATATGAGCAGGGCGACGATAAACGCGTGACGCTTACTGGACCGCTAATCACAACCTGTCCAAATCGCTTTCTTGAAAACGACACGATATTTCCATGGGTTGGCGAGACTATATTGCAGACGACGGAACCGGTTGTGCTCGGCCAGATTGGATTTTTGGATCGATTGCGCGCGGCAGAGGAGATCGCAGAAGAAGATTCTCGGGATTTTATTGGTCGAATCGACAACATATTAGTTCATCCAACAAAACAGCCAATGGATTGGTGCGCGCTTGAATTACAGGCCGGTCTATTTTTCTTTTAAGTCGATGAAGTCCGAATAGCGAATGAAACATCAACCCCTTAGGACCGTCGTTGACTGCAAAGCCGAGTTCGAGCGAATGCTCAAGAACTCGCAGACTAAAGTGATCATGCCGGCTCTTGGATTAGGAGTGCTGCGACAGTATCTCACCACGCAAAAAGCAGTGTTCACTGACACCGAACTTCGCGCCGCCTACGAAGCAGCAGTGCGTTCTCTGAAGAAGCATCTTGGCCATGATGTTCACATCGGCGCAAAGTACGAGGATGCCTACGGGATGAGAATGTCCCGTTATCGCTTCCTCAAATCGATAGGACATTTGCAGTACGAACTTGCCCCGGTGTTCGCGAACTATTCAACCGAGCTTTCTGCATGGTTACCCGATCGGATTAAGCAACACATTGACGCTCGGATCGGCGTAATTCCTCAGCTTGCCGAGGCTCAAACTCGGCTGGAGATCGCGGCTGATGCCGAAGCTTTTATTAAGCTTATTAATCAACAAATCGAGTGCAACGCGACGACATTTGAAATAGTAAGCTTCGCGTTGATCAAGGTGCATTTGGAAAGGTTCGCATGCAAAATTTATCGGGACACTCGGACTTCTGCACACGATCGAGGAGTCGATTTGGCCACAAACTTCGGAGTGGTTTACCAAGTCAAGAAGCTGCGTGTGCACACGAAAGCCGAAGCCGACAAACTCTATGCGGAACTAAAGCTGAATTTTGACATCGAGCGACTTCAGGACGGAAACGTGATCCTGGTGATTGATGACATCGCAGAGGATATCAGGCGATACTTGATAAATATGAAGGTGCAATCCATCAAGCGCGAACACTTGTTGGGATTGGCGACGGGATTCGAAGATGCCGAAGATCGTCAGAAAGTTCTCCGTGTGATCTACGAAGAGTTTCGTCGCGACTTCTCGAGCACTATCAGTTAACCGGAGTAACTATTCCGCCATCTGATCGGCTTTTTCGCAAGCTTCCTCTTCCGAGTCGAATTCGTGCTGAGCCTTCACCAGATAATCGATAGGATAGTTGCCTTCGACGACAAGAAGCGTCGCCCCGCCGGCACCATCGGCCTCAACGACGAGATCTTCGTCTGGGAAAATGTTGTACGAAGCCCGAAAGATTACTTCGCCAGGATAGGACACGTTGAAGGCTGTTAGGCTAAATATACGTGACGAGCCACGTCTTGCCGCCAGGATATCTAAACGGACTGCGTTGCGGAACACTTGCGACATTGACGAGTTTTGTAGCGCTGTAACTGACCTTCCGCGACGGGGCAAATTCCAAAATCAGCACGCCCGGCTCTTCTCGAATCCGAAACTTCCCAGAGATATCGAGGCGGCGAGCGATCTTGAGAAGTTCTGTGGCAATTCCCTTCGGAACCCGAATGACGGTTGTCTCTGTAGAGTTCCACTTGCGGGGGAAGGTCGTGGAAGAGCGGGCCACACGTTATCTTTAAGCGGTTCTAATAGCGCAAGTCAACGCTGTAACAGGGAATTTTTCCCGGTTACAAGCGGGGAGCGGTGTCACGCGTAAACGATCAGGTCGATTTCGTCGGCGATTCCCACGACATCCTTTTGCCCTTTTAATGATGCTGACGAGGTTAACTGTCGGGCTGGAGTCATTAAATACTCTCGATGCCGCGCATCATTCGCCCCGATCCATCCGGCATTCCCGGACGGAATTTGGTTCCCCCGCTGGATCGACAACCCGCCGATCCATTAAGCGAAACAAAGAACTGCCGAAAGTTTCTGACCTGACTAATCCCGAGTCAAGTCAAGCCCCTATACTCGTAACGATTGTCTTGCGTGGGGATTGTCTTCCGCAGTTAAATGCGCAGACACATTATGGACTTCACTGCTAACTCGATTATTTGGACATTGATTATCGGCCTTGTGGTTGGTGCCATCGCGAAACTCTTGATGCCTGGCAAAGATCCCGGCGGTTGTATTATCACTATGCTGCTCGGTATCGCCGGTGCCTTCGTTGGCACATGGCTCGGTCGCCTCGTTACCGGCAACGAGACCTATACCGCACGTTGGATCATGTCGATCGTCGGCGCGATGCTGCTCTTGCTCCTTTACCGATTAATTTTTCGAAGGCGATAGAATTGTACCCGCCGGTCTCCCGGCGGCGATCTCGTGAGGAAGCGGCGCTTCGCGCAGCGACGCGACTACAGCTGCCCCAAAACCGCATGTTTGCTCTGTCGCGCGAATGGCAGATTGTCATTGCTTCATGCCCGCCCCAAGAAAAATTTCGATCATCGTCGCGTTCGCCGCGCTCTATCTGATTTGGGGTTCGACTTATCTTGGAATCCGATTTGCGATTGAAACCATTCCGCCGTTTTTAATGGCGGGCACTCGATTTCTGTTCGCCGGGCTGATCATGTATGCGATCGCGTGGTCGCAAGGCATTGGTAAAGCGAGTTGGGCGAACTGGCGCACTTCATTAATTATCGGCGCCTGTTTGCTTCTCGGCGGAAACGGCGGAGTGACAATCTCCGAAAAGTATATCGACTCGGGATTGGCCGCGGTAATTGTGGCAATCGTTCCAATTTACATCGTCGTCCTGGGGTGGGCGAGTGGAATGGCGCCCAGGCCAACACCAATTGTTTGGCTCGGCCTCGCGGGAGGTTTTATCGGCGTTGGAATTTTACTCGGTCCGGCGCTGCGGCTTTCTTCGAACGGTGGACGGCATCCCGCCATTGGAATGTCGATCTTGCTTGTTTCATCCTTCATCTGGTCGGCGGGCTCACTTTATTCGCGCAGGGCAAAACATGCGGCCTCTCCGTTTCTCACCGCTGCTCAACAGATGCTTTGCGGCGGACTGCTCTTGTTGCTTGCCGGCATCGTCAGTGGCGAGCCACGGCGCTTCCATCTGAATTCCATGTCGATCTTATCAGTCGCTTCATTTGTCTATTTAGTGATCATCGGAGCCGTGGTTGGATACACTGCCTACATTTGGCTGTTGCGCCATTGTGATCCGGCGAAAGTCGCCACCTATGCGTACGTGAACCCGATCGTGGCGGTCCTGCTTGGCGCCGCTTTTGCGGGAGAAACTTTGACAATGCGCACATTGATCGCCGCGGCTGTTATCATCGGTTCGGTGGCGCTGGTGATTACTGCGCAGCAGTTAGGAGCGAGAGCCGAGCCGCAAATCAGCGCCGCGGTGGCGCCAGCGGATTAGACAAATGAAAAGCGAAAATCCATCCGGCGCCGCGAAAGGACCTGTCCTGAGCGGCAGTCGAACGGATCGAAAAGAAACGATCGAAGTAGTCGAGCGGAATTGGCGCGCTGAAGTCGAAACAGCGCAGGTGTATCGCGATCTTGCTGGGCGCGAAGTCGATGAGAAACGCAAAGGAGTTCTCTTGCGCATGGCGGAAGCAGAAGAACGTCATGCGCAACGCTGGGAAAAAAAGCTGCGAGATCTCGGAGTCGAGCCGCCCATTTTCAAAAATACGATCGGTCGCCGGCTAAACCGTTGGTGGAATAAGATCGCCGGCGCGGAGATAGCTATTCGCCGAATGGAAGCAGCGGAAGAACGGCACGAAGCGGAATTTCGGGATCAGGCCGAGCGGGCGCTGGCCGGAGAGCACGATGTACAGGATTTTCTTCGCGCGAGCGCACTCGAGGAGAAGGCGCACGCGCGGGCGTTGAGCGCGATGGCTCCGCCGACTGGTCCGAAGACAGCCCTCGATGCGATTTTGAAACGCGAGCGCTGGCATGGGCGCGGTGGCAGCTGGGTAGCCGACGCGATTTACGGCGCAAATGACGGACTTGGCGCGGTGTTCGGAATCGTTTCCGGCGTCGCGGGCGCGACCAATAACCAGCAACATTACGTGCTCATATCCGGTTTGGCGGGGATGCTCGCTTCGACTCTCTCCATGGGAGCTGGGGCGTATCTCGCCGCGAAGAGTGAACGCGAGGTTTATGAAGCAGAAATCTCGCGGGAGCGAACGGAAGTGGAAGAAAATCCCGAGGAAGAAATCGAAGAGATGTCGCTCTTCTATCAGCTGCAAGGATTCAACCCTGAAGAATCGCAGCGAATGGCGGAACGCCTCGCCGAACAGCCCGAACAGTTCGTGCAGGCGATGGCTCAGAGTGAGCTCGGATTATCCGAGCATCGCTTCCCGAACCAGTGGACATCCGCAGTCTCGGCTGCCATCTCAACCGCAATCGGCGCTTTCGTTCCAATCGTTCCATTCTTTTTCATGGGAGGCTTGAATGCGGTGATTGTGTCGTTTGGCATCAGTTTGGTTGCGCACTTCGCAGTTGGTGCGTTGAAATCGCTGATCACGATCCGTTCGTGGTGGGCATCAGGCCTCGAAATGACGTGGATCGGCGTGATTGTTGCCGTGGTAACTTACAGTCTCGGCCTCGCGTTTGGTGCGTTAGGCTAAAAAGAAAAACTAATTTCGAAAAGCTTGGGAGGACAACTTGCGTTTGCATCTCCTTTGCATATCGGTGCGTTTTCAACGTTTCGTAATTCGCATTGTCAATCAATCTCACATGCATCTACGTTTTGTAATCCTTCTCATTTCCGTCGCGCTCATCGCACCGGCAGGATTCGCTCAAGAGAAAAATGCACCAACACTCGATGAGCTGGTGTCGAAAAACGTCGAAGCAAAGGGCGGCTCCGATGCTTTGCACGCGCTTCAATCGCTTCGGCTCACCGGCAAAATGCTCGTGAACCAGGGCAAGATTCAGTTGGCCTACCTGCAAACAAAAAAGCGGCCGGGCGAAGTGCGCACCGAAGCGACTCTTCAGGGCATGACCCAGGTCGACGCATATGACGGGAAAGAGGGATGGAAGATATCGCCGTTCCAAGGCCGCAAGGATCCGGAAAAAATGTCAGCGGACGACGTTAAATCGCTGATGGAAGATGCCGAGATTGATGGGCCGTTGGTTGATTGGAAGGCCAAGCAAAGCACGGTGGATTACCTCGGCACTGAAGATGTCGATGGAACACTTGCTTACAAACTGAAAGTCGTGCGGAAGAATGGCGATGTGAGTTTTGTTTACCTTGATCCTGATCACTTCTTGGAGATCCGAATTTTGACGCAGCGGACCAAACACGGCGCGCAAGAGGAAGTTGAGATCGATCTCGGGGACTACGAGAAAACCGCCGGCGTGTTTGTTCCGACGTCTATCGAATCCGGTCGCAAGGGCGATCCTGACAAACAAAAGATTATTATCGATAGAGCCGAGGCCAACGTCCCAGTCGATGACGCGATGTTTCATTTTCCCGCCGCCGCTTCCAAATAATTTCTCATTCAATCACGCATGTGCTCCCTGAAGTTCCTTTTACCTACCGCGCTGTTTCTTTGCGCCATTGTTTCCCAAGCGGAGGAGACACCGTATGGCTCCGCAACAATCTCCGGTCTCGGCGCGCGCAACATCGGCTCGGCGACCATGAGCGGACGCATCTCGGCCATCGCTGGAGCCAGAGAGCCTTCCGGTAAGATCACACTGTTTGTTGGTGCAGCTAGCGGCGGTGTCTGGAAATCGGATGATGGCGGAACGCGATACCGGGCAGTGTTTGATGAACAGCCGGTGCAATCAATCGGCGCGATCGCAATCGATCCCAACAACGCAAAAAACGTTTGGATCGGAGCGGGCGAGTCCTGGACGCGCAACAGTGTTTCGATCGGAGACGGAGTGTACAAGTCCACGGATGGAGGCGAGACATGGACGCACGTCGGCTTGGACAAATCGGAACGCGTCGCGCGAATCGCGGTTAGTCCGAAAAACGGCGACACGGTTTTTGCCGCGGTGCCCGGTGCGTTATGGAGCGATTCGCCTGATCGCGGTCTTTACAAGACTTCGGACGGAGGCAAGACATGGACGCAAATTCTCAAAAATCCGAACCCATCTACCGGCTGCACGGACATCGCGATCGATCCGACGAATCCGGACATAATGTTCGCGAGTCTGTGGGATTTTCGCCGCCAAGGATGGGAGTACCGCTCTGGCGGCGATGGTCCGACCGCACCTTCTGCCAGCGGATTATTCCGTTCGACGGATGGCGGCAACACTTGGACGGAGATTACGCCCGAGGCCAACAAGGGTTTCCCCAAAAAGCCGTATGGCCGGATCGCGGTGGCTATTGCGCCGTCCAATGCCAAGCGCGTTTACGCTTTTGTCGAATCACCCGATAGCGCGCTCTTCGTTTCCGACGACAGCGGAATGACGTGGGACAAACGGGACAAAAGCAATTGGATGGTCTGGCGTCCGTTCTACTTCGCGAAACTGATTGTTGATCCAAAAAATCCGGATCGCCTGTTCAAACCCGACGGTGCGCTAATTTTGAGCGAGGACGCGGGCAAGAGCTTCGCGGTGGTGGGCGGTTTTCAGGGAACGCACGGCGACGCGCATGATGTCTGGATCGATCCGACGAATCCGCAAACCGTCTTCAGCGGTGACGATGGCGGGATGTGGTATTCATACAACGGCGGCAGCAAATGGTGGAAAGGTCAGAATCTGCCGGTGTCACAGTTCTATCACGTCAGCGTTGATGACAACGATCCCTATCGTGTCTATGGCGGTTTGCAGGACAACAGTTCCTGGGTAGGCGAGTCGCAGTATCCCGGCGGCATCACTAACGCGCAGTGGGAGAACATGTACAACGGCGACGGTTTCTGGATGTTTCCTGATCCGGCCGATCCCGATTACATCTACGCCGAGTATCAGGGGGGCAACGTCGCACGAGTGAACCGATACACGCACCAGGCCCGAAACATCCAGCCGAGACCGAATTACAAGGAAAAGCTGCGCTTCAATTGGAATACGCCGATCGCGCTATCGCCCAATGAGAAGGGAGCGATTTACATCGGAGCACAATTTTTATTTCGCTCCCGCGACCACGGCCAGACTTGGGATCGCATCTCACCCGATCTAACAACGAATGACCCACAGAAGCAGAAGCAAGAGCAGTCCGGCGGCGTGACCGTGGATAATTCGTCGGCGGAAATGCACACAACGATTTATTCGATCAGCGAGTCACCCAAAGACAAGTCGTTGATCTGGGTAGGCACCGATGACGGGAATCTTCAACTCACCCGTGACGGCGGCAAAACTTGGAACAATGTCGTCGGCAACGTTCCTGGCCTGCCGAAGAATTCCTGGGTCAGTTGGGTGCAGGCAAGCAACTTCGAGCCTGGCACGGCTTATGCTGCTTTCGATCGCCACACATTCGGGGATATGGCGCCTTATGTTTTCCGGACTACGGATTTCGGCAAGACTTGGACGCCGCTCGTTACCGCGCAGCACGCGAAAGGCATTCGGGGATACGCGCACGTGATCAAAGAAGATGTAATCCAGCCTAGCCTGCTTTTTCTCGGCACGGAGTTTGGACTTTGGATTTCGATCGACGGCGGAAAAAGCTGGGCGCAATTTAAGGGCAATCACTTTCCCGCGGTGGCTGTTCGCGATCTCGTGATCCAGCCGCGTGAAAATGATCTGGTTCTGGCAACGCACGGTCGCGGCATTTGGATCGTTGATGACATCACGCCACTGCGTGCTCTAACGCCGGACCTTTTGAAGCAGGAAGCCGTGTTCGTGTCAGCGCGCCCTGTTCAGCAGCGGATCGAAGGAACTGGAGGATGGGCCAATGGCGATGCGGCGTTTGTGGGCGATAATCCGCCCGACGCTGCGGTGATCACGTATTATCAGCGTTCACGTCATCTCTTCGGTAAGTTAAAACTGGAAGTCGTGGATGCATCCGGCCGCGTGATCGACGAATTGCCCGCCAGTAAGCATCCCGGACTTAATCGTGTGACGTGGACTATGCGCGAAAAGCCGCCGCGCGTCCCACCTGCTGCGCAAATCGCGTTTAGCGGCACCGTGGGTCCGCGTTTAATTCCCGGGACATACACCGTGCGAATGACCAAGGCAGGAAAGGTTTCAGAAACGAAGCTGACTGTAGGCCTTGATCGGCGCGCGAAATTCAGTGAGGCCGATCGGAAAGAGCAGTTCGACGCGGCGATGAAAGTGCATGCTTTATTTGGCGAAGAAAGTGCGCTGATGGACCGGATTATGTTCTTGCGCTCGGCGCTGGCGAGGACTGGCGCAGCATTATCGGAAGGGGATTCGCTTCGCAAAAACATCTCCAATTTCGATGGGAAAGTTGACGCTGTCCGCAAGAAAATTGTCGCTACAACGGAAGGTGGAGCAATCACTGGCGAAGAGCGCCTACGGGAGCACACCGATCAACTCTATGGCGCCATTCTCAGCTACGAAGGAAAACCAGGTGACTACCAGATTGCCTATATCGACACACTCAAACGAGAATTGGCGGATGCGACCAAAGAGTTCGAACAGTTGCTCGCAGGCGACTTGCCAGGTCTAAACGAATCGCTCAAAGCTAAAGGCCAGCAGCCAATTCCAACGCCGCCAACGAAGGTCGCCCTAAATCACGAAGCGCTCAGTTCAGGCTGAGGCGTTAATCGAGCGGTGGGCCGCGAAGCGCCTGGTCTCGGCGCGTCACTTCCAGACAATTTCCGTCTGCTACCCTGACGCTCTCGCTGCGGTAAGTGAGGCGGGCGGTTTAGCCCGCTACAGTGTCCTTGCAGCAATCCGAAATGTCGCGCGGCCGCTAGAAAGCTATCCTTTGCTGGATCACATCAAAAGCAAACGCTCTCCTTGCCACATCGCAGTGAAGCTGTAGGTCTGGCCCGTCTGCACGCTCAGACGCTTTTGCGTTGGAAGCAGGTGCAAACCATTTGGGACGAGCAAGACAGATACAACGTGTTGCCCGGGCGAAACGGAACCGCTGTAGGTTTGACCTCTTGGAAGAGCAGCTACTTGCTTACCATCTATCGATACGTTCAGGACCAGGGCGGTTCCCAGGTTAGCGGCCCTCTGGATGATCAAGCGACCAGCATTCTTTCCGCTCGATGCAGGCATGGAATCCGCTGACGCGGATGCCGTACTCGAAGCCCCAGTGCCACTCGTTTCGCATCCTGAGAGGGTCGTGCACGCAAGCGCAACAATTAACAGACCACAGCCGTACCAGTTGTAATTCTTCATACCCAGAAGACTGCCTCGTCAGGACGGGTCACCACAATAGGACTTTAGTCTCATGTGCGTTTCCATGTGTTAGCAAGGATTGGAATGCCGCCCTTATGAGGTAACGGATGCGGGTACTCCGGAAGCTCTTCCGATCGTCACTTTTCAATTTCAAAAATTGAAAATCCGGAATAGAAGAACAGCGGATTCTAAGGACGTGCTTGATCTGTAGCTTGGTTTGAACCGTGGTGCATTCCCGGCCGGAGCAGGTCTTTTCACTTGCTGAATCCAGCTCCAACTCGATAGTTTTCGTTCGCAACTGATCGGTAAAACTTGGCGGGAAAGATTCTGAGGGGGTATAGCTCAGTTGGTAGAGCGTCTCGTTCGCAATGAGAAGGCCAGGGGTTCGAATCCCCTTACCTCCACAAATTTTCGCATGAGAAGCGGCCTTGCACTCGCGGGTCAAATCGCTAGATCCGTTGAAGAAAACGGACGCGATCTCGTCCGTTCAGCGAGATTCATGGCGATCCCTCAATTGAACAAGAACAAACAATCATGAAAAACAAAACTTATCTCATTGGCGGCGTCTGTGTCGCGACTATAGCTTTTTGTCTGCCGCTAACGGCGCAAACCATGCCTAGGACGCCGAGTTCACCTTCGCCTTCCCCCCATGCAACAGCGTCCCCAGCCGCTTCGCCGAGCAAGCAGAGTACCCGTCCAATCCCGTTTCACGGAATGATCTTGTCGGTAGATCGAAGTGCCAAAACATTCACAATTGCCGGTAAAAAGACATCCCGCGCCTTCCAGCTCACAGACAAGACGAGCATCACCAAAGGTGGAAACACTGTCACCATGCAAGACAACGAAGAAGCCAGCGGTTCCTATTGGAAAAATCCTGACGGCACCTTCCAAGCCAAGACGGTCAAACTGGGGCCGATGGGCGCAGCTGAAAAAACGAAGGAAGGCACAAAGAAGACGAAGAGTTCGACGTCGCCAGCTGCTTCTGCGACTGCTTCACCGGCAAAGTACTAAATTCGGGATGGCTTAATACCCAAGCCTTGCGGTGAGGATGCTTGCCGCCGTGTCCGTTATTCGGCCGCTGCTTTCACAGCGATGCGGAGATCGAGAACGAAGCGTTTGTATTCGCGTTGGCGCGATTCCTCGTCAGGCTGTCGAAGCAGCGAGGATGGGTGAACTGTAGCCAGAACTTTTGGCGCAAACTTCGACGACAACACTTTGCCACGCTCGCGCGTAACGCGGAACGACGGTCCGAAAATGGCCTGCGCGGCGGTCGCGCCAAGACAAACCAACAACTTCGGTTTCACTAAGCGCAACTCCACCTCAAGCCATGGACGACAGGCTGCGATTTCGCGTGAGTTTGGTTTCTTATGAATTCGACGCTTGCCCCGCGGCTCCCATTTAAAATGCTTCACCGCATTCGTCACATAAACGTGGCTGCGATCGATTCCCGCTTCTTCGAGTGCTTGGTCCATGATTTTTCCCGCTGGTCCGACGAACGGTTTGCCGGCGACGTCCTCGTAATCTCCCGGTTGTTCGCCCACCAACATGATTGGCGCGCCCTTGGGTCCTTCGCCAAAGACAGTTTGTGTGGCGCGCTTGTAAAGATGGCAGGCCGTCCATTCGTGCGAAGCTTCGCGAACTTCGCCTAAACTCGATGTCGGCGGCGGCGTCGCCGGCCGCGCGTATTCTTCATCATTCGCTCGCATCTCTCGATTATGAATCGAATTTCGCTCATTCTTCGTCTTCATTCACTGGATGCCGGTTCTCGAAACAGCCCGTTTGATTCTTCGACCGTTCCACGAGGACGATGTCGATCTTCTAGCCGAGCTGATGGCGAACCCGGACTTCATGCGCTTTTCGCTGGGTGTTTTTTCCCGCGAGCAAACGGCGGCTTTCCTGGAGAAAATCCTGGATTGGAACAGGGCCGGTTTGCCATCGCAATTCGCAGTCATTCTCCGTGAGAACAGCAAGCTTATCGGTTATTGCGGTTTCCTTCATCAAGACGTCGATGGAACGAATCAAATCGAAATTGCTTATCGGCTTCATCCCAATTATTGGGGTCGAGGACTCGCGACCGAAGCGGCGCAAGCCGTGCGCGATCACGCGTTTGGTGATCTTAACTTGCCGCGCGTGATTTCACTCATCCATCCCGACAATTTACCGTCGCGCCGTGTCGCCGAGAAAAACGGAATGAACGTTGAAAAGAAAACAGTCTTTCGTGGTTTTCCCACGCTTGTTTTTGCAATCACGCGCGAGCAGTGACTGATGAGGCGTGCCGCTGGACGAACTCGCGTGCGAGCGCGCGATACGCCGTGGCGGCCGCTCCATTCGTATCGTACTCGAGAATAGATTTGCCGAAGCTCGGGGCCTCGCTCAAACGAACGCTGCGCGGAATAACGGTTTCATAAACACGCTCGGCAAAATGCTCACGCACGTCCGCCACCACTTGTGCGCTGAGGTTGGTTCGACTGTCGAACATTGTCATAACAATACCACCAATCTCAAGCCGGTCGTTCGCGCCGGAGTCGCGCACCTGCTCGACTAATCGAACAATTTTCACCAAACCTTCGAGCGCGAAATACTCACACTGGATCGGCGTCAAAAGTTCATCGGCGGCGGCGAGGGCGTTGCTCATGAGAATTCCGAGCGACGGCGGACAATCAAGTAGAACGAAATCAAAGGTGTCATCCGACCGCAATGGCTTAAGCGTTTCCGCCAGCCGGGTGAGATGATTTGGCATTCGAGCAATCTCAACTTCAGCCCCGGCCAAATCGATATCGGCTGGCACGATGAACAGACCGTCCCGCCGGGTCGGCAGGATTTTTTCCGTAATGGACGCTCCGCCAAGCAGCGGGTCGTAAAGACTGATTCCATCCGTTCCTTGCAGCCCAAACGAGCTCGTCGCGTTCGCTTGCGGGTCAAGATCGATTAGTAAGATGCGATGGCCAAGTTCCGCGAGTGCGGCGCCGAGATTGACAGCTGTGGTCGTTTTCCCGACGCCACCTTTCTGATTCGCAAGCGCAACGATTCTCATGACAACCAAGATCGCCAGATGATGTTGCCGGGTGGGCTAAACGGAAACTAAATTTTTCGAATTTCCGATTTAGAATTTTGCCAGTAGATTTTGTGCTCGGTCACTATTCAGGGATAAGATCGACATCTTCTTTCAAGCCGATGATTGTCACCACTGCTCAGCTCTACAAAGTCGCCTATGGCAAATTCGCCGTGGACACCGATGGCCGGCTCGTCTGGACGCGCGTTCATCGTGAATACTTCCGCGATCATCCGGAACAGTTCGATTTCCGGACGCCGGGGAAGATCTTTGTTAAGGAGTACGCCGATTTCATAGCGCACAAAAACGAAAAGCTCGGTTCGGCCGGGCAGCTTGATGCGGTCCGCGCCAGTTTGAAAAAGTAGCGCTCGCCGTGGACGAGCGAATTGAAGATCACAAGCGAGACGCTTGTGCTACTCTGCTTGCAATTGAAACCAGTGACTTTTACTCTTCAAGAATTGGCCACGATGTGCGACGGTGAGTTGGTCGGTGATCCCGCGCTAAAAATCACTGGTGCTGCGTCGCTCGCGGAAGCAACCGCCGGAGAAATTACCTTTTTTGCGAATCGAAAATACGTTGGCGCCCTGCGTAAAGCGCGCGCCTCCGCCATTTTCGTTCCGCGTGATTTTGCCGAGCCGATTGCTGCTGCTCAAATCCGCGTCTCAAATCCAACAAAAGCTTTCGAGCAAGTCGTGCTCAAGCTTGCTCCGAAACCGATCACGTTTGCGGCGGGCGTTCACCCAAGCGCGATTGTCGATCCAAGCGTCCAACTCGGAGAGCGCGTCTCGATCCAGCCGCACGCGGTGATCGAAGCCGGTGCCAGGATCGGTGACGGCACAGTCATCGGTGCAGGGACCTACATTGGTCATGAAACGGTCATTGGACCTGCGTGCTTGATTTATCCGCGAGTGACGATCCGTGAACGCACCCGCATCGGCTCGGGTGTGATCATCCACGGCGGCGCGGTCATTGGCGCTGACGGATTTGGATTCGAGGTGGTCGATGGCCGCCAGGAAAAAATTCAGCAGCTCGGAATTGTACAGATCGACGATGATGTCGAGATCGGCGCCAACACGACCATCGATCGCGCCCGTTTTGGCCGAACCTGGATCCAGGAGGGAGCAAAGATCGACAATCTCGTGCAGGTCGCGCACAACGTTGTGATCGGCAAGAATACGGTCATCGCAGCTCAGACCGGAATTGCCGGCAGTGTGCGGATCGGTCAGCGTGTCCTGGTTGGCGGTCAGGCTGGTATCATTGGGCATATCGAGATTGGCGATAACACCGCCATCGGTGCGCAAAGTGGCATTTCCAAGAACATCAGCGGCGGGGCATGGTGGGCTAGCCCTGCCGTCCCTCTGGCCGAGGCAAAACAGCAGATTGCCTGGGTTCGCCGGCTCGGGAAACTCTTCGCGCGAGTAAAAGAGATTGAGAAAAAGCTCGGACTATAAGCAGAGGATGCGCCAGTTGTCACACGCCTGCCTCCTCCACAAGCCTGCGTAGTGCCTCGGGAGAAATGCACTCCGCGCCGGAAGCGTGCACTGTCTGCCGTTCCATGGAATCGGAGGTGGCCACCGTCAAATCGAACTTGCCTGCGTATTTGGTTGCGAGCCGCTCGATGATCGCGTCGGCTGTTTGTCCGCTGCGCGAATAAAAGACCTGCACGTCTCCCGGGTTTGAGCTCGCGCTGACTCTTGCGCCTTTCCCATCGAAGACGATGACTACTTGGACGTCGGTCCGATCTTGATAATCGCGCAGCCGTTTGCTTAATGCTTCACGCGCCAGCGAGGAGCGTCGCTCGTGCAGTCTGCGCAGTTCAGGCCACGCAAAAATGATGCTGTGCCCATCGACAATCAGATAACGTAAACGCTGCGCCATTACTAAATGTTTTCGCGCCGCGTATCGCGTTGAGTCTCACACGAGCGAGCGTGCCAGACTACTCCGCCGCGACGGGTTGTTTCTTCGCCCTCGGTTTGGCCGACTCGCGGTGGCTCGCGCGAAGCGCCGCTTTCTTGCGCTGCAGATAGGCTCTTCGTCGCTTGCGTTTCGTGCGCACCCGGTGTTGTTGCCCCATGGCGCCTCTATAGGTCGAAAGATCAAGACACGCAATCTGAATTCGAGTTTCGTTCAATGCGAATCGAGCCTGAAAATCCAAATCGGAGTTTGCATTTTAGCGTGATCCGTTGTTAAAGAGCACGCTCGATGCTGCGTTCGAATTCCGCGACTTCCGCGGTCACGCCGAAAAACGTGATCGGCGTTTCCGTTCTATTCTTAATCTTGGCGGCGATTTTCGGTCTGTTCAACAGCCACAAAGTAAAAATGTTGCGCACAAATGCAGCGAATGCGGCAGCGATCCGCGATGTGGCTGAGCATCGGCGCGCAACTCAGGGACGGAATCTCGAGACCCGTGAAACGACTACCGGCGAAGGAGAAGCGAAAATCGCGGAAGCAGAAAATAAGGCCGCAAAAGCTGAAGGAGAACTCACGCAATTGCAGAAAGAGAAAGACGATCTGCAAAGCAAATTAGGCGCCAACCAGAACGAGATCGCTTCCTTGCAAAAGCGAATCGAAGAAGCCGAGAAAACGGCTAAACCTGCGGCAAGTCCAGCTGCCGCTTCCACACCGGAATTACAGGCGCAACTCGACGATGCTCGGCATCAACTTGATAGTGCCGAAAAAGAGAAAGCCTTCTTATCCGAAAAACTCCAGACGACTCAGGAGCGCTCCACGCAGCCCCAGGAAGAGAAAAAGCGCCGCGAAACGGGCGCTCGAAAACCAGGCGTGCGCGGCAATGTTCTTGCCGTCAATCAGGCGTACAATTTTGTGGTCCTAAATCTTGGTGCTCGCCAAGGCGTCGAACCCAACTCGGAAATGCTTGTTTTGCGGGAGGGCACTTTGATTGGAAAAATTCGCATCTCTTCAGTTGAACCCGCGACCGCTATCGGCGATATCATCACCAGCAGTTTGGCGCGCGGCGTCCAAGTGCAACCTGGAGATACAGTAGTTTATGCTGGCACTAATTCCTAGACTTCGGAAAAACATCACCTCCGCTCTGTTGTTCGCCGCCACGATCACGTTCGTCTCGTGCGCGACGCAGAAGGACCCACCCCGTTTGGTCAATGATCCGGACGAACACCGCGAGTCAGCCCTCCCTTGGAATAAACAGGAAAAATGGGAAGTTGGGGGTCAGGGGGCTTCCGCTCTGGGACCTACGGGGTCGAGCGATACACGCTAGGGAGCCGATTAGATCCAGAAACCGGCTGGAATCACTGCGTTTTTTGGGATCACGACCAGGCCATCGCGGATGAAGTAATTGTCTGCGTCGTAGTTCGCTGGTTTTCCTTCCGGCGTGATTACGACTCCGTCGGCAATGCGTGCGTTCTTGTCGATGATGGTACGGTCGATCACGCAATTGCGCCCGATCCCGATTGGCGGTTGCCTTGACTTCCCGTCTCGGTCTTGCTCGAAGTAATCTGCCCCCATCACAATGCTGTTTCGAATCGTCGCGCCGCTTTGAATAATGCTGCGTATGCCGACGACGCAGCGCTCCAGATGAGCATCCGAAATAATGCATCCGTCCGAAATGATCGCTTGCCGCAGCGTGGCTCCATTGATCTTGCTCCCAGGCAAAAAGCGCGGACGGGTGTAAATCGGCGCCTCGGTATCGAAGAAACTGTATTCCGGCACCAGATCGGTCAGATCGAGATTTGCCTCATAAAAGGCCCGAATTGTTCCGATGTCTTCCCAATATCCTTGGTAGATAAAGGCGCTCACGTGTCGATCTTTGATTGAATGTGGAATGACATCCTTTCCGAAATCGACCAGATCGTTTTCCAAACATTCGATGAGCACCTTCCGATTGAAGACGTAGATTCCCATTGAAGCCTGGTATAACTCCTCTCCTTCATTCGACCCGATCGCGCCCAGCAATTCCCGGCTGATTCTCGTCTCGTGAAGTACAGCCTCCTCGGTCGGTTTCTCGACAAAGCGCGTAATTCGGCGATCGACTCCACTTCCCATAATGCCAAATTCGGAAACCTGATGTCGATGGACCGGTTTGGTGGCCAAAGTGATATCGGCGCCCGAACGGATGTGTTGATCCAACAGCGCGCGAAAATCCATGCGGTAAAGCTGATCGCCGCTTAAGATCAGGTAATAATCGAACGGGCGCTCGAGGAAGTAGCGCATGTTTTGCCGCACGGCGTCGGCCGTTCCCTGGTACCATTGCGACCCTGCGGGCGTTTGTTGAGCGGCCAGAATATCCACGAAGCTGCGCGAGAAATTATCGAACTTGTAGCTGGCTTGAATATGTCGATGTAACGACATACTGTTGAATTGCGTGAGCACATAGATCGAGCGAAGTCCGGAGTTCAGGCAATTGCTGATGGGAATATCGACGATGCGATATTTTCCCCCGAGGGGCACGGCGGGCTTGGCGCGATCTTTCGTTAGCGGGAACAAACGCGTACCGGCGCCGCCACCCATAATGACTGCAAGCGTTCGCTGGATTGTGCCAGGTGGTAGCGCGGGGACGGCTACTGATGGATTCTTCAAAATGGAATCGCGTTGCGGCCGGTTTTGCATTGCTACTGGTCAATAACTCAGCGTCTTCCCTTTTCGGCAACTTTTTTGAGTCGCTCTTGTCGACGGGCTCTTTGCTACACGCAGCGAATGTTGCGGCTCAGGACAGCCGCCACTAGACTCCAAGCATGTGCGGAATTGTTGGCTACGTTGGCCGCGCCGAAGCAGTGCCCATTTTGCTCGACGGGCTACGGCGTCTTGAATATCGCGGCTACGATTCCGCCGGCGTTGCGGTCGTGGATCGAGGGCACCTCGAGACCCGCAAATGTGCCGGCCGCATCGCGGCACTTGCCAAGTTGATCACGAAGCGCCCGCTTTCGGGTTCGTTTGGGGTCAGTCACACCCGCTGGGCCACACATGGCAAAGTGACCGATGAAAACGCGCACCCGCACTTCGATGCCAGTGGTAAACTCGCGCTCGTGCACAACGGTGTGATCGAAAATTATCAGGCGCTTAAAGAGGATCTCGTCCGCGGCGGCGACACCAATTTTCGCTCGGAGACCGATACCGAAATGCTCGCGCATCTGATTGGGAAACTCTACGACGAATCATGTGCCAGCACGGTAGACGTTCATCAAAAAAAGGCGCGACTTCTTGCTTCTGTTCGCGCTGCGCTTCAGCGAGTGATCGGGACCTATGGCATTGCACTGCTCCATGCGGACGTTCCGGATTTCATGATCGGCGCGCGGCGTGGGAGTCCGCTTATCCTGGGTGTGGGGAAGGACGAACACTTTCTGGCCAGTGACGTGAGCGCAATCGTCGCTTACACCCGCGACGCCGTTTACTTAAACGACTTCGACCTCGTGGCGGTAGAGCGAGAGAAATTCGAAATCAGCTCGCTAGCTGGAGTAAGCGGCGATCATCCAGTCAGCAAGGTCGAGTTCACGGCCGAGGACATTACAAAAGGCAATTACCCGCATTACATGCTCAAGGAAATCTTTGAGCAGCCGAACTCGGTGCGCGATGCGATGCGCGGGCGCCTCAGCTTGGAAGAATGCACCGCAAAGCTGGGCGGCCTGAACATGACGCCTGCGGAATTACGCAATATCGGACGCATTGTTCTCACCGGCTGTGGCACCGCTCTTCATGCCGGCAGGGTGGGCGAATATTTGATCGAGCGGCTCGCGAATATTCCCACTGAGGTTGAATTCGCGAGCGAATTTCGCCATCGGAATACGCCGATGACGCCTGAGACACTCGTTTACGCCATTAGCCAGAGCGGCGAAACTGCGGACACGCTCGGCGCGCTCCGTGAAAGCCGGCGCAAAGGGTTTCGGACGCTGGGAATTTGCAATAACGTCGCGAGCACGATTGCGCGCGAGAGTGACGGCGGCGTTTACATGCACGCCGGCCCGGAGATCGGCGTCGCGGCCACGAAATCCTTCACCTCGCAAGTTGTCATCCTCACGCTGATCGGGCTGCTCTTTGGCCGGATGCGAAGTCTTTCCACGACTGAGGGGAGCCGGATCATTGAAGCCCTCGAAGCATTGCCCGAGCAGATCGAGGTTGTCCTGAAGCTAAGCGACCAGGTTAAGGCAATCGCAAAGAAATATGTCGATGTTAACGGGATGCTTTTCTTTGGCCGCCAATTCAATTTTCCGATTGCACTCGAAGGCGCGCTCAAAATGAAAGAGATCACTTATCTTTTTGCCGAAGGACATCCCAGCGCCGAACTCAAGCACGGAATTATCGCACTCGTGCGTCCCGACTTGCCCTCGATTTTTATTACGCCTTACGATGCTGTCTTTTCGAAAAACTTGAATAACATCGAACAAGTCAAAGCTCGTAAAGGTCCGATTATTGCGCTGACCAGCGGCAACGGCGCGAAACAACTTCAAGGAATCGCAAACGACATTGTCTCGCTGCCGGAAGCACCCGATTGCGTGATGCCGGTTCTCACAGTTATTCCGCTGCAACTCCTTGCCTACCATCTCGCTGTTGAGCTTGGGCGTGACGTCGACAAGCCACGTAATCTCGCCAAAAGCGTGACCGTGGAATAGAAAAACGCGTGCAACATAACGAAGATTACGTGCTCAAATCCCTTCAGGACGTTGGGCTCGTGACCCGCAAGCAAATTGAAAGCGCGCGCTCGCGGTTAAACGGCGCCAGCGACGTTATCGACGTTCTGATCAGAGACGGAGTCGTTTCCGACACGGATGTTTCGCGCACGCTCGCCGCGCAAGCGCACATGGATTGGATCGACATTTCATCCATGGTCATTCCGCCGCAGGTGATCCAACAAATTCCCGCGGCAGAAGCGCGCCGGTTCAAGGTGATCCCGGTTGCCTTCGGTGAAGCAGGACTGGTTGTGGCGGTAGGCGATCCGCTGGACATTGATACGATCGATAGTCTGAGTTTTCTTCTCCGGCGCGAGCTCGAGCTGGTTTGCACCGGCCCGCAAAAGATCCGCGAGGCGCTCATCAAATATTACGGCACAGCCGATGAAGCTGCAGACGTCCTTCAACAAAAACTCGGAGAAGATATCGATCTTGGCCTGGAAATCGGCGATGGCGCGGAAGCGATTGGAGGGAACGAAGCCGATGCACCGATCATTCGCATGGTCTCAATGTTGCTGGTCGAGGCCCACCGTATGGGCGCGAGCGACATTCATCTTGAACCGCTTGATAAAAAATTCCGCGTCCGTTTTCGAGTTGACGGCGTGTTGCAGGAGATGCAAGCGCCGCCGAAGCGTCTGCAATCGGCTATTGTCAGCCGGCTTAAGATTATGACCGGTTCGATGAGCATCGCGGAAAAGCGGCTGCCGCAAGACGGTCGCATCCGGGTGAAAATCAAAAAGAAACCGATCGATCTTCGGGTCTCGACCATCCCTACGAACCACGGCGAAACCGTGGTCATGCGGGTACTGGACAAGTCCAGCTTGATGTTTGGTTTACCGGAGCTTGGTTTTCTTTCCGACGATCAGGAAATATTCGAGCGCTTGATCAAACTTCCCGAGGGCATTCTTCTCATCACGGGCCCAACCGGCTGCGGCAAGACGACCACGCTTTACGCCTGCCTCAATTACATCAACAAACCGGACCGCAAAATTATTACGGTAGAAGAGCCGATTGAATATCAAATGAACGGAATCAACCAAGTGCAGGTCAGTTCGGAGATTGGAATGACATTTCCGGCTGCGCTGCGTTCGATCCTGCGCCAGGCGCCGAACATTATTATGATCGGGGAAATTCGTGATCTCGAGACTGCGAGCATCGCCACGAATGCGAGCCTGACCGGACATCTTGTTTTCAGTACCCTGCACACCAACGACGCCCCCTCTGCCGTCGCTCGCTTGGTTGACATCGGCGTGAAGCCGTTTCTGGTCGCTTCCTCAGCGCGCGCGATTATGGCGCAAAGACTCGTCCGGCGCCTGTGTAACAACTGCAAAGAGCCGGGTGAACTAAGTGAAACGGAATTGCGTGCGCTGCGCATCGAACCCGGGCAGCTCCACGAAGCGCAAGTGATGAAACCGGTCGGGTGCGAGCAGTGCCGCCAAATCGGTTACAAGGGCCGCATGGGCATATTCGAAATTTTTGTGATTGACGATGAAGTCCGCCACATGATCAACAAACGCAGCTCGACTTTGAAGCTGCGACAACGCGCCCGTGAACTCGGAATGCGAACGCTGCGCGAAGATGGCGTGCGCAAGGTTCTCGCCGGCCTTACCTCCGCGGAAGAAGTCATTTCCATTACGATAGGCGACGTCAGCTGATCGATTTAATCCTGCAACGAATTCGTGAATAACAAGCAAATTGCCGAGTTTTTTGTTGAGCAGTGCGTCTTGCAGCCATCACAGGTGGAAGACGTGCTGAATGAGGCGGACCTGAATGGAAAAACTATTGCGCAAGCGATGGTCGACAGCGGCTTCGTCGACGAGCGCGGCTTTTATCAAACGATCGCGGAGGGTCTCGGCACCGACTTTATCGACCTGGCCGAGCGCGAAATCGCGCCGGAAATTTTGGGTTTGATTCCGAGCGGACTGGCTCGGTTGCACGGCGCGCTGCCGGTCGAAATGAGCGGCAACATATTGCATGTCGCGCTCGTTGATCCGCTCGATCATCGCGCTGCCGCGGATCTTCGCTTCGCACTCAGCAAAGACATTCACGTCGTTGTTTCGCCAACCGAACAAATCGAAGATCTGATCAAGCAGTACTACGGCACCGATACGTCGAGCATGGAGGACATTCTCAAACATCTCGGGCAAACCGGCGAGCTTCTGCAATTGCGCGAAGACGATGGCGCCACGGTAGAAGCAGAGGCGAATGCAACGCCGATCATTCGCTTTGTCGATCTTATCCTGTACCAAGCGATCCAGGACCGCGCGAGCGACATTCACTTCGAGCCTTTCGAAAATGAATTTAAAATTCGCTATCGTGTGGATGGTGCGCTATACGAAATGTCGCCGCCACCGCGCCATCTTGCGCTGCCGGTCATCTCGCGCGTCAAGGTGATGGCGAACATGAACATCGCTGAGCGACGCTTGCCGCAGGACGGGCGCATTCAGAAGTACATCGCGGGACGCAGTGTCGATCTTCGTGCTTCGACTTTGCCGACCCAGTTTGGCGAAAGCCTGGTGCTGCGTGTGCTCGATCGCACGATTGTGAACCTCGATCTCGAAGCGCTCGGGATGCCTGATTACATCCACGATTTCCTTCTCGAAGTGATCCATCGGCCGAACGGCATTTTTATTGCAACCGGTCCGACCGGTTCGGGAAAAACGACCACGCTTTATTCCTGTTTGCGGAAGATCAACACAATTGACTCGAAGCTGCTCACCGCGGAAGAACCAGTTGAATACGATCTGGAAGGAATCGTGCAAGTGCCGGTGAACGAAGCTATCGGCTTGACGTTTGCGCGTATCTTGCGCTCGTTTCTTCGGCAGGACCCCGATCGGATCATGGTGGGCGAGACACGTGACCTCGAGACGGCGCAAATCGCGATTCAGGCCTCTCTGACGGGACATCTCGTTTTCACGACTCTGCACACAAATGACGCGCCCGGCGCAGTCACACGTTTGATCGATATGGGTGTTGAGCCGTTCCTTGTTTCATCGACGCTTGAGGCCGTACTGGGCCAGCGTTTACTGCGCAGCATTTGCCCAAAATGCCGCACGGCTTATCAGCCGAATGAGGCGTTGCTCGCAGAATTGGACACCTCCCGTCGCGATATTGGCGATAAGCAGTTTTATTATGGGAAAGGATGTGACGGGTGTAACAACACTGGCTACAAAGGCCGAAAAGGGATTTATGAACTTCTGCAAATTAGTGATCCGATCCGCGAATTGATCAACGAACGCGCACCAACCGTTACTTTGAAACAAAAAGCCATCGAGCTCGGCATGGTCACCCTGCGGCAGGACGGTTTGCGCAGTATCTTCGCCGGGGATACCACAATTGAGGAAGTTCTTAAATACACGTGATTTGCTGCGACGGGGTAGTTCGTTGCTAACCGAAAAACTCGACAGCGGCTTCGAGGGAGCTATCATCTAGCCGTTTATGCCCCAATACAACTACGTAGCTCTCGACGCTCGAGGACAGGAAGCGACTGGATTACTTGAAGCCGCTTCCACGAATGAAGCAATTGGCCAGTTGCGCCAGGCCGGCTTTTTTCCGACGAGCGTCTACGAAGATGCCAAAAGCGGTCCTAACGGAAAAGTCTCCCGGCGCGCGGCCAAGATGGCTCGCCTGACGCGACCACGCGCGAGAACTAGCATCGTTCTTTTTCAAAGCAAAAAAGTTAAGCCGAAGGTCTTGATGATCTTTACGCGTCAACTTGCGACCCTGATCGATTCCGGATTGCCATTGCTGCGAAGTTTAAATGTTCTGGCGAAACAGGAGCGCGACGCCGTGTTAAAAAGAACGATCAACAAAATCGCCGACGGGGTGCAAGGCGGGAATACATTTTCCGACGCACTTTCCCTGCATCCGCAGATCTTCAACGATCTTTTCGTCAACATGGTGAGGGCGGGCGAGCTCGGCGGCGTGCTTGAGGTTGTGCTGAACCGGCTTGCGGAATTTCAGGAGAAAGCCGCGAAAATCAAAGGCAAGGTCAAAAGCGCGATGATTTATCCAGCCATCGTGATGAGCATGGCCGTGGCGATCATGGGCTTCCTGCTCGTGTTTATTGTGCCGAAATTCGAAGCGATCTTTCACGATATGCTGGGCGACAAACCGCTGCCGGCGATAACGACCTTTGTGATCAACGTGAGCAAGTTGGTGCAAAATCATTGGCTCGTATTGATCGGCGGGATCGTCGCCGTCGGTGCCGCTTACAAGTTCCTCGCGCGCACGCGCGGCGGAAAATCCGTGATCGATCGTTTTAAGCTGCGCATGCCGCTCTTTGGCGATCTGATCCGTAAAACCTCGATCTCGCGTTTTTCACGCACACTTGGCACGCTGGTGACAAGTGGTGTTCCGATCTTGCAGGCATTAAATATCACGCGCGAAACCGCCGGCAACGCTGTCATCGCCAAAGCGATCTCCCAGGTGCACGACAGCGTCAAGGAAGGTGAATCGATCGTGCAACCACTGGAAGCGAGCCGCGCTTTCCCCCCCATGGTCATTAGCATGATTGATGTCGGCGAAGAAACCGGTCAATTGCCTGAGATGCTTTTGAAAATCGCAAACGTGTATGATGATGAGGTCGACAACGCGGTGGCGGGCATAACCGCGGCGCTCGAGCCGATCATGATCGTTTTCCTCGCGGTCATTGTCGGTACAATTGTGCTCGCACTGTTCACGCCACTCATCAGCATCATCCAAGGCTTGCAGCAGCAAAGCTGACGCGTGAAATGCAAGAATTCGTTATCGGTCTTGCGTCGAATTTGTAGAGGCAGCCGTGTCGGCTGCAAAATTCTTCCAATCGCAGGCGACACGCCTGCCACTACAACCGCTTTCAGCCTCATCGAGCTGCTCGTCGTCATTGCGATTATCATCATCCTCGCCGGATTGATTCTCAGTACGGTCAGCTACGTGCAAAAAAAAGGCGCTCGTGCCCGTGCTGAAACCGAAATCGCAGCAATCTCGGCAGCTTGTGAAAGTTACAAGGCGGATAACGGCGTTTATCCGAGCAGTGCGAACACGATTTCGCTCGAGGCCACTGGAACAGTGGACAACAACTCACTCAGCGGAACGTACGCTACCGCTACACTAGACCTATACACATTATTGACCGGAGATACGACCCACGACGGTAGCTCCTCCACGGGCAGAAGTTACTTTCAATTCAAATGGCAAATGCTTGGAAGACCCGATAGAAAATCTCCTCCAAGCGCCACAAATCAGATTACTTCGATCACCGATCCTTTTGGAACCAGTTACGGCTATTCGACCGCAAAAAATCCGGATGTAAATCCCAACGCCGCGTCAGCGTCCGGTCACAATCCGACTTTCGATTTCTGGACCATTGCTAATGCGAATCCGTCCAACGATCCAAACCAGTGGATCAAAAACTGGTAGGGTGCGACCGCCTGGCGCGCCAGCGAATCTGTAGGGGAAGCCGTTGGCTTCCCAGAAGACAGGCAAAGCCGAATTTATTGGGCGTCTCGGCGAGACCCACGCAGGATCGACAATTATCCTTCGCTCGTGTGGACCACAATCTCGACACGCCGGTTCGAGCTTTGTTCGTCGATCGAGCCATTCGGCGATGTGCGGAATTTCCTTGCGCCATAACCGCGCGTTTCGATTTGCGCAGAACTAATTCCCATGGCTTCGACCAAATATTGCTTCACGCTGTCGGCG
>Ga0307312_10000199_pt1 | contig 25385 bp, 23 predicted proteins | sample ER_DNA_202_FD_194489 | JGI IMG/M metagenome (GOLD analysis project Ga0307312, IMG submission 194489) | Bulk soil microbial communities from the East River watershed near Crested Butte, Colorado, United States - ER_DNA_202 | ecosystem: Environmental > Terrestrial > Soil > Floodplain | place... | reverse complement strand
AGGAAAATCTTCGCCGATATTCTCCGCGATCCACACAGCTTTCACCTTTGCGCCTTGTCGTAACCGCTGTCCCTGCCAGCGCGCGTAGATCTCCGGCGTATTTGACGAAAACGTCGTCACCGGTTTCCCCAATCGCCCTTTTGAAACGTTCACTGAAAGCTGCTTCGGGATCGCATCAGATTTCACTTCGGGCCGACTCATGATTTTCGGTGCTTCCGCAAGCTCGAGAGAAATGCGCTGGAGCAAATCGCCCCTGGCGGCGCGCATTGTCGTTACGTCCTTCACGATACCGGTGCCGCTTGCGAACCAGCGATCAATTGTCATCTGGCTCGGCGATGTTTGCTCTCCATGAATACGGAACGCATGAAATTTGCCGGCCTGCACCTCGATCTCTTGCTCTCCGATCACATCGTAATGCTGATGCACTTTTAATTCGCCGGCCTGGCCGTCGAAATCCCAGCTGGCGCCCTTCTTAAGCGGAGCGGCGATCATGGTCTGCGGCGGATTAAACTTAATTAGCTGGCCATCCAGGTTAATCCGCGCCCAGCAAATAATTCCCTGTTGAGTAATAGTAAGAAGGTCCGTGTTCGTGATCACGCCGGCGCGGTGCATTTCGAACTTGAGAAGATCTTTCCCATCGAAGTTCTCTCTCCCATCGATGCGATACAAAACCGGCAGACGAATCTTGCCTTCGGCATCTGTCTTTGCGTTACGAATGTCGAGGCCCTTGCCGATTTCTTCCGTCATGTTGTATCGCCAACTGGTGCCATCTGCAGTCGGAATCAGCTCGCCGCCAAACACCATAGCGAGTGGAGCCATCATAAATATTAGGGTTGCCAGTTTCATTTACGCTTTGGGAATGCAGAAATTCGCACAGCAGTTAACGTGGCCTGCACCTGACACGGATTCTGACAGGACATGGCAACTTTCGTTCAACCGCACTGCGCTCCATTCACGCCTCGCTGCGTCAGTCCACTTCGGCAATTCTCAATAGCATTCGCAATTGCGTGTTGGTTTACCGTGCTTGCGCCCGGAGCCCAGCCACCGAATCAATCGCGCCATGCGGTTGTTGTCGTCTGGGACGGTATGCGGCCGGACTTTATCAGCGAAGAAAACACACCGGCGCTTTGGAAGCTCGCCCGTGAGGGAGTCACTTTTCGGAATCACCATTCGGTCTATCCCAGTGCGACGATGGTAAACGGCACGGCGCTCGTCACCGGTATTTATCCCGGCAGGAACGGAATCATTGCAAATCACGTGTACCGACCAGACATCGATCCCAAGCATGCGATCGATGTCGAGCTGCCGGCAGTCGTGAAGAAAGGGGATGAACTCTCCGGTGGGAAATACATTTTGGTTCCAACGATTGCCGAGCTAGTCCAGCGCGCACGAGGGCGCACGGTAATGGCGGCTGCAAAAAGTGTTGGGCTTTTGCTGGACCGACAGGCCGGTGTTGCCGGCCAACTGAGTAACGCAAATGCGGTCGCCTCTCCCCTTGTTGAAGGTGAGAGGATGAAGGTGAGGGGATCGGCAACACCTACGACTGAAAATGCAGGAACCCTCACCCTACCCTCTCCCTTGGAAAGGGAGAGGCGAACAAGCTCGGGTAATCAACATCGCAATGAGACCGATGGGGCAAAACGCAGGGTGACGCTGTTCGCGGGCAACGCCGGACTACGTGCACGAAGCGGAGCCCCAGACTCGATCCCGGCGGAGATTGTCCCTTCCATTACTGCAACGCTTGGTCCCTTTCCATCTGGCCACCTGCAACAGGACGCCTGGACAACAAAAGCGCTGACCGATTGTTTTTGGAAAGACGGTGTGCCGGCCCTTTCCGTGCTTTGGTTAGGCGAACCGGATCTTACACAACATGAATCTGCGCCGGGCTCGCCAGCAGCGATAGCTGCGATCAAGTCCTCCGATGAAAATCTCGCGGCGGTGCTTTCGGCGTTAGATCAACGAGATGCGCGCGGAAGAACAGATGTGTTTGTTGTGTCCGATCATGGCTTCTCCACGATCGAGCGGTCGGTTGACTTGCGAAGAATTTTGAATGACGCCGGTTTCACCGCGAAGACCGAATTTAACGACCAACCAAAACTTGGAGAGATCATGCTGGCAGGAAACGGCGGCAGCGTTCTTTTCTATGTCATCGGACACAACCAGGCGCTCATCCGCCGTCTCGTTGAATTCTTGCAGCGATCCGATTTTGCCGGAGTGATTTTTACGAAAGAACCGATGGAAGGAACGTTCGGTCTCGAGCAAGCGACGATTCAAAGTCCTCATGGGCCTGACGTCGAGATGGCCTTCCGCTGGAACGACTCAAAAAATCAATTTGGTATTCCGGGAATGATCGACGCGGATTGGCAACGAAAAGCAGGGGAGGGGACGCATGTTACGCTCAGCCGATTCGACATGCATAACATGTTGATCGCCGCCGGCCCGGATTTTCGCGGCGGCGAAGTGGATGAGTTACCGACAGGCAATACCGATCTTGCCCCAACAATTTTGCGGATTCTCGGAATCAAACCGCCACAAAAAATGGATGGCAGAATTTTATCTGAAGCGATGGTCAATGGTGATCCCCTGACTGCAGGGCTGAAACCTGAAACTAAGACCACCGAGGCTGTAAAAGATCTCCCAACGGGTACGTGGCGGCAGTCGCTAAAAATCTCGCGCGTCGGTTCAACGGTTTATCTCGACGAGGGCAACGGCCAATTTCAGAAAAGATAGGGCAATGCCATGCGCTGTCCGTATGCTGATTCGCACAGCTTCGGCGCGGCATACAGCGCTACGGGAGATGTTATTTTGTGGCTTGCTGAATCGATGTCGGATCATCGAGCAAGATCCATTCGATCACCGAAATTGGCAGACTGCCGTTTTTGATCAGGTCATCATGAAATTGACCGAGCCGAAAATTTTCACCCTGCCGGTCTTTGTAACGGCCAAGCAGATTCATGATCTGCCATTTGCCGGTGATGTAGCTGATCTTTTGCGTCGGACTTGAAGCTGCGCCGGCTGCTTCGCCCTCGGCTGCCTCGCGATCAAGTCCGCCGGCGTCCATGAAATATTTGACGGCTTGCTCGAAATTCCATCGGCCAGTGTGCAGATTTACGTCCACGCCGATCCGTGCGGCGCGATATCGCGACAGGCGCAGAATTTGTCCCTGTGCGGGCGAATTGTTTGGATATAGGCCGGTGCGCATCAGCATCTCTTCGCCGTAAAGCGCCCAACCCTCCACGAATACCGAGTCCTCATGCTGACGCCGGATTTCGTCGCTCGAATGATTTGCAATTGAGAGCTGGAGAAAATGGCCTGGAATGCCTTCATGTCCGAGGATTGGCCGTGGATCTTCAATCGCCGCGCGAATGTAAAAATTCTTCGACTCTGGATTGTAAGTCGGAATGAAAAAGAACCCGGTTGGATCTTTGTCGTAAACTCCGGGAGGGTTCATGAAGCCGCCCGGGCTCGTTGGCTTAAAGGCGTCCGGCAACTGTCGAATCTGAAACGGCCCAAGATAATCCGGCAAGGTTATAAGATTGTGCTCCTTTAAGAAGCTGATCATTTCTGCCTCGCGACTTTCGTACGCTTTCAGAAATGATTCCTGGTCAGGCGGGATGTGGGCGGCGCGTTTCGGATCGGGATCTGCCAGTTTCGGATCGGGCAGAAGAGCCTCTAGCGCGCGGTAACGCGCGAGCTCGGCGCGTCCAATCATCTCCACCTCTGAGGCATTGAGCGGCAGAAGCAAAACGTGTTTGAGATAATAATTGTAGTTCGCTTCGCCCATCGGCGAGAAATCGACCATTTTCGGCAGACGTTTCTCCAGCGCGTCGGCGTAACTGTGCACAGCCGCGAGCGCTCCGTCGCGCGCCTTGATCAGTTCTTCGTGTTCGTTAGGTGCAAGATCCACGTCGAGCGCCATCAAACTCTTATTTAAAAGCGGATCGATTGAGCGCGCCGACTGGATCGCGAGCTGCGCATAGAGCTTTACTGGCCTTTGCAAATTGCCTAGGCCCTGCTTTAACAGCGCCGGCATCTGCTTCAGACGCGCGGTGGCAGCCAGCGCGCGTTTTCTCGGTGTATCGTATTCCTTCTTCAGCAGCGAAAAAATCGCGTTCGTGCATTCACCCGTGTAAACCTGCGGATTTGTTTGCTCGAATTTCAGGATGCGATTTCCAAAATCGACATTCTCCAATTGTGCGCGGAACAGAATCCAATCGATGCGCGCGTCCTTCTGCCAATTGTCAGTTTTCATCGCGCGTACCTTGTCTAACAGCGAACGCACATGCTGGGCGCGCTCCGCGATTTTTGCCGGCGAATAATCCGTCAGCCTGTCGTCCCATGTGTGAAGTCCAGCGTCGCTGCTTTGGACGGGATAATTTTCATTTCGCCAGGCATAATAATCGTCCGCCATTTTGTGCAGGGTGGCAGCTGCCGCGTCTGCATTCTGGCTCTTGAACGCATCTACGTTAATGCTCGGCGTTGACTTCGTGATCAGCGCCTTGTTCGACACATCGGGATTCCGCGGCGCGGGCGACTGTGCGCGGCCAATGGACGATGAAATTATCAGCAAAAGGTACGCGACGAACAGAGAATGGGCTGGTTTCACCGGGCAACCGTAATGTGACAGTCCTGTCCGAGAAAGTCGTAAATCATATGACGGCCCTCGGCCAATGTTGTAGCCGCTTCGCTGTGCGAAGCGTGCGCGCCGCCCACACGGCGGCGGCTACAGGAGAGACGCAGTTGATTGTCGAACCCCTGCGCGTCACTCGTTATCTTTTAACTCCTCGAGCAATTGCTGTCTTAGATGCCGGCGTGCTGCCTTTTTTATTGCGCGACGCTGTGCTGCTACTGCTTCCTTCTCCGCCTGGCGTTCTCGCCGTGTTCGTGGCTCGGTGGCTTGCGGTACGTGCCTGATCTTCGGCCGACCCGCGCCCACTTTTCGCTCTTTTGGTTTTGCGTACGGATCCATAAAAAGTTTACCGCTGTTTGTTCGCGATAAAAAAGAGCGGAAGCGCGGCGAGTTGAAGGCTGACTGAAAACAGCGCGACCGCGAGAATTGATTTGTCATAAAGCAATCCCATGACTGCGCTGCCGACAAACCATGCGATCCCGTATCCGGTATCAAACAGTCCAAATGCTGTGCTGCGTTTCTGTGGCGGAATAACGCCTGTAAGCATCGCTTGAAAAAGAGAACCCTGCGCGCTCATTCCGACTCCCCAAAACACCATTCCGATTAGTGCAGCGGTAGATGTGCCTAGAAAGACAAAAGGCGCAGCCGCGGCGGAAATAACAAAGGCGAACAGAGAAATATTCGGGCCGAACCTGTCAAACAATCGCCCCAACGGGATCGAAGCGAGCGCGCTGCTCGCCATTGCAACTGCATAAAACACGGGAATCAGATTTGCCGACACCGTGTTGGTTTTGTGAAAGTGAAAACCGATTAGCGCGAAGTCCGCGAAACCAGCAGCAAGTAGTGCACCGGCCGCGAGGTAAATCCAGTAGGCGCGCGTCAGATTTGTCGTCGTAAAGGTGTGGCCTGTGCCTTCCTCCAGCTCGTGCGGACGCGGATGCAGCAACCTTGCCGCGGCTAAAGTCGCGAGACAAAGCAAAGCGGGAATGAGCAGCACACCGAATCCGGTCCGAAACCCACCGTTCAGGTAAAGAATCAGCGCCATAAGCAACGGACCGATCGTCGCGCCCGCCTGATCTAGCGCTTCGTTTAATCCAAACACCCAGCCGGCACCGATCGATTTGCCGGCGTACGAAAGCATCGCTTCGACAGTCGGTTTGCGGATGCCTCTACCAATGCGCTCCGACACGACAAGGCCGGAGGCGAGTGGCCATCGTGTTGCGAGTGCGAGGGCGGGAACAGCGAACATATTGAGGGCGTACCCCGCGAACGCGAACGCCCAATGCCGATGCGATTTGTCCGCTAAATACCCCGAGACCGAGCGCAGCCCGTAACCCATCAGCTCACCGAAACCTGCGACAAACCCGACGATCGCGGCGCTTGCGCCCAATGAGCCGAGGAACGGACCCACAATTGCGCGTGCGCCTTCATACGTAAAATCAGCGAAGAAGTTCGCGATGCCGATGATCAGGACAAAATGCAGCGCCGATCTGCTTTTCATTTAACCACGAATGGACACGAATTCTGGAAATGCTGAAGCACGAATATCGAATGACGAATTAATGGCGAATTCAGAATGACAACCGAAGATTCAGCGCCTGTTGGGCATTCGTGATTTGGGTTAATTCGTGTTCATTTGTGTTTATTCGTGGTTGATAAATGAACACTTTGGGAATCATTGGTGGCCTTGGGCCGGAGAGCACGATCGATTACTATCAAAAGATCATCGCGCTCTATCGTGAGCGCACTGGTGACGGGAGTTATCCGGAATTCATCATCGCTAGTGTTAATCTGAGGAAGGGACTCGATTTCATGGACGCGAATGATCTTGCCGGCATGGCCGATTATTTGCTTGAAGGAATTGGTAAACTTGCGCGCGCAGGAGCCGATTTCGGCCTGATCTCAGCAAACACGCCGCACATTGTCTTTGATGAGGTCGCTTCCAAGTCACCGATTCTTTTGATCAGTATCGTCGAAGCAACGTGCGCTGCTGCGAAAGCGCGCAATCTAAAACGGCTCGCCTTGTTTGGGACGCGCTACACGATGCAGGGAAGTTTTTATCAAAAAGTTTTCTCGCGCGAAGGCATTGACCTTCTCGTGCCCGACCCGACGGATCAGGATTACATTCACAACAAATACTTCAGCGAACTGGTTCCCGGAGAATTTCTACCTCAGACTCGCGCCGGGTTGCTTGCCATCATCGATCGGATGAAAGCAAAGAGCGACATCGACGGTGTGATTCTGGCTGGAACGGAACTGCCGCTGATTCTACGCGATCCCGACCACAACGGAATTCCGATTCTCAACACGACAAAGATCCACGTTGAAGCTGCCGTGGCTGAGATGTTGTCGTGAGCGACGCCTTACGCCCCATTCGTAGTGAAGAAACGATTCACCAGTCACTAATCACTTCTCACTTTCACTGAAAGAGTGGGCGGTGAGGGTTTCGAACCCCCGACCCTCTCGGTGTAAACGAGATGCTCTACCACTGAGCTAACCGCCCGGTCGATTGGTTATGATTACACCAATCGCGTCGCATTTTACACATTGCCGGTTGACGAGCAATGCGGCAAACATTCGATCGGGCGCACGGAAGTCACCGAACAACTTTCTGAGAAAATGAGATCAAGGCAAAGTTTGCGATGCACGAGCGCAATCGCCGGTGCGCTCACCACGGGGCGAATCCGTCCAATTGGCGGACGAGGCGCCCATTTGACTCCGCTCCGGGCAAGCGGACAGACTCTTTGACTCCTGGCTTTCTCGAATGTTAACCTCCGGCTGAAGAAAGCGAGGACCCCTATGAGGCTTATCAAGCTAAATTTCGCCTGTTTCTTGTTCATCGCGGCCGCTTTCGCCATTGTCCACGGCTTTGAACAGGCAGCCAGTCCAAATATGCAGCTATGCAAACATCAATATGCGCTTTGCACATCCGCCCTTTGCATCTCGCAGCCGGATGACCCGGCTAAAGCAATTTGCTTTTGCGATGTGGAAGAGGGCGCGAGCATGTCCTCGGCGCCTTGCAACACTACCCAACCTAGCACCGATGCTAATGGCGTCCGCACCGTGTACTCCTCATTTTCGCTCGAACAATTCAAGCAGGGTAAGAAAGTCCTTACTTGTTCCAGCGGCACTCCTTGGACATGGTGCCTCAATAAGCGTTGCACGGTCGACCCATCAAACCCCAAGAAAGCGATCTGTACCTGCGACGTATTGCGAACTGGAGAATGGATTACGCTGGGCGGCAATTGCGACAGCGCCACCTGCTCGACCGGATATTGGTCCGGCGCAACGCCAAAGGACTTCAACGAAGCGAGCGCTTTTATGGTAAAGGCACTTGGCCTCGACCAGTCTCCCGTTAAATGGTGCCAAGCGGCCAACCCATGAAACAGATTCGCTTCGCGTCCCGTTTTAGGAACGCTCGCCTTGGCAGCGCTATTCTTTAGTTTCCGGAACCCCCATTTCTTCGGCGCGATCGCATACAAGTCCTGCTCCTCGAGCGATGGCCGACGGCTTTTATTGACCTCGATGGTCAAGAAAGGAATACTCAACGACAAAAAATAAAAAGACACCTATATGAAAAAAATCCTAGTTATCCTAGCTGTTATTGCAGTCTCCACCGCCTGGGCGCACTTTTGCTTCGCGCAAAGTGACGCACCGTACACGGAAGGCACGGTCTGGAACATCACGATGGTCAAAGTGAAGCCCGGGCTGGGCGATCAATACCTAAAAGGACTCGCCAAGACGCTGAAGGGCACCCTCGATGAGGCAAAGAAGCAGAACCTCATCATCAGCTATAAGATCCTGCTCGGCGACGCAGCCACTCCGCAGGATTTCAACATTCTGGTAATGGTGGAATCGAAAAACATGGCCGCCTTGGACAACGCGCGTGAGAAGTTCGACCCGATCACCAAGAAAGTCGTAGGTTCGACAGAGGAACAGGAGAAGACCGCGACCCAGCGTCTCGAGATTCGCGAGATCATGGGCGGCAAGCTCATGCGCGAAATCACGCTGAAATAGTTCGGCGCGCTTCGACCTATTCGGTTTGTTCCCTGGAAGCGAGTAAGATCACCGGCGAGTTGGAGTTGGGGCTGCTTCTCAATTCTGGATTCTAATGGGCGAACGATCTGGATTGCTGACGCACATCACGGCGATCATCACCGCTTCGTTGTCCGTGAGATGAAAACCTTGTGAAACTCGAAACGGCGATCCGAGCCTGTCAACGGGTGGCTGCATCGCCTAGTTAGACTTTTTTGTCGTTGCGACAAAAGAGCTCTGGCCCGTGGCCCAAACCTATAGATATGAAGCGGCTTAAGCCGGGAATAAGCTTTCCAATTGTTCGTTGATCACGTTCCGGATTTTGTCTTCGGAAACAAACGCTGTGACTAGTCCTGGCAGGTCGGAGTCCATAACTACAGAGTCGTCGTTTACCCGGATCACGCCGGAGATCGTCGTGCTAATGAAACCCTTCTTCGCGTTAAAGGAGAAATGCACAACGTTGTCAGACCAGCTCTTGAGGGGTTCTTTAATACTGATGCCGCCAGGAACTTGGCGGCTCATTAAGTCGTCAAGAAACGTATCGATCTCCTGAATTGCTTCTTCTTTACGCAAGTTATGTTTTCGTTCGATGTGCATAGCTGCATCGACTTAGTTAGGAGCTTGACTCACTAGGAAAATGCTTTTTCCTAATAGTGGCGCTCCTATTCCATCTCGAGCCGCTCGTAAGCGAGGGTGAGTTCCTCCATGGCCACGTCCGTGCCTTTGGTTTTCATCGGTCCGCTGACGAATTTGATTATGCGGGCGCGGGTCAGCTTCCAACTCTGCACCACCGCGCAATCATCTTCACTCCGAAGCTGGATCGTGACGTCGCGGATCGCAGCTTGCTTGCCGTTGCGGATGTCGTTCAGCCAATTGGAGAGGGTTAATGATCCGATCACGCCCCGCTTGAACGTGACATCGGTCGATTTGTTCAGGCCCGTGATTTTTCGGAGACTGTTTTCGTTTTCATTGCGCTTGTGGCATTTCGCAATAGTGACTTCTATGCCGATGTTGCATTCTTGAAAGGCAGCTTGCGGGCCTTTGGTATTACCGGCGCCCAGGTGGACGAGAAAGTTGAATTGCCCGTATGGATCGTTGCGCTTGCCGGTTGGCACGATGTGTCTCCGCACTAAGATTCGATTCAACCCGCGATGTTACCAAGAAGCAGACCCCCAGCGCGATGAAAAACTTTCACCACTCTTTGAACGCGTCCGCCCTTTCGCGCGTTTCGATCACGTTGCGCGCGTCATCCTAAACGCAGATGACAGCATTAAGTGAGCGGCTGAAGAATTTCGCCTAGCTGGTTGCACGCCGTCAGCGGTGGCTGCCGTTTGACTTGGCTCTTGTCTCTCGTACTGTTCGCGGCTCGCCTGCTCGGCAAGCCTCCTTTCAATGAACAAGATTCGTAACATCGCCATCATTGCGCATGTCGATCACGGCAAGACGACGCTTGTGGATCAATTGCTGCGCCAATCGGGGACGTTTCGTTCCAATCAGCAGATCGAAGAGCGCGTAATGGATTCGATGGATCTCGAGCGTGAAAAAGGAATCACGATTCGCGCGAAGAATGCTGCTTTTCAGTGGAACGGCTATCGGATCAACATCGTCGATACACCAGGCCATGCCGATTTCGGCGGCGAAGTCGAGCGGATCATGAAAATGGTGGATGGGGTGCTGCTGGTCGTCGATGCCCATGACGGGCCCCAGGCGCAGACGCGTTTTGTCTTGCGCAAGGCCCTGGAAAACAAACTCAAGCCGGTCGTTGTCATTAACAAAATCGACAGGGAAAACGCACGGCCTCATCAAGTCGTCGATATGGTTTTCGATCTGTTTGTTGCGCTGAAGGCAACAGACGAGCAGCTCGATTTTCCGATCATTTATGCGAGCGCTAAAAATGGTTTTGCCGCGCGCGAGCTGCACGATAACAACACAGATATGACGCCCCTTTTCCAAGCGATCGTGCAACATGTGCCTCCGCCAAAAATCTCGAGCGAGCCGTTTTTTCAAATGCTCGTGTCGAATCTGGACTACAGCGATTACCTTGGCCGAATCGCGCTTGGACGTATCGTGAGCGGGCGCGTTGCCGTCGGCGATTCGATTGTCTGCACTCACCGCGATGGCCGTCGCGAACGAGCCACTGTCACGGCCCTTTTCACATATGCGGGATTAGAGCAAGTGGAGATAAAGCACGCGTCCGCCGGCGACATTGTCGGGCTAACTGGCTTCGAGGACGTTTACATCGGCGAAACGCTCGCCGATCGCGAGGAGCGCGCGCCACTTCAGTTCGTCGATATCGATCCGCCAACAATTCGCATGCAAATTCTAGTCAACGATTCGCCGTTTGCCGGACGCGACGGAAAATTCGTGACTGCGCGGCATCTTCGCGAGCGATTGATTCGTGAAACGCGTGGCAACGTTTCCCTTCAAGTCAACGACACCGAGACCGCAGGGGCATTTGAGATCAATGCGCGCGGCGAAATGCAAATCGCTATCCTGGTGGAGCAGATGCGCCGCGAAGGATATGAACTGATGGTGTCGCGGCCCGAAGTGATTTTTCGCCGAACAGAGGACGGCGCCCTGCTCGAGCCGCTTGAAAATCTGTATGTCGATCTACCGGATGAAAATTTCGGCGACATCCTGCAATCTATCGCCAACCGCAAGGGCGAAATTCTCGGAACGGATCATCACGGGTCGCGCGTATCAATCGAAGCGATCATCCCGACGCGTGGCTTGATAGGATTCGAGACCGACCTGGTGAACCTGACTCGCGGTGAGGGATTAATGAGTCATCTTTTTCGCGAATACGCGTCATTCAAAGGCGAGCTTGGCGGACGCGGACGCGGTGTAATGGTGTCGATGGAATCCGGGGTCAGCACTGCTTACGCACTCAACAATATTCAGGAGCGCGGCCGGCTTTTCATTGGTCCGCAGGAGGATATTTACGAAGGAATGATCGTGGGCGAAAACGCGCGGCCGGAAGATTTGCCAGTCAATCCATGCAAAGAAAAGCATCTCACGAACATGCGCAGCCAGGGAGAAGGCAAAGGGATTCAACTTGAAGCGCCGCTCCGAATGACTCTGGAACGCGCAATCGAATACATCGACGTAGATGAGTACGTGGAAGCGACGCCAAAGTCGCTGCGCTTGCGCAAGCGCATACTGGACGCGACTGCACGGAAACGAGCGGCCGCGTAGAGCGCGCTGCATAGATAATGGCCGAAGGATTTTGCGGCTAGCTAATCCTGGAGCGATGATCGCGAAGATTTTGGTACGTGCTCCGGAGCGTATTGAGCCGTGCAGTGGGAATTAGTGTCTTTTAATCGAATTGTAACGAAACCGGCGCCGCTAATCGTCGGGCAATACGATAACTGCGCGCGTCAGCGACGCATGACTTTCTCGCGCGAAGGTGATGCTTTGTCGTACGCTGCTCGGCAAGTTGCCGCTCCTCTCGAAGTCGTTCGCGAAGTCTGCGATCGACGAGAGTTTTAAAACTGTGTTCAACTCGATCTCGACCGAATAAAAGAAGTTCCTTCCAATTCATTGTTTCCACGTCCGACCAAAGTTTTTCCCGTTTGGCAGGGTCTCTGATGTTGAAGCACACACACTTCGTATCAACCTCGCCATCTGGATGTGCCGCTCGCGGTAGGAGAGGAGGTAAAACCCGAAAATCGATCACCTTCGTAGTACATCGGCGTTCAGGATGGAGACCTGTAAGTCATTTACGGATTGCTCAATCTTGAGTGATGACGCATGAATGGGGTTCCGCGTGACCATAATGAAAGAGCACTACTTCGATGATTTGAAAGCGGGTGATCGCTTCAAATCTGAACCGCTAAATGTGACAGAGCAGCAGCTCATCGAGTTCGCCCACAAGTTTGATCCGCAGATGTTTCATCTCAGCCGAAAAAGGGCTGAGCGAACAATTTTCAAAGGATTGATCGCGAGCGGCTGGCACACCGCTGCGATGACCATGCGCTTGTTTGTGCAAACATTGAATTTCGCTGAAGGCGCCATTGGTCTAGGCGTGGATGAACTTCGCTGGCCTCATGTGGTCCGACCTGGCGACGTGCTCACGGTAGAGACGGAAATTGTCGATCTGCGGCCGTCTCGGTCCCGGCCCGGGTACGGAATCATTCGTTTGCGCAATGTGACGACGAATCAGCGTGGAGAAACTGTTCAGACGATGCTGGCAAGCGCAATGGTGCCGAGGCGAGAGGAGCAACGAGGAAAGCGGTAAGCAGTATGCGGATTCACAAACCAGTTGCGGCGATAGCTTGATTGAAGTCCTCAGGTAACGGCGCTTCAAAAATTTTCCAATCTCCAGTACGTGGATGGCGAAACCCAAGCTTCCATGCATGCAACATTTGGCGCGGAAAATCTTTCGCGAAGCGAGGCGCATAAACCTTATCACCGAGCACAGGATGGCCGAGATGATGAAGGTGCACCCGAATTTGGTGGGTGCGGCCGCTGTGCAGCCGGCATTCAACCATGCTTGCCTGATCGCTCGAGCGAATGACGCGATATTCGGTTTTGGCTGGCCGCCCGCGCTTTGAGGCCACGCTCATTCGTTGTCGATGAACCGGATGTCGCCCAATTTTCTCTTCGATCACGCCTGCCGGTTTGCGCAGTTTTCCGGCGACCAGCGCGAGATAAATCTTTTCGACTGTGCGCGCGGCGAACTGTTTCGATAATTCGCGATGGGCGATGTCATTTTTGGCTACTACAAGACAGCCGCTCGTTTCCTTATCGAGACGGTGAACGATTCCGGGCCGTTCTTTTCCAGCGATCCCTGATAAACTCGTGCAGTGGCTGAGCAACGCGTTGACCAAAGTGTGTTCACGCTGACCGGCGCCGGGATGAACCGTCAGGCCAGCCGGTTTATTGATAACGACGAGATCGTCGTCTTCGAAGAGAACGTCGAGTGGAATCGGCTCCGGCCGCGTGTCGATCTTCTCCAGCGGTGGCTCGACAAGATCAATCTTGTCGCCGCCGTGGACAATCTGCCGCGGCCGGGTGGTTTGCTCGTTGAGCCGAACGAACCCGCTGCGGATCAACTGCTGAAGACGCGACCGCGAATATTCAGGAAGTCGCTTCGCCAAAAACTGATCGAGGCGCAGCTTGGCGTCGTTCGCTGACACGACAAACTGAATCGGCGTCGACTCTTTCAATATTTCGGAACTAGATGAGAGCACGAACATGAGCAAGAATAAGAGTACGAACAGGAAGCGGAGCGAGGATGAACGAATCCCGCGCCTGAGAGTCAGATTTTAGACGAATCGTTGCTACAGACGCCCTTTGGCACGATGTTTCTGCACATGGCACAAAACCCACCGCCGCCATCATTTCCGTCACCGGAAGAGCTGAAGGCCAAGATCACGGAATTCATGAAACAGAACTTCGGCGATCGGGTCTCGGTGGCGACCTTTGCCGAGCCGGAGCCGGCGGCAGCGGAAGAGGATGAAAAACCGGAGAAGGCCGAGCCCAAGGAATTCGAATTCAATCTCCTCCCTCGGGATATTAAGGCGCATCTCGACCGGTTCGTGATTAAGCAAGAGGAGGCGAAGAAGGTTCTCGCAATCGCTGTCTGCGATCACTACAACCACGCGAATTATCTGCGCCGGATTGCGAAAGAAGATGCCAGGCGCGCGGAGGAGATCGAATACATCAAACAAAACGTGATCTTGGTCGGGCCGACCGGCGTCGGCAAAACATATTTGATCAAACATATCGCCGATCTGATCAAAGTGCCGTTTGTAAAGGCTGACGCGACGAAGTTTAGCGAGACCGGTTACGTCGGTGGCGACGTTGAAGATTTGGTGCGCGAGTTGGTACACAAAGCCGATGGCGACGTGAACCTTGCGCAGTTCGGCATTATTTATATCGACGAGATCGACAAGATCGCTTCGGCCGGAAATTTGATCGGCCGTGACGTGAGCGGCCGCGGCGTGCAGACCACGCTGTTGAAGTTAATGGAGGAAACAGAAGTGCCCGTCCGCAGTATGAACGATCTGCAGGCGCAACTACAGGCCGCGTTCGAATTTCAAAGACGCGGCAAGGCAAAACGCGAGACGATCAACACCCGACACATTCTGTTCGTAGTAAGTGGCGCGTTTGGGAAGCTGAAAGAACAGGTGGCACGGCGTGTCCGGCATGGTCAGATAGGATTCAGTGCACAACCAATTCAGGTGATGGACAACGAATTGTTTCAGCACGTGACGACGCAGGATTTTATGGAGTACGGTTTCGAGCCGGAATTCATCGGTCGATTGCCCGTGCGAGTGGTTTGTGAGGACCTCGACGCCGATGATCTCTTCAACATTATGAAATATTCCGAGGGCAGTTTGCTCCGGCAATACGAACGCGCGTTTCGTGCTTATGGCATCGAGATCAGTTTCGAGGACGAAGCGTTGCGTTTGCTGGCAGAAGCGGCTGCAAAGGAAAAGACCGGCGCGCGCGGATTACTCACGGTGTTCGAGAAATTGTTTCGCGATTACAAATATTATTTAGCAGGCTCGGGCCTGACCCAGCTACGAGTTACTGCTGCCTTGGTACGCGAGCCGCAGCGCGTGCTTGATCGATTGAGGGTCGAGGGACACAAGCTGGAAGCACAAATGCTCGAAACTGGCGCGCGTCAATTTGCCGAAAAATTCAGCAGTGAGCATGGATTAGAACTTGTGGTCGATGAGACTGCAATTCGGCGCCTGGTCGAACGTGCACAAGCTGAGCGCATGACAATGAGCGACCTGTGCGCCCATTTATTTAAGGATTACCAGTTCGGCTTGAACCTCATCAAACAAAACACGGGTCGAACTAAGTTTGTTCTTAACGCCGAGGCAATCGATGCTCCGGATAAGTTCCTGAGCGAATTGGTGGTGCAGTCCTACTACCCGGCTGCGGTCGCGCAAAAAGCCTGATCGGTGATGAAGCGATCGTTCATCACAACGCTCACAATTGGAGTTGGCGTCGCCCTCGCCGTTGCAGCGCTGCATGCCACAAAGTACACAGCAGGCCTCGAGAGTGCTGCCGTACAGCTTGTTTCCAACTATGCGGATGCAACGAGAATCGTAGGCGAAAAATGGCAATACGTTTCTATTTTGCTGGTAGCTCTTGCTGTCGCGTGGCTCAGCCTCGGCATTGTTCCGCGATGGCGTAGCCGTCTGCTGATTGGTTTATTTTTGGTAGAGCTGTTCGGTCTTTCATGGGTCTGCTCGCTTTATCGAATATTCTTCCAGCCGATTCCCTCCCTTCTTGCCCTGGTATTTGCGTTTGCAGCTTCGGAAGGCTGGTGGGCTTTCTTACGGAGGAACCGCTCGCATCTGGTGCGAACGTTCTTTGCCGATCGGCTCTCGAAACCGGAATTTCGACGTGTTAGCGACGACATAACTGCGTTCGATGCTGAGCCGAAAGCATACGAGGTAAGCGTGGTGGTGTGCGATGTCGGCAACAAACTTACATTCGCAAGAGATTCTGAGCCTGCGGCCTTCGCCGAAGCTACGGCGAAATTTATTCGCGAGACGGCTGAACATCTCACTAATGAAGGTGCTTACCTGCATGCCGCTGACGGAGAGGGCGTGGTCGCTTTTTTCGGGTTTCCGATTCCGGACCCTGAGCATGCGCAGAAAGCGGTTCGCGTTGTTCTCGACATGGTAAAGAATTCTCGGGAGCGCGGGCAAGATAGCGAAGAAGCTGTTCACAAGCGGGACATGCACGCCGGGGTTAGCTCCGGCTCCATAATTGCCGGCGCGCTGAAAGACACTCAGCGTCTTCTACTTCTGGCGGGTGGCGAACCAATTGATTTGGCGCGTAGATTCTGCGCGCTGAATAATTTCTACGGATCAAACGCTCTGATGGACACGCCCACTTTTGATCGGGTGAGTGATGCAGTTATCGCGCGTCCAATTGATTTTGTGAGCGGGCTGAATTCGCATGATCGGCTGGAAATCTACGAACCGCTTTGGCTCGTTGCCGAGGCCAAACCCGAACACATCGCGCGCCGCGACTCTTTCTGGAGCGGTGTGGTTCTTTATCGGGAAAAACGCTGGGCGGAAGCTTATAGTGAATTTCAGAAGGCGCGGGGGTCGGAAGAGGAAGATGATCCTCCATTGCAATTCTACTTGCGCAAGCTGGAGCCGCTTCTCCTTCAGTTAACAGAATCGCCCCTGGAATAAATCTGCCAAAGGACGGATCCGCCGTGGCGAACCTAAGCGCGCTTTGAGAAGAACGGAATATCCGGCGGCAATCCGGGATTTGATTGCGCAACTGCGACAAATGCCGGGAGTTGGCCCTCGCTCCGCGGAACGGATCGCGCTCTGGATGGTGCGGGCTCGGGGCGATCAACCGGAGCAAATCGCGCGCGCTGTCACAGATACCCGCCAGGCGATTCGTTCCTGCAATCTCTGCGGATTTTTTGCTGCCAGCGACATCTGCGAAATATGCGCCGACTCCTCGCGTTTAGCGGAGTTGCTCTGCGTCGTAGAACAGCCAACCGACATACTGCCTCTGGAGAAAACCGGCGCCTTCCGCGGGCGATATCATTCTCTCGGAGGCAAAATTTCGCCACTCGATCACGTCGCGCCCGAAGATTTGCGCATCAAAGAATTACTTGAGCGCATCGACCGGGAAAAAATTACTGAAATTATTTTCGCATTACCTGCCGATGTGGAAGGCGAAGCAACTACAAATTATATTGTCGATCTGTTGAAGGACAAACCGATCAGCCTTACACGAATAGCCCGCGGCATTCCAGCCGGTGGCGGCCTTGAATCGGCTGATGAACTTACGCTCTCTGCTGCGCTCTCGGGGCGTACGAAAATTTGATCGTTGAAAACGTTGAAGCGATGAAGCGTTGAAGCGCTTTAAGTAGGGCCGCTTCAACTCTTCAACGGTTTAACGGTTCAACGTGATTCCACGGCCGATTTAACTTTTGTAACTTTTTTAACGGTTGTAACTTTGCTCGATGTCCTGCGCGAAGATTGATCCGGCATTGCACCAGGCGCAGAAGCCGCCTTGGATCAAGGTGCGGCTTCCGTCCAACCCGGTTTTCTTTTCCACGAAAGCGCTCATTTCGGATTTGCGATTACACACTGTTTGCGAGAGCGCGCAATGCCCAAACCGCTGGGAATGCTGGAGCCAGGGCACAGCAACCTTCATGATCGCTGGTGACCGTTGCACGCGCGCATGCGGATTTTGCGCGGTTACAACTGCAAAGCCTTTCGCGCTGGAACAAGATGAACCGAAGCGTGTGGCCGAGGCGGTGAGCCGGATGAAATTAAAACATGTCGTGATCACTGCCGTCGCGCGTGACGATCTCAAGGACGGCGGCGCTGATCATTTCGCCAGAACGATTAGGGCGATCCGCGAAATTGATCCGTCAATTATAGTCGAAGTGCTCGTTCCCGATTTTCACGCGCAGGATTGGTGCATTCAGGCTGTGCTCGAAGCCGGGCCGGACATTTACAATCACAACGTGGAAACGGTCGAACGCCTGACGCCGCTGGTGCGCTCGCGCGCTAAGTACGACATCTCGTTGCGGGTTTTGCGGCGCGCAAAAGACTTGTCACCGGAGGTAGTGACTAAGAGCGGCGTCATGCTTGGGTTGGGCGAAGAAGAAACGGAACTTTTCCAGACGATGGACGATTTGCGCGAGGTCGGCTGCGAAGTGTTAACCATGGGCCAGTATTTGCGCCCGACTCCGAAACATTTGCCGGTAGTTGAATACATCACGCCGGAGCAATTCAATTACTACGGCCGCATCGCGCGCAGAAAAGGTTTTCTCTACGTCGCGTCGGGTCCGCTGGTTCGCAGTTCTTACCACGCGGCCGACTTTCATCCAGTGGTGCGCCGATGACAGAACCAGAGCGCGACCTGCTCGCTCAAATTCGTTCACACACGGCAGCGGTCATTCCTGCGTATCAGGACGAAAAACATATCGGCGACATCGCCCGCCGAACCCGCCAGCGAGTCGACCATGTTGTTGTGGTTGATGACGGGTCAACTGATCAGACCGCACAACGGGCGCGCGAAGCCGGCGCAGACGTGATCGTTCACGATCAAAACCGCGGCAAAGGCGAAGCGATCAAGACAGGATTAGCGCACTGGTTCACTGCAGCCAATCCGTCCTCCGTCGGATTGGATCGACACATCACGTGGGCGATCCTTCTCGATTCGGACGGTCAACATCTTCCGGAAGAGATTGATCGATTTTTGTCGGCGGCAGCATCTGCTACGAGACCGAGCTTTTTCATCGGTACCCGCATGAACAACCTTGTCGGAATGCCGTTTATCCGGCGAGTCGTGAACCACTTCATGAGCAGCCAGATCAGCAGGCTTTGCAGACAAAAAATCCCCGATACGCAGTGCGGTTTCCGCTTGGTGGATCGGCAACTGGTTCCAGAGTTACTTCGGGGCGGACACCGTTTCGAGTACGAAACTGAAGTGCTCATTACCGCCAGCTGCAAAAATTACCGGATCGAATCAGTCCCAATCACGACTGTTTACTCCGATGAAGTGAGCAAGATTCATCCCCTTCGGGACGCGTTTCGCTTTTTCAAATTGATGTGGCGCTATCGGAAACTGTAGCGGCGGTCGGGCGTGCCACGTCAAAACCAGCGAAGGCGGTCTCTGCAAGGAAACAATCGTAGCGGTGTTCGCTGATTGCGGCGGTGTTCGTACCGCCACGAAGTCGGGTTGCGAAAAACGAATCGTTTCGCGCGGATAAACGCTACTTGATTGTAAAGAGGATACTGGCCGTGTTGCCTTCGCTCACCACGCTCATGATGTAATTTCCGGCAGGAAGCTTCTTTCCGTCCATCGTTTTGTCGATGGTCGTTTTGGTTTTGCCCTGGAGCAAAATCACCGCGGGCGTTGAGCCTTGGACCGGTTCGTTTTTCGCAGTCACCATATTCACGTTCACAATGATCATGTCGCTCTTCGATTCGACCGCGAGTTCCGCATCCGCCGCAACCGGATGTTCGATCTTCGCGAAAGGCGTGCCGTCCTTTGCCGCCTGACCGCCAATACTGACAAGAAATGGAAGCGAGTCACTTGCGAAAAGACCAAACGGAAAAGCTGCCGAGATGATGAAAAATAAGAGAAGACGTTCCATAGGGAACAGGTTGATGCCGGATTCTGCGCAGGAACGCAAGACTGGAATCCCGTCATTGCCGGAGGAGCGCGAAAGAGGCAGAATCCGCCGCACGTGAAGTGATGGGGAATCATCGCTGACAAGTTCACCAAAGCTGGTGGAGTTGAGGCTGTGTCTCATCATCGCCAGCCGGAAAAGGCTACCGGATCGAATCAGTCACTATAACAAATGTTTGTCCGATCAAGTGAGCAACATTCATCCACTGCGCGATGCGATTCGCTTTCTTAAATTGATGTGGCGCTATCGGAAACTGCAACGCACGTAGCGCTACCCTAAATAAGGTTAGGGCTTTCGGGCCGGCAGAGGCTTAGAGCTTTTCAGGATTTCCGACTCGGGCGTAAGCGTTGCTGGTTTGCCGCTGAAGATGAGGCGGTTTGGCTTTTGAGCGAGCGTTTCGACGAGCTCCTTAGCGTATGTCGTAACTACTTTCAGGTTCAAGAGGGTCACGTGCAGTTGCTTCAACTGTTCCTGAAGCTGCTTGTCCGTCGATTTGATGAAAGTGTTCCCTGTGGTCAGGAAAGTGTCTGCACCTTTGGCCACAGTCTCGAGGTTTTTGATCACGTTCTGAAGATTATCTACGTCTATCTTCAGCGAATCTGCCAACGGCCCGAGCTTCGGCGTGAATTCGCCGAGATCTTTCTTCAAACCCGTGACCGTCACGTTCAAATTGTCGAGCAGCTTGTTTGCATTATCGAATAACGGACCTGCTGCCGCCGTGATTTGCTCGAGCCCGTAAGCAGGATGGCCTTCAATCGCGGCGTTGTTTGCCAGCGTCTCACCACCGGGCGTGCCCGCAGAAAGCGCCACAAACTTGGGCGAGAGCATTGTATCGGAGCTGAGCGTGGCCGTGACATCTGCAGGCAACGGCGGAATTCCTTCATCAAGACTGACCGTCACCCGTACAGCGTCTTTCTTGTTTGCGCTTGCTTCCCGCTCCTTTGCAGTGAGATGCCGCATCGCGATCACGCGTCCAGCGGGTGCGCCGGCATAACGGACTTCGGAGTTGACCTTAATGCCGGTCACATCCTCGTAATTGATTTGCAGTGTGCGTGTCGGTTTTTTGAGGTGATATCCCGACAGCGCGAACGTGAGCGCTCCGAGCAGAACGATACTGCACGCGATCACGGACAAGGCGACAAGGTAATCGGACAGGCTGCGCTTCATGAATGTTTGTGATGAAAACGGAATCGCCCGCCGAGAAACGGGCGGGGCCGAACATGTTGATGATCTTTATGCTCTTCCTGTGAAACGTTCAACGGAATCGGACCGTCTGGCTTCCCGTGGATAAACTGCTGCACTTCCGGATTTGGACTGTTCCGAATTTCGTCTGGTGTGCCTTGCGCCACAATGGAGCCGTGACCGAGCATAATCATCCGCGTGGCGATGCGAAACGCGCTGGTCATGTCGTGTGACACAACCACTGCGGTCATGTGGCTGCGCTTGGTCAAATTCAGTGTTAGCTGGTCGACGACGGCGGTCATGATTGGATCGAGTCCCGAGGTCGGTTCGTCGCTGAATAGCAACTCGGGATCGAGAGCAAGCGCACGTGCAAGTCCCACCCGCTTTTTCATCCCGCCACTAATTTCATCCGGCTTAAGATCTTCAAAGCCGGTCAGCCCAACCATCTCAAGCTTTTGTTTCACGATTTGTTCGATTTCATCTGGGGATTTGTCGGTGTGTTGGAAAAGTGGCAGCGCAACGTTCTCGCCGACGGTGAGCGAGGCGAGTAGCGCGCCGGATTGGAATAACATCCCAAATCGCAGCCGCACACGTTCAATCTCACGTTCTTTCATTCCTGTGATCTCTTCTCCGAAGAGTTTCACCGATCCTGCAGTCGGTTTCATAGAGCCGATCATGTGCCGAAGTAACGTGCTCTTGCCGCAACCGCTGCCGCCCATGATAACCAGCGTCTCGCCGCGCTGAACGTTAAAAGAAATCCCATCGAGCACCGCGCGGTCGCCGAATTTACGGACCAGCTCGTCTACCTCGATGATGCTGTCTTCGCTAATACTCATGCACTGAAAAAGAAGATGCCTGTTAATACCGCGTTAGTCACTAACATCGCCAGCAAAGCTTGGACGACGGAAGCGGTGGTGGCCTGACCCACGCCCTCAGCGCCGCCTTCGACAGTGAGTCCGGCGTTGCAGGCGATTGTGATCACAATCCATGCAAAAACCGCGCTCTTGATCATTCCTGAATACAAGTCCCAGGTGTCAGCGCTTTCGAGGGCACGCAGAATGTAACCCGCCGTATTAAAATCAAGCGCGAAACGGCAGACTGCCCAGCCGCCCATGATGCCGATGTAATTTCCGAAGATGGTGAGCGCTGGCAGCATCACCAACATGGCGAGAAATCGCGGCACGACCAGATATTGAACCGGATTGATCGCCATGACCTCGAGTGCCTCGATCTCCTCGGATACTTTCATCGTACCTAGCTCAGCCGCGACAGCAGAGCCGCTCCGGCCGATTACAATAACTGCGATCAGAACCGGCCCCATTTCGCGCAGGAGCGTGAGCATCACCAGATCAGGAATGTACATTTCCGCGCCGAGACTCTCGAGAGAATGGGCAGCCTGCATGGCCAGCGTCACGCCTATGCTGAATGCCGTCAGGGCCACCATCGGCGCGGCGCGAACGCCGATGAACACCATTTGGCGAAAGATCGGAGCGATCTTGAAAAATTGCCCGGTGAAAGGCGCAATCAAAATCCAGTAGAGCAGGCTGAGGTTAAGCTGGAGGTAGTTTTTCACGCGAAGTTCGAGCGACACTCCCGAAATCCAACCCCAAGTCACGGAAGATCACCTGCGCCGCATTTCTCCCCGGCGCCATTGACACACCGGGGCCAGGATGACTGCCGGAACTACACAGGTATACATTAGAGATTGGGGTTTTGTATTCTCCGAGCTCGGGAATCGGGCGCAGCGAACCGGCTTGGTACGGAAGAAACGCACCCTGCCCGAGCGTGCCTCGAACAGCGCTAATGATTCTCCGCGAGATATCGATCGGGGAGTGGGCTACCCGTTTAAGAATTTTTGCCTTCAAGTCGGGAATGTAGTTGCGAGTAATGAGGTCGATGAGGTAATCAGCGTACGGTTCGCGCACCTCGTCCCAAGTACGTCCGGGGATCTTGCCCGTTGCGTCGTCAGTAATAACATAGGGGACACTGAGGACGACGAATTTCATCAACGCCTTACCGGCTGGTGCGCGGCTGGGGTCTATAGCGGAGTCATTCCAACTCACGATCATTGGTGCCGAAGGCAGTGCGCCACCGCGACACTGTAGATAAACCTGCGCGAAGAAGTCGAGCGTAGGTTCGGTAAGATGAACATGCGCGGATTGGCGGGCAGCAGGTCCGGCGTTGTAGTTGATAGGGCTCTCGAGCGCGACGAATATGACAAAAACTGAATCGCCCCACTCGTAATGCTCCATTTTGTCGATGATTTCTCGTTGCAACATCGCGGCGCCGAGCAAATCAACCACGAGATGGCGTGGATCCACATTTGAGACGACCAGCTCACCGACGGGAATTTCCTCGCCACTTGTCAGGCGCACAGCAGTGGCACGTTTTGGATCGCCCAGAATTCTTTCGACCAGCGCATTCGTGCGGATTTCTCCACCATGCGCTTGCAGATGTTCGGCGAGAGCGAGCGTAACGCGGTGCATACCGCCTTTAACCAGGTTGTTGCCGGCGTTTTGCAAGACCGAAGCGAAGAGCCAGCCGAGCTCCGCGCCACCCGCGTCGTCGGGCGAGGAGCCGAGAAAAGTGGCGAACGAGCCGAACAAGGTTTTCGTCGCTTCTGCTTCGAGCGTCTGGTTCGCCCACGATCGAATGCTCTGCATGCTAAACCGATAGGCTTCCATTCCCGCGGAGGATTCGGCAAAGTCCGCTGCTGCGGCCGGGAATGAAGGAGGAGGTGAAAACATCGCCTCTGTAATAGCGTCCTTTTGCGCGAGGAAACGGTTCATCAAGGCACGCCATGTCCCGGCGTCCTTTCGCGAATAGCGGGCTATCTCTCCAACAGTCTTTTCAATGTCGCGATGGACGCTGATTATATCACCGTGGGGAAAGGCATGTGAGAAAGGAATCTCGGGCTCAATGAGTTCGTAGCGATCCAGTAAACCCAATTCGTGCGGGACCGGTGAGAGATTTGCGAGTTGATACCCGCTCGCATGAAGATCCGACCAAAAACCGGGCAGTGTTTCCTCTTCGGTGACGGTCATGCCGCCAACCGTGCGATATTGTTCCAGAACAAGGACCCTGAGCCTGGCCCTCGCCAGATAACAGGCGCACGTCAGGCCGTTATGTCCCGCGCCGATAACGATAGCGTCGTACAGATTTGGCATACTCAGGACAGACTAATGACCTCGAGCGCAGCAAGGCGACTTCGGTTAGGCGCAATTGCAATCCTGTACAACAAATTAGGCTGGAAATAATTTTTCACTTGCCGCTTGAGCGCGCAGAATGCCAAGGTGCGCGCGTTGACGAAAGCCGAAAGTTCAGCGCTTTAGTCATAAATCGCCGCGCAGGCTGAGGCCCAATCACAACGCAATGGCTCAAAGCGAAATCGACAGCCTGCGCGCGTTGCTAACCTCGAAGCCCCGACCCATCGGTTGGGCCGAACGGCGCCAGCGGCTCGATGCTATTGGTTCCGTCTGGCCTGTGGCCGATGATGTGAAGCTTGAGCCGGTGGATATCAACGGTTTGAGAGGAGAGTGGTCGATTGTTCCGGGCAGTGATCCCTCGCGTGTCCTGATGTTTTTTCATGGCGGCGGCTACTGTTCCGGATCGCTCGTGAGCCATCGTCGGATGGTTACTGAGGCGGGCCGTGCCGCCGGAATGCGCACACTGGCCGTGGCCTATCGACTCGCTCCCGAGCATCCGTTTCCCGCAGCCTACGACGATGCGCTCACGGCTTGGCGTTTTTTGCGAAATGAAGAGATTCCGGCTGCATGTATCGCAGTTGCTGGCGACAGCGCAGGCGCCGGGCTCGCAATAGGGTTGATCGGCCAGTTGCGCGATGCACACGAGGACCTTCCGTCGTGTGCATGGCTCGTGTCGCCTTGGATGGATTTAACAATGTCTGGTCCGACACTCGCCAGCAAGGACGCCGTAGATCCGATTATTCATAAGACTTATCTGGATGAGTTGGCTGACGCATATGTTCCTGCAGGAGTGGAGAGAAAGGACCCGCGCGTTTCTTCGCTCCACGCCGATCTCAGAAATTTTCCTCCGTTACTGATCCAGGTGGGTTCTGCCGAAACGTTGCTCGATGATGCCACTCGTTTCGCGCGCGCGGCAGGTGCGGCGGACGTTCCCGTGACTTTGGAAATTTGGCCGCACATGATCCATGCGTGGCATCTGTGGAACGCTGGGCTTGAGCCTGGCCGTCGGGCACTAGCTGATGCAGGTGCTTTTATCCGGGTGCATATCGGCGACCGCAATCGATAACTCATGACCGCGCACGACTCAGATTGCCGGAGTAAATTAGCCGGCTTTCCGCGATTTACGCTGGCGACTAAACCAGTCCTCGCTTTCGGAAATCGCCGAGATTATTGCCGGAAGAGCGCTCCACCA
>Ga0307312_10000198_pt1 | contig 25387 bp, 25 predicted proteins | sample ER_DNA_202_FD_194489 | JGI IMG/M metagenome (GOLD analysis project Ga0307312, IMG submission 194489) | Bulk soil microbial communities from the East River watershed near Crested Butte, Colorado, United States - ER_DNA_202 | ecosystem: Environmental > Terrestrial > Soil > Floodplain | place... | reverse complement strand
CGGCGAGCAGCATTGAGGCGGAGCCGCATGCCTCGTCCTGGGGCACTCCGTAGCGTGCGGCGAACACGCGGGCCCGGATAGTCCCGACCTGCTGATCGATCCAGGCCCAGAACTGGTCGGCGTCTTGGTCGGGGTGGGGCGGCTCGGTCATGGCATCGACTGCGGTGGCGTCTGCCACGTGGTGGAGACGCCAGGGTGGGGCGGCTGCTAGAGGTGCGCGAATCCACACCTGGTCATCGCTGGTCCAGGTCGGAACGGACCCAGCAGGTGGACTCAGCTGCGTCACCGGGCCGCCGAGGTGGCGGCTGAGGAGCCAAGCGGTACCGACGAGTGGGTGTCCCGCGAATGGCAGCTCAGCGGCCGGGGTGAAGATCCGCAACTGGCCGGTGTCGGGGTCGTCGACGTAGACGGTTTCGGAAAAGCCGAGCTCGGCAGCGAGTGGTTGGCGACGCGCGGGTGGTATCGCGGGACCGTCGAGAACGACGCCGAGGGGACTACCGAATTGACCCTCGCTATCGCAGAAGACGCGTAAGACCTGCAAGACAGGCATGGTGGAATTGCTCTCCTCGCGAGAATGATGAGGCGTTGACGGGAGCGATGATCAGCACCTGTGGACCCAGTTGAGATGTCTGCGGTAGAAGCGCGTGTCCACCTCCATCCTCGGGAAACTGGCGGGCAGTTCCCGTGGGTCGATGGACACGAATCCGTGTCTCTCGTAGAAGCGGTGTGCGGCGCCCATCACTGCGGTTGTGCCGAGGAAGATCGTCCGGATGTCCCGGTCCTCTGCCCAGCCGACGAGGGTCTGCATCAGGCTTGCTGCGAGCCCGCTCGCGCCGCGGTGTTCACGCGCCACGAACATCTTGCGTAGCGCGGCGATATCCTCGCCGATCTTGAGAGCGGCGATCGTGCCCACCACTGACCCGCCGTGACGCGCGACCCAGAACTCGCCGCCTCCTGCTCGATAGAACTGCGCGATGTCGGTGAGATCTGGCTGGTCCGAAGCGGTAATGGGAAGACCGAACTCGCCGCGCTGTATGCCGCTGATCAGGACGATGACCTCGTCTCGATCCGCTGGCTGCCACGGTTTTATGCCGTAATCGAAGCGCCGTTCAGACACGCCGCGATCCCGCGACTTTGCCCAGCCCTGCTATCCCTCCGGTGAGTTGCATGCGACTATCTCACCATCTGGCCCCAGGATTGGATCACCGTGAACGTGGTGCCCCAGCGAGCGGGTTCTCGAAGCTCGTACTCGGCGTCCTGACGGAGCTGACGCAACTCCTCCTCGCTCACCAACGACAGCAATCGGGGCTTCAGACCGGCGCTGAACTGCAGGGGCAGCCACAGGTACGGATGTCCCGGTGGGAGGGCCAGGACCTCGGCCCGTACGTTGCCCTCGATGCCGAAGGTGCCCAGGAGCTCAAGATGATTGCGTCCGGCCTCGGCATCCCCCCAGCGTGCGAACGCCTCGCGGATAAGGGCGATCAGCTTCTGACACGCGTCAGCAGGCGGATTGAAGTGCCAGGATCCCCAATCGGGATCTTCTAAGACGATGGTGCCGCCGGGGCGAAGCAACCGTACGTAGGTCTCCATCTGGTCGTGGCCACGACCCAGTGGAGTGAGCTCGAACCTCGCGTGCACCAGGTCGAAAGATGCGGGCTCCAGCCTCGTGGCGAAGAGATCGTCGTTTCTCAGCAGTACGTTGCCGAGGCCTTCGTCGGCCACGAACTGTTTGGCGGCCCTGAGCATGGCGTCGTCGATATCCGTCCCCACCGCCTCACCATTTTGTCCGACCCACTCGCTGAGCAGTCCGAGCCAGCCCATCACCCCGCAGCCGATGTCGACAGCCCGGCGACCGCGACCGTCGCCGATCTCGGCCAGGAGCCGGCGGCCGCTGGGCTGCCACACTCGGGACTGGAGCTGGAGCCGCTCCAACTCGGAGGCCTGACCAGCCAGCAGATATGTCGACGAACTCATGACGTTCCTCCTTTTCTCCCGTCCCCTCGAGTTCAATACGACTGTCCAGGCGCTCGGTCATCCCGCCAAGTGCACGTTGTGAACCTCTCCGCCTATTGGTCGGCGCGGCCTTCGTCGGTCTGCGTTGGGTGGGGCAGTCAAGCCACCCGAGGAGGTTCAGAATCTGAACTGCATCCGTCATACTCGCGGTGGAAAGATGTGGGTGTGAGGACCTACGGGCAGTACTGTCCCATCGCCAGGGCGTCGGAGCTCCTAGCGGAGCGCTGGTCCGTCATCATCCTCCGCAACATCGTCATCCTGGGTTGCCGAACCTTCAACGAGATCGCCGACGGCGCCCCTGGCCTGTCTCGCGGCCTGCTCTCCAAGCGGCTGCGGGAGCTGGAGCGGGCCGGTGTGCTAGAGATCCGTCCCAAGCCGGACGGCCCCGGCTCGACCTACCAGCCAACCGAGGCGGGTCGCGAGTTCGCCGCAGTGATGATGGCGCTCCAGCACTGGGGATCGCGGTGGGCCGATCTGACGCCTGAGCAGGCTCACCCGGGCGTGGTGCTGTGGATGTGGGTGACCTTCTACCTGGACCGTGACCGTCTCCCTTGGCGCCGGGTGCTGGTCCGCTTCGACTACCCCACGCTTTCCGGACCGGGCAGCCGCGGTTGGCTACTGATCGAGCGGGGTGACGCCGAGGTTTGTGAGAAACACCCCGGCGGCGAGGAGGATTTGGTGGTGTTGGTGACCGATCCCGTGGCATTCGCCAAATGGCATCTGGGAGAGCTTCGATGGAGCGAAGCCGTGCGCTCCGGGGCGATCGAGGTGCAGGGCATTCGGACGCTGGCCCGGACCCTCCCCACGTGGCACCGAGATCCTCAACGAGGCCCGCAACCACTCCACGGCGTCGACGCTGCGCTCCCCGCCTGAGGGCGTCTCAGGTCATCGGAACCTGGATTCACGCAAGGCCGTCAGCACGGAGCTGGTAGGAGGGAGTGATCTCGATCCACCGGTGCAGCCAGTCGACGCGCTCTCGCCCTTCCAAGTACGCGGCGAGGTCTTCCACGTGCGCTTGCCAGCCAGCGCCGTGGGCAGCGAGCTCACCTAATGGGAGACCTCGCTCCTCGACGACTAGGCGGGTCTGGTCGCCCTCAGCGAAAAGTTCGGCTTCAATCACGGTCTCGTCCTCCCGCCCGGGATCCAAGGTGAGGAGCAGACGCCGCGGAGGCTCGCACTCGTCCAGCCGACCGGGACCCTCCCAACCACTGGTGAAACTGGCCCGAAGGTCGCCTCCGGGACGAAGGTCACCGCTTACCTCGGCGACCCAGCGAGCCAACCGTTGCGGATCGGTGAGTGCCGACCAGAGATCGTCGATGCTGGTGTCGTAGCGATCCTCCATTCGGACCACGCCCTTGCCGTCTGCCGCGAGCAGCGTTCCCTTGACGCGGCTCTCAGCCGAACCCCCGTCGGTCATGGCGTACTCCTTCGCTGTCTTTTGCCCCTGGCTACCTCGGTATGCAGCGCGCCAAATCGTTGCTGCCACAGCGATCGGTACCGATCGAGCCAGCCGTCGATCTCGGCGAGCGGTTCCGAACGCAGGCTGTAGATGCGAAATTGTGCGGTCTTCCGGACCTCGACCAGGCCGACCTCTCGCAACACCCGGAGATGGCGGGAAACACCCGGACGGGCGATGGGCAGCATCGCCGCCAGCTCGCTCACCGACGCCGGACCGCCACGAAGGGCTTCGAGCACCGTGCGGCGACTCTCATCCCCAAGGGCTTTGAAGACTGCATCCACGGGGATGAATGTACCGTACTGGTTACGTAACCATCTAGGTACACATGCCAAGCTCACAGTCACGTCCTTTCTGATGGACCCCTCGTCGGGCCCAGCGAGCGCTACACGGTCGGTACCCAGAAGCGCAGCTTGCCGTCGAGCTCGTTCTCGAGCACGCCGCCGTTCGCCTGAATCACTTTCGCGGATGCGACGTTGTCCGCGTCGCAGGTGACAAGCGCCGAGGAGATCCCACGGGCGGCAGCCTCGGGAAGCACGGCACGCAGCATCGCAGTCGCATGACCGCGGCGGCGGGCAGTCGGCCGGACGTCGTAACCGATGTGTCCACCTTCGTGGAGCAGGCGCTCGGTCAGCCTGTGCCGCAGCGCGATCCGGCCGAGGTAACCGTCGTTCCCGAGCCACCACCAGGTCGTGCAGGGCACCCAGCCCTCCGGCCGTGGCGTCTCCTCGAGCGCCTCGGCACGGAGAGACCGCACGAACGCTGCGAAGCCCTCAGTCGTATGCCACGTCTCGCCGAAGGTCCGGATCTCGTGCCCGATCATGGTCTGGTCGACCGGCGCGCCGCGCCTCTCGGCCGCGAACTCGGCCATTGCCTCTAGAAACGACTCGCGGACTTCCGACGTCGGAAGCTGCAGGTTCGGCATAGCGGCGAGTGAAGCACCTGCCGTACGCCGGCAGCGAGCGGTTTTCAGCCGAGCGCACGCCACTGGACCCCGTACGCTCCGGCTAGGCGACCTGAGTTAGCTTGCCTGGCTAGCTGGGTGAAGCGATTCGTCCAGCGCTGCCATGATCGCTCGTTTGACCCGCAGCATGTAGATGCCGTACGCGGCTGTCCCGCAGGCGGTGGCGACACCGACGAGCGATGCCACCAGTGGCGCCGCCAAGATCTGCGAAGCAATAAGCCAGATACCGACAATGGCCCAGACCACCACCCATGCCGCGATGTAGAAATCGATGCTGCGACGAAAGAGAAAGCCGACGGAATGAAGTGCAAACCGACTACCAGCGCGATTGCCGGTGCGAAGTACGCGTAGCCACCGTTGATCGCCAACAAGGCGCAGACGACGGCGATGACCACGCCCTCGCTTGCGAAGGTGACGCCGAACCCCAGGCGCAGCGCGCGACCGCGGCGTTGCGACTCCGCGCCCGCAGGCAGCGGCAACCGGGCGGCTGACCGAAACAACTGCACGCCGTTGATGACAAAGATCACCGCGTATGCGCCGAAGACCACGATCAGCGCGACGCGGAGGAAGGCTGACAGGCCGTAGAAAGACCACGATGCCCAGAGGGCAGTGAAGAATGCCATCAGGAACAGCCCGATGGCCACGAATCGCGCCGCCGGACGGTTGAGCACGCCCCTCCCGACCGCTATTTCAGTCATCAGGCCATCATGGCTCGCTCACCCGATAGAAAATGATCGCGGCTGCCATTCTCACTCGGCCGGCCGGACGGCGCTGGAGTAACGCTTGGCGAGCGTCGCAATGTGGGCAACAAGTTCTGGCGGCTCGGTCACGGTGAAGTCGAGTCCGAGCATGCCGATGTAGACCGCAACTGTCTCGACGCTGTCGGCTCCGGTGACGAGGACACACGTGTCGTCGTCGATGGCCTCAACGACGCCGACCGCGGGATTGATGCGGGTCAGCACCTCCGCGGCCGACGCGTACACCGTGATCCTGACGTGCACCTGCCAGCCGGCGAATGCCGTGGTACGGAGAACGAACGCTGGATAGTCACCGCCGGGCAGTTCGACTGGCGTGAATCGACGCCCGCCAGGGATGCGCAACTGCATCCAGTCGAGCCGGAAACTCGACCACGCGTCGGTGTGGCCGTCGCGGGCGACCAGATACCAGCGTCGCTGCCAGCTCACGAGTCGGTACGGCTCGACCTGGAGCCGCTCGTCATCGCGATACGCGAAACGAATCTCTTCATGATCACGGATCGCAGCGGCTACAGCCATCAGGAGTCCCGCGTCGACCTCCGGGTCCGGCACATTGCTCCCCGTGTTCTCAGGCCCGGTCTGCACGGCATCGCGTACGGCGTTGACCCGCAGCCTGAGCCGATGGGGGAGCACAGCCTCCAGCTTGGTAAGGGCTCGGGCACTGGTGTCCTCAATGCCGCTCACTCCAGTGACGGCGCGTAGACCGACCGCCACGGCGACGGCCTCGTCGTCGTCCAGCAGCAGTGGTGGGAGCTTTGCGCCGACGCCGAGCCGGTAGTGGCCGCTGGGTCCGCGTACGGCTTCGACGGGATAGTCCAGTTGCCGCAGGCGCTCGATGTCGTTGCGGACTGTCCGGCCGCTGACCTGAAGCCGCGAGGCGAGTTCGTCGCCGCGCCACATCGTGCGGGATTGCAAGAGCCCAAGGAGGGCAAGAAGTCGACCGGAGGTCTGGTACATCCGAGGCTAATTTCTCTAGAAAAGCGGAACGAAACTGTCCTAAAACCACCATAGCTTCGGGCCATGACAACAACCTCCGCAGCCGGTCAGACCGGCACGATCCGTCCATTCACCATCTCGATTGCTCAGGAAGCGATCGAGGATCTTCAGCATCGGCTAGCGCACACCCGCTACCCGGTCGAAGCACCTGATGACAGTTGGGAGTACGGAACGCCAGTCGGCTACTTGAAGAAGATGGTCGCCGCGTGGCAGCAGTTCGATTGGCGCGCCCAGGAAGCGCGGATGAATGCCGTCGCGAACTTCGTCACCGAGATCGACGACCAGACCGTGCACTTTGTCCACGTGCGCTCGACTGAACCGGACGCCACGCCATTGCTGCTTGCGCACACTTATCCGGGATCATTCGCGGAGTTCCTGGACATGATCGGCCCGCTCACCGATCCCGTGGCGCACGGCGGACGTGCCGAGGACGCGTTCCACCTCGTGATTCCATCCATGCCGGGCTTCGGCTTCAGTACTCCATTGGTAGGAGCGGGCTGGACCATGGCCCGAGTCGCTCAGACCTACGACTCGCTGATGCGGCGGCTCGGTTATGAGTCCTACGGCGCCCATGGCAGCGACGGCGGCGCGATGATCTCTCGGGAGCTGGCCGTCCTGGATCCGCCTGGTTTCCTCGGCGCCCACGTGCTGCAGCTGTTCTCGTTTCCCTCTGGTGATCAAAGTGAGTTCGAGCGATTTGGGCCCAAGGAGTACGCCGCGCTGGAGTTCCTCGGCTGGTTTCAGTCGGTGGGCGGCTACAACCAGATGAACGGGACTCGTCCGCAGACTATTGCGGCTGCGCTGTCGGATTCTCCGGTCGGCCAGTTGGCGTACAACGAGTTGTTCGAGAACTTCGGCAACGGCACCAGCCTGGTGACCGAAGAGCAAGTGCTCACCCAGGTGTCGCTTTACTGGCTCACCAACACAGCCGCCACCGCGGTGCGCTTCCACTACAGCGAAGGCCACTCCGGAGCCGAACCGGTGGTCAGCCAGGGTCGCGTGGGTGTCGCCGTGTTTGCACACGACTTCCAGACCATCCGGCCGCTAGCTGAGCGCGACAACGCCAACATTGTGCACTGGTCCGAGTTCGACAGGGGCGGCCACTACGCCGCGCTCGAGGTGCCTGAGCTCGTCGTGTCTGACTTACGCAGCTTCTTCGCCGGATGATCCTGTTCGATTCGACGGCAGTCAAGATCAAATTCGCACGGGTAGACCAGCGAGCACGACCATCCGGACGCTCTGCAACGCGCTGAGATCATTCTGCAGATCGCCTTCTACAACAATCAGGTCGGCGTCGTACCCATCCTGCAGCAGACCTTTCCGGTGCCCGAGTCCACAGACTCGGGCCGCCGCGGAAGTGGCCGCGCCCAAGGTCTCCGCAGTGGACAGGCCCGCTTCGTCAAGCAGTGCCGTACCAATGTGAATGTTGCCGTGTGCCATCCAGGGATTGAGTCCGGCGTCGATGCCGACCACGACGCGTACGCCGCGCGCATGCAGTCGACCGATCATGTCGGCGCGGAGCTCGCGCATCCGGCGTGGAGTGAGTCCAGTCGTCGCAGCCAGCTTCTGGACGGCTGGTGGGGCGGTACTGAGATCCATCAACGGCGGCGGGGGGATCACGCAACTGATGGCGATGTCCATCTCGGCGATGCGATCAGCAAGCGCATCTGAGAACCCGAATCCCTGGTCGGTCAAGCAGCTGCAATGTTCGATGCAGTCAACCCTCGCGTCGACCGACTGCTCGACGGCTGGCAATCCGTGCGCGTGCGCCGTAACAGGTAGGCCGTGGTCGTGCGCCTGCTCAACGATGGCGCTCAGATCCTCGAAACTGAACTGAGTGCGCATGACATCGCTTCCTGGCGTCAGCATGCCACCGCTGGCCATCACCTTGACGACGTCCACACTGCGATCCAGCCGATCGCGAATCGCTGCCGAAATCTGAGCGCCGCTCGCAACCTCGCCGCCGAGAAAGTGGCAGTGCCCGCCGACGCTCGTGAGGGGCGGACCCGAGGCCACAATTGTCGGCTCTGGCTGCGGTGAGCGGCCGTCGCGTTGCTCGTCGCGACGAGCAACGGCCGCATAGCGAATGTCACCAAGATCACGAACGGTGGTAACGCCGGCGGACAATTGCCGCCGCAGGCTTTCAGTGATGATCGTGTCCAGCGCTTCGCCGTCGAGCTCGGGAACTCGATCCAACGCGCCGACCTCGCTGTCTGCGACAAGATGCACATGGGTGTCGATGAGTCCGGGAAGCACCGTCGCGCTCGGATAGTCATAGAGCGTCCATGACTCGTCCAGCTGGACATCCCGCGACTCGACCCCGACGATCTTCTCGCCATCGAGAAGTACGGTCGCTGGTCCGGCGCTGAACCGTTCGCCCGTGAACAGCCGCGAGCAGCGAATCGCAATCACTAGCTCGTCATACAGCTCAAGCAAGATCGCGTCAATGAGATTTCACCTGATCATGGTGATCAAGAAGATGTTGCCCGGCGTGACCTTGATCAGATCTGAGCGGCGCCGATCCGGATCACGCAGCCAGGGCAGGTGGCGGGCCGGTCGGTACTGCGGCGCGCCAGACCCGGCGGGCGAAGGGCCCGTCGCCAAGGCTGTGGGTGCCGGCGTTGGTGACCAAGTAGTAGGCGCGATTCGGTGATCGTCAAATCCAGACTCCGGATTCTGGCTGCCGCACCCGCCAGCGGCCGTGCGTCTTCACTCGGTGCTCGAACCGGATCATCGGGCCTAGCTTGCCAACGCCAGTTTGGCCCGGCGGTCCACCCCGAGATGGCGAAAGATAGGAGATCGTGTGGTCAAGCTCGAGGCGACCGGTGTGAGCGGCGTACGGGAAGCAGCTAGCTGGCATCCGCAGGAACATGGCTTCCCGGATCCGCCGCGGAATCTCGTAGCTGTCGACCGGCGGCGCGTCCTGCGGGTCAATGACTGGCTGCACACGTACGTCGCAGTTGGTGTCGGCGAGGAACCGGCGGACCTGCCCGAGCGTGACCGGCCCAACGCCTTCGAACCGGGCAACCCCGCCCAGAGCGAACTTACCGCTGCCGTAGCCGAGCAGCGCCTCCTCGCTGAGATGGATGTGCAACATGACCCGGGGCCGGAGCTTACGCACGTCCATTGTCGGCGGGTCAATGATCAACTCCGCTGGCTCGGCCTTCGCCTGATCATCTTCGCCAGGCGAAGCGGCGGACATCTCGTACGGAGCATCGGGCTCGTTGTCGATCGGTTCATTGGGTTGCTGCGGCTCAGGGGCTGGACGCTGCTCGTTGCGAAACTCCCACAACAGCTGCAACGCCAGCGCCGGTTGAGCAAGGACGCCGATGGCCTTTGATCGGCGGACATCCACCGACTCCATATCACCTTGGAGCTTGAGAATCTCCGCGATGCGGTTGACGGTCGCCAAAAAGTAGATGACATCGCCGGCGTTGGCCTTGGCGATCAACAGCTTCAGGCCAGACTGGTTGGTGCGGCGGGAACGCACGAACCGTTCAGCCTCCCAGATTTTCGCTTGCTCTTCGGCGGCGCGCGGATCAGCTTCGATGATCTTCGCGCCCAGCAAAGTTTCGAACCTAACCCATGGCAGGCCGACGATTGCCCGGGCGACTGCGGCATCGACCTGCATGGCGGAGTCGCGACTGAGATGCCTGGTGGCCTGGGCGACCTTGCGGGCCTTCCACGCCGGCACCCCGCCCGTCATGATCAGTTGCCACAGCTCCGGCAACCGGTGCCGCAGATCCAGCGCATCCGCCATCAAGGCGCGCGCGAAGCCAGAGCTGATTTCCATCCGGGCACCAAACTCTGCACCGGCGAACTCCAACACCTCTGGAGTACCGTCCCCGCCCAACTGGCGTCCCTGCTCGGCACCCGGCAGCGGCTGCTCGACCGGAGCTTGGCTGTCGGGATGATGAAGATCCGCCCAATGCGCGGCCAGCTCGACCAGTCGACATTCGTTCAGGAGCACGGTGTGGTGCGCATCTGCGACCAACGACAAGGTGGTCGCCGTATTCGGGCCACCTCCCTGCTCTTCGAACATGCATTCACGCTACGGGAACCTACTGACACTTACGTTTGGTCGTGGTCCTGCGGGTGATCAAGTCACTGGCGGAAGCGCTGGGGCGACTCTTGCTAGAAACTCAATTCTTCAGGCTCCAGCTTGGGTCGAGACTTCCGACGTGTGGGCCAGCTGATCACATGATCGACCAGCTGGCCAGTGCCGAATCGATACTGTCGATACATGATCGCCCGCATGTGGAGAGGCGTCGTGCGACGTGACGATGCCGACGCGTACGTGACATATATTGCCGACACCGGCATGGCTGAATACCGAGCGACGCCCGGCAACCAGGGCGCTTGGATGTTCCGTCGTGACGATGACGACCGCTCCGAGATCATCACGTTGTCGTTCTGGGATTCTCGGGACAGCATTCGAGCATTCGCCGGCCAGGACATCGATCAAGCAGTCTTTTACCCTGAGGATGATCGTTTCCTCGTCGAACGTGATCTCATGGTCCGGCACTACGACGTCGTGAATTGACGATCGCCAGGCATCTTGATCATTCGTTCGGAACGCTGCCGGTAGCTCACAACGCGCTGCCGATAGCCCACAACGCATAGAGAGGGATCGATGCAGAACACCGTGATGCCGACGCACCGAGCGGCACGGATTGGCCTGTGGCTGTTGCCCGCGTACGGCATCCTGCTTGGGCTCGGCACACTCACCCATCAGCCACCGATTGAAGACTTCGACGCCTACGCCCGCTACATCACGACCGATGTGTTTCTGGTCAGCCACCTGGGAGCAAGCATCTTCGGTGCGGCCCTGGCTGTCCTGGGCGTGGTTGCAGTTACTGCATACCTGGTACCTGGTCGCGCAGCTCGGCTCGCCGTAGTGGGACTGGTTCTGACGACGATTGCGAACATCTACCTGTCTGCCGCATTCGGCAGCGCGGCGTTCGTCCAGCCAGGGATCGGACGCGCGCACCTGGCCGGCGTACCGGGCATGCCCGCGCTCAACGCTGATACCGCGTACGGACCCGCCTTGGGCGCTACGGCGCTCAGTGCGACCCTGCTGTTCGTCGTCTCGGCAATCGTGCTCGGTATAGCGATCGCACGCACCCATCGCCGTTTGCGTGCCGTCGGGGTGGCGTACGCGGTGCTTCTCCCGCTCTTCGCAATTTCCGGCTTCTTGTTCCCGGTTGTGCAGTCGGCGGCCGGATTCGCCGTCGCGATCGCAACCGCACTCCTGGCCGTACAACTTCCTCGGACCCTTGATTCGGCGAGCGCTCCCTCGACTGAGCCCTGAAATACTCGCGCCCATGTACGTCTTGGCGTTGAAGCTGCTCCTCGCACCGCTGCTGGTAGTCGCTTCCTCGCTCGCTGGGCGACGTTGGGGTCCGCGGCTGGCCGGGATCTTGGTGGTGTTGCCCATCGTTGCCGGTCCGATCCTGCTGATCTTGTACCTGGACCACGGCAGCGCCTTCGCGGCTGATGCGGCCCGGGCTGCCACGCTAGGCATCGTGCCGCTCGCGGCATTCGTGTTGATCTTCGCCTACCTTTCCCGACGGCACGGTTGGTTGGTGATCTTGCTGACGAGCTGGGTCACGGTGCTTGTTGCCGATCTTGCGCTCTCCCGGGTAACCGTGCCCGCAGCGGCCGCGTTGCTGCTGGCCCTGCTGGCACTGCACGGAGCTGACGCGTTGCTACGTCGGATGGACCAGCCACTGCCGCCACCGGTAACAACGACCTGGTGGGATCTGCCCGCCCGGGCGATCGCCACGGCCGGGCTGGTAGTGCTGCTGACTGGGTTCGCAGCATTCCTGGGTCCAGCCCTGACCGGTGCGCTCGCGCCCTTTCCGATCGCCTTGAGCGTGGTGTGCGCATTCACTGCGGCGCAGTCTGGTCACGCCGGTGTTCTCGCACTTTTGCGCGGCATCGTCCCAGGGCTAGATGGGTTTGCGCTGTTCTGCTTTCTCGTCGCAATCTTGATCAACAGAGTGGGCGCTGCGGCGGCGTTTGGGCTGGCCACCGCAGCAGCAATCTTTTTTGCGGTCTTGCTTGCTGTTCGGAAGGCCGGCTGAAGCTCGTGCTCGTGCTCGTGCTCGTGAGTGATTGCCATGGCTGGGCGCGCCACGTTTCCAGCAGCAGCGGTCGCGGCTAGGGTCGAGCTCATGACCGTTCGACGCCCGTGGACGTCGTGGCCGGCCATTGCGATTGCGCCCGTGGTGATCACGACTGTCTTCCTCGCCGCGGGATGTCATGCCACCCCACGCCAGGGCGCGGTCAGTGCTCCCACCGTGGTATCGCCCGCTCCTGCGCCGGTTACGCCATCTGGGGCCAAGACGTCGATTCTTCCGCACCCTGCAGATGATCAGACGCCTGATAGCGCCGACAATCCGATCGACCACGTGATCGCCATCTCCATCGATGGCCTCAATCCGGCTGCTATCACCAAGCTCGGGAAGTCCCGCACGCCCGCATTCCACCGGCTGATGCGCGAGGGTTCCTACACACTGAATGCTCGGACGGTTCGCGAGAAGACGAGCACGCTGCCCAATCACACGACGATGCTGACCGGACGCCCCGTCAACGCGGGGCGCGGAGGCCATGGATACACCGAGAACTTCGACAACGGTGGCACCATCCATCGCGCAGCAGGACATTACGTTGCCAGCGTCTTCGACGTGGTCCACGATCACGGCGGTTCGATAGCCGTCTTCGCGGCCAAGACCAAGTTCAAGATCTATCAGCGGACGTGGAATAGTCATGGCGCCCGCGACTTAGTGGGGGCTAATGACGGCCGGGCCAAGATCGATCGCTTCACCATCGACCGCAACAACACCCGGCTTGTTGCCAAGCTGACCGCCGAGCTACGCCGAAAACCGCGAGAGTTCACCTTCGTCCATCTCTCCTTACCGGATCGAGTCGGACACGCGCAGGGGTTTATGAGCCAGCCTTATCTCGCGGCCGTCAAACGCACGGACAAGTTGCTCGGTCGGATTTTGAATACCGTGGCTGACCACCCCGCACTGCGCCGCCATATGCTGCTGATTCTGACCGCCGATCATGGTGGCCGGGGCGCCTCGCATTACACGCCCACCAAGTTGCAGAACTTCCGAATACCCTTCATGACGTGGGGTCCGGGGGTACCTGCCGGCCGCAACCTGTACGGCCTCAATCCCACGTTCCGCAGCCCGGGTAGTAGCCGGACCAGCTATCGGGGAAAGCAACCAATCCGTAATGGTGATGTCGCCAACCTCGCCACCGACGCACTCGATCTACCCCGAGTGCCTGGATCTGGGTTCGATAGCCCGCGGACCCTCGATCCGTTTCGCTAGACGCTTGGTCGCGCGCCGGCCTCGACGAGTCGGGTGAGCTGATCGGTGCGGACGGCGTAGACATCCCCAGACCGGCCATCGGCCGGCATGGCGCGCAAGATCGCGATCATGGCCTCGGGCTCCAGCCAATCAGGGGCCGCCCAGCGATGGGTCTCGACTCGGGAGTGGCGATAGCGGTACTCACCCAGGGCACTGATACGTGCCACACACGCAACGGCGCGATCGATGGCGACGGGAATGTATTCGAAGGACAGACCCGGGAGTGGATGATTCAGTCCGGTCAGCACCTCATGCTCGAAACCTTCCACGTCGATTTTGCAGAATTGTGGCTCGCCGTACCGCGCGATGAGCTCATCGAGAGTCACCAACGGCACGCTGACCACCGTGTCCCACTGGATCCGCTGGAATCGTCGGTCGACCTGCACGTCGTTCATCCAGGAGTCGGCAAAGGTTGAGACGGTCGGCGTACGGCTGCTCAGGTGGAGCTGGCCTCGACCCGATTCCGCCGCAACGCCACTCGCGTCGATGATGACTGCGTGGTCCCGGCCGTACAGCACACGCAGTACGCGAACGAAATCTGGCTGCGGCTCTATGGCTACCACGCGAGCGCCGATGCGGCGAAAAACGTGCACCCGGTTGCCCACATGCGCACCGATGTCGAATGCCAGGTCTCCGGGTCCGAGGAACTGCTCATAGAACGTTTTGAACCGTCGGCGGCGCCAGATCGGGCCGTAGTAGGTAACGAGCGAACGAGTGATCCCAGCGACCCGGCTGATCATGTGGATCGTGTCATGTGGATCGTGCCGATCTGCCACCTGCGCCATTGCCTGAAGGCCTTCACCAGCCCATCAAACATGACGCGCCACGGCCGCGTAGGCGTACTGGGCGCGCACCGAATCCTCCACCGTCGAGCGCCGCATGGCCGCTCACGCCCATTCGGCAGGCGAGGGGTTGCGGAAATCAGTTCCTTGGCCCCCCGCGCACCGAGGTTAGTGGTGGTAGTAGTGGCGCGGTCCGACGTAGCGCCGGCGGTGCCGGAACAGCCCAGTGATCATGAACATCCAGAGGAATATCCAAACCAGCCAGGGAGCGCTGAGCACGACGGCTGCGACTACGGCGGTGATCACGAACAGTGGTGCCAACCAGAACATAGCCGCCCACGCGAGGGGAATGTCTGCGTGCTGCTGGGACTTCGGCTCAACGTGTGGCTCCACCGTGCGTGGCAGGTCGACGAACAGGGGTTCGAGGTCGTCGTTGAAGCGCGCCTTGATGGCCTGCTCCATACGCTGCTCGAACTCCTCATTGGTAAGCCGACCGGCGGCGAAGTGATCACCGAGGGCGGCGGCGGCCCGGTCTCGCTCGGCATCACCGATGCGAAGCTGGGTCTTCTGGGATGGTCGAGAATCCATCGGGCCGTACGGCGTTGGCCACACCCACAACACGTTCCCAGGGGGAAGGCCCAGCCGGCCCGGATAGTTTCGAGTCATGAGCCATTGTGCGGCGGAGTGTCGTCTTCAGCAAGGATGGAGTAGAGCTTCCGCCGGAACTCAACCAACGCTTCACGACCTTTTACCTGCTGCTCAGGTGTTCCCATGGCCACGATCTGCCAGACGGCCCCGGCCACTTGTCCCAGCAACGGCTTCAGTTCATCGTCGCCTTCGCCGGCCTCGGTCCTGGCCTGCCAGGGAGCGGATACCTCGTCGGCGTTCTCGGTGACATAAGCGCGACCTTGGTCGGTCAAGGTATAGCTGCGTCGACCACCATCGTCTTCGACCCGCACCAGACCTTCGTCCTCGAGCTGCTGCAGAGTTGGATAGATCGAGCCTGGGCTCGGCTTCCACACCCCGCCGCTACGCGTCGCTATCTCCTGAATGATCTGGTAGCCGTTCATCGATTGCTCTGCGAGGACGGCGAGAATGGCCGCTCGCACATCGCCGCGCCGTGCCTTTGGAGCCCGCCAGGGACGACCTGGGCCCCACCACGGTCCAAACGGGGCACCGCCAAATCCGCCACCCCATTGGCCGAATCCTTGCTGACTGCGAGGTCCGCGGGACCCGGTCATCTTGGCCAACCAGTCGCTCAGATGAGTCCACTCCGGACCGCAGGCGCCGGCGAAGCGATGCCAAGGCGCACCCATTGCATACGCGCCACCCATATTGATCACCCTACTTTCGTGACGTTTCTATCGATACGTCAACGATATATCGCGACCGGTCGCCAGACAAGGAACGAGTGGGCGTTACCAGCCGCGCTTCCGCCACTCGGCCAGATGCGGTCGCTCCGCGCCGAGGGTGGTGTCGTCACCATGACCAGGATGCACAATCGTGTCATCGTCAAAACGGTCGAAGATCTTGGTTTCAAGATCAGTCATGAGCGACGCGAAGTCCTCGGGGCTGTTGGTCTTGCCGGGGCCACCAGGAAATAGGAGGGGACCAGGGGATCGCGCGGATCAATGACCCGGGACCATCAGCGGATCTCATCCCCGGCACCCAGAACTGTCGCCACTGCGGCGACCCAATCGACGGCCCGCCGCTCACCCCGAGCTGCCCGGGCTCACGCAGCAAACACCTCGAGGAATGAATGACCACCGCGCGGTAACTGTTGCCGCACTGTCCTCACGTCGTCCGTAGAATTTTGAGGAGCATGACGACCACCCGAGGAGCTGGCATTGTGCAAAACGAGCCGAACGATCCGGTTTCAGGAGAGGCGGCAGCAACGCCGACAAGTCAGACCGTCGACGTAACCGGAAGCTCAGCGGCGACTCCTACGAACGGTTTTCGAACTTTCGTACGTCGTCGTGAGCTGGTGATCTTCTTCGTCCTCTCGTACTTGATCGCCTGGTCGACGCTGCCGTTTGGCAGCTTCCTGGCTTTCGCACCCATCGTGTCGGCAATCGTTGTCGTCGCGATCGCCGAGGGCTTGCCGGGCCTGGCTCGACTCGGTCGGCGCATCATTCGCTGGCGCGTGAACTGGATCTGGTACGTCGCTGCGATCAGTCTGCCGATACTGGTCGTTGCGGTGGCGATCGGTCTGAACATGGCCGCGGGTGCACCCCCGCCCTCGCTCGATCAGTTCCAGCCGTGGTACGCGGTGCTCCTGGTTTTTGGCCTCGCTATGGTCAATCCCACCGAGGGGCCTCTGGGAGAGGAGCCCGGCTGGCGCGGCTTCGCCGTGCCTCGCCTGCAATCGAGGTGGTCACCGTTGGCGTCAGCGGCTCTCCTCGGACTCCTGATAACCGGCTGGCACCTGCCACTGGTCTTCATGCCGCAGTTTGACCTTGGGCTGCCTGATATCGCGACGACCGTATTGGTCACCTTCTGGTATGCCTGGTTGTTCAACCGGACTGGCGGCAGCGTGCTGCTGACACTCATTGCACATGCAGCCGAGAGCGCAGTCAACATCCAGGGCCTCTGGCCACCAGGAGCTGGTACGGACCGTGCGGTATGGAGCTCGTTGATTGCCTGGACGTTGCTCGTGGTTGCCCTGTTGATCTTCGATCGCAAGTCCTGGCGGACGGCACCGGAGTCGGCAATTGATCGGGTACCCGGCCGGATAAGTTGATCACGCGCCGTCCAGCAGCGGCGGCGGAACGATAGTCGGGCAAGATCAACTCCGAGAACCATCCGGTTGGTGACTGCACATCGCCGGATTAATTGATCGCCAAGAGAAGCACAATGTATGGGGAGCGGTAGACGTCAGCGAGGTGTGCCCGAAGGCGAAGCGCACGAATCGCTCGACGTTGGTCGCGACGACGTAGTTGATCATGAACGGATACCTGGAGAGCGCTACCACGCGAACCAGGGCCGTCACTCGTTAGCGCACGAGCGGGGACCACAGCTTTGCTCGGGTTGGTGCAGCGCGTCAATACATTGGTGAGCTACCAGCCCCGCGTACGCCACTCCGCGAGGTGCGGCCGTTCAGTGCCCAGCGTGGTGTCGTCGCCATGACCAGGGTGCACAACGGTGTCATCGTCAAAGCGGCCGAAGATCTTGCTCTCAAGGTCATTCATCAGCGAACTGAAATCTTCCTGAGTTGTTGTCCGCCCAGGACCCCCAGGAAAAAGGCTGTCTCCGGTGAAGAGATGCGTCCGGCCGGCGCCGACGTAGCAGAGTGTGATCGAACCCGGCGTATGGCCCACCAGCCCGATCACCTCGAGCCGCTCCGCCCCCAGCTCGATCTGATCGCCATCCCAGACGCCGATCAAGCCCTGCACCCAGGCACCTTCGCCGATGGCCTCAAGATCGGGCTGACCACAGATCAGCCGCGCGCCGGTAGCAGCAGCCACCGAAGGCAATGCTTGCCAGTGATCACCGTGCCGATGGGTGGTCACGATCGCGTCCAGCGGCAGATCGGCGATGATCTTCAGAAGTCGATCATCGTCATTGGCTGCGTCGATGAGAACGCTGCCGCCAGCGGCGCGTTGCAGCAGGTAGGCATTGTTGTCCATCGGGCCGACACTGACCTTGATCATGATCACTGACCCGGACAGCCGCGCGACCAGCGGAGCACCGCCCGGCTCGACATGGTTGATACCCATGATCAGAACGCCGGCAGCCGCAGGTCGTCGCCTCCGCTGATGGTCGAAGCATCGGTCCGTCCCATCAACCAGCCGAGCAGCTGTGCGCTGCTACCGCTGACGGCAACCGGATCGCCGACGTTTCCCATCGTTGTGCTGAAGCCGGAATCCGAGGTCAGCTGGAGTTTCGGACAGTCTTCCCGGCTACCGAGGCGAAATGAGCACCATTCCAGTAGCCACTCGGCAGTCTGGTCGTCGATGTCGGTGATCTGATAGCCGATGTCGAGATCAACATGATGGATCGCCACCTCGAGCAGCCGCGCCAGAGGCAGCAGCCGTGCCGGAATCGACGCTCCTCTCATTTCGACGACCGCATCCCAGGCGTCCACCGCCTCGATGTCGTCGAATGCAGAGCCGAGCCGTCCGGCCGAGGTGTCCAGGTCGATCTGCAGGTCAAGACCAGATCGCCCGGCACCCGCCTCGATTTCTTGGGCACGGTATTCAGGCGAGGGGTACATGTCCTGACGTTCACCGGTGCGCGCCCACTCGGCCAGCCGGCAGACGGCATCGGCGTGCCGAGCGACGTGAGTGGCGACGTGCCCGCGAGTCCAGTCCGGAAGCCGGCTGGGCGCACGCCACTCTTCGTCACTGACCAACATCGTGTCGCCGAGCAATCGCTGCGTTGCGGCTCTGACCAACCCCCGCAGAGTCTCCAGTTGCTCTGTGGCAGGAGATGCTGCGGCAGTCATGCCCATACCGTAGTGCCCAACCACGCGGCGGGGAGGCGCGAAGACCATTCGTATTGTGCTGTTTCCTGTCAGCGCGGGCACATACGATGTGCTCCGTGACTGACCGTCTCGTCGTCCGGGGTGCGCGAGAGCACAACCTTCAAAACATCTCGCTCGATCTGCCGCGAGATGCCCTTATCGTCTTCACCGGACTGTCGGGATCGGGAAAGTCCAGTCTGGCCTTCGACACCATCTTCGCCGAAGGTCAGCGCCGCTACGTCGAGTCGCTTTCCGCGTACGCGCGGCAGTTCCTCGGTCAGATGGACAAGCCGGATGTGGACTTCATTGAAGGCCTGTCGCCCGCGGTTTCCATCGACCAGAAGTCCACCAGTCGCAACCCACGCTCGACAGTCGGCACGATCACTGAGGTTTATGACTATCTCCGGCTGCTGTATGCCCGCGCCGGCCGGCCGCATTGCCCGATCTGCGGTGAGCCGATCAGCCGACAGTCGCCGCAGCAGATTGTCGACCGGCTGATGGCCATGCCCGAAGGCACCCGATTCCAGGTGCTCGCCCCTGTGGTCCGTGGCCGTAAGGGGGAGTACGTCGAGGTCTTTCGCGAGCTTGCGACAGAAGGGTTCAGTCGTGCTCGGGTAGACGGCCAGGTCGTGCAGTTGACCGACCCGCCGGTCCTCGACAAGAAGTACAAGCACTCCATCGATGTCATCGTCGACCGGCTGGCCGTGAAGCCCAATGTCAAGCTGCGGTTGACCGACTCAGTAGAAACCGCGCTGCGCTTGGCGCAGGGCGTCGTAACGATCGATTTCGTGGACCTCGATCCGAAGGATCCGCAACGGGAGCGGGCCTACTCGGAGAAAATGGCTTGCCCGAACAACCACGACATCGGCATCGATGAGCTTGAGCCGCGGCAGTTCTCGTTCAACGGCCCCTGGGGTGCCTGCCCAGCCTGTTCCGGTTTGGGAACGCGCATGGAGGTAGACCCGGAGCTCGTCGTTCCCGACGATGAGAAAAGCCTGGTGGAGGGAGCGATCGCTCCGTGGTCATCCCAGCATGTCGCGGACTACTTCAGCCGACTCATCGACTCTCTCGCGGAGAGCGCTGGGTTCTCGACCACGATGCCGTGGCGCCGGCTGCCGACAGCTGCCCAGAAGATGTTGCTCGAGGGGGTGCCGGGCCTGGTTCATGTGCGTTACAAGAACCGGTACGGCCGTGAACGCAGTTACAACGCGAAATACGAGGGGGTCATCCCGTATATCGAGCGGCGGCACGCCGAAGCGGAGAGCGACACGTCGCGGGAGCGGTTCGCGGGCTACATGCGGGAGGTGCCGTGCCGGGTGTGCAAGGGCGCTCGGCTCAAGCCCACCTCGCTGGCGGTGACCATCGGCGGCAAGAACATCTCTGAAGTGTCGTCGATGTCGATCGATGCCACGGCTGACTTTCTCGGCCGGCTCGAGCTGAGCGAGCGGGAACGGCAGATTGCCGAGCGGGTGCTCAAGGAGATCAACGAGCGGCTCAGGTTTCTGCTCGACGTGGGCCTGGATTATCTGTCGCTCAGCCGTCCGACAGGCAGCCTCTCCGGCGGCGAGGCACAGCGTATCCGGCTCGCCACTCAGATCGGGTCAGGGCTGGTTGGTGTCCTCTATGTGCTCGACGAGCCCAGCATCGGGCTGCACCAGCGAGACAATCGACGGCTCATCGAGACGCTGCTCCGGCTCCGGGACCTGGGTAACACCTTGATCGTCGTCGAGCACGACGAGGAAACGATCAAAGCAGCGGATTGGGCTGTCGACATCGGGCCCGGCGCCGGTGAGCATGGCGGCCACGTCGTCCATTCGGGCACGGTTGCCGAGCTGCTGAGCAACCGCGAGTCGCTCACCGGCGCCTACCTGTCGCGACGCCGTGCAATCCCGCTGCCGGCCTCCCGTCGGCCGCGTACGCCGGGGCGAGAGATCACCGTACATAAGGCCACTGAGCACAATCTGCGCAACATCACGGTGTCGTTTCCGCTTGGCCAGCTCATCGCTGTTACGGGTGTCTCGGGATCAGGCAAATCCACGTTGGTCAACCACATCCTGTACAACGCCCTCGCCAAACGGATCTACAACGCCCGCGAGGTCCCGGGTCGGCACCGCTCGATCACTGGAGCTGATGAGATCGACAAGGTCATCCATGTTGATCAGTCGCCGATCGGGCGTACGCCGCGGTCCAACCCGGCCACCTATACCGGGGTGTTCGACCACATCCGCAGGCTCTTCGCCGAGACTCCGGAGGCCAAGGTGCGCGGCTACCAACCAGGGCGTTTCTCGTTCAACGTCAAGGGCGGTCGCTGTGAGAACTGCACCGGAGACGGCACGATCAAGATCGAGATGAACTTCCTGCCTGATGTGTACGTGCCTTGCGAGGTCTGTCATGGTGCGCGTTACAACCGGGAGACGCTCGAGGTCCACTACAAGGGCAAATCGATCGCCGAGGTACTGGACTCCTCGATCGAGGAAGCACTGGAACTCTTCGCACCACTGCCCCCGATTGCGCGGCACCTGCGCACTCTGGTCGATGTGGGGCTTGGGTACGTACGACTCGGCCAGCCGGCGCCGACCCTCTCTGGTGGGGAAGCGCAGCGCGTCAAGTTGGCGAGCGAACTGCAGAAGAGGGCAACGGGCCGCACGCTCTACGTGCTTGACGAGCCAACCACAGGTTTGCACTTCGAAGATATTCGCAAACTACTAGGCGTGCTGGGTCGTCTGGTCGACGCTGGCAACACAGTCGTGGTGATCGAGCACAACCTCGACGTGATCAAGACCGCCGACTGGTTGATCGACATGGGGCCGGAGGGTGGATCGCGTGGCGGCTTGGTGATCGCCCAGGGCACCCCCGAGCAGATTGCCGCCAATCCCAAGTCCTACACCGGTGAATACCTCAAACCCATGCTCGATGGTCAGGCAGTGCCCATCAGAGCGACTCAGCCAGCACTCGTTGCCAGCTGAGTGTCAGACACATCGAACCGGAACAGCCGCTATCTCGTCTGCGGTCGAAAGAGCATCTGCACTCTCGGAGGCAATCGATGACCGCGTTCGACTCTGTTCACGAAGCGTCCGGCACCACTCGGCGGTCAGTGCTCCGCGCCGCTGGAGCCGTCGCCTTGGCCGGAGCGGGAGTCGCCCCCCTCACCGGGTGCGCCGCGGAGTCCACCAGCGGTGCGCCGTCAACGACGCCAGCCGAGCCAGCGACATCTGAACCTGCCTCCTCGTCGCCGACCGCCGAGGCGACTTCCGCCAAGCCGTCGGCATCGAAAGCGCAGGCTCCGAAAGGCCCTAGCGTGGCCACCTCGAAGGTCTCGGTGGGCGGCGGTGTCATCCTGGCGGACGCCGACTATGTCGTCACGCAACCAAGCAAGGGCTCGTACAAAGCTTTCAGCAAGATCTGCACGCACCAGGGATGCCCAGTGGCCGAAGTGCGCGACGGGGTCATTCACTGCAACTGCCATGGCAGCGAATACTCGATCAAGGACGGCTCGGTAACGAAGCCGCCCGCTCCGAAGCCACTCGCCGAGGCGAAGACAAAAGTCTTTGAAGGGGAGGTCTACGTCACCGGCTGATCGATATGCCTTGAGGTCACGTGGCATCACTTGCTGGAACTCGGCACCAGTTGCAGATAGTGCCACAATCAAGTTGCTGATGCGAAGTCCCACCCCGAGGCACACAGAGCTCAGGATGACGAGCGTCTTCAGGTAGGCGAACTTATCCACAGATTCCCGCGACCGGGTTACGCACGCGGCCCTCCGTGCATTGGGCTTTGCTCATGGACGACATCCGGATGACGCGCAGCCTCTTGGAGCACGGTTACGGTCACGACGACCTTCGGCGACTGCAACGGGCAGGTGATCTCATACGTCTACGACCAAGGAACTGGTGCGGAGTTGAGAAATGATCCATGTCAACATGCGATCAACGTGTCTCAGCTGCGGCCTAGTCTGGGGCGCGTGGTACCTCCAGTCGCGTCTCACTCGGTGCCGGCGTACCGGCCGGCGCCGGGGTCCATTCCGGACCAGCCTGGCGTGTACCGCTTCTCCGACGCCGAGGGCCGTGTCATTTATGTGGGAAAGGCGAAGAGCCTTCGCTCCCGACTGAATTCCTACTTCGCCGACCCGGCCTCGTTGCTGAGCCGCACCCGATCGATGGTGAGCACGGCCACCAAGGTCGACTGGACAGTCGTCCACAACGAGGTCGAGGCGCTGCAGCTGGAGTATTCCTGGATCAAGGAGTACGACCCGCGATTCAACATCAAGTACCGCGACGACAAGTCTTATCCCTGGCTCGCGGTCACCGTCTCCGAGGAGTTCCCTCGGGTCATGGTCGGACGAGGCGCCAAACGTAAGGGCACCCGATACTTCGGTCCGTACTCCCACGCCTGGGCGATCCGCGAGACGGTCGACCTGCTGCTCCGGGTTTTTCCCATGCGCTCCTGCCGCCCCGGAGTATTCAAGAACCACAAGCAGCTCGGCAGGCCCTGCCTGCTCGGCTATATCGGCAAGTGTTCGGCGCCGTGCGTCGGCAGGGTGACGGAGCAGGAGCATCGGGCGATCGTCGACGACTTCTGCCAATTCGTGTCCGGACAGGCCGGCCCCATGATCAAGAAGTTGGAGCGGGAGATGCGCGCCGCCAGCGATGCACTGGAGTTCGAACGCGCGGCGCGGCTGCGTGACGACATCGGCGCGTTGCAGCGAGCCACCGAGCGAAACGCCGTCGTACTGCAGGACGGTACCGACGCCGACGTGATCGCACTCGCCGAAGACCCGCTCGAGGTGGCCGTTCAGATCTTCCACGTACGCGGCGGCCGCGTCCGCGGGGAGCGGGGCTGGGTTGCTGACCGGTTCGACGATGGCGGCAGCGACGAGCTCATTGAACAATTCCTGCTTCAGCTGTACACCGATCCCGATCCGACTGCGAACGACAGAGATGCGGTGCCACGGGAGATCTTGGTGCCGGTGATGCCGCCATCGGCAGAGTCCCTGACCCGGATGTTCGAGGAACGGCGCGGCTCACATGTTTTCATCCGGGTGCCGCAGCGCGGCGACAAGCGGGCACTGATGGAGACGGTGGCTCGTAATGCGCAGGAGATCTTGATCAAGCACAAAACCACCCGCGCAGGTGATCTTTCGACCCGAAACCGTGCACTGGAAGAGATCCAGGAAGCACTGGAGCTCCCGACGGCGCCGCTGCGTATCGAGTGCTATGACATCTCGAACTTGCAAGGCACCGAGGTCGTCGCCTCCATGGTTGTGTTCGAAGACGGCCTGCCGCGGAAGAGCGAATACCGGCGGTTCGTGATCCGGCAAGTCGAAGGACAGAACGACGTCGCAGCCATGCACGAGGTGATAACCCGTCGCTTCCGACGACTCATCGATGATCGTGCCGCCATGCAGAGACGGCTAGCAGACTGGCAGGAAGCCGGGTTGGACGACGAAGAGGGCCCGCTCTTGATCGATCCGACAACCGGGGCACCTCGCAAGTTCGCTTACACGCCGTCACTGGTGGTGGTCGATGGCGGACCCCCACAAGTAGCCGCGGCCGCGAAGGCCCTGCATGAGCTTGGCATCGACGATGTGGCTTTGTGTGGCCTGGCCAAACGACTGGAGGAGGTGTGGCTGCCCGACGTCGAGGAACCGGTGATCTTGCCACGAACTAGCGAGGGCCTCTACCTGTTGCAGCGGCTGCGGGACGAGGCGCACCGCTTTGCGATCACCCACCATCGCTCCCGGCGCAGCAAGTCGATGGTGGAGTCACTGCTCGACCAGGTTCCGGGCCTGGGCGAGGTGCGGCGTAAGGCATTGATCAGCTACTTCGGTTCCCTGAAGAAGTTGCGGGCGGCAACCGTGGAGGAGATTGCCGCCGTACCTGGTTTCGGCCCAAAGACGGCCGCCGCGATCAAGTTGGCGCTGCAAGAGGCGCCACGTCCCGAGGCGATCGATATGGCGACCGGCGAGGTGCTCGACAGTATTTGATTGCGTCGCTCGCTGCGGTCCGGGGATGCCGGGAATAATCAACTCTGTGACCAGCGAGGGCTCAGAGGTACAGCTCGACGTAGGGCGCCCGACCAAGCCGCTCCGCCTGGTCGTGGTCAGCGGCATGTCGGGGGCCGGGCGCTCCACGGCAGCCCACAGCCTGGAGGATCTCGGGTGGTACGTGGTGGACAACCTGCCGCCCAGCGTGCTGCCGGAGGTCTGCCGGCAGGCGCGGGAAATCGACCTGACGCGGCTCGCCGTCGTACTCGATGTCCGGACCCGGGGCTTCTTCGAGCAGTTGCCGACAATGTTCACCGAACTGGGCGCAATCGGCACCCTGCCGGAGATCTTGTTCTTGGAGGCGGCCGACGATGTCATCGTGCGGCGTCAGGAGTCCGTACGCCGGCCGCATCCGCTGCAGGGTGACGGACGGCTACTGGACGGCATTCACCGGGAACGCGAAACGCTGGCTACCCTGCGTGCGGCGGCCGACCTGGTGATCGACACTTCCTCGCTGAACATTCACCAGCTGGGCTCCCGGGTGGCACATGCTTACGGCGGCAGCACCGATGACCAACTACGCGTGACGTTGCT
>Ga0307312_10000195_pt1 | contig 25572 bp, 24 predicted proteins | sample ER_DNA_202_FD_194489 | JGI IMG/M metagenome (GOLD analysis project Ga0307312, IMG submission 194489) | Bulk soil microbial communities from the East River watershed near Crested Butte, Colorado, United States - ER_DNA_202 | ecosystem: Environmental > Terrestrial > Soil > Floodplain | place... | reverse complement strand
CGACCGCGGACGAGCTACGTGTCCTTCGCGACCTGCATAAGCGAACGAAAATCGCCCATGCCGGTGATGCATGTCCATCGAGGAAAAATTCCGTGGCCGTCGCTCCAGCGAGCCGTATCAACGCATGAACAAGGAGAGCCCTCCCGCCATCCGAACCGAATTGCCCGGACCTAAAGCGCGGGCACTCCTGGCCCGCGATGCCGAAGTGGTATCGCCCTCGTATCCGCGTGAGCACCCGTTCGTGATGTCGCATGGGCGCGGTGTCGAAGTCTGGGACGTTGACGGCAATCGGTTCCTGGATTTCGCCGCTGGCATTGCAGTCTGCAGCACCGGCCATTCACACCCGCAGGTGGTTCAGGCGATCAAAAATGCGGCCGATGAATTTCTGCACATTTCTCCTGATTTTTCGCATGAAAGGCAAATCGCACTCGGCGAAAAAATCAATGCGCTGTCGCCGATGGGGGAGCCGGTGCTCAGTTTCTTCTGCCAGTCCGGCACCGAAGCGGTGGAAGGCGCACTGAAACTGGCGCGCTATGTCAGTGGACGCTCGCGCTTCATCGGATTTCTCGGTGGTTTCCACGGGCGCACGATGGGTTCGCTCGCTTTCACCGCCAGCAAGTGCACGCAGCAGCAAGGTTTCGCGACCATGCCGGGTGTCACCCATGTGCCGTTTCCGAATCCTTACCGGCCGCTGTTCGCGGGCGACGATCAAGGTCAGGCCGTCCTTAATTATATTGAGAACGTCTTATTCGTCAGCAATCTGCCGGCCAGCGAAGTCGCTGCGATCCTGGTCGAACCGATTCAATGCGAGGGCGGCTATATCGTGCCGCCGGATGGGTTTCTGGCCGGCTTGCGCCAGCTGTGCGATCGCCATGGCATTCTGTTGATTCTCGATGAAGTGCAGTCCGGCGTGGGTCGTAGCGGCAAGATGTTCGCCTGTCAGCACTGGAATGTGCAGCCCGACATCATGACGTTGGCCAAGGGCCTGGGCTCCGGCCTGCCGATCGGCCTGGTCGTAGCTAAAAAAACCATCATGCAACAGTGGAAGCCCGGTGCGCATGCGAACACTTACGGCGGCAATCCGCTCTGTTGCGCGGCCGCGCTGGTGACACTCGACCTGATCGAACGCGAGTACGCCGCCAATGCCGAGAAAGTCGGCGCCCATTTCATGAAGCGTCTGCGCGAATTACAGTCGCAGTATCCTGTCATCGGCGAGATCCGTGGCAAAGGGCTGATGATCGGCATGGAGCTGGTCAGCGATCGAGCCAGCCGCGCACCGTGCACAGCGTCGTGTCATGCCGTAATCACAAACGCATTTCATCGAGGCCTGATCTTGCTCTCCTGTGGGCAAAGCACCGTGCGCTTCATGCCGCCGCTGATGGTGTCGGTGGCGCAGGTGGACGAGGCAATGACTTTGTTGGAGGCTGCCCTGCTCGAAGCGCTGGCTCAATAATGGGAATCACCATGCGTCAGCACAAAATTCTGCTGGCGGGCGTGTTGTTGCTATGTGCCTTGCCGGCGCTGGCTGAGCGCAAAACCGTTTTGGCGCAAATCCAGCTGCCGCACAATTATTACTACCGTGAAATGTATCTGCCGCAGCTGACCACCGGTCCATCGGCGTTGACATTTTCGCCCGATGGCAAGGAGCTGGTCTACAGTATGGGTGGTTCGCTGTGGCGCCAGGCTATCGATAGTGACCAGGCGCATGAACTCACCCACGCGGGGGGCTACGACTACCAGCCGGATTGGTCACATGATGGTCGATACATTATATTCACCCGTTACCAGAACGACGCCGTTGAGTTGTGGCAGCTGGATCTGCAAACCGGCAAGGAAGTAGCGCTAACCTCGGGTGGCGATGTCAACGTCGAACCGCGCTATTCACCGGATGACCGCCAGGTCGCCTTCGTTTCCACCGCTGACAGCGGCCATTTCAATCTCTACATCGCAGAGATCGCTGGTGATCGCTTGAGCGCCACGAGACGTTTGGTGCCCGAGCACACGAGCAGCATCTATCGCTACTACTACGCGCCTACCGACCACGCGATCAATCCTTCCTGGACGCCCGATGGTCAGCGTTTGTTGTTCGCATCGAATCGGGAAGTCGCTTATGGAACCGGCGATATCTGGTCAGTGGCAGTGAACGCGCCCGAAGATCTGAAAAAAATCTTCAGCGAAGAAACGGCGTGGCGCGCGCAGCCGCAGGTCGCACCAGATGGGCGGCGGGTCTTGTTCAGCAGTTATCACGGCCGCCAGTGGCAACAGCTCTGGCTGACGACCATGCAGGGCGCCGCACCGTTACCGTTGAGCTTCGGTGAGTTCGATCGTACCCAGGCACGCTTTTCGCCAGATGGCAGCCGGATTGGCTACATCAGCAACGAAGAGGGCAATACCTCGCTCTGGATCCAAGACATCATCGGCGGCGCGCGAACTCGCATCAACGCCACGCGCCGGCATTACCTAAAGGAGGTCGGCCGCCTACAGCTGAGTGTGCGCGACGAGCACGGTAAAAAGGTGCCGGCGCGAGTTAGTGTTATTGCTGCCGACGGCCGTGCCTATGCGCCCGACAATGCCTGGATGCATGCCGACGACGGCTTTGATCGCAGCCTTCAGACGTTCGAAAACCACTACTTCCACTGTCCGGGTGAATGCACCCTGATCCTACCGACCGGCGACGCGCGGGTGCAAGTCTCTCATGGCTTGGACTACGCCATTACGGAGCGGCACGTCGCCATCACAACAGGAGGCAACACGATGACGATGTCGCTCGATCACCTGCGGTTGCCGGCTCAATATGGCCACTTCGCCAGTGCCGACCTGCACGTGCACATGAATTATGGTGGGCACTATCACAACACTCCTCAGAATTTGATCGAACAGGCACGCGCCGAACACCTGGATGCCGTCTACAACCTGATCGTCAACAAGGAAGAGCGCATTCCAGATGTCGCGCAGTTCACTACCCAGCCGTTGCGCAAGGACAACATGCTGCTGATGCAAGCACAGGAATTTCACAGCAATTATTGGGGACATCTGGGCCTGCTGGATCTGGACGATCATTTCCTGACCCCGGATTTTTCGTCCTATCGGACAACGGCCTTGGCCAGCCCATATCCGCACAATGGCGTGATCGCTGGCCTGGCACACGCGCAGCATGGTTTGGTCGGATATGCGCATCCCTTCGATGGGCCGGTCAACCCCGACAAGGATCTCGAACTCAGTAATGCCTTGCCGGCCGATGTTGCCCTGGGCAACGCCGATTATTACGAACTGGTGGGTTTCTCCGATCACCGCTCCACCGCCGACATCTGGTATCGCCTGCTCAATCTTGGTTTTCGCCTCCCAGCCGGCGCAGGTACCGATGCGATGGCGAACTACGCTTCGTTGCGCGGCCCGGTGGGCATGAATCGGGTATTCATCACCATTGTGGGCGAGACCACGCCGGAAAAGCTGCACTCGGGTCTGAAGCAGGGTCGGACCTTCGTCACTAATGGTCCCTTATTGGGTTTGGAGATCCATGGCAAACGTCCGGGAGATGACATTACACTGGCCAAGCCGACGACACTGCCGTACCACGCATCTCTGCGTTCCATCGTGCCAATCGATCACTTCGAGTTGATCTTCAACGGTCGCGTCATCGCCAGTCATCGCCTTGACCGGGCGCGCACACAAGCCGATGTCAGTGGCGACGTTGAGATTCCTGCCAGCGGTTGGCTACTGCTGCGCGCCTGGAACGATCACGCCGACCCGAAGGTACAAGACATCTATCCTTATGCCAGCACCAGCCCGGTCTACCTAACGGTTGATCGGCAGGCGCCCCGCTCGCCGGGGGACGCGGCCTATTTTGTCAGATGGCTCGATCGCGTGATCGCCGGCGCAACCGCGCGGAGCGACTACAACAGCGCGCAGGAAAAGCAGAACACGCTGCAATACCTGAGCGCGGCACGAACGGTGTTTCAAACACGAATAGAAACAGCGCGCTCAACGGCGCTTCGGTAGTAGGAGGTTCGAAATCCGTCCTCACCGCGGTATCCCTAGGCAAATGTTAATACGGCTTCTAACGTTTCGGGGTGGCGTAAGCTGTCGTCTCTTATTGCAACTCCTGCCCTTTCGGCGAGTTCATCTGCAATAAAGAACTTCACGCACGAGGCCCTTACCAGCTTCATGACCTGATTCAAGGACTGCTTGTACATATGGTCGTGATCGGGCTAACGGTTTCCTTTATCGTCTGCCGGTGCGCCTGAACCTTAACTGATAACCGATAACTGCGTCAGTCTCGCAAATGCCCATTGTGTTAGATGTGACCCTGCTTTGTTTCTGCTTCCGGCAACCGCAAAGACATAACTCGCCGGGTTCGCTGGCGTGATTTCAATCTAAAGAATCCGATCGCGCCTTTGTATTTGTGGAAGGGCTTCTAGAGATTAGTCGCTGCGCGCCTTCGCCAATTTGCTCGATGGAAAATAAGAACGATCAGCCAAAGAAAGAACGTGAATGCTCCGGCTGGTAGCGTGACGAGCATCAGCCAGCCCATCACACCAAGGGTATAAAGCGCTGCCCATAGTCTTTTCCGTTGATCATGCAGGGATGCACCGAGCCTTCATCCACGCGGCAGCCGTGTGCGTTAGCGATTAAACCACACGCCACCACAGACCCCACCGGCGCAAACGCGACGAGAACGATGAGGACGAGAACGATCCAATAGAGAATCCAGGGGAAGCGTTTCTGAACGGGGAAAGGTGGTGGGTTCATGGCAGCCAGCTCAGATCTTTAGCCACAGATGGACACAGATCGGCCAGTCGTATCCGTGCGAATCTGTGTTAATCCGTAGCCAACAAAGTTTCATTGAGCGGGTCACTGCCGGTGATGCGTCTTCTTGAACCCGTCCGTGTAACCGCTCTCGAAGGCCAGGTCCCAACTCTGCTGTTCGCCGGACCCCTGCTGCTTGAAATACTTCTGAGCCATCATGTTCAAGTCAGCGTCCGTCGGCAACTTTGCCTCCGCCGGCGCCTCCTCTCCCGCCTTCTCCCCGATTGCATAAGCCGCCCGCTCCTCCGCCGTTCTGCCGTGAGTCGCGCGATGAGTGTAGAACGCCGTCACGCCACACACGACGAACGCCGCCGCTGCCATCATCACAAAAAAACGCACCGGTTTGAATTGTCTGGCCATGCTTCGGGGGAGACAACCATTGTGCGATTCTTGTTGGCAACAGGAACCTGGCTCGTCTTTGAGCCAGAGTTGAGTTTGTCGAACTTCGAGAGTCCAAGGCCAAATAGCAAAAGCTAGATCCGGCCCAAGACGTGAGTTCATTTTCCTGATCTCCGGATCACTTTACTCGTGCCTGGACGCCTGATTTAATTCCGGCGAGGCTCGGGCGCAATCGGAACCATGGTAGACAAAACCGAATTAATCCTGATTTGTCTCGTTGCGGTCGCTCTGCTGGCGATCGTTGCCCGGAAAATCCGAATCCCATATCCAATTCTGCTGACCATCGGTGGTGTGGTCCTCGCTCTGGTTCCCGGCCTTCCTGCGATTCACCTCGACCCTCAACTGGTCTTTAATCTGTTTCTTCCGCCCTTGCTTTATCCCGCGGCCGTCTACACGTCCTGGAGAGATTTCCGAGCGAACCTTCGCTCAATTCTCCCACTGGCAATCGTTTTGGTCCTTTTGACGATGACGGCGACTGCTTATCTGTTCCACGGCCTAGTCGGATTACCCTTGGCGGTGGGTTTTGTGTTCGGCGCCATCATCTCGCCGCCCGACGCCGTGGCAGCGCTGGCAGTGACTCAAACTTTGCGGGTGCCCCGCAAGATTATTGTCATCCTCGAAGGAGAAAGTCTGATAAACGACGCCACTTCTTTTATCTCGTTCCGTTTCGCAGTGGCCGCCGTGATGACCGGCACCTTTTCGCTGGGGCAAGCGAGCTTGCAGTTTCTTTTTGTCGCCGCGGGCGGCATCTGTGTTGGTCTCGCCGTGGGCTGGCTGGCAACGCAATTGCAAAAGCGTTTGGACGATCCGCCAGTTCAAACAATGTTCTCCCTTCTTACACCGTACGTTGCCTACTTCAGCGGTCAAAGGCTGCATGTCTCCGGAATCCTCGCAGTCGTGATTGCTGGCATTTATTACGGGTGGCGCGCCCCGCGTATCTTGAGCGGGCGCATGCGACTGCAAACGCTGCCTGTTTGGGAAATGGTCACGTTCATTCTGAACGGAGTGCTTTTCATGCTCATCGGGCTTCAACTGCCGCAGGTTATCCACGCGCTCGCTCCGGGTACGGCGACTCGCGTGGCCCAGCTGGCGATAGTGTTTGTTTCGATCATCGTCCTGGTTCGTTTTGTGTGGGTGTTCGGGGCCACCTATTTGCCGCGCCTGCTCAGCCGAACGTTCCGCCGTAAAAACCGCGCTCCCTGGCAACACACTACGTTGATCGCATGGACCGGGATGCGCGGGGCGGATTCGCTTGCCGGCGCGCTGGCGATCCCGTTTGTCCTGGCTAATGGCGAACCATTCCCCGGACGCGATCTCATCCTCTTGCTTACGTTCTGCGTCATTTTCGCAACGCTCGTTCTGCAAGGACTCACTCTTACGCCCCTGGTCCGTTGGCTGAAAGTTGTGGACGATCGCGTCACGGAAAAAGAAGAGAGACTGGCGCGCCTGAAGGCCAACGAAGCAGCCTTGGCTCGTCTCGAGGCAATCGAATCGTCGAATCGGGTCAAGCCCAAGACCGTTGAACGTCTTCGTTCAGAATACGAAGACCGTATCCGGCAACTTCGCAGTGAAGCCCCCCATGAAGAAAGCGTCAGCAGATTGTTCTCGGCGGACTTTGAAGAATTGGCCCGCGAAGTGTTACAAACAGAACGCGACACCGTGATCGAACTGCGCAACGAAGAGGCCATCAACGACCAGGCCTTGCGCCGAATCCAACGTGATATTGATCTGGCCGAAGCCCGGCTTCAGCGGCCAGCGCGAAAACCGAGGTGAGGAGGTCGAATCATAGCGAAAACGTTTCTCTAGCGAGTAACTCCCTATCACCGCATAAGTCCCAAGCGATTTCGCTTTCGGAGTTTAGACGCGACCCGTTTTTCCTATCTAAAGATCAATTCCCATCGCGATAGCGCCGGTGATCTCTGATCAGCCGACCCACCAGACAGCTCCCAGGCGCCTTTGACAAAGATTTGGGTAGCGTCGATTCCTTGTTGTCAATCCGCACGCCCAAATCAACAGGGCCGATGACCGAGTGGCCGCCACCCTGCACGATACTTGGGTGCGCTACAAACCGGACCAAACACCCAAAATGAAAGCCACAAACTCACTCAATACGGCGCTGCTAGCACTGACGCTGACAGCGGGAATGGCCGCAACCGTCCTAGCGGGCAACAATATCAACCCGCAGGATTTCAGCACAGTAATTGACAATCCGTTTTTTCCTTTGGTTCCGAACACTACCTACGTCTATGTAGGCACCACCGAGGGCAGCGCGGCGCGCGATGAATTCGCGGTCACGCGCCGGACGAAGGTGATCCTGGGCGTGACCTGCAGGGAAGTGCGGGACCGCGGGTTTGTGGACGGAGTGCTCGCGGAAGACACGCTCGACTGGTTCGCGCAGGATAAGGACGGAAATGTCTGGTACTTTGGCGAGGACACAAAGGAATTGGACGCGAACGGCAACGTAATCAGCACCGAAGGGTCATGGCAAGCCGGTGTGAACGGCGCCCAGCCGGGGGTTGTCATGGAGGCCGATCCGCACGTTGGCGATACCTACCAACAAGAGTTCTCCGTCGGAGTCGCCGAAGATATGGCCACGGTCCTTGCGCTGAATAAGACGGTCAACGTTCCCTTCGGCTCCTTCAAAGACTGTCTTGAGACATCGGAGTTTACCCCGCTGGAGCCTGGTACGATCGACCACAAATTTTATGCGCATGGAGTTGGACTCGTTCAGTCCGTCGCGCTCAGAGGCGGCAGGGAGCGGTTCGAACTGGTGACCATTTTACAGACTAAGTGATTCACAGCGGGGTAAGGGAAAAGATGGAAGTGGTAGTGCTTGCCACGCTCACAAATTCTCCGGATCGGGTGATTTAAAGTCACCTGGCTCTTATCCACTCGCGACCGGGCGCTTCCAAGAACAGACTTCACTTCGGCCTTCTGCACCTCCTCGATGTATTCGAGGTCGGCTCTCAACTTTGCCAGTCGCTGACTTCTCAGCCAGTTCGAATGTTAAATGCCGTGCTCAGCCTGCCCGCCGGGGCGGGCGAATAATTTCGGAGTTTAGACGCGACCCCGTCTTTCTTCATCCAATTGGATAGGTGGCCGGAGTTTCGTCAGATTGCGAGCAAGCTAATATCCATTTGATAAAACTTGAAGGTATTTTCTTCCCCGCTGCCATCGGCGGCTACTGCTCGGTAGCGATCCAGAACATCGTTGATGAACTCCGGCCGTTCGGCTTCGGGCAAACGGCGCGTCCATTCGACGCAGCCTACCGCACCAAAAGCGGAAAAAGCCGCACGTGACCCAAAATCCCACGCATGATCCTCGGTATTAACACGCAGCACCCGGAAGCCATTACGCTCTGCCATGGCTGCGTACTCGTCTGATGTCAGGTGCAGATAAGGATCGTGAAAATCCCGGAAGTAAGCGCTCCATTTCGACGTTCGACGTGTCTCTTCCACGACATTTTCCAAACTCTTGCGCGCACCTGCCGCGACAAGCCGAAGCTGCGCTTTGCCACCGGAAATCAAGGCGGAGTGGATGGAACTAAGAGCCGCATCCTGCTCGGGGATCCAGTGCAGCGCATTAAAAGAAACCACGAGATCAAACTCGTTTTTGAAGGGCAGGCAACGAGCGTCCGCCACCTCAAATCGAAGGTTGGACCGCGTTGCCGGACCGAAATGGCGCTGAGCGAAGCTAATCATGTCACGTGACAGATCGACCCCGACTACGGAACCTCGCGGGGCGCGAGAGGCGATTTCCGCGGTGATCTTTCCATCGCCGCATCCGACATCAAGGATTCGCTCCCAGCCATTAAGATCGAGCAGGGCGAGTACTTCCTGAGCCATCGCTTCCTGCAGCGACGAGCGGCGATAGTACTCGGCAGCATCCCATTCTGTCATGTGCGGTAACAAGGAATGCCGCACCTTATTCCGCCTCTGCCTACGCTTCAATAATCTCACGGTTCTAATCGCCGAGAGGCTCGCCGGAGCGGACGCAGCGAATGAATCAAGGCCGCGCTAAATCGATCTTCAAATCATTCGCTATTTCGGCGAATCTAAGTCTGGCTCGTGTGCGGCGGCAGAAGAATCATTAGAGCAAACTGCAAAGTGCCGATGGCCAGCGGAAAAATGACGGCGGCATAAAAGAGCCAGAAAACGCCCGAGCCCAGAGCATTGTAAAATTGCGAGAGAATCACCGCTGTGCCCAGGATGCCAACCATATAAAAAAGATAGCGGTAGGCTCCCATGTTCTTGATTACCGTCGGCCCTAGTTCTGATAGGCGTCGCCAGGTCGAAAAACCAAAAGGAAAACTCAAAAGGAGCGAGAACCCGCTGCACCAGTGCCAGATGGAAAGCGGCGTTGGGTTGATCGTAAGCAAGAGCATGCCGAACAAACAATCGAAGAGGGGGACCAGGGCATTGCCGAGCAAAAGCCACAAGCGAAACTGTTCCCTGGGCGACCACTCGTGCAGCGACTTGCTGCGAAACGCCACCACGACCCCGGCAAATCCGGCCAGTGCCACCGCGATCTGGGCGGCGGTCGTCAGGGCTTCACCTGGTTGCATCACTCTGAATTAGATAGGATTCATCCGGCGCGAACAAACCCGAAGTTCGGGCAGCATGGAGGTCTTCGACAATCGAGCCGCTGGGAAGCGAGCGAGACGGACCTAGCACGAAGTGCGAGCGAGCGGGAGTGAGTGAGTCAATGGAGTTCGCGGGAGCGGACGACATGGACGGGAAGCCCGAAGGGTGAGCGATGGGAAATTGCGAATCAATTTCGGCGACGATGATGCCGGAATCTTCGCCATTTCAGCGCCTGCCACGTTCTACGTGGTTTTAGTTTTTAACCGGTGTCGATAGTACGCTTTACCACGCAAGATCCTCCAGGGCCTTGATTCTCGCTTCGATCAGCTTGCATTTCTCAGTTGCCGAAGTGGCGGCGTCTCGCTTCCTCAACCAGGCGATCTGTTCTTGTTTCACTTTGGCGAAGCGAGCCGGTGCGAGAACGACCCGAACGCCGTTGTAAACATTGTTCATCTCTTTATCCAGCTGCTCCGCCTTCTCCTCCTCCGACGATACAATCATGTCGGTGAAATCTTCGGGGACCTTCGTCTGGTCGCCGTTGGGCGCGACAAAAATCGCGCTGCCCTTCGAATACACATCGCTGAGTGCGTCCCAATCCTTTGTCTTATGCGCCTCGCTCGCGGTCCATTTCTTCGACTTAAAATCGAACGTGCCGGCAAAGCGCGCCTGCTTAGTCTTCTCATCAATTATTTTTGGGTTGCCTGTATAGTAGAGTGCGCGGACGAGCACCTTGTCACCGGGAGCGAACCGAAAAAACGCGCTGCCATAGCCTTCCTCGCCGGCCGCGGAAATGAGCGACTTCTCGATGTGTTTGCCGAGGTCGGTTTGGGTCAAACCAGACCCCTTTAATTCCAGAACCGCGATCATATCGAACCCGAAACGCGCTTCGTAAACTAGGACGCACGATCTGCTGTCTGGCGCCCAGCTGACACTCAGGCCGCGGTGGTTCTGCCCTCGAAATAATCCGCGTCGGCGATCTTTCCGAGCACCTGATGGGTGTTTAGATTAGCCAGATAATTGGTCGAGTCCTCCGCGTCCGATTTTTCTTCGGAACCGGGTACCACGATCCCATATTGCCCGTCGGGGGAACTGGAATGCTTATGAACCACATAACCTTCCGGCCAATCAGCCGCCCTGGCGACAATGGACATCAGCAGGCAAACGCCGGCTACGACAAGGCATTGCATCTTCATGGCTGGCTCTCCTCTTGGGACGAATCCTAGCGGACCAAACCGGTGTCCGGCGGGAAAATGCCGCTCAGATTTCTGACCCCGTTCTTTTCCTGCGAATGGAACTGCGGGGACGCGAGCGACTCAGTTGGGTCCAAGCCGGACTGGCATTAGCTGCTAGGGAAGCAGCGAGTAAGTGTGGGCAACGAGTGAGTCAATGAAGATCGCGGGAACAGTCGACATGGACGGGAAGCCCGAAGGGTGAGCGATGGGAAATTGCGAATCAATTTCGGCTGCGATGATGCCGGAATCTTCACCACTTCAGCGTGTCAGCGTTTCAGGTTCTGATAAGCCTCTCAGCGTCTCAACTGCTTACCTTCTCAACATCTTCTTTGGTCCCGCTTCAACGCTTCAACGCTTCACGCCACCGAAGGTTAAATGTCAAATGTTTAGATGCGACCCAGTTTCCCACCGCTCTTGTTCTTTTTTCCCTTCGTGGTCGCCGTCGTTTGGTCAGTATCGTCCGAGAACTTGGTTCTCGCCTCTTCCGCCGTCGTGCGGCGCGAACAAAGAACTGTTGTATCCTTGCGGGCTCATGTGGGTCAGCCCGGGGTTGTTTGTCGGGGCGTATCCATTGGGCCCGCCAGTTCCACTTTCGCTATGCTCTTGCGCGATGGCGCCTATGCTCAAGGCTGCAAAGGCTATTGCTACAGCCGCTGCCACTTTCGCTTCGATAGATAACCTCATATGGTAAATCGCTTGTTGATGAGAACGATGTTCGATTTTGCGGTCATGTATTTTGGATCTGAGCCTTGAGAAGGAGTTCCCTCCATCCGCCGCCGAAATTAAAAGAAGCCATGCTGTATACCAGGAACCGATCGTGGTTGCGGCTGGCCGCCCTAACGAGCAACCGCCAACTGTAGCGCAGCCGTTCAACAGGTCTGATGCAGCGTTTTTTCATATCCGTTCAAATAGATGAAGCCAACTGGCTGGTCTCGGCGCCCTCCGGATTGAAAACGCGAACAAAAGAGGACTGCAGCCTCCGGGAAAGGCGGCCGCCACGCCGTTTCCAATAATCGAACCAGCCTAACGAGGCATCGGCCAAGAGTTCCGTGCGAATAACTTCCGGGCAGACATCCAGCAATTTACAAACATTCACGAATGAGTACGGCCAGGAAAAATCATGTGCGGTAATCCAACTGTAGGCATCGAGATACAGTTCCCGCTTGACGCCCTTGGTCGCGGCCTGGAACCGGCGCAAATCGCGGGCTGCCTGTTTCAGCACACCGGCAGCCAGACCTTTCTCAGGCGTTACCTCTGGCGGTTCGGCTGGAGGAATAAAAAAATGTGCGCTGCGAGCGTTGTCAGATTCCGCATTTGAAAATGCATCCAGCTGCTCGCGCGATAGCCGCGACGTCGGTCCTTCTCCGCGGTTTTCGCGCCCGGAAGGGGTCGGAAACAGCACAAATTGATTGGTGAAATCACGTGTCCCACTAATGCGATCGTCGGCTAGGATGTTCATGTCATTGTCGACTGTTGATTTGATTGGCTAATTCTTTCTCAAGCTTTTGAAGGCGGACATTTCAAAAAATGTGAAATTTGTTTTCCCCAATGCTTCGGCGCGAGCGACACCACGCCGCCTTGCGATGGATGTCTGCTAAGACTCCGCCCCCCTTTGCAGTCTTAGTGGGTGCGGTCGGGGCGAGCCGGCAGTTCCTGACAAGCTTCGGGAGTGCCGCAGCCCAGGCGGCCATGGCGAACCCTATTTTGCCGGGGGGAAGGCGACGAGTTTCTGGAAGCGCGGATCCTTGCGTACTGGATCAAACATCGGATCGAGTTGGAGCAGCGCTGGAGTGAGCGGCGGGTTTGCAGCCAAGGGGGCTTCGTACGGGATCGAAAGCAGTTTCTTTGAAGCGGCGATCGAGCGGTCGTGGTCCCCGATGCGGGCCGCCACCCGGGCGAGGACCTCAAGTGGCCGGGGACCCGTCAGCGCGTCTTTCTCTATCGGGTTCACGGCCATGGCGCGCTCGGCCAGAGCCAGTGCAGCGGCGTTATCACCAAGACCCATATTGGTCAGCGCGAGATCTCCCATCAGAAAAAAATTTTCTGGCTGTTCTTTGAGGAAAGGTTCCAGTTCACTGCGGGCCTGCCTCCAACTTTCGTGAGCGGCGGCATGGTCGCCGGCAACCTCCTGTGCCCAGCCTAACCAAAAGCGCAGTTCGCCATTATAATAACCTAGCGCTGGATCAGGTTTGGCCAATATTTCCTTTAGCCGAGAAATGACCGGTGCAGGGCGGGACTCCAGGATTGCTTGGTAGACTTGTGTTTCCAACGCGTTGGCATCATCGGCGCCCGGCCGGAGGGGAGTCAGAAGTGCCGAAGCACGCGGGAGGTCGCCCTCCGCTTGTGCAATACGCGCCTTTAGCACAAGAGTATCCATGTCGTCCGGTGTGATATTGAGAACCTGCTCAAGCTTGCGCAGGGCTTCGGGAAAACGACGAAGGCAGATGTAGGAACGCGCGTGTTGGGAGAGTAGGCTGACGTTGCGCGGGTCGACCTGCTCGGCTTCGTTGAAGTACGCCTCGCTCTGCTCCCAGTGGCCCCGCCTCCGCTCGACATAGGCCAGGGCGTGAGGAATCCGGCTGTTATTGGGCAGGAGCTGATGCGCTTGCTCAAAGTAACGCACCGCAGTGTCGTAGTCCTTCAGGCAGGCGTAGTGATAAAGGCCCTTGGCCAATACAGCCTCGCCGAGATTGGGCTGTAGGGTAAGAGCGGTGTCGGCTGCCTGCCGCGCCTCTTCGCGGAGGGCGACGGTCGGTTGAAGACCCTGTGTGAGGTAGCCGTTCGAATTAAGGGAGGACAGGAGCGCCCAACCAAGGGCGAACTTTGGGTCCAACCGCACCGCTTCTTTGAGATATTTCTGTGCGCTAAGGGCATTGGCGGGTGTGTTGGCCGTTTTCAGACTGTAGGCCAAGCCGCGCAGGTAGGCGTCGTACGCCTCAGGATTATCGGTCGGTTTGGCGGCGATGACTTGCTCCTCTTGGCCAGTCAGTTTGGCTCGCAATTGTTCGGCGATGGCTTTGGCCACCTCGGTTTCGACCGAAAAGATGTCGGTCAGTTTACGATCAAAGGTATCGGCCCAAAGATGCGAATCATTGGCCGCCTTGATCAATTTCACGTTCACCCGCACGGCGTCGGCGCTTTTCTGCACACTTCCTTCCAGGATATGGGCTACGCCCAGCACCCTTGCAATCTCGGGCAGGTTTTTCGGGGCGCTTTTGTAATGCTGTGTCGAAGTGCGCGAGATCACCTTTAGATCGGCGATCTTGGATAAGCGCGTCAGGATTTCGTCCTGTATTCCCTCGACAAAATAAGCGTTCTCCTTATCGCTGCTTAGGTTTTCGAAGGGCATTACCGCGATGGATCGTTCCATTGGCGTGGAGGACCGCGTGCTTTGGTACAACCAAGTCCCAAACGCAATCGCTGCGATTGCCAACACCAGTGCCGCGCCTGCCAGCACAACTCGCCTGCGTCGCGAGCGCGCCTCAGGGTTAAATCGTGCGTAGCAGCGGTGAACGGCAGAAAGTAAATCGCGTGCCGTTTGCGGTCTGTCCTTCGGGTCCGGGGCCAGCATCGATTTCAGCAGCGTAACAATCGGCCCAGGGAGGTGCAGGTTTCTGAGCTGTTCCAAGGGTAACCCACTGGTTTGTCTCGCGCGGATTTCTTCGAGTGTACGTCCGACAAACGGCGTCCGACCGCAAAGAAGATACCAAAACGTAACCCCGAGTGAATATATGTCAGAACGCGTATCAATCCGTGATTGCCCGGCGCCAGCGAACTGCTCTGGACTGGCAAAAGCCGGCGTGCCAATGAAGCCCGCTTGGGTTTGCTCGGCGGGAGGCTCCGCCTGAGGCGCGATTACTTTTGCCACTCCATAATCAATCACCTTTACCGTGAGCGCCTCGGTCGCATCGGATTCGAGCATGACGTTGGACGGCTTGATGTCGCGATGGACCACACCGGACGCTTCCGCGGCAGCCAGCGCGCGTGCGGCTTGCTCAATTACTTCCAAGGCGAGGGCGAGCGGCATTGGCCCATCACGGCGCACACGGGTTTCTAGCGTTTCTCCCTCGACCAGTTCCATGACATAGAAACACTCGCCCTCTTGCTCTCCATAATGGCTGACCTGAGCGACATTGGGATGATGAATGTGCGCAGCCGCGCGCGCTTCGCGCAGAAAACGCGACCGCGCGCCGGGATTCTGCGCCACCTTCCGGTCGATGACCTTAAGGGCAACGGTGCAGTGCAACACCGTATCGCGAGCGCGGTAGGTTATGGCCATAGCTCCCGCACCGAGCTCGACTGGAAAACCATCTGCACCTACATCCACTTCGAAGTGGGCGTATCTCAATGGTCCGGGCGTCAGTCGACCCCGCGCCGCTGGTCTTTCCGCCTGTTGGTCCTCTGCCAGAAAGCCAAGACTAACGAGACAACGGAGGCACTCCCCTTTCGGACCGCATTGAGTCAGCGGTCGTCCACATGTCGCGCAGGTTCCCGCAGCTTGAGCCTCCGATTTCGCAGTTCCGAGACCAACGCTTTTGTCGTCCATGGGTAAAAGTCGGAGGAGGCCGCTAACGGTCAGCTCATGTCATCAGTATTTGATAGAGGTACTGCAGCTCTTCATCGACATCTGCCGGATCAGAAACGGTGCTGGCCACTTCCATTCTTAACGATTCTCGGTAACGCTGGCGGAGACGCGAAAGCCAGGTGCGCAGAGTCGCGATTGGCACTCCGAGTCGAGCCGCGGCTTCCTCCTGATTCGGCGGCGTGACGCTTCCGCCCGCGACGAACGGTCTTAGTTCTTCAAGCCACTCTGTCTTGCCTTCTGCTACAAATGCGTTTTGCAACTGCTGCCAGGCCCGCGTAACGATATTCGACGCCCAGACAAGATCGTAGCAACCGGCGTCACCGAGATGAGCGGTCGCCAGCATCGCTGCCTCGGCCTCCGGCAGATGCTCCTCGATCGACACGATCTGACGGCCGCCACCTCTCTTGAGCGCTCGGGCGCGGTCATACTCATTGAACAAGAAATTCTGCAGAGATCCCAACAGGAACGTGCGGAGCCGACCCTTCTCCTGATCCGCGCGGCTCAACGTGTTTTGCTCAAGCAGATGGGCGAAGAAAGCTTGGGTGAGATCTTGTGCTTCAGCTGAGGCATGACCGCGATGGCGCAGGAAAGCATAGAGCGGTGGCCAATAGGCTTCGCAAAAAGTTGAGAGCGCCTGCTGCGCCGACTCTGCTGACTCGCTCTGCCGAGCGCGCAAAACAACAGTCCAGTGCGTCGTTTGAAACGAAGCACCCCCCTCTTGCAACGTTCCCGGGACCGGTTTCGTGATCAACATTATCGCGAACCGGTTCGGCTTTGCGATACAAATTTTAGTGACGATTGAGTGACGACCTTCCGTTAGGTCATCTTCAAATTAAGGTGCGTGGTTGTTTTGGTACGGAGTGGCGAACCTTGCCAAAATTGCGGATCTCCCAAGAGGTTAGCCAAACCATTCAGCGTGTTGTCGGAACCTTCAGCGGTATGGTGATGAAAATTCCGTTTGCTATTCCGCAGTACGAATTTTCCGGATCAGGTTACTCCGCATCAGTTTCCGCGATTAAAACGAAGCAGCGGCAGCATCATTTCGTCATATTTCGGGATCGGCATGTCGAGTATTAAGCGCGGGTACCCGGGTGAATGCAATCATCACTGATAAGCTTGGCGTGCTCTTCCGGCGGGATGGGCAAACTCGAGAGGGCGAGAGAGCGGGAGCGAAAGAGTCAATTGGGCTAGGACAACTTGGAGGCCTTCAACAATCGAGCCGCTGGGAAGCGAGCGAGATGGACCATGGCCCGCAAGGGTGAGGCTGTGGCGCGGCCGAATCAATGGAGTGAATGGGAGGAGCGACATAGAAGGGTCCGAGCCGGACTGGCATTAGCTGCGAGGGAAGCAGCGAGTAAGTGTGGGCAACGAGCGAGTTTCAATTGGGCGAGGCGGCGAGCGCGGCCCGGCCTCTGACCTTTGACCTCCGACTTCTGACCTCCCTGGCACGCCGTAATCATTGAAGGCGGCTGGACCTACTGCGCTTGCCGGATGATCCCGTGTTTCTCGGCCCAGTCCCAAAGCGCCGCGAACTCCGGGGGCGCGCGCAGCGTTCGCGCGAAGTGCGCCCGGTGCTGAGTGAGCATCTTCGCAAACGTCATTCCGTCAGCAGCGGCACGGTTCGGATCGGCACCGCGCTCGAGCAGATACAGCGCATCCGCGTAAGCCTCGCTATACTCGCTATAACGCGGCCCCATTTCTGTGCGGTAGAGCAGTAGTGTATAGCCGGCGAATTCCGATTCGCGTTCGGGCATCGTTGAGTTGATGTCGGCGCCGCGATCCAACAGCAGATCGAGTCGAGCCCGCTGATCGTTTTGGTAATAACCCAGGTACCAGTTCATGAGAATGATCGGCCGGCCAAACTCATCGCGAGCATTCGGATCGCCACCGGCCTCAAGCATGTAGCGCAGGAGAAGAGCAGACCCATGCACGGCGTTGGCGAGCGCGAATGATTCCCGATGGCCGTTGGTGTAGTTGGGGTCCGCGCCGAGCGAAAGCAATGTTTTGACCGCTTCGACTAATTGGGGACGCTGCCACGTTTCCCTGACGGCCCAACAAAGCAGCGTCGTCCCGTCCCGCCCGGGCGCCTGCAAATCTGGAACGGCCTTCGCGGCCGCGCGGATCGCGTCCTGATTATTCGCTGAAATTGCCTGCGCGACGGCTAGGAGCGCCGGCTGATCGCCAAAGGCATGTCTCCCGGAGCGGACCTCCTCCTCAAACTGCCGGCGATGCACCTCACCTTTTTCCATGTCGATCCAAAACGCCGCGAACAACACAATCGGAAGCGCAAGACAAAGAATCAGAGGCGCGACGATCAACCAGCCTCGCCACTTGTTAGCGAAGAAGGTCGCGATGGCGGCCATAGCGCCGATGATTAGGATCATGGAGCCGAACACAGCGTAGGCGCGGCCCAGCGAATTCGCTTCGCGGGCGCTACCCAGCGCGCCTGTGATAGCCAGAACCCCGACAACCCCGTAGGCGCCGGCAGCGAGCCACAGAATGATTTGGAAGATCTTCCTGATCACGGTCGCCGTTTTATCAGCCCGTGACGATTTGCACAAGGAAGCCGCGCCTACGTTTCCCATTTCTGACCGCTGTGAAATGTTAGATGTTTTAGACGCGACCCCATTCTCAAATCCCTTTCGGAGTTTAGATTTGACCTCTAAGCCCCATCAAGTAATTGGGACTTGACCGTAATCAGTCCTCCCTCTGTTTGAGAAAAATAAGTGACAGACGTGGCCAATCTCTGATTCAATGTTGATTGCGATCTGATGTACGGGGGCCGAATCACCAGCGAGGAAAGATCGGCCCTCAGCACGTACGTCGGTGCCGGCATCGCGATCGTGCTCATCGCCGGTGGGCTCTACGTCTTCTTTCTCGCGCAGAAAGAGAAAAAGGAGACCACAGGTTTCGATCCGAACCGGCCCGTCCCGAGCGACGCCGTCGTGAAACACCGATTAAAGGCCGAGGAATATTTCGTCGTGCGGGAAGGTGGCACCCAAACGCCTTTCCAAAACGAGTTCTGGAATAACGAGCGCACCGGCATCTACGTCGATGTCATTACCGGCGAACCACTGTTCGCTTCGCTCGACAAATTCGATAGCGGCCTCGGCATGCCCGCGTTTAGCAAACCGATCTCGAAAGATCTCCTCGTCGAGAACCTGGACACTTCGCACGATATGCAGCGCACCGAGGTGCGCGCTAAACGAAGCAACGCCCACCTTGGCCATCTCTTTCCCGACCCGAAATCGCCCACCGGACAAAATTACTCAGTTAACTCGGCCGCCTTCCATTTCATTCGAATCGAACGAATGAAAGATGAAGGTTACGAAGCGTTCCTGTCGCTTTTGGAGAAAAAGTAGCGTCCGAACTGGATCAGAATACAGCGCTGGATAGACGGTCAAGCCGCGGAGGGGTCGCGGTGCGGAGCCGGGCAAGCGGAGCATCAATAACGGCGCTGTCTTCTAGTGAGCCAATGTCAAATGTTTAGATTTGACCCCGATTCTCCTCCCGCAGCCCGGTAAAGTCTCCAGTTATCGCAGCGTGGGCGGCGACCGAGCTGGCGGGGTGACGACAGAAACAATAAGCAAGACCAAGCGAGCGCCGAGAGACATGGCATTACTAATAGCTAAGTGGGCATCAAAGCCAGGGTGTGGCCAAAGATGGGTGACCTTGTTAGCCGTGGCATCGGTTGCCGGGTCTGCGACGCACGACAGTCTCTCTCTAGCGTTGGAGTCAGCGGTTGGCGGTCTTCCGGCGCAGCACAAGCTCGCCGTGTGGATAATCCATGGTCGCTAGAAAATGGTATAGCAGAGTGGTCCCGATGATTCCGTCGATGCGTTTCACGCCTAATCCTTTCGAGAGTTGGCGCAAGGGAAGCATTGCCGTGGGCAGGTTTTTGATGGTCCAGTCGCCGACGGTGAGTGTGTCAATCCGCCCAACTTGGACCTCAGCGTGCTGCCCGCCGGAAAAGGTGCCTTGTACCGCCCCGAATTGCGGGACGCCGAGCTCCTTGGCGAAGTCCGTGTCGAGCGCGACCTCCGAACCCCCGGTATCGATGAAGAACGTGACTTCGTCGCCGCCGTTTACGCGCACGTTGACCACCGGCAGCGGATCGGTTTTTAAGAACTTCAGACGCGTACTTGTCCCGTTGCTATGCAATTCATAGGGCGTCTGGCCCTTGAAGCTCTCCAACTTCGCAACGTTCAGTGTCGGATACTGCGAAATAATCAGCTTATTGCTGCTCACCTCGACGCCGTTCAGCGAAGCCGCTGCCTTTTGGAAATCGTCGCGGCGGTAAAACACCTCGGCCAGCATGACCTTTGCATCGGCGTCACCCGGCTGCAGGGTTATGGCCTTTTCCAGCCATTTCTGCGCATCGTCAAGCCGGTTGGAAAGCAATGCAATGCGACCCAACTGGAGTGTTGCCGAATAGTTCTTGGGATTTTGAGCGGCGATTTGCGAGTAGAGTTTGCCAGCTTCGGCAAACTTCCCCACCTGAAAGAGCCGATCGGCCGAATCGATTTCTGATTGCCTGGGCTGGGATGTCGCTTGTCCTGAGAAGCTACCAGGCGCGATAATCGCGGCGAGGGCGATGCAAGTTCTGGCAAATTTCATTCGGGTTTCTAGCGTTACCGTGTGCAGCGTCCAGCGTGCATGTTCCCGCGGGGTTTGTGGGTCATAATCTTCCTGATCACGGTCGCCGTTTTATCAGCCCGTGGCGATTTGCACAAGGGAACTTGCGCATACGTTTCCCGTTTCAGACGCTGACCTCTAACGTCTGAACTCCGACTCCGCCGCAATCACATCTGGATCGGGAAGGTTTGGCGCTGTTCTTTTCGGCGCGCATCACGGCCGGCAGGGCGCGCGCACAGGGAAGTCATCAGCCTGACAATCTTTGATGGGCCGCTGACCGTCGTGTGAAACCGAGTGTTACGGCTCTCGCCGCGGACGATCTGGCCAAGACTTGATCACTGATTGCCGATCTTGAGCTGAACTCTGGAAGGAAGCAACCGGCGTGCATCTATCGTAAGCGGCTTACGATGCATGAGATCGAGCGCGCAGTGGAGGAGTCGACGAGCGGGAGCGAAGATGGCCAGCGCGCCCATCGTGGCGACAAACAAGCTAAGCCATCGCCTCTCAACTTTGCTAATCGCTGACTTCTCAGCGAGTTCGAATGTTAAAAGTTTAGATCTGACCCCCGATTCCTAACCCCGGTGGCCACGCTCTTAGCTTTTGAGGGATTCGTTGATTTACTAGACGTGTAGCGGCAACGGAAATCGGGCCGCCGAAATTAGTTCAAAGGAGGAGGCGACTAAATTAGCCGCCTTACACTGGTGGGGCAAACGCACGGAACCTTCCGCACGCTCGCCGTCAGTGTTAGCGCATTATTTCACGTTAACTTCGATAGCTTTTGATCTTGCTATCGGTGTCGTCGGGAGGTGCACTTTCAGCACTCCGTCGCGGAACTCCGCCGTCACTTTCGTGCTGTCGGCATCTTCAGGCAGCGTGAAGCTGCGTCGGAAATTGCCAAAGGATCGCTCGGTGCGATGGAATTTTCTTTTCTGATCTTCCTTCTCGCTTTTGCGTTCTCCGGAAACGCAGAGGATGCCATCTTCGACTGTTACTCTAACGTCATCCTTCTTCATTTCAGGCAGGTCAGCTTTGAGGAGATACCCGCGATCATCCTCACTGATATCAACCTCCGGTGACCAATCTGCGACCGTCAGGCTGTGGATCTCTCCACTGCCCATTCTGTTCGGAAATCCGCCCAGGAAGAACGGATTGAAGCGATTTTGCGCTTCTTCCATCTCTCTAATCGGATTCCATGTTATTAATTTATTCATATATATTTACCTTTCTGGATTGAGTTAAAGCCATCTTGGTGCATCGCGCTCACCGCTTATTGTCAGAGTCGACCCGCATCTTGTGCACGTTGAGGAACGGGTTCGGTGGAAGGCAAACGCGGCGACTTCACCAGATCGCGAAACGATTCCAGAGGCCGAGTCGCTAACCCCACTAGTTCAAATGTTAAATGTTTAGATGCGACCCCATTTTCCATCCCGTCAGATCCTCGGCGTACGGGTGGAACAACATCGGCCCGAGGTAGCGATCATACGCCGCTGGGATGGATCCGGAAAATTGTGCGTGTTCGTCTTTCATATTGGCGTTTCTAAGAACGAAACTTCACTTCGGCCTTCTGCACCTCCTCGATGTATTCGAGGTCGGCTCTCAACTTTGCCAGTCGCTGACTTCTCAGCCGGTTCGAATGTCAAATGCCGTGCTCGCGAAGACTCCTGCTCGCCAAGACTTTCGGAGTTCGGAGTTTAGACGCGACCCCGCTTCCGTTTTCTCGGTATCGGGGAGGGTTAGCGCTTTCTTCGAGGCTTTCATGTTTGAGCCGGGGCTCAGCCGGGCGTGGACTAGTGCCTGCCAAGGAAATTGAGCGTTGCCTTACCACATGCCTCTGGCTCCTCCAGCCACATATCGTGAGTCGCCCCGGGGATGGTGACACGTTCCGCAGCGGGCATCACGCGACTCAATTCCTCGATGATCATTCGCAGTGGATTCAAAGTCTTCTCGCCCGTGATTAAGAGCGTGGGCACCTTCAACCCTCTCACCGCGTCGCGATAGAGAATCGGAAACGGATCCCGCGATGTGGTCAGCGCCTTCCATTCCCGAATATCGCTCATGAGGAGGCGGCGACCTTCGGCCGGAAGCTTGTCGTATGAGCCCTTTCCGCTGAAATAGTCGCACGTGATCCGCAGCGCCGTCTCGGGTTGCTCTTTGCGAAACGCTTCGCCGGCGGGTCTCCACATTGTCATCATGAATTTGTCGAGTTCCGCCTGCCCTCCCGGAATCTCCGGCAACCACTTCATGATGGCTGGTTCGGCCAGTGTCAGGCTGCGGAGACGTTCTGGATGTTGCGTCGCAAAAAAGAGTGCCGTGAGCGCGCCATAGGAATAGCCTACGAGATGAACGCGCTCCAGTTTGAGCGCGTCGAGCAGGGCGACGAGATCCCTGGCCTCGACGATGGCAGAGTGATCTGGTCTCTCCGAATTATCGTTCGGATAGTTATAACGCCTGCTGTAGTCGAGGACGCGGTAATGCTGGGAGAATGGTTCTATCTGAGCGCTCCATTCTCGATAGTCGCCGAGGCCGCCGTGGATCAGGACCACTGGAACGCCGCTTCCGCTTTGGAAGTAATGAAGCTCTACTCCATTGACAGCTGCGATCTTTAGCGAAGCCGAAAATCGATCGACGTCAGCTTCATGCGCAGCGAGTTGCCCAAACGGAAGGAAGAGCCCGCACAACAAGACGGGCAATTGTCGTTTGTTTAGCTTTCTCTTCATGAGATTGCGCACTTCTGATCTTATCTCACCGGGCAAGCTTCTGGCGTTTCAGGTCTGATGCAATCGCCGCAAACTGCGCGAGGGCTGCTTGGATGTCTTCGACGACGTCCTGAGCGATAATGTCGGGATAGGGGAGGTTGGCGCTGTCTTCGAATTTATTCTTTTGTGTCAAAAAGTGAGGAGTGACTCCAATCTACCCCCGGTACGCGAAACGCGCCGAGATTGCTCTCGGCGCGAAGCTTTGAATAAGTCCGCGATCAGGTCTGCGTCTTATCTTTCTCGCCTTTCTTACATTCGGCTTTGAACTTCGCGTACTGGTCCTTATTCAGGATTCCTTTGGCCTCTTGCGTGTATTTAGCCTCGCTCGCTTCGGAGCAACCGGCTTTCTCATGCTCCGCCATAACCGCGTCCATTTTCGTCTGCTGCTCAGGTGTGAGGTTAAGGCTGGCCAATGAAACCTGACATGCTGCCTTCGCTTCGTTTCCGACTTGCTTTGTGCAGTCGCCATGTTCGCCCGCGAACATCGTGCCTGCCGCAAAGAGCCCTGCCGCTACTAACGCAATGAGTTTAGTCATAGTGGCAACCTAGCGCTGCCGCGGGGATTGTCGTTCAAAATCTGACGCGCGCCTTCAATGCTCAATAGTGTCGCTGGCAGCCAAGGCGCAACGAATCTATCTTGTCGCCGCAACCGTAACACCCGCATCATTCTTAAATGAAGCCGAACATCGACAACAAAGGCCGTGCCGCCCGCGGTGGGATCGCGGCAGTTTTCCTCCTTGCCGGTGCTTGCCTGATCCCGCAAGCAGGATTGCTGGCGACAATCTTTATTCTAATTGGGCTATTCAGTGCCTTTGAGGCGTGGCGCGGCTGGTGCGCGATTCGCGCCTGCGGCTTCAAGTTGCCCCTGTAGCCACGGCACTGTCCGCGAGAGCGGCTTAGATGCCGGTGCTTGCAATGGCGTTGTGGGCGCGTCGCCGAATCACGCGCGATAGAGCTTGTGCGTGCCTACATCAAGCGTCGTGACCCAAGGGCCGTCGATGCGAAATATCACTCGCAAATCTGGTTCGATTACGGCGCTGTAAATCGTATGCTTCGCCTTCGCCGAGAGCTCATGGATTTCGTGAGCCCTGAGCGAGGGATGGAAAGGATCGTTTTTAAAGGTCTGCCAAGCCCGCCGGACCGATGCTTTTTGCGTTGGAGTGAGCCGGTAAAAATCTCGCCAAAATTTCTCTACGGCGCGATATTGATAGCTCACGCGCCCGGCGGCGTTTTGTTAAGTGCTGTTTCCATTGAAACGAAGCGCTCTTTCTCGAAATCCTCAAGGGCGTCAATGAAATCCTGGGGGATTTCACTCGATCCAAGCTCGCGCATGCGTTGGACGAGACGTTCGCGCTCATTTTTCGGCAATGCTTCGATTTCTTTGATGATTTGCTCTGCGGTCATTTGCATCGGGGACCCTGAACCAACTTAAACATTTGTGCAGCAATAGAGCAATTGTCGTCGCAAAATCGATCTTCTGCTGCGCTCAGCCTCTCAACTCCCAACAAATCGACCATCAGCTTTTGAATCGCGAAGCGAGCGCGCCGCCAGATCCTCGGCGTACGGCTCGAACAACATCGGCCCGAGGTAGCGATCATACGCCGCCGGGATGGATCCGGAAAATTGTGCGTGTTCGTCTTTCATATCTGCGCTTCTCAGAACGAAACTTCACTTCGGCCTTCTGCACCTTTTCGATGTACTCGAGATCGCCTCTCAACGTCTCAAGTGCTTACCCTCTCAACATCTTCTTGGATCCGCTTCAACGCTTCAACTGTTCAACGGTTCACGTCACCGAAGGTTGAATGTTAAATGTTTAGATGCGACCCCGATTTCGAGACCCGACCTTGTGAATGGCAAATTGCCCAATCTCTCATGATTAACACAGCCGGAGAGTGTAACGAATGGGTTCACACACGGAGAAAGCAAAATGTTTGTGACTATCGCATTGTCTTGAGTAGGTCCTTGACCCGCGTCACGTCAGACTGAAACCGCTCGGGATTTCGCTCCGCAAATCGCTCATAAATGGTCAGCGCTTCTTCAAGTGCCTTCCGAGCGGCCTCGATCCGGTTCTGCGCTTGATCAAGAACTGCTAGGTTGTTCAGTGTCTTCGCCACATACGGCAAGTAGGTCTCCGGGGTCTTTTGCGCCAACTCACGAAAAACCTTGAGCGCCTCTTCAAACTCATTGTGCGCTGCCGCCATCCGGTTCTGAACTCGATCAACAACTGCGAGATTATGCAGTATTGTGGCTACGTAGCTCAGGTAAGTGTCGGGAGCCTTTTGTGCCAACTCACGAAAAATCTTGAGCGCCTCGTCAAACTCCCTGTGCGCCACGTCCAGCCTGTTCTGAGCTCGATCAAGAATCGCCAGGTTGTTCAGTGACTCTGCCACATAGGATAGGTAGATCTCCGGGTTTTTTTGAGCCAGCTCACGAAAAATCTTGAGGGACGCTTCATACGCTTTGCGCGTTTCCTCGTGCCGATTCTGAGCGAGAAGAAGAACCGCTATGTTGTTGAGTGTCCTCGCTACGTCAAACAAATAGGCGTCCGGGTGTTTTTTGGCCAATTCACGAAAAAT
>Ga0307312_10000194_pt1 | contig 25596 bp, 25 predicted proteins | sample ER_DNA_202_FD_194489 | JGI IMG/M metagenome (GOLD analysis project Ga0307312, IMG submission 194489) | Bulk soil microbial communities from the East River watershed near Crested Butte, Colorado, United States - ER_DNA_202 | ecosystem: Environmental > Terrestrial > Soil > Floodplain | place... | reverse complement strand
GAGGAGGAGGTGATCGGAACCGCCTGATCTGAGTGCTGCGGGTCATTCCGTACATCAGCAAACCTTTTGGTGAGGCTTTGGGCAGCCGTTTAGCCAACACCTTCTTGAAGCCGCGCCACATCAAATAGCCGTCAACGAACACCCCGATGATGAACAAGTACATCGCCATCGTTGCGATCAAGGTCACTACTGGCCAGTAGCTGCCGAGGAGAGTGACAGCCAAGATCACCACAACGGAGGGCAGCAAGAACTCGCCCAAGTTGAACCGAGCGTCGATGTAGTCACGCATCAGCACCTTTTCGGGGACAGCCTCGCGCGCGCTGATCGTCTTCATCCGCTCGGACCGAGACTGCCGACTAGCGGCGGCTCGGGATTGCTTCTTGCTGAGCGTTGTATTCATGCGCTCACGTCGCGCAGCCTCAGCTTCTTTGCGCGTCGGTGTCGGGCGATCCTTCTTGCCACTCGGTGCGGACTCGAGAGTGGTCGTCGGCTCCGGTGTAGCGGGCTGACTATTGCGGCGGAAGAGTGCCACGGGTCCTTCTTGTTGGTTCTCGTGATGCGTGAGCAGGGGTTTACGGGGCCTGGCCCTGGATTGTCTCAGGGGATCACCCCAAAGACGAAACTACCCTGCTCCCTCGCTGTGTTCGGTTTCCCCGCAGAGATACGGTGGAAGCCTGCGAGCGGCCCTGGCCGCGGAACCGGAGTCTGGAAGGACTAGCTGACATCTCATGAGCGGCATTTTTCAGCGGATCTCGATGATCTTTCGTGCCAAGACCGACAAGGCCCTGGACAAGCTTGAAGATCCGCGCCAAACCCTTGACTACTCCTACCAGCGCCAGCTCGAGCTGCTGCAGAAAGTCCGCCGCGGCGTTGCCGATGTGGCGACCAGTCGTAAGCGGATCGAGCTTCAAGCCAACCAACTGAACACGCAAGCCGACAAGCTCACGAATCAGGCTCAGAAGGCCCTTGAGGTCGGCCGTGAAGATCTGGCCCGTGAAGCCCTGACGCGGCGGTCCGGAATACAGCAACAGCTCAGCGACCTTCAGGTTCAACACGCCCAACTGCAGGGCGAAGAGGAAAAGCTCACTCGCGCCAGCCAGCGGCTACAGGCCAAGGTGGACGCGTTCCGTACCAAGAAGGAGACCATCAAAGCCACCTACTCGGCTGCTGAGGCCCAGACCAGGATCAACGAAGCGTTCTCGGGCATCGGCGAGGAGATGGGTGATGTCGGCCTGGCGATCCAGCGGGCCGAGGACAAGACGGCTCAGATGCAGGCCCGCGCCGGCGCGATCGATGAGCTGCTGGCTAGCGGTGCTCTGGACGATCCCACTGGAACGGCGAAGGACGACATCACTCTCGAGCTGGAGCAGCTTGCCTCGACGTCGGATGTCGAGAGCGAGTTGGCACGAATGAAGGCGTCGCTGTCGGCTGGCCCTTCCGCGGCCCCTCAAGCAATTGAGGGCCAGCAAGTTCCGAGCCAGCAGCCCCCAACTCAGGCCGCCCCGCCGCCCAGCCTGGATGCCCAACCTCCGCAGGAGTTCCAAGCCCCTCCGAGCCAAGGCCAAGAGGCGCCCCCGGCGCAGCCACAAGGTGACTTGCGATGATCGTTCGGATCCTCAATGAGGGCCAGTGGCGGCTGAGCGATGACGCCGTACGCGGGCTGAACTCCTTCGATGATGCCGTTGAGCAGGCCGTCACCGCCGGTGATCAAGATCAGCTCACGAGTGCACTGCACAAGTTGTTGGACCGTATTCGCGTCAGTGGAACTCGGGTGCCGGACGAGGAACTCGAAGACTCCGATCTGATCTTGCCCGCTGCCGATTCGACAGTCGAAGACGTACGGCAGCTGCTGAGCGAGTCCGAAGAGGGCCTGATTCCCGGCTGAGTTGGTGCTACCCGGGCCAGCCAGCATCAGGGACTGACACCTCTAATCCCGGGCGGTTTCTCCTGGCAGATCGAGCATTCGTTGCAGCGCGGCTCTGGCGTAGTGCTCAGTCTCTGGATCGACGGTGATCTGGTTGACCACGTGGCCTTGGGCCAGGTTCTCCAACGCCCAGACCAGGTGCGGCAGGTCGATCCGGTTCATCGTGGCGCAGTAGCAGACATGCTGCTCCAGAAAGACCACTTCCTTGTCGGGATGATCATGGGCGAGGCGTTTGACCAGATTGAGCTCTGTGCCGACGGCCCACTTTGATCCGGGCTCGGCCTGCTGGATGGTCTTGATGATGAACTCCGTGGAGCCAATGAAGTCCGACTTCAGTACGACCTCGTGCTGGCACTCGGGATGAACTAGGACATTGACGCCTGGTATCCGGGCGCGTACGTCGTCGACGGCCTGTTCGGTGAACCTTCCGTGCACCGAACAGTGACCCTTCCACAAGATCATGGTGGCTGCCTGCAGTTCCTCCGCCGTCAGGCCGCCGTTGTATTGGTGGGGGTCGTAGACCACACAGTCGTCCAGGCTCATGCCCATCTGCAGCACGGCGGTATTGCGGCCGAGATGCTGGTCGGGCAGGAAGAGCACCTTGTCGCCGCGCTTGAGCGCCCAGTCCAGCACCGACTTGGCGTTCGAGGAGGTGCAGACCACGCCGTCGTGCTTGCCGCAGAAGGCTTTGATGTCAGCTGAAGAGTTCATATAGGTCACGGGCACGGTGCGGTCAGCTACTCCGGCGTCGGCGAGCACATCCCAGGCGTCCTCAACCTGGGCGAGTCGGGCCATATCGGCCATAGAGCATCCCGCCGCCAGATCGGGCAAGATCACCTTCTGCTCTGGCGCCGTCAGAATGTCGGCTGACTCGGCCATGAAGTGCACGCCGCAGAACACGATGAACTCCGCATCGGGCCGGGCCGCGGCATCTCGGGCGAGCTTGAAGGAATCGCCGGTCACATCGGCGAACTGGATGACCTCGTCGCGCTGATAGTGATGTCCCAGGATGAACAGGCGATCGCCCAGAGCGGCTTTAGCTCGCCTCGCTCGCTCAACAAGAGAAGGATCGGAGGCCGGCGGTAGATCGCCGGGACACTCCACGCCCCGCTCGGATCGCGGGTCGGACTGCCGCCCGAGAACGAAGAGCGAGAGCGGCGTTCCGGACCCGAGTGCCGATGTGGGAGTGCTGGTCACGCAACAAATGTACTCAGCGCGTCTGCCTGAGCCGATCCTCTCTACGATGGCACCCGCACCCCGACCAGAAGGAGACAGGCGAGGATGCGGATGCTGGTCGCAACCGATGCCATCGGCGCGCTGTCTTCGCGTCAGGCAGGTGAGCTCATCGCGTCCGGATGGCGACCGAGCGCAGATGTGTCGGTCTTGCCCGTCGGGGAGGCTGGCGGCGCCTTTGTTGCCGCGTACGCCGAGCTGGCCGGCCTGAGGATCTCAACCGAGCTGGTTGACGGGCTCATCGTGACGTCTGGCGTTGGGTCAAACAGCGGGCTGGTTCAGGTCCTCGGCTCCGATCGAGGCACGGGAATCCCGTTCGGACAGACGTCGCGGCCGATCGGGGAGGCCATCGCCGCGTTAATCCGCACGGAAGCGCCGCCGCAACTCGTCGTAGATCTAGTCGGCCTGTGGGTCCATGACGCCGGAGCTGGTCTGCTGGCCGCGCTCGGAGCAGTCGGCGACCGTCCGCTCGATGAAGGAGTCGACGGTCTCGTTGGGCTCAGCCAGCTGGATCTCGCACAGGCCCGAGCCCGGTTGGGTGAGACCCAGTTGGTCGGCGTGGTGCCAGCCGCGGAGCGTGACCAGCTGTTGTTGGGTTTGCGCGGCATCACCGCTCGAGCTGGCCGCGAGTCCGGCGTGCAGCCTGAGCTGATGCTTCGCACCGATGCAGCGCTCGAAGCCTTTGCCAGGCTCGCTGCTGGTTCACAGGCAACGGTTGGTGGCGCCGGAGCTTGCGGCGGCCTTGGGTTCGGGGTGCTTGCACTCGGCGGGCGACTGAGTACCGGACCGGCTCTCGCGTTGTCCTCGCCCACCGGGCGAGAGGCGCTGCGCGGCCTGGACCTCACGGTGACGGGCTGTTCGGCGTTCGACTTCGCCAGCCGCGGTGGTGGTGTCGTGTCAGCAATGGCCGAAGCTGCGTCGCACTCGCTGAGCCCATGCATCGTGATCGCCGGCGAAGTGCTCATCGGATCCCGTGAAATGCGCGCCATGGGTATCGAGGCGGCGTACCCGGTGCGCGAGTCCACACTCGACCGGCCGAGTGGGGATGTGAGCGAGGAGGAACTCGCGACAACGGCACGTCGGGTTGCCCGCTCATGGAGTTGGTGATGCGGCACACGCTGGAAGCAGCTTGGACAGGCCAGCGGAGCCCCTTAGACTGACACCCATGACGGCAACCGAACAGACCTTCGACACTTCTGTCGTAGCAGACGGCATCATCTTGACCGACGGGGCTGCGGCCAAGGTCAAGGCCCTCCTGGAAGGCGAAGGCCGCGAGGATCTTGCGCTCCGCGTGGCTGTGCAGCCGGGCGGTTGCTCGGGCCTGCGTTACCAGCTGTTCTTTGACGATCGCACTTTTGAAGGCGACATCGTCAAGGCGTTTGGCGGTGTGGATGTCGTGACCGACCGGATGAGCGCTCCGTACCTGATGGGCGCCACTATCGACTTCGTCGACACCATCGAGAAGCAGGGCTTCACCATCGACAACCCGAATGCAACGGGCTCGTGCGCCTGCGGCGACAGCTTCCACTGATCTGACACTGATCTGAAACAGCAAGAATCCCCGCCGGACCGGCGGGGATTCTTGCTGTTTCAGGACTCGCGTCGTACCAGAAAGCGTGGCGGATCGGCCGTGACGAGTGTTTGCCCGCGCATCCGGCACCACGCGGCAAGATCGGGTCCTGCGGCTGGGTCATCGGCCAGCAACTCCACGGCAGCGCCGATACCAACCTCGCCGATGCGACGTGCAATTTCGATGATCGGCCGCGGGCATTTCATACCGCGACAGTCCAATGACAATCCTTCGAAGGGCGCTGCGACCTCGCTCACGAGGCACCAACGGTTGCTCGGATCCCAGCGACGATCGGCGGCAGCACGGCCAGGAACCGATCGATCTCGGCGTCTGTCGTCGTCCAGGTGAGCCCGATCCGTACGTTGCCGTGAGTTAACGCACCCATAGCCGCCAGCACATGGGATGGATGTTCGCTGCTGGCACTGCATGCCGAACCGCTGGCGACCGCAATACCAGCCTTGTCCAATTCCAGGGTGAGCGTCTCTCCGTCTACGTAGAGGACTGAAAACGTCAGCAGGTGCGGCACTCGCCGTACCGGATCGCCTGCCACATCCACATCCGGTATGTGCTGCGCGATTCCAGCACGGAGTTTGTCAATGAGCTGTCGCTGGTGCCTCCCGATGGTGGGGCCCGCCCGCAGCCAGCAGTCGAGGGCGACCGCCCCTGCATAGATCGCCGGGACGTCGGGCACGCCTGGCCAACGGCCTCCCTGGTAGTCGTCGGTGGGGTAGGGGGCTCGCCAGCGAGCATTTTTCTTGATCACAAGGATTCCGACCGATGCCGGACCGCCGAATGCTCCGGCCCAGCCGGTCAGCACGGACCAGCCGCCCGCATCGGCCAGCTCGATCCGCCCCAAGGCGGCCGACGCATCCAGCACCAGCGGCACGTCAGCTCGTTGGCAGATCTCCGCTGCCTTCATGAAGGGCTGCAGCGTACCGACCTCATGGTTGGCCACCTGGATGCATGCGGCTGCCGTACCGGCCGCGCCCACTGCATCGGTCCATCGCTCCAGGTCGACATGGCCTTCATGATCGACTTCCACCGCTGTATAAGACCCGGTTTCGCGTGCCGCTGCCAGCACCGACGAGTGATCGATGGCCGTCGTGACGATGTGGGAGCCGACGCGGCGCCGACCCAACGCGAGCCCGGCGATGGCAGCGTAGTTGGAGTGTGCGGCTGAGGCGGTGAAGACAACCTCATCGGGTCGTGCTCCTACCGCCGCCGCAACCACCTCTCGCGCCTGGTCCAATGCCTGTGCCGCGAGACGACCAGGACGGTGCAGCCGAGCCGGATCGCCCCAGCCTGCCTGTTGTGCATCTAGCCAGGCTTGGCGCGCATCCGGGAGCATCGGCTCACCCGAAGAACTATCCAAGAAGACCTCGGAAACAGGATCGGCCACGCCTCGAAACTAGCGCGTTGTGGGTCACACGCGAAGTGCCAAAAACGCAACACGCACACCAGTGATCGGAGCGTCTACCTAGGTTAGGGTGAACAGCAAAGACAAGGGTGGTTGCTCGACGATAGGGCAAGCACCGCTGCTCGGTGTGTACCGATCCGACGAAAGGCGCAACGTGGGTGGCAGGGCTGAACGGTCCGCTATGGACGATATGAAAATGCTCAGGGGCCGCCGGACAATCAGGCGTCTCCGCCCTGTCGTGCTGAGCCTTTCGTTGTTCGGTCTACTGTTTCTGACTGGTTGCTCTGCAGAACTCACAGCTCAAATCAAGCGCCTGGGCTTCCCGCCGCCTGCCAGCGATCGGTCTCCCGATATTTTGAATCTCTGGATCGGCACCTGGATCGCTGCCTTTGCGGTCGGCATCATGGTGTGGTTTCTGATCTTGTGGGCAGCGAACCGGTACAAGACCAAGCACGCCAAGTTGCCAAATCAGAATCGCTATAACCTGCCGATGGAGATCTTCTATACGATCGCGCCGTTCATCGTCATTGCGGTGCTCTTTTACTACACGGTTCTGGCTCAGAACGCAGTGCAGAAGAAGGTGGCCGATCCCCAGGTCACGATTGACGTCGTCGGTCAGAAGTGGTCATGGACATTCAACTACAAAGCAGCTGGCAATCCAGCCGTCGGCCAAGACGTCTGGGAGGCGGGGACGATCAACAAGACTCCGGATCTTTACCTTCCCATCGGCAAGCTGATTCAGTTCAACCTCTCCTCGCCAGATGTGATCCACTCATTCTGGGTCCCCTCCTTCTATGAGAAGTTGGACGTCATCCCGGGCCGCCATAACAGCCTGCAGATGACCCCGACAGCAGAGGGCGTCTTCGCCGGCAAATGTGCCGAGCTTTGCGGTACGTATCACTCGGCGATGCTCTTCAACGTCCACGTGGTGAGCGAAAGTGATTACAACACCTACCTGAAGTCGCTGATCGCTAAGGGGCAGGTCGGCCAAGCCAAAGGTCCGGCGCTGGCCAACGCCCCCGTTAAGACAGGTTCCGAGGAGGGCACGCGATGACGACGCTGCAGCGTACGGCCACCGCCGCCGAGATTGCGACGCCAAGACGTCAGCTTGGCCAGATTGTCTGGAAGTGGATGATCACCACCGATCACAAGGTGATCGGAAACCTCTACTTTGTGACATCGATGGTCTTCTTCCTGTTCGGCGGTGTTCTGGCTCTAGCAATGCGGGCCGAGCTGGCGTGGCCGGGCCTGCAATTTCTTTCGTACGAGGTCTATAACCAGTTCTTCACCATGCACGGCACGATCATGTTGCTGCTCTTCGCGACGCCGCTGTTTGCCGGCTTCGCCAATGCGATCATGCCGCTGCAGATCGGTGCGCCCGATGTGGCGTTCCCGCGCCTGAACATGCTGGCGTATTGGTTCTACCTTTTTGGTGGGTTGATCGCCTCCGCAGGCTTCCTGTCGCCGTCGGGCGCGGCAAGCTTCGGTTGGTTCGCCTACGCCCCGTTGAACAGTGAGGTCAACTCGCCTGGAGTCGGCGGCGATCTATGGATCATGGGCCTTTACATGGCGGGCCTTGGCACCATCCTCGGCGCAGTCAACTTCACCACCACGATCCTGACGATGCGGGCGCCCGGCATGACGATGTTCCGGATGCCGATCTTCACCTGGAACATCTTGGTGACATCGTTCCTGGTGCTGGTCGCCTTTCCGATTCTGGCCGTGGCACTGCTGGTACTCGAGGCTGATCGGGTCCTTGGAGCCCACATCTTCGACGCGGCCAATGGCGGGCCCATCCTCTGGCAACACCTGTTCTGGTTCTTCGGCCATCCCGAGGTCTACATTATCGCCTTGCCGTTCTTCGGAATTATCACCGAGGTCTTGCCGGTCTTCAGCCGAAAGCCGATCTTCGGCTACGTTGGCCTGGTTCTGGCGACGATGTTGATCGGCGCCTTGTCAGTCGCCGTGTGGGCACACCACATGTTCGTCACCGGGGCGGTCAACCTACCGTTCTTCTCCTTCATGACGTTTTTGATTGCCATACCGACAGGGGTGAAGTTCTTCAACTGGATTGGCACGATGTGGGGCGGCAATATCGCCATGCGTACACCCATGCTTTGGGCTGTCGGCTTCTTGACGACGTTCCTGTTCGGTGGCCTTACCGGCATCGTGCTAGCCAGTCCGCCGCTGGACTTCGCGGTTTCTGACACGTATTTCGTCGTGGCGCACTTCCATTACGTCGTGTTTGGCACCGTCGTCTTTGCGATGTTCGCCGGCTATTACTACTGGTGGCCCAAGTTGACCGGCCGAATGCTGGACGAGACGCTCGGCAAGATTCATTTCTGGCTGCTGTTCATCGGGTTCCACGCAACGTTTCTCATCCAGCACTGGCTGGGCGTCGAGGGCATGCCGCGTCGCTACGCGGACTACCTGCCGAGCGACGGTTTCACTCTCGGCAACCAGATCTCCTCGGCAGGGGCATTCTTGCTCGGCGGCTCGACGCTGGTTTTCTTCTACAACGTCTGGAAGAGCCGGAACAACCCCAAGGTGACTGAGGACGATCCGTGGGGCTGGGGCCGATCGCTTGAGTGGGCGACCACCTGCCCGCCGCCACGCCACAACTTCACCCAGCTGCCCCGGATCCGCTCCGAGTCGCCGGCGTTCGATCTCCATCACCCCGAGGTTGCGCTCAAGGAGTATGGCGACGACGAGGAACAGGAAGAGTTCGACCAGGGAACAATAGATGCCCCCGACGACACCGGTCGGAAAGCAGAGCTGCGGCATCGGGTAGCCGGAGACACCAGCGACCTGGCCGCACTGTGGGAACATGGCCACCACGGCCGATCACCTGAGCCCGAGGAGGATCAGAAGTGAAGGTCGAGGCCTGGGTCTTCGGTTCTCTGACAATTTTCATGGGCATTGTCACGCCGGTCTACTGGCTGATCACCGCGGATGCTGCCGGTGTGCCGGAGATAACCGGTACCGTCGCGTTGATCTTGACCACTTTGCTGGTGCTGATGATCTTCGTCTATCTGCTTTTGGTGGCGCGGCGCATGGAGCCGAGGCCTGAGGACAAGAAGACCGGCGAGATTGCCGAGGGCGCAGGGGAGCTGGGCTTCTTCCCGCCGCACAGCAAGTGGCCGTTGTTCCTCTCCCTCACCTTCGTGCCTGTGGTGCTGGGTCCGGTCTTCGGGTGGTGGTTGATGATCGTCGGCTTCGGCTTCGGCTTCATCACCTTGACGGGCCTGCTTTATGAGTTCTACCGCGGAGATCACGCGCACTGAGTGGACTCGCTTTTGGGTCGTTCTGTTGGGGCTGACCAGGCCCAACCCAGAGGATGATGGCTGGGCCTTGCAGTTCTTGGCAGTACCGCGGTGCTACCGATTCAAGCGTCTTAGCCTCTGGGATGGGCCTGGTCAGCCCCAACAGAACAAAGGGCGACCGCACCGGAGTACCGCGCGGCTACATGGGGCCCTGAGCTTGTCGGAGGTTGCATCGATAGCGTCGGGCAGAATAGTGGGATGTGTCGGAATATCAGACCCTTGAATAACTTCGAGCCGGCCGCGACCAGGGCTGAGGTGCATGACGCGGCATTGCAGTATGTGCGGAAGATAGCGGGGGTGTCGAAGCCCTCCAAGGCCAATGAGGCGGTGTTCAATCGGGCCGTCGAAGAGATAGCACATGCGACGCAGCACCTGTTGGATGAGCTGGTCTCTACTGCGCCACCCAAGAATCGTGAGGTGGAGGCGGCCAAGGCTCGGGTGCGATCGGCCAATCGCTTCGCCACCGCTGCACAGTGACCGCCGAAATCCTGCGCTATGCGGCGTTCACCGTCGATGGGAAAGGTGGGAATCCGGCAGGGGTGGTCTTAGACGCCACGAGCCTCGATGCCGCTCAGATGCAAGTCATTGCGACTGAGGTCGGCGACTCCGAAACGGCATTTTTGGTGGCAAGGGATACACGGCCGAATGTGTACGACGTGCGCTACTTCTCGCCCACCCAGGAAGTGCCGTTCTGCGGGCATGCCACGATTGCCTCAGCAATTGCGCTGGTCGAACGGTCTCAGGCTGACGTGTTGATCTTTCATACGCCCGCGGGGTTCGTCAGTATCACGACTTTCCAGAATGACAAAGGTGAGCTCATGGCAGAGCTGACGAGTGTTGCTCCCCGGGTGTCCCAACCACCGCCCGACCTGCTCGAGGGAGTACTCGGTGCGCTTCGTTGGTCCGCCGATGATCTTGACCCCGACTATCCCGTGCTGCTGGCAAACGCCGGAGCGGAACATTTGGTGCTCGTGACCAAAACTAGGCAGCGGTTGGCTGATCTTGACTATGACTTCGACGATCTTGCCAAGGTGATGCATCAGTACGGGCTGGTCACCGTGCTGTTGGTCTGGCCTGAGTCCAAGAATCGCTACCACGCACGTAACCCGGCTGCTGGCCTGGGAGTGGTCGAGGATCCGGCTACTGGCGCTGCAGCGGCGGCTTTTGGGGGCTACCTTCGCGAGCTCGCCATGATCGGGGAGAATGCCGAGTTCACAATCAGCCAGGGTGTGGACATGGGCCGCCCAAGCGAGATCGCCGTTAGCGTCATCGCCGGGGAGCCCGGCGTACGCGTGGCCGGCGGCGCCCATCGCATCGACGACTGACCCTGCACCTCCTTGGCTCGAGCTTGCCGCCGGCGGTCTACCAGCTCAAATGGCGCGGCCGGCCCTCCTCATATCCAGAGCTGGACTGCACACCCACGACCGCAAACTCGTGGAATTCCTCGAGGTTGGCGGCGCCGGCATAGGTGCAGCTGCTGCGCAGCCCGGCGACGATGGAGTCGATCAGATCCTCGACGCTCGGCCGCTCCGGGTCGAGATACATCCGGCCAGTGGAGATCCCCTCCTCGAACAGCCCCGCTCGGGCGCGATCGAAGCCAGACGAGTCTTTGGTACGCATCTTGACAGCACGCGCTGACGCCATCCCGTACGACTCCTTGTACATCCGGCCCTCTGCGTCGGTCATCAGGTTGCCCGTGCTTTCATACGTCCCCGCAAACCACGAGCCGATCATGACACTGCCAGCTCCAGCCGCCAGGGCAAGCGCGACGTCTCGCGGGTAGCGAACGCCACCGTCCGCCCAGATCGATCGGCCAGCTGATCGAGCAGCGTCCGCGCATTCCAGCACAGCGCTGAACTGTGGCCGGCCGACGCCGGTCATCATGCGGGTCGTACACATGGCACCTGGGCCCACTCCCACCTTGACCACGTCTGCGCCCGCGCCCACCAGATCATTGACGCCATCAGTGGACACGACATTGCCCGCAACCAGCGAGACTCGGCGTCCTTGGGTGTCCGCAAGCCGGTCCCGCACCTCGCGTATTGACTTCAGCGACTCCACCATTCGGTCTTGATGACCGTGTGCGGTATCGACCACCAGCACATCGATGCCGGCGTCGAGCAACGCCTCGGCTCGAGCCGCGACATCGCCGTTGATCCCGACCGCGGCGCCGATCATGAGCCGACCCTCGAGGTCAAGAGCCGGGCGGTACAGCGTGGAGCGTAAGGCATGCTTGCGCGTCATGACGCCGAGCAGCTTTCCGCCGTCGACCAGCAGGGCCACCTCCAGGTGCCGATGGGTGAGCTCGTCGAAGATCTCGGTCGGCGATGACCCAGGCGTAGTGATGAGCAGGTCGCTAGACATCACCTGATGGACCTGAGCGAACCGGTCGACTCCCGCGGTCTCTGCCTCGCTGACAGTGCCCAACGGCTGGCCGTTCTCGATGACGACTGCGAGCCCATGAGCTCGCTTCGGAATCAGCGATAGCGCCTCACCGACCGTGGTGTGAGGGGTCACCGAGACCGGCGTGTCGTAGATCGGATGTGATCGCTTGACCTTGCCGACCACCTCGGCGACGACGTCGGTGGGGATGTCTTGCGGAAGGATCGCGACCCCACCCCGACGTGCGACTGTCTCGGCCATCCTGCGACCGGAGATCGCGGTCATGTTGGCCACGACAATAGGCAGCGTCGTGCCAATTGCGTCAGTGCTGGCCAGATTCACATCTAGCCGTGACGCAACGGCGGAGCGTTGCGGAACCAGGAAGACATCGGAGTAGGTCAGGTCGTACGGCGGTAGCTTCTTGAGAAATCGCACCTGGACATTCTCACTGCCCGCGCCAAGGTTTGCCTAACACCGCCCGGCTATCGGCCCGTGCGTCGCTCACGCGACACACGAATCATGGTGGCTAACCGCCGCTGCTGGGAGTCGAACTCGGCGCACTTGATGCCTCCGGCGTCGGTGCCTCGGTCATCGTGTCGGTTGTCGCCTCAGGCTGGGAATTCGACGCCTGTGCCCTCGGCTCAGCAGTCGGTTGCTCGCTCGCGGACTCGGCTGTTGCTGTCGGGGTCGGCTTCTTCGTCGGTTCCTTCTTCTTGGTCTCCGACCCCTTGTCGGACGTTCCCTCGCTGACCTGCTGGAACGTGGTCCCTTTACCGCCGGACAACGCCTGTCCCGTAACAACCTCGAAGGTTGTCAGGGCGACGGCCGCAATGCCGAAGGTGACAAGGGCGACGACGAGCACCCGCTTCCAATTCAGCTTGGGACCCTGAGGCTTTTGATTGGGATCGGGCTCAGGTGCAACCAAGTGGCTGCGCTGTCCTGCGATGTGGCCCTCGCTGTCCGGAATGATCTCCATGACGGTGGGCTCTTTCACCGCATTTGGCTCTCCGGTCCAGAACACCGTCTTCACCTTGTCGCGGGTACGACGCAGGGAAGCCGTATACAGCGAGCCGGCGACAGCCGCGATGACACTGGCGAGTGCCGCGCCAACTATGGTGCCGGCTGCACTCAGCTGGGAGCCCAACGCGGCCGCAGTCATGGCCGCCAGCGCGCCGCCCACGATCTGGGTGACTGAAAACTCGAAGTTGCGCTTCTTGGATGTGTTGTCGCCAGGTTGATTGCCGGTGGGGGAGTCGGTCGTACGATTCGTCAGTCTTTGGTGTGTGCTCATGTCCTCGTCGCGTTTACTCGGGCGCTCAATGACCGTCGGGATGGTCTCGTCCAGACGCGTCAACACCTATTGGTTTCGGATCGTTGCCAGCTGCTACGAAGAGTGAGCGATCGCACACCCCCGCGCGGACGGTGACACGTGGGCCAGCCGCCGTAAGTCTGCCCAGCATCGTTGCGCTCTGCCTGAGTTGCACAGTGTGCAGACCGTGAGGAACCAACGTATACGCGGGCTGCGGATGTTGGGAAGTCGGGTTCAAACAGTGGAACGAGCAAATAGATGGCAACGCCCCGCAACTCTGGCGAGAGCGGGGCGCAGCTACTGAACTGCTTACCTGGCCAAGTGGTGCTCTTCCTCCTCGACCTCTTCGATCGCATGATGCTCGCCGTTGCCTTCGAGATGCATGGGATGCAGATGGTGGTGAGCTGCCTCTTCGATCTCCGCCCGGGTAGGCCGGCGCAGCGTGTCCATGAAGTAGAAGCGAGTTGCTCTCCGCCGGCGCTGCTCGGACTTGATCTCTTTCTCCGACATGCCGTCCACCTCGGCCACCGGCAGCAGCGCGGGAAGATCTTCGTGCTGGGTCAGCGCGAATGCCTCACCCTCGCTGATCGGCCGGTGCCGTTCGGAGTACTTGCCGGAAGGGGCGCGATCAAGGACACCGGACTCGGCGCCATGCAACATCCGGTCCCGATCGGACCGCTGGAGCCCGATGCAGATCCGCTTGGTCACCAGGAATGCAATCACCGGCGCCACGAATACGGCAACACGAAGGAAGTACGTCACCGCATTCAGTGAGACGTGGAACTGAGTGGCGACCAGGTCGTTGCCGCCACCGATCCACAGCATTGCGTAGCACGTCATGGCGGCAACGCCGAACGCCGTACGCGTCGGGTTGTTGCGGGGACGGTCCAGTACGTGATGCTCACGCTTGTCGCCCGTCACCCAGGCCTCCACGAATGGATAGATGGCCATGATCCCGAAAAACAGCGTCATGACCCCGATGCCGGGCAGGAAGACGTTCCACGACCACGTCGTGGAGCCAATGTGCCATTCCCAGTTCGGCATGATGCGAATCGCGCCCTCGACGAAGCCCATGTACCAGTCAGGCTGCGAGCCGGCCGTGATCTCGGCTGGGTTATACGGCCCGAACACCCACACCGGGTTGATCTGCATCGTCGCGCCCATCAAGGTGAGGACGCCGAAGACGATGAGGAAGAAGCCGCCGGCTTTCGCGGCGTACACCGGGAAGACCGGGTAGCCGACCACATTGCCATTCGTCCGGCCTGGGCCGGGGTATTGGGTGTGCTTGTGGTAAACGACCAGCGCCAGGTGCGCCGCGATGAGCCCGAGGATCAACGCCGGCAGTAACAAGATGTGGACCATATACAGCCGAGGAACGATGAGCTCGCCGGGGAACTCGCCGCCGAAGACGAAGAATTCGGCCCAGGTGCCGATCAGCGGGACCGCCCGGATCAGACCGTCGACGAACCGCAGCCCAGTTCCTGACAGCAGGTCATCCGGCAGGGAGTAGCCGGCGAAGCCTTCGACAAGGCCCAGGCCGATCAAGGAGACGCCGATTAGCCAGTTGATTTCGCGCGGCTTCCGGAATGCGCCGGTAAAGAAGATGCGGAGGCTGTGGGTGAGCATGGCGGCAACGAACAGCATGGCCGCCCAGTGATGCATCTGCCGCAGCAGCAAACCGCCGCGTATGTCGAAGGAGAGGTCAAGGGTCGAAGCGTACGCGTCCGACATGGTGATTCCGCGTAGCAACTCATAGCTGCCCTGGTACTCGACTTCCGACATCGACGGCTTGAACCAGATCGTCAAGAAGACACCGCTCAGCAACAAAACGATGAAGGAGTACAGCGCGATCTCGCCGAGGAGGAAGGACCAGTGATCGGGGAAAACCTTACGGAAGAACGGTCTACCCAACCCAGCCAGACCGACCCGATCATCGAGCCACTTGGTGGGTCCGGCAGCGACCTTGAAGACCGGGCCTAGCTCCTTTTTGGGGGTCTCGGCCCTGACTGCGCTGTCGTCGTCGTTAATAGTGGCTGCAGGTTCGGCCATCAGTTATCGCCTCGCTTGAAATCATTGCGCGAATCCCGCTCGAAGAAGCTCGGGCCGGGCGGGACGAGAAAGTCACGCTGAGCCACAATGTAACCCTCAGCATCAACTGCAATCGGGAGCTGCGGGAGCGCCCGCTTGGCCGGGCCGAAGACCACAAGTCCGGCATCCCCGAGGTCGAAGGTGGACTGGTGACAGGGGCACAGCAGATGGTGCGTCTGCTGCTCCCACAGGCTGATCGGGCAGCCCACATGTGTGCAGATCTTGGAGTAGCACAAGATGCCGCCGATTTGCCATGTCTCTCGGGAGGGCGGAATGGTGATGGTATTGGGATCCATCCGGACCACGATGACCGCAGCTTTGGCCTTTTCAATCTGGTACTCCGAACCTTCCAAATCTTGGAGGTTCGCCGGCTCGCCATTGACCAGCTGACCGATCTCAACGTTCTCGGGCTTGATCGGTTCGAACGTGACATCGTTGACAACTCGGACGCCTGGCGCCCAGATGGTCCGCTCGATGGTCTCGGCGCGCTTCTTCTTCGTCGGCCACGGGCCAAGGTCGGCGAGTCCAACGACCATGGGCAGCAGGATCGTCGCAATTGCGGCAATCAGGGTCCGACCGATGATCTTCCGTCTGGTGAGCTTGGCCTCATCAGCAGCCTTGTCCAGCTCAGTCAGCATGTAGGTCTTGTCGTCGTCGCTGGACGAGGCGCCATGCCGGTAGTCGATCATCTCCCTGTCATCCATCAGCTTGCGCGCCCATTGCACGGCGCCAACGCCGAGGAAAAGTAGGGCGAGGCCGAAGGTCAGACCAAGAAGGAGGTTCCGGGTGTTGGCGCGCAACGGCCCGAAGTCGAGGTAGGCGTCTCCGGGCACGGCGAAATAGACGACGGCAAATCCGATCGACAGAACTGGCACCAAGCCGAAGAACGTGGCTACCTGGCGGGTGGCTCGATCGGCAGCCTTCTCATCGACGTCGGTCAGCCGCGGCAGGTGTGGTTCCAGACCCGGGTCCGGAACGGGGTAGCGCTCCTCGTCGACTGTCGCAATCTCGCTACTGGGCCGACCGTGGGTCGTATCCTCACTCACTTGGCTTTCGCCCCCTTGGCTGCGATCCACATAGCAAAGAAGATCAAGCTACCCAGACCTATGATCCAGGCCCAGAGGCCTTCGCTCACCGGGCCGAGGCCGCCGAGTCCAAAGCCGCCGTCCGTGGGTCGGGAATGGAGGGCCTCGAGATAGCCGATGATGGCTCGCTTGTCGTCGGGCGTCAGCACCTCGTCATCGAAGACCGGCATCTGCTGCGGCCCAGTCAACATCGCCAGATAGAGCCGCTCGGGCTCCAAGCCGATCAGCGGGGGAGCGTACTTGCCACCGGGGAGTGCGCCTCCGGCACCTTCGAAGTTGTGGCAGGCGGAGCAGTTGGTACGGAACAGCTCGCCGCCACGTGCCAGATCCTCTGCGCTCAGGTTCGCAGTGTCGAACTGTGCGGGCTCCGGGATGGCCGGGCCTGGACCGAGCGAGGCAACGTACGCAGCGAGTGCGGCAATTTCTTCATCTGAATAGAGGTTGGGCTTCACCGGGGCCTGCGGTCCGGGCCTGGCCATCGGCATCCGCCCCGTGCTCACCTGGAAGTCCACGGCCGCGGCGCCGACGCCGGCGAGCGGTGGTCCCTGGATCGTGCCATTCACCTGGCCCTCGCCATTGAGGCCATGGCAGGAGGCGCAACCCACGGCAAAGAGCGCCTTGCCTTCGGCGATCTGCTGGCTGTTTCCGGTGTCGGCCGACACTTGGGCCGGCGGAGCGATGACCGTATAGAGGGCGCCCATCATGAAGAGCCCGGACACCAGGAGCAAGGCCTTGGCTGCTGGGTGCCGGCGCCGTGAAGACAGGAGTCGCACTCGGGTCCCTCTCGTGTCTTTGATGCACTGTTGTGGGCCAAACATATTCAGTTCATATTCAGTTGTCCGGGCCCGAACGGACGCACAGGCCCTTGGTTTTCTTCCGTCTACCGCAAAATGTAGATGACGCCGAACAACGCAATCCAGACCACGTCAACGAAGTGCCAGTAATAGGACACGACGACCGCACTGACTGCCTGCTCGTGAGTGAAGGTGCGGGCCAGGAATGTCCGTCCCATCAAGAGCAGGAAGGCGACCAGACCGCCGGTGACATGGAGTCCATGGAAGCCGGTGGCGAGGAAGAAGACCGACCCGAACACATTGGACGAAATGGTCAGATTCTCGTGGAACAACGCCGCGTACTCATAGGTCTGTCCGCCGATGAAAAATGCGCCCATCAGGAATGTCAGCGTGTACCACTCGCGCAGTCCCCAGCGGCGCGGGTTGAACAGCGACCCTGTCCGGCTGACCTGCGCACGTTCTGCCGCGAACACACCCATCTGGCAGGTGAACGAGCTCGCGACCAGGACACTGGTATTGAAGATCGCGAACGGGACGTTGATCAAGTCACCCTGGGATTGCCAGAGCGGCACAGTACCTGTGGCCGCGGCTTGTGAGTTGGTCACGTTTCGGATGGTGAAGTACGACGCGAACAGCGCCGCAAAGAACATCAGCTCCGAAGCCAGCCAGATGATGGTGCCGACAGCAACCGGCTCAGGGCGATTCTCGCGGCCACGCAGGCGAGACAGCGGGATGGGATGCAGAGAACCCTCTGGCATCGTCATAGATCCAGAGACTGCGTGCGTGTGCATGGCCACGTGGTCATTATTGCCGGAACCCGTGCAGAGGTCACCCCACGGCACAACTTTGTTATTCGAGTCGTTCGCGGTGCTCCTCGGCCGAAACCGGTCAGCTGTAACTCCGGGACGGCAGCAATCTGGGTTGCATCAGACCGGTTACCTAGAGGGGCCGGGCCGGCACGCTACGATCCATCCGGGCAGGCGTGGCGACCTCAGACGGCGGCAGCAGTCACGCCATAAACCGTGGGCATCAGCCGACACGACCTGGAGATGATCAATGGCCGGCGATCAGGAACCTCGAGACGAGGAGGTTCTGACAATCCTGTTGTATGCCTCAAACCGGGCCACGCGGGAAGACGTCCGGCTCGCCCTGGGGCGCAAAGTAGCGGCCGATCTGCCGCCAGTCCGGGTGCTCGAGGTGGCGACCCAGCCGGCGGTGCTGACGGCAATGGATGCAGGCGGCATCGACCTTGCGATCTTGGACGGCGAGGCGGTGCCCGGTGGAATGGGATTGTGCCGCCAGCTCAAGGATGAGATTCTGCGCTGCCCACCGATCTTGCTGCTGATCGGGCGTCGGGACGACGCATGGCTGGCCACCTGGGCTCGGGCTGAAGGCGCGGTCTCGCATCCCATCGACCCGGTCCGACTGCCGGCGGCGGTGGCCGAGCTGCTGCGTCCGCCAGTGTCCACAGAGACGGCGGTGGCGCCCACCACTTCGCTGGCCTGACAAGATGCCCTCACGATGAACTGGCCAGAACTTCTCAGCAGCCTGGTGAGGGGCGAGGATCAACCGGCCGAGGCGACCGCCTGGGCTATGGAACAAATTCTGAACGGCGACGCGACACCAGTGCAGATGGCGGGGTTCGTCGTCGGATTGCGCAGTAAGGGCGAGACCGTTCAGGAACTGACCGGCCTCGCCGACATGATGATCGAGTTCGCGACGCCGATCGAGATCGGTGGGCCAGCTGTCGACGTGGTCGGCAGTGGTGGTGATCGATCGAACACCGTCAACATCTCCACGATGGCTGCCATCGTCGCAGCGGCGGCGGGTGCCAGGGTTGTCAAGCATGGCAATCGCGCATCCTCGTCAGCATGCGGTGCCGCAGATGTTCTCGAGGCGCTCGGTGTCGTGCTCGATCTCGCGCCTGAGGTTCAACCACAAGTGGTGGACCGGGTCGGCATTGGCTTTCTCTTTGCGGCGCAATACCACCCCGCATTGCGGCACGCGGCGGTGACCCGGCGTGAGCTAGGCATTCCCACGATTTTCAACTTCCTCGGCCCCCTGGCCAATCCCGCCCAACCCATCTCACAGGCAGTCGGGGTGGCCGACCCGCGGATGGCTGAGCTGATGGCCGGGGTCTTTGCATCGCGCGGCAATTACGGGCTCGTTGTGCACGGCGGTGACGGGCTCGACGAGCTGACCACGACAACGTCGTCGACGGTGTGGGTATACGCCGATGGGAGCGTGGTGCAAAGGGAGCTGGATCCGCTGAAGCTTGGCGTCCCGAGGGCCACTATCTCGGATCTGGTTGGCGGAGACGCAGTGGCCAACGCTCGGGTGGTCCGTGACGTGGTCGCCGGGCAGCCCGGTCCGATCCGGGACGTGGTCGTGCTCAACGCCGCTGCGGCCCTGGTCGCGTACGGCAAGCCAGCCCCCGCCAGGCTGGAGAACGACTTTGCCGACGAGCTCGAACGAGCGCGGCAGGCTATTGACTCCGGTGCCGCGGAGTCCAAGCTGCAGGAGTGGATCGCGGTCACCCAATCTCTTCGGTGACGCTGGTCACTTCAGCCCACTGAACAGCTTCGCACCCCCTCTGCAAGGGGTTAGCCTTCCCAGAGATTGAGCATCGCGTCGCCATGGGCGGCGGCCAGTCGGGCGACCAATATTTCATCATCTGATGAGTTATTATCGCGGCGCGATAGGGGGAAGCATGGCTGCTCGAGGCTGGCGGGTCACGGCGAGTGCCGTTTTCCTGCCGCTGGTCCTCGGCGCATGCACGAGCGGGCGCACATCGGTCGGGAGTACCGCCCTCGTCGAGCGCGCGACAATCACCGATCAGGTCAGCTCTAGCGGCGCCGTATCCGCCGCAGCGAGCGAAAATCTGGGATTTGCCAAAGGCGGTCGGCTGACCTCACTGAGAGTCAGGGTCGGTGATCATGTGACAGCCGGCCAGGTGCTGGCGAAGATCGACACCTACGCGGCCCGACAGGTGCTCAAGCAGCAGAAGGCCAATCTCGCTGCGCAGCAGGCAGCGCTGGACCGCATCATTGCCAACCCGGCGGTGCCTAACGCGAAAGCAACACTAAGCCAGTCGAAAGTAATTCTGACTGCAACGCAGCGCCAAGTCAGCGCCATTCAGACCGCCGACAACTCCGCGATCGATCGAGCTCATGCCCAGCTGCGCGCCGCGCGAAGGACGGAGCACAAGGCAGACAAAGCCCTCGACGCGGCAAAAGACGCCTGCAACGTGGCAGACCCGCGACCCGGTACCACGACCACTACGGCCCGTACCACCGCTACGACCAGCGAGCTCCGTACTTTGCCTGCAACGACCACCCCACCTGCAACACCAACCCCATCCACATCCACAACACCCACGGCCCGCCCGAGCTCCACAACCCCGCCGAGCCCTACAACCCCGCCGAGCCCTACAACCCCGCCGAGCCCTACAACCCCGCCGAGCCCTACAACCCCGCCGAGCCCTACAACCCCGCCGAGCTCCACAGCCCCTCCGGGTTCCACGGGCTCCGCGGCCACCTCGGCCTGCGCTTCGCAGGTTGCCATGGCAAGCTCCGCACAGGCCTCGGCCGCGCAGGGCGTCGAGGCGGCGAAGACAACCCTGACAGCGGCCGAGCAGAAGAAAAAGGTCGATGCAGCCGCTGGCCAGGTCTCAGTAGAGACCTCTAGAGCGAGTGTGGTAGCCGCACAGAATGCCCTCAATTCGGCGTCCTCCGATCGGCCGCACGCCATCGACCAGCAGTTGGCGCTTGTCGATGGCGCTGAAGTGCTGGTTCGCTCCGCTCAGAAGGACGTCGCCGACGGCACGCTCACCGCGCCCGCCGATGGGGTGATTTCGGCGGTCAATGGTGTGGTCGATGAGTACCTCTCTCCAGCCAGTGGAACGACGGCGTTGGCGCCCGGGAGCCGCGCTGCGATCCCCGGGTCCGCGTCTGCCGGCGGCGCGACCGGGGCTACTGGGGGTGGTGCGGCACCGACCCGACCCGGCGGTTCTTCGTTTCTTGTGTTGTCGAACGCCGAGAGCTTCCAGGCCGTAGTCCCGTTCGAGGAATCAGACGCGTCCCAGATTGCACCCGACCAACAGGTGTCGGTGACCTTCGACGCCATTCCCGATCTGACCGAGAGCGGTAACGTGGTAGCGGTCGCGCCATCGGCGACCGCAATCTCCGGAGTGATCAGCTACTACGTGACGATGAGCCTTGATGAAGCCGACCCTCGGCTGAGGGACGGGCAGACCGCGCGTGCAGCGGTGATCACTGCTGAGAGGCAGAACGTCTTGAGTGTGCCCAATTCCGCTGTACGCCGGCAGGGGGACGCGGCGATTGTCAGCGTCGTAGACCCGGCCGGCCGGCCGCGCGTCGTGACGTTTCAACCCGGGCTCGTCGGGCCCGACCGCACCGAGGTGTTATCCGGCCTCTCCGAGGGCCAGCGCGTGGTTGTGAATCCGGGCGGATGATGCCGTGACAGAGAACGCGGTGACCGAGTCAGCGAGCGAGCCTGAGGCGGCAGCTCCCGAGGCCGCGCCGAGCGCACCGGTACGCCGGCGCTCGCTGAAACGCGCGACCAAGATCAGGTTGCTGGTCATCGGAGTACTTGCGGTGCTTGCCGCAGCGGCATTCGTCATCTACTACATCTTCAACACAAGTAATTACGTCACTACCGACAACGCCCAGATTGACGGGAACCAGATCTCGATCAACGCACCGGCAACAGGCACCCTGATCGATTGGCGCGGGCAACAGGGCACGCAGCTGCACAAGAACGCCTCGGTCGGGAGGATTCAGATCCAGGGCGGCTATGTCCAGCCACAGATGGTGATCCGATCGCCTGCGGACGGAACAGTGGCGGTGGACAACGGGGTAGAGGGGTCTTTTATCACCGCTGGCACGCAGCTGGCCATCGCGTACGACAGCGCCGGCGTGTTCGTTACCGCTCGCGTGAAAGAGACAGACATCGACAAGGTGCAGGTTGGCCGGGCGGTCAACATTTCGGTCGACGCCTTCCCCGGCGAGCAGCTGACCGGCAGGGTGGCTGAGGTCAAGGCTGGCGCGGCTGGGGTCTTCTCGCTGTTTCCGCAGTCCAACACATCGGGCAACTTCCAAAAGGTCACCCAGGTGATTCCGGTCAAGATCACCATCGACGATCTGAAGAATCTGCCGCTGGTGCCCGGCATGAACGTCACCGTCAAGATCCACCGCAACTGACCGTGGCAGCCTCGTCGGATGCTTCGGCGACAGTGGCCGCTGACCACGGCATATGCTGACAATGTTGGGGCCCGCGCGGGTCGCTAAGTAGGTAGGTCGATGAGTACCGATACCGCTCCTGGCGTAACCGCCGTCCGCGACGATGCAGCGCAGCGTCTTGTTGAGCGGCCGCGTCCGTCTGCACCGTCGACGCCTCAACCGCGCCGGGCCGAGCAGGTGGATCAGCCGTCCACGGGGTGGCGCATTCCCCTCGCGGTCCTCATCGGCGGAATGTTCATGTCCATACTCGACGTGAGCATCGTCAACGTCGCCATCGCGACCATCCAGTCCGATCTCGGTGGCAGCACTGCGGACGTTGCGTGGATCACTACCGCTTACAGCCTCGTCCTCGGTGTGGTCGTACCGGCTAGCGCTTGGCTAGGGGATCGGTTTGGACTCGATCGTGTCTACATGATCTCCCTGGCGACCTTCGCTCTCGCCTCAGCGCTATGTGGGCTGGCGTGGAGCCTTAACAGCTTGATCGCTTTCCGGGTGATCCAGGCGATTCCCGGCGGCTTGCTACCCGTTGTGACACTGACGATGGTGTATCGGATCGTCCCCCGCCAGAAGATCGGCACCGCAATGGGGATGTACGGGCTGGGCATCGTGTTTGCTCCCGCCATCGGTCCCACGCTTGGTGGTTACCTCGTCGAATACGTGAGTTGGCGTCTGGTTTTCTACATCAATGTCCCCGTGGCAGTTCTGGCACTGCTCGCAGCCGCAGTCGCGCTGCCGAAGTTCACTCGCGCGCCGACCCGGCCATTCGACGTCTGGGGTTTTATTACCGTGGCCGTGGGCCTCGTTGCCTTGCTGTTGGCCTTCTCTGAGGGAGCGTCCTGGGGCTGGTCCAGCTACCGTGTGCTGATCTTGATGGTCGGCGGCCTACTGTCGCTGGCCCTGTTCGTCACCATTGAGCTCGAAGTCGATCATCCACTGCTCAACCTCGAGGTCTTTCGCAGCGCTGCCTACACGACATCTTTGATCATCATGGGCGTGATGATGACCGGGATGTTCGCCACGTTGTTTTACATACCTTTATTCCTGCAGGTGGGACAGGGATATCAGGCGCTCGACACCGGGCTGCTGCTCCTGCCCCAGGCGCTGGTTATGGCTGTCTTGATGCCGATAAGCGGCCGTCTGTACGACAAGATCGGCCCGCGGTGGTTGGTCGTGTCCGGACTGCTGGTGGCCGCGTTCGGCAGCTACGGCCTCGCCAGGATCAATCCCGACATGACCCGCGAAGACGTCGTCATGTGGATGTGCATCCGCGCCGCCGGGGTCGGCATGGCAATGATGTCGATCATGACCGGAGGCCTTGCCTCGCTCAACCCACATATGACGAACAGCGGGAGCGCCATCAATACCGTTGTGCAGCGGGTCAGTGCGGCGCTCGGACTTGCGGCCTTGACAGCAATGGCGACCGCCCAGCAGGCACAGCTCACCCAAGGCCGGGCGGACCTGCTGGAAGGTACGAGCGGCCATGCGGCGCATACACCTCTGCTGCAGCTTTTCGGGCTCTACCGGCGCACCCAGGTGTCTGTACTGGCCGACTCGTACTCCAATGTGTTCATACTGACTGCGGCGGTCACCGCCGCCGCCGCGCTGGGCGCTCTGCTCCTTCGCTCGGGCCCCGCTCAGCACACCGGCTCAGAGCCGACGGGGGTGGCAGCGGAATAGCACTAGCGAATAGTGAGTGTGCGAAGCGCATCGCGGGCCTGGAGGGCGACATCGGCGTTGGCGTCGTTCGGCACCGAGCTGGCAGCGATGATCAACGACCCATCGTCCAGCTGCACCACGAGTGCCGTGACCGTGTCGTAGTGGCTCGGCAGCCGATCGACCCGGTAATGCACCTGGGCCGAGAACAGCATCCCAGGTTGGCCATCGACCGGGCGCTCGTCCCAACTCAGGTCCTTCAATTGTGTCGGATGCTGATCGAAGATTGCGGTGCTCAGTCGGTACAGCGCGAGCCTGCCCTCGGTCTTCAGATCACTGTGGCTACTCGACTCGGACACCCGACCGAGCAGTACTCCCGAGGACCAATCGTGCTGGCCGTCGTAACGAGAGTGAACCGGTGCGCTCGCCCAGAACAGCACATCGAGGACGCCGCGAATAGTCATGGGATCCGGCGAGAGCACGTACGGGTCGCTGGGCATCGTGAGTGATGCCGGTCCGATGGTTGCCGTCCTGGTGCTCTTGTCCAGGTACCCAACTGGCTCGCTGCTGACACCTCCTGCGCTTGGCCGACCAGCAGAGCCACCCGCCACCCGTTGTGCCGAGGTATCGGGCTGATCCCCCCAGATCACCAGGCCTAGGCCGATCGAGGCGCTGATGAACAGCGCGAATCCGAGGGACAGAGCTGTGGCAACGCGCAGCGGTGAGGCCCTGCGCGACAATGCAACTCCCACGTGACCCAACTCGGGCCCAACCGGGATGGGCGGCGGTGCGTGAACGGAGTCGCTGGTTACTTCAGCCCAACGGCTGCCGTCCCACCAGCGATAGAGGCCCGTGGTACCGGCTGGGTCTGGGTACCACCCAGGTCTCGGCGCCGCGGTCATCCCACGAGCCTATGCGGCACCGTGAAGCGCGGGCTGGACCTGAGCCGACACCTGAACTGAGCACGATCTATTGGCGCTGCTCTTGAGCGGCGCGCCATACTGCACCCGTGATCTCCCGCGATCTTGCCCAGCGGCTGGCCCCGCATCTGGCATGGAAGCCGGCCAACGGCGACATGTTCTTCATCCCGCGGCCAGAGATTGCCGATTCCGTGTTCACCGTCAGTGACATGGTCGTCGAGCTCATTGTGGCTGGAGGGGAATCGCGCTTCCATTTCAACGGCACCGTTGAGTGGGCGCTTGACTCGGTCGAATCCGACGGAGTGGTATGGCTACCTCGAGAAGATCAACTACGCGAGATGCTTGGCGAATACTTCTTATCGCTGGACTCCTCGGCCGGCGGTTTCGTCGTTACGGTCAGCGGACCCGGCAAGGCGTATCACACCGAAGCCGAGCTTGACCCGGCCAACGCGTACGCCCGGGCGGCGCTCTATGTGCTGGGTGTGGAGCAGCCGAGCATGATCACGTGAGCGATGATCACGCGAGCCATGATCAGGTGAGTCATGATCAGGTGAGCAGGGCTACGACGCACGCCGCGTAAGCACCGGCCAGCATCGATGGTGCGTACGGGAAGGCATCCCGGCGGCCTCGGGCTAGT